>NPIE01002814.1_pt2 | contig 90158 bp, 94 predicted proteins | sample 8637661 | NCBI WGS metagenome assembly NPIE01 (sample SAMN07420842, study PRJNA396082) | bioreactor metagenome | isolation source: sample BA12 brine-fed electro-methanogenic bioreactor BA | place: Japan: Kochi | collected 2016-12-09
GTATTTAGTATTTAGGAGGAGAGAGAAAATTTCTAATTTCCAACCCGCCTGCCGGATGGGCAGGCAAGTTCAGGATGACAGTGAGGGAGTCCCGGATGACAGTTCTTTTTCTGGTCATCCCGGACTTGATCCGGGATCAAGGGAGGAGATCCTGACTTTCGTCAGGATGACGGGGAAGGTGGTTCAGGATGACGAGAGGGTGTAGTTATAATGACGGGAAATAACGGGAAGATACGGGGAGAATACGGGAAATAACGGGAAGATACGGGAGGCTAAGGGAAAATGACGGAGAAAAGAAAAAGGGGTGCGGTCTTCGCGCCAGTTGGGAATTGGAAATTGTAATTTCATTAGAAATTAGAAATTAGGAATTAGAAATTTTATTCTATTATCCACCACTTGAAGGCTAGGTCTTGAGAGAGAGGTTGGGAAAGAGAGACAATGAAATAGGGAGTCCCATCATCAGGATTAGTATTTTTACTTTTAACATAAAGAACTTGATTACTCATCTCTTCCTGAGGGACAAGGTTGATTTTTTTGTTGTCGGTTAGATTATGGTTATAAATAGTAGTTTCAGTTTCTTGGGCGGCAATTATTGCCTCTCCGGCCAAAGCGTTAAGATCAAGCTCTTGGTCTTGTTGGCGGTTATTTTCTTCTTGAGGACCGGCAATAACTAAATTTTCTGGCAGTGAAGCTTGTTCTTGGGGCAGAAGATTAATATCGGCGGGAATATTTTTAGGTTCGGGGTTTTTTGGTGTTGGCTCATTGGCTAGAAAAAGATTGGAAGATTGGCTAGCTTTGGCCTGGGTAAGAAGTTTTTCTAGACTGGCAATTTCTTGCTTAACGGTTACCCTTTCTTGACTATCTTGGGGCAAAAGAGAGGCGAGGGTTTGATAGGAGGAAACAGCCTGCTTAATTTGTCCAGCCTTAATTTGAATTTGGCCTAAATTGGCTAGGTTTTGTAGATTTTGAGGCTCGATTTCATAAGCGATTTTGGCATAGAGACTGGCGTCTTGGAAACGACCAATTTGGGCCAGGATTTGACTTTGAGTTTTGGGATAGGTTGGGTTTTGTGGGGAAAGCTTTCGGGCTTGATCTAGATCGGCCAGGGCCGCCTCTAGGGCGTCGGGAGAGAAAGAAGCAATGCCTTGATAAATTTTGGCTCTTTGAGCATAAAGCCGATCGTCTTTAGGATAGTGACTGATGCCTTCGTTGATGGTTTCTAAGGAATTTTGAACGGCAATCAAGATATCTTCTTTATCTTTGGGCGATTGATTGGGATTTTTTGATAATTCTTCAGCTTTAGTTAAAAATCTTTGGGAAATATTAATATAGTAGGTGGCTTTTTGGGTTGAAGATTGATCTTGCTTTGGGGCTTGGGCCTGCTGTCGGGAAAGAGGAGTAATGATTGGTTCGGGATCGTTTTTTGAAGTCAAAATAATAGTAAAAGAAACAACAACAATAATAACCGCCAAGCTAGCAAAAACTAGCCAGGTGCTTTTTTGATTTTCAAACGAAAAGGTTTTTTTAGAAAGTTTTCTAAAATCCCTTTCTTTTTCTTTAAAGTTAATTTTTTTCATCGGTTTCTTCGTCAATTAACCGTTTAACATTTTGGCTTTCTTCTAGCAAGAGGTGGATTTGTTGATGAATTTTTTTTAATCTTTTAGCTTGTTCGGGAGTAAGATGAGCAAGATCAGCTAATAAAAAACTTAAATTTTCACTAATTTCGGCAAGAGTATTTTTTAGGTTAAGACTTAACCAAATAAGAGCGTTTGTTTCCTGTTGGGCGAGGCTTTTTTCGTTTTTTTCATTATTTTTTTTAAGGAAAACAATTTCGCCTTGCTGGTCGAGTAGTTGTAAATATTGTTGGCCAAAAAATATTGCCAGGGGAGTAATTAAAAGCAAAGAAGCCAATTGAATAGCGGCATTGGCGCTAGTTAGCGAAGGAGCAAAAAAGATCATGATTAAAAGGGTTAAGGTCAAAACGATAGGAGAAGAAGCTAGTAAGGCAGTGCCGAAGAGAAGAAAATAAACAAGAAAGAAGATTGGCGATTCTAGGCCGCCAGTTTGGGAAACTAGAAGCAGGGTAGTGGCGGTAAAGATAATTAGATTAAGCGGATGAGCCAAAAAATTATTATTGGCCACTCGGCGATTGATAAGAAATAAAATTATTAAAACAGCGGCTAGTTGAAGATTGTAGGCTGACAGGGGAGACTGAACCCAAAAAAAAACCATCAAAGAGGTTAGAACCAAAGAGAGGCCGATAAAAAGAGTGCTAGTAAAATCTTGGCTTGGTTTCATGGCAGTTGTTTAAAATAGAATAACTAAAATAGGAATATTGGTCAAGAGATTGGATAAAAGCTCAAAAGTTAAATGGCTTGGCGCGAACTGAGGTTCGCTACTCCCACTGAAGCAGCGGAGCTTCCACCCGAGGCGGACAGGTACTCCGCGCTGAAAAAGACAGACATCATACGGGAGGATATGGGAAGTTACGGGAAGATACGGGAGATGACGGGAAATGATGGGAGGGATCTAGAGTTAGGTAAAATATGTTAAGATAGAGGCTAAGTTTGTTAGTTTGATTCATGATCAACAATAAAAATAAAGATAAAAAGATTAATAGCTTTAGTTTGGAATTTAAACGCCTAGAAAAGGTTTGGGGAAAATGTTGGCAAGAAGAAAATCTTTACCAGGCTCAAAACCTTGACGAAAAGGAAAAAGAATACACCTTAGTAGAATTTCCCTATCCTTCTGGTTCTGGTCTTCATGTTGGTCATGCTTTTACTATGACCGGAGCGGATGTTTATGCCAGAAAGGCAAGAATGGCGGGAAAAAATGTTCTTTTTCCAATGGGCTGGGATGCTTTTGGCCTGCCAACAGAAAATCATGCTATTGCTACTGGCAAAAGACCTCAAGAAGTAACTAAAAAAAATACTGATAATTTTCGCCGCCAAATGAAGAAAATGGCCTTTTCTTTTGATTGGTCACGAGAAATTAATACCACCGACCCCGATTATTACCGTTGGACTCAGTGGATTTTCATTCAACTTTTTAAACAGGGTTTGGCTTATAAAAAAGCGATGCCCATTAATTGGTGTCCTGATTGTAAGATTGGCTTGGCTAACGAAGAAGTAATCGACGGTTGTTGCGAACGTTGTGGGGCCGAGGTTTCTCGAAAGAAGCTAAATCAATGGATTGTTAGTATTACCGATTATGCTGACCGGTTGATCGAGGGGTTAAAAGAAACTGATTTTGTTGAAAAAGTTAAGGCAGCGCAGATTAATTGGATTGGTAAGTCAGAAGGGGCAAAAGTTAAGTTCAAAGTTGATGGCTATTCTCCTTCTAGTCATTCTGAGGGTACTCCCGAAGAATCTAGAGATCCTTCGCTGAAAGCTCAGGATGACAGGGGAGGAGAAGCTTGGAATGACGCTGGGGAAATAGAGGTGTTTACGACTAGGCCGGATACTCTTTGGGGGGCGACTTTTATGGTAATAGCGCCAGAACATCCACTAGTAAAAGAAATCACAAATCTCAAAATCCAAAAACCAAATAAATCTCAAATTTCAAGTACCAAAAAAAAGGAAATTAAACAGTATGTCGAGGAGGCGAGAAGGAAATCGGAGTTAGAAAGAACGGATTTAGCTAAAGAAAAAAGCGGTGTTTTTACTGGTTTATACGCAATAAATCCAGCCAACAAGAAGAAAATTCCTATCTGGGTATCGGATTTTGTTTTAGAAGATTATGGGACAGGGGCCATTATGGCCGTTCCGGCCCATGATGAGCGTGACTGGCAATTTGCTCAAAAATTTGATTTACCAATTATCCCGGTAGTGGAAACAGAAGAGGATTGGGATCCGGGAAAGGGAGCCTACACCAAGGTAGATCAGGGCAAGATAATAAATTCTGATTTTATTAATGGTCTTGCTCCTGACAAGGCAATAGAAAAAACGATTGATTGGTTGGAAAAAGAGGGAATTGGTCAAAGGGCCAATAATTATCATCTAAGAGACTGGATTTTTTCTCGACAGCGCTATTGGGGAGAGCCAATACCAATGATTTATTGCGAAAAATGCGCCAAAAAGGGCAGAACTTGGTTTGATACGGAAGAAGCGAAAGAAATGAAAGGAAAAATTGGAAATTGGAAATTGGAAATTGGAAATTCCAATTCGCCAGCTGGCGAATTGGCAGGCTGGTTTCCGGTACCAGAGGAGGATTTGCCGATAAAATTGCCTCAAGTTGATAAGTATGAACCGACTGAAACAGGAAAATCGCCTCTGGATAATTTACCGGTTTGGAAAAAAACAAAATGTCCTTATTGCGGGCAAGAGGCTATTCGCGAGACTGATACCATGCCCAATTGGGCCGGCTCTGATTGGTACTATTTAGCTTATTGTTTTGCTGATAAACTAAATAGTCCAAAGTCCAAAGTCCAAAGACTAAAGTCTAAGAATATTTTTGAGCAAAGCAAAAATATTCTTAAATACTGGCTTCCGGTTGATTTGTATATTGGAGGGGACGAACACAATACTCTCCACCTGCTTTATTCACGCTTTGTTTATCAATTTTTACATGATTTGGGTGTGGTGCCAGAAGAATATTCTGAACCCTATTATCGTCGAGTTTCTCACGGAGTGATTTTGGGCAATGATGGTCAAAGGATGAGTAAATCTCGAGGCAACGTGATTAATCCTGATGAGAAATGGAAGCAATATGGGGTAGATGTTTTGCGGACATATTTGATGTTTATGGGGCCGTTTGAGGCGACTATGGCTTGGAATGAGAACGCCCTAAAGGGAGTAGAAAGGTTTTTGATTCGATTTAAAAGCTTGATTGAAACTCAGGCGGGTCTTGATGGCAAAGAAAGCTATCGAGGCAAACAACTGGTTCACCGCTTAATTATCAAAGTGTCTGAGGACATTGATAATTTTGGTTATAATACGGCAATTGCAGCAATGATGGAGACATTAAACAGCCTTCTTGATGAGAAGCCGGCCTTAACAAAAGAAGACTTGGGCGTTTTGGTAAAGTTGCTGGCCCCCTTTGCTCCCTATTTAACCGAAGAGCTGTGGTGTCGAGTTTTGAAAAATAAGTTTTCTGTTCATCAACAATCTTGGCCGATTTCTCAGAAAAAGTATTTAAAAGTAAAAAAGAACACAATAGTTGTTCAAATTAATGGTCGTCTAAGAGGGAAAGTTGATGTGGAAAGTAATATATCGACAGATAAAGATAGGGTAGTTTCTTTGGTAAAAAAGGATCAAGCGGTTAAAAAACATCTAAAAGACAAGCAGATAAAAAGAGTTGTTTTTGTCCCCCAAAAATTAGTAAACTTCGTGGTTTAAGAGTTGGTCTGATAGGACTTAAAGGACCAACTGTTACTTATTAAAAAATTTCCCCTTCCCGATTGGCCTTTTTTGTGGTTGAATAATTTTAATTTGAACTATGGTTGGCCGACAATCTCCTTTTGACAATCGCCGGAATTGGTTTTCAAAAGCAATTATTTTAGATTGGTTATTGGTTTCTTTGGGGTTATTTTTAATTTTTTTAGTTTTTGCTCAGAATCAAGGCTGGCTTAATAAGGAGCCGGCGGTCTCTTGGGCTACTTTTGAGACAATTGTGGAGGAGGAGGGAAGAGCAATTTTGGTTGATGTGGCTGGTGCAGTTAATAAGCCTGGTGTTTATCGGCTGCCGGCCGGTTCCCGAGTTAATGATTTAGTGGTTGCCTGTGAAGGATTTTCTTTTTGGGCTAGTGGGGATTTTTTGGAAAAAAACCTAAATCGGGCTCGTTTTCTTGCCGATGGAGAAAAAATTTTTATTCCCTATCAAGATCAAGAAGGGCAGAGTGGTTCTTCAGGGCTTGCCGATGGTGTTAATGATGTTGTCAATATTAATTTGGCCAATCATCAAGAATTAATGAGCCTTTCCGGTATCGGAGAGAAATATGCTCAAGCAATTATTGATTATCGTCGGGAAGAGGGGTCTTTTGGTTCGATTGAGCAGATAAAGGAGGTTAAGGGGATTGGAGACAAAGTTTTTGAGGATATTAAAAACAGATTAGAGATTTAATGAAGGATTTTAGCTGGCCAATTTTGCTGATTATTTTTCTTTTGATTTGGGGCGGGCGTTTTTATTTAGAAGTAGAAACAAGGAAAGAAGGTAATGGGCCGGTTGTTCTTGAGGGGGTTATTTGGGAAAAACCGAAAATTTTTTATTCAAATCAAACCTTTTGGTTAAAAAATTATCAAATAGAAACCTTAGCGGACTATAAATTGGAAGTTGGTGATAGGGTAGCCTTAGTTGGCAAACCAGAGTGTCAATTGATAAATAAATTTCAAGAAAAGTGTCTTATTAGTTATCCCGAAATTTCGGTTAAAAAAGGAAACTTTTGGTCAAAAATTATCAGATCGATAGCTAGACTGAGAGAAAAGCTGATTACCAGCCTAGAGCAGGCCCTGCCCTCAGAGCCAGCCTCTTTGTTAACAGGGATTGTTTGGGGTAATCAAGGACAGTTTTCCCAAAAATTTTATCAAGACATGAAAGCTTCCGGCCTTCTTCATGTTGTGGTCGCCTCGGGGGCGAATGTTATGAGCTTGGTTAATCTTCTTAAAAAAGGTCGTTTTTTTTGGGGGCGGCGTTTGTCAATGTTGGTCGCTTTGCCAATAGTTGTTTTTTATGGTTTTATTGTTGGTAATGATCCGCCGATTGTTCGGGCAGTATTAATGAGCAGTTTAGTTTTATTTTCTTCTTTATTTGGTCGGCAAATAAAGCCCTTGAGAAGTCTATTTTTAGCAGCAGCAATAATGATGGTATTTGATCCCTTGTTGTTTACTAATATCAGTTTTCAGTTATCCTTTGGGGCTAGCTTGGGAATTTTGCTTTTTAGTAAAAAACTGGAAAAAATTTTTCGTTGGTCAGATTTGGCCACCACTTTAGCGGCTCAGGTTATTACTGTGCCGACGTTAACCCTTTATTTTGGCCAACTGTCACCTTTATCTTTTTTATCTAATGCTTTTTTGTTATGGCTAATTGAGCCGTTGATGATTTGGGGATTGTTTTTAACCTTTTTGGGTTTAATTAGCCGGTTTTTAGTTAACTTGATTGGTTTATTTTTTTGGCTGCCATTACAGATTTTTATTTGGGGTGGTCAATTTTGGGCTCGGATTTTGCCAAACATTAACGTTTCTTCCAGAACGGCCATATTAAGCTTTTTTTTAGTGCCTCTGCTAGGACTATTGTTGTCTTTTGTTAAAGAAGATGAATAAGCGTTTTTTTTCAGTGTTAATCTTTTTAGGAACAGTCTCAGCCTTAGTTTGGTTTTGGCCAAGTAAAAATTTTCGGGTTGTCTTTTGTGATGTTGGTCAAGGAGATGCCATTTTGTTTAGTTATCGAAACTATCAAGTCTTAGTTGATGGGGGGGCGAACAACAGAGTTTTAGAATGTTTAAATGACAACATTCCCTTTTGGGACAGAAATCTAGAAATGGTAATTTTGACTCATCCCGACAAAGACCATTATTATGGTTTAATTTCTGTAGCAGAAAGATATAGATTATCATATTTTGTTTGGGGAGGACTGGGGAGAAAAAATGATAACTTTGAAAAACTATTGGCCCAGCTTAGCAATCAAAACGTTATTTTGATAAAACCAAATCAAAACGATGAAATAGCGGTAGATAAGATGAAAATTAGGTTTTATTGGCCCGACCCCAAATGGTTGGCTAAACAACTATCGGATAATCAAGAAAAAATGGTTCAAGTTGATACCTCAAAAGACTATCAATCATATCAAAAAGGATCAGTTTTGGCAGTATTTGATGACAATAGCCAAATGTCGTTTAATGATTTTTCTTTGATTTTTACTGTCTCTTTTGCCGATTTTGACATTTTAATGATGGGGGATGCTGATAGTCGAATTCAACCTCAGATCCTTGATTCTATTAGTTTTCCTGATGTGGAAGTATTAAAAGTGGCCCATCATGGCTCAAGGTTTGCTTTTGATGATGATTTTTTGGTTTCTTTCAAGGCGGTTTTGGCGGTAATATCGGTTGGGGCTAATCCTTGGGGGCATCCCCATCCAGATTTACTGTCTCAACTAGATCAATTTGGTTTAGCAGTTTTGAGAACAGATAAGGAGGGAAGTATTAAATTAACCAGCGACGGTCATTCTTGGTGGAGAGAGAAGTAATAATTAAGGTATAATTGTTTTAATGGAGATAGAAAGCAGGCTTAAGAAAGCGATTTCTTCTGTTTTGGGGGAAATGGGGCTTTCGGAGACGGGTTTTGATTTAGAGTTGGGTTCTCAAGATGGGACCCATGGTGATTACGCTACTAATGCGGCTCTTTTGGCTTTTCCTAAAAACAAAAAGGATTTAAAAGTTAATAATCCGTTGGAATTGGCCGAAGAAGCAGCTAAGCTTTTAAGGAAAAAGACTTCACTTGAAGGTTTGATGGCCAAGATAGAGGCGGTAAGCCCCGGTTTTATTAATTTTTATTTATCAAATAAGTATTATCAGGAGTTTCTTTTGGCCGCGATCAAGAAGGGGGATAATTTTGGTCGACAAAAAATTGGCCAAGGGAAAAGGGTGGTTGTTGATTATTCTTCGCCTAATATTGCTAAACCCTTTGGTATTGGTCATTTGCGTTCAACTATTATCGGTCAGGCTCTCTATAATATTTTTTCTTTTTTAGGATATCAGGTTATTGGCGACAACCATTTAGGTGATTGGGGAACACAGTTTGGCATTCTTCTTTTTCAAATCGAAAAAAACAATCTTAACGTTAATCATTTAACCATTAAGGATCTGGAAAGTCTTTATGTTGATTTTCATAAAAAACTTGAAAAGGAGCCCCAATGGCAGGATAAGGCCAAAGATTACTTTAGACGCTTAGAATCAGGAGAACCGGGGTTAAAAAAAATTTGGCAAAAACTTGTTGATCTGTCTTTGGCTGAGTATGAGAAAATATACCAGCTTTTAGGGGTAAATTTTGATCTTGTTTTGGGAGAAAGCTTTTATAAAAATAAAATGGCTTCAATTTTGGTTGAGGCCAAAGAAAAAAAATTAACTGCCAAGAGTCAGGGAGCCTTAATTATTCCTTTAGAAAAAACTCCGGTTCCAGCGATGTTGGTTAAATCTGATGGAGCAACTACTTATTTATTAAGAGATTTAGCCACAATTAAATATCGAGTCGAAAAATATGCTCCTGAATTAATTATTTACGAAGTTGGGGCTGATCATAAACTTCATTTTATTCAAGTTTTTGAGGTGGCTCAAAAATTAGGTTATATAGATAAGGAAAATCTGGTTCATATTGCCCACGGCATGATTAGGGGTAAGTTTGGCAAAATGTCAACACGAGCCGGCAAAACTATTCACTTGGAGAAAGTTTTGGTTGAGGCAATTGATAGGGCCAAACAATTAGCGGCCCAAGCGGGTATTGCCAAAAACCTCTCAAAAGAAGAGCAGAATAAAGTAGCTCGAAAAGTTGGCATCGGGGCAATTAAGTATAATGATTTAAAGCAAAATCCTAAAACCAATATTGTTTTTGATTGGGAAAAGGTTTTGTCTTTAGAGGGAAATTCTGGCCCCTACTTACAATACACTTATGCTCGAGCCAGAAGAATAATAGAAAAAGAAAAAAATAACAACTTTTTAAAAACACCTAGATATCAGCCTAAAAGTGAGGAATTATCAGTAGCTAGATTAATTTGCTATTTTGAAAGAGTAATTGAAAGATCGGCCCAGAACTTCTCGCCTAATTTAATTGCCAATTTTCTTTATCAATTGGCCCAAAGTTATAATACTTTTTATAGTCAACATCGAGTTTTAGTTGAAGATAAAGAAGCCAGAAATTTTCGCCTCTTGTTAACTGTGGCTACGGCTCAGGTATTAAAGAATGGTTTAGGCTTATTGGGGATTGAGGCTCCAGAGAAGATGTGAGAGCGCGGGCTACCTGTCCGCCTTTGGTGGAAAGCCCGCTAATTCAGTTTTTGGAGTAGCGCAATTTATTGCGCGCTGAAATAAAGAGGATATGGGAAATAACGGGAGGATACGGGAAATTAAGGGAAAATGACAAGGAAAAGAGGCGGCCTCAGGATGACGGGGGGAGACGGAACACCAAAATAGCCCTGTTATTAAAAAGGAATAGCAATTAGAGGAACGAGCATTTCTTCGGCGGTTATGCCGCCATGATGACCCAATTTGTTAATTTTTTCTTCGCCGTTGTCCAGCCAGACAGTTCGGTTGTCTTTGGGTAAAATTAAAACATCTCCCAAGCGTTCTTGGAATTTTTTTGAAGGCCGGCGGTTGCCGAACCAGCCTTGATTTAGAGCATGTTTAGTGGGGTAGGTGTGGGCTTGGCCAGATAATTTTTCTTTTAAATATTTTACTGTAGGCTTGGTCTGGTTTTTTTTCAAATGCAAAAAAACATCTCTTGGCCCGCCAGTGGCTAAAATTGGTTCGCCATTATTTTTTTGAGCCAAACTGTTTTTTAATTTGCGAAAATGATTAAGGTAAATAGTTTCTTTAGGGTTAACTTGAACTTGGCCGTGGTCAGCCACAATTAGCAATAGTTTTTTGCCTTTTTGAGGAGAGTTTTTGATAGCCGAAAAGAGGAAGCGGTTAATCATGAGGCCAATTTGGGCCAATTCGGCCTCAAAATATTTACTTTCCGGACCATATTTATGGCCAATATGGTCTAAAGAGTCAAGATAGGCGTAGGTAAAAGTCTTAGGGTGTTTGTCAGTAACTTTATTAATTGTTGTGCTTAAGGTTATTATTAGCTCAGACAGGCTGGCAAAAGGAATTGATTTGGCGCCTTTTTGGGCAATGTTGGCGAAAGCGCTTTTGTAGTAGTCCTGGTGGTTGAGAGCAAAAGAAGCAATGTCAAGCTTGTTAAGTTTTTGATAAATAGTTGGTTGATGGAAAAATATTTTTTTAGGATCAAAGCCTAATTCGGCAAGTTGATCTTGTTGATGACTTTCTTCAAGACAAAAAGGAAGAGTTTTAATAATATCGCCAACTTGAGGTGAAAATAGGCGCCACTCGAATAAGCCGTGTTCTTGAGGAAGAAGGCCGGTGGTAAAAGTAGAAAGAGCGGCGGCGGTGGTTGAAGGGAAAATGCTGGTTAGGGGAGAGATTAAGGTTTTTGGGGGAAGACGAAAATATTTTCTAAATTTCTTAAAAGAAAGATATCCCAAGCTGTCAACAAGAATAAGAAAAATGTGCGAAAAACCCTGTTTATTTTTGGGGAAAACGTCGGCAGGAAGACTTTGATCAAGGCCAGGTTGATTAAGGAAAAGATTGATAATGGCTTGATGAAGATTGGCAAAACAATAATTGTCGTATTGGGGTAAGATGGTTTTGGGTCCAACGAGTTGTTTTTGGGCCCGATGATTAAACATAAGAATATTATACCTTAACCTTGGAAATTGCTTATGGCCAAAGGGGATGGCCAATGTTAAAATTAATCAAAATGTCCTTTGAAGAATTTAGTTTGCCAAACAGATTACGAGTTTTGTTTTTGCCTGACGATACTCCTAGTGTTACTGTTTTGGGGTTAGTAAAAGCCGGTTCTCGATATGAAAGCAAGAAAAAAGAAGGCTTGGCCCATTTTTATGAGCATATGGTTTTTAAGGGAACTAAAAAATTTCCTTCAAAAAAAGATTTGGCCTTAGTGGTTGATCAAATTGGGGCTGAATATAATGGCGCCACTGGCCAAGAATACACCTACTATTATGTTAAGACAGCCAAAAAAGATTTGCCCCTCGGCTTAGATTTGATTTCTCAACTTCTAATTGAACCGCTATTATCGGAAAAAGAGATTGAAGTAGAAAGGGGAGTAATTTTAGAAGAGCTTCATATGTATCATGATGTTCCCCAATATCGGGCGCAAATAGAGCTAACCAATCTTTTATTTCCCAATCACCCCTTAGGGAACAGCGGTATTGGTAAGGAAGAAACAATTACTTCTTTTGACAGAAAAGATTTTTTAGATTTTAAAAAAGATTTTTATGATTCAGGGAAAATGGTTTTGGTAATTAGTGGAGGAATGGGAAAGCTAAGAGAGGTAAAGAAAAGAGTCGAAGAGTGTTTTTCTCCCTTAAAAAAAGGAAAGAAAAAATCTCCGGTCTTATTTAGAAAACCAAAAACGGAAAAAAATAATAAAAATGTTTTTAAAGAAACCGATCAAGTTCATTTGGCCATGGGGACAAGAGGCTTATCATACAATAATAAAAAACGTTATGCCCAAAGTCTGATTAGCATTATTCTTGGCAAGGGGATGTCCTCTCGTCTTTTTCAGGAAATTAGAGAAAAACATGGTCTTTGTTATTCGATAAACTCTTCGATTGAAACTTTTAATGAGGTTGGTGCTTTTGAGATTACCGCCGGTATAAACAAGACGAAGCTGCCCGAGGCAATAGAAGCAATTAAGAACCAACTGTTTTTGATGACTAAAGAAAAAGTTGATAGAGAAGAATTAGTTAAAGCGCAAAGTTTTTTCGAAGGCAAATTGGCACTATCTCTTGAAGATTCTTATAAAAAAGCCCTTTTTTATGGTAAGCAAATGCTTCTAGAGTCAAATATCAAAGATGCTAACCAAGTGATATCAATAGCTAAAAAGGTTGATATATCGGATATTTTATCAGTTTCTAAAAAATTATTTTTATCAGAAAAAGTTAAAATAGCTTTGGTTGGAGATTGTTTTTTGGGAAAAAAAATAGGTAAGGAGGTGATTAGTTAACATGGAACAGTCAGTTGTTTTAATTAAGCCCGATGGTGTTGGCCGGGGTTTAATTGGAGAAATCATTGGTCGTTTTGAAAAAGCCGGTCTAAAACCAGTGGCGATGAAAATGGTTTGGATTGATAAGGACCTGGCCTTTGAGCACTATGGTGTTGATGATGAATGGTTTGAGAACATTGGCCAAAAAATTAGACAGTTTTACGAAGAGCATGGCCTGGATCCCGATGAGGAATTTGGCAAAATGACCAACCACCAGATGGGGGAGATGGTCCAAAAGTGGAATGTCGCCTATTTAACCGAAGGCCCAGTTTTGGCCATGATTTGGGAAGGTCCTCAAGGAACGGTAGAAATAATTAGAAAAATTGTGGGCTCAACTTATCCAATTTCAGCCCCCCCGGGAACTATTAGGGGCGACTTTGGCCTTGATTCTCCGGATATTACCAATGCTGAAAAGAGATCAATTCACAATTTGATTCATGCCTCGGGAACCGTCGAGGAAGGAAAAAGAGAAAGACAGCTCTGGTTTAAGGAGAATGAAATTTATTCTGAAAAAATTTAAGGATAAGTAATTCCGCTTTGAGGGAAAGGCTATTTTTATTTCAAGAAAGGCGAAAACCATGGGTTATACCCATGGATGAGACCGATATCAATAGTTCATCCGCCTGTGGCGGGTGCTCAAGGCGAAATGGAAAGAAGCACAGGCTTTGTCTGTGGGAGTCTGTTAAGGGCAATTACTGAGGGTTGATGCTGAAAATAAACGTGTCGGAGAGCCGGGACTTGAACCCGGGACCTCTAGCTCCCGATGCTAGCGCGCTAAGCCACTGCGCCACTCTCCGTTTTTAAAGAACCCTCAAGAGCTATTTTAGCTTGGAGTGTGTTAAAATTCAAATGTTTAAGAGAAGAAATTTTTGGCTGGCGTAGCTCAATGGATAGAGCAGTCGCCTCCTAAGCGACCGATGAAGGTTCGACTCCTTCCGTCGGCACAAATAATCAATTGATTAAGAGAGGGTTTGTTTCAAGATTGGTAAAAACTATCAGCTGTAAGCCTGGATGAAACCGACACTAATAGCTTAACTTGCTGGTGGCAGGTGAACAGGGCGAAACGGAAAGAACCACGGGTCTTTACCTTTGGGAATCTATTCTAGAGAAACAGAATAAAGATCGGTTGGCCGATTTTCGTTTAGAGAGGTTAAGATTAGTATTTGCTTTCCAGAGGGGAACGGAAAAGCAAAATTATCTTTAAAAGGGCCAGAATAAAGATTGGTTTGATTGTGGCCATCGTATTCGATTATTCCAATTGACGAATTTTCTTTGATTAATAAAAGATGTCGCGAAGAGGGGAACCAAAGAAGGTTAACATCTTCATCTTCAGAGACCAAGAAGTTTTTATCTTCCTTGTAGTCATAGACATACCAGTAGTTGGCTTTTAATTGTCGAGATTCTTTTTGAGTTGAGGTGCCAATAATTTTTTTGGTAAGGAATTTTTCTGGCAAATCTAAGTCTGTTGTGGTTTGATAAAGAATTTTTGTTTCATCAGGAGAAAAAATTAAATTTTGAGCTTTAGTGGTTAGGTATTCTTGTAGTTGTTCGGGAATTTTTTCGAATATCTGTTGGAAGGTTAGGGCTTCTTGTTTTTGCCAATCGGTTAAAATTTGTTGAGCCTCAGTTTCTTTTTCGCCAATTAAAGGAGGCAAAGTAAAGTCATAAGTTTGGTTAGTGTCAATTAGAAAATAGTCTTTTTTTGTTTCGCCTGCTTTGACAATCATAAAAATTTTTCTTGAATCGGGTGACCAGTTAATGGTGGTATTATCAAAGTCGAAATCGCTTGGTAGTTTAACCAGAATCCTTGGCTGAAATGAGCGAGCAAGAGGCTTTTCCGATAAGTTAATTAACCATAAACCAATCTTTGTTTCTTCTGGTAAGGCGCCAGTAGTAGCCTCTGAGTTTTCTTCTGTTGTCAAAAAGGCCTCGTCTAGTTCGCCTTCTTCTTCAGAAGTAACAAAATAAACAAGTTTAGTGTTGTCAGGAGAAATTTCCGGCTTATCTGCTCCCGTGAAGCTTAGGGCTTTTAGATCAGGGGCAATAGGGAAGAGGCGGGCACTGGTTTCAGCGACAACCTCTTTTTTAATGGTGATTTCTTTTTTCCAAGTGGTAAAACCAGGCTTTTTGATCTCTACTTGATATTGTCCTGGTGATAGGGTAATTGTTTGGTCGGTAGCAGTTTTTAGCTTACCGTTAACCCAAACTTGGGCGCCTTCTGGAGTTGAGGTGGCCGATAGAATTCCTGTTGGTCGAAGGGTTTTGTTGCTAATGTCAAGGCGGTATCCGCGAACAAAAAAACCAACGGCCAGAGTTAAAGCAAGAACTAGGGCAAGACTAGCTAGAGTGATTAGGTTTCTTTTTTTAGCTCGATTCATAATTAGTATGATAACACAAAAGAAGCAAAATCAATTCTGACAAAAATAGAGAATTTGATTTTAGTTTTTTGTTTTCTCCAGGGTGTTATAATTGATTTTAAGAGTTATTTTACTCCCTATTAATGGATAAAAAAATATCAAATATTATCAGAAGATTATCGCCAAGACGAGTTGGCATTGATTTAGGAACAGCCAATTGTCTAGTTTATCTGGAAGGGAAGGGGGTTGTTCTTAATGAGCCAACAGTAGTGGCGGTAGCTTTTGATGACAATCGGGTAGTTGCCGTTGGTCAAGAAGCCAAAAAAATGTTGGGCCGAACGCCAGAAAACATTATTGCTTCTCGGCCTCTTAAGGAGGGGGTAATTGCCAACTATAGAATTACCGAAGCGATGATTCGCTATTTCATTCGCGAGGCCTTAGGGCCCCACTTTATTAAGCCTGAAGTGATGATTTGTATTCCCGCTGGGGCAACTCAAGTAGAAAGGCGAGCGGTGATGGAAGCAACTGTTCAGGCTGGGGCAAAAACAGTTTATTTAATTGATGAGCCGTTAGCAGCGGCAATTGGAGCTCAAATGCCTATTGCCGAAGCTTCTGGCAATATGATTGTTGATATTGGCGGCGGTTCAACGGAAATTGCTGTTATTGCTTTGGGAGGGGTGGTTACCCATGATTCACTTAGGGTCGGAGGTAACAGGCTGGATGAGGCGATTATTAGTTACTTAAGGAAAAATTATAACCTAATTATTGGTGATCAAACGGCCGAAGAGGTTAAAATTAAAATTGGCTCAGCAACAGAACCTAAAAAGGAGACTAAGATGGAAATTAAGGGTCGGGACTCTTTGTTGGGACTGCCCCGCTCGATTGAGTTAACTACTAACCAAATAAACGAAGCAATTCGTCCCGTGTTAGATCAGATGATTGGGGCCGTTAAGGGAGTTTTGGAAGATACTCCACCAGAACTAACCAGAGATATTATCGATAAGGGGATTGTTATGTCTGGCGGTACCAGCCTATTGAATAATTTAGATCGATTAATGACTGAGGAGATTGGTGTACCTTGTTTTGTTGCTCCTGACCCAATTCTTTGTGTTGTCAAAGGAACGGGAATTGCCATTGAAAATATTGATCTTTATAAGAGAGCAATTAAGAAACAATAGTTTTTAATTTATGGCCAAGATTGATATTTTAGGAGTAAAAATAAACGATGAGAGCAGGGAAGAGGTGTTGGAAAAAGTTGTTCAGATGGCCAGCACGGCAGACAAAAAGGGCTACATTGTTACTCCCAATCCAGAATTTGTTGTTTTAGCGCAAAGAGATAAAATCTTTGCCGATATTTTAAACAGGGCCGATTTTTCTGTTCCTGATGGGATTGGGCTTATTTGGGCGGCAAAACTTTTTTATGGCCGAAAGAAGGCTCCTAAAAAAAGAATTACCGGTGTTGATTTGATGGCTGATATTTGTCAGATAGCTGGTAAAAAAAACTGGTCAATTTTTTTATTAGGAGCCAAAGAAGGAATAGCCGATAAGTGCGCTCGAAAATTAGAAAAAAAATATGGTCTTCGAGTTTTGGGAACCTATTCGGGTTGGGCAGACAAGTCTTGGGATAAAAAGGCTTGTCAAATTATTAAGGAAAAAATTGGTTCAAGAAAATGTCATTTTATTTTTGTTGCTTATGGAGCCGGAAAACAAGAGTATTGGATTAAAAGAAACTTAGATAAGATTCCGGTTAAGATGGGTATGGGAGTAGGAGGATCGTTTGATTTTTTAAGTGGAGAAGTTAAGCGAGCCCCAAGACTAGCTAGAAAATTAGGCTTGGAATGGTTATGGCGCTTGATAAAAGAGCCTTGGCGGTGGCGTCGGCAAATGGCTTTGCCAAAATTTGTTTTTTTAGTAATAAAAAAGAAGTTTTTTGAGGGAGATTAGTCTTTTTTTTCTTTAATTCCCAAAAGCCAAAGAACTTGTTCTTTGCGATAGCGACGGTCACCTCGAGAATTAATTCTAATCGCGGGCAATTTGCCTCTTTTACCCCAACGTTTAATAGTTAAAGGAGAAACTCTTAGTAATTGGGCAACTTCTCGAACCGTTAATAAGTCAGGCAGGTTGTCTAAAGAAATTTTTTTGGCTGTTTTTTCTTTTTTCTTCATATTTTAGCGATTTTTTACCGGCTTTTCTATTAAAAAGTATATCAAAATATTAATTAGGTTGTCAATAAGAGGAGTAAAAAAAAAGGGGTAAAAATTTTTTAAAAGCGATTTGGCTGGTTGACTTTAATTGGTCGGTGTGATAAAAATAAGCTTGTTTTTACCGAAGATAGCCGGTGTCCGATAGTGGACTTAATTTCCTGCTGAGGTAACCAGTTTATTTTTTTATTTTCTGGTTAGACACCTCGGCAAGAGGTGTTTTTTTTTGATAAATATGGTTAAACAAACAAAACTTTACGAAGTCGAGGATTTAAAAGCCAGAATTAATAAAGCTAAAAGCTTTTTTTTAGTTGGCTATCAGGGTTGGGATGCTAATCTTTTTAATTTACTTCGGCAAGAAGTTAATAAGGAGGGGGGAGAACTAAAGGTGGTTCGTAATAGTCTTTTTGGTCGAGCCACTAAAGACTTGATTGATCAGAATGAGCCGATTGTTGGTCCCAATGTCTGCCTTTTTAATTTAACTGATGAATTGGCCCCCCTATCAAGTCTTTGCAGTTTTTTAGAAGATAAGGGTTTAGAGGCGGATTTAAAATTAGGATTTTTAGCTAAAACAGAAAAACATCTTAATCGTCAGGAGTCATTGCATTTGGCCAGTTTACCATCAGCCCAAGAGTTAAGGACAATGCTGGTGAGGGGGCTATCGGCCAACCTGGGTCGTTTAGCAATTTCTCTTAACAGTCCGATGCAAAAATTTGCCTTTATTATCAAAGCATTACAAGATAAACAAGGGGGTGAAGAATAGTGGCTGACAAGAAGAAAAAAGAAAAGAAGACATCAAAGAAAGTTGATCAGCTAATTGAAGAAATTGGCTCACTGTCTGTTTTAGAGTTAGCTGATTTGGTCAGCGCCTTAGAGGATAAATTTGGAGTTTCTGCTGTTGCTGCTGTACCGGCAGCTGCGGCGGCCGCATCTGGTGAAGAAGGAGCCTCGGAAGAAGAAAAGTCAAGTTATACCGTCGTTCTCCAAGAGATCGGCGATAACAAAATTGCCTTAATTAAAGCCGTTAGAGAAATTAATCCCAACTTGGGTCTTAAAGAAGCCAAGGAGCTAGTGGAGAGTGCTCCAGCCGAAATTTTAGAAGATGTTAAGAAAGAAGAAGCCGAAGGAGCGGCAGAGAAGCTAAAAGAAGCTGGTGGTAAAACAGAGCTTAAATAAGGGGAACTTGTGATAGAATAAGGCTTATGGCGGCGAAGATTATTGATTTTTTTAAAGAAGCCAAAAATGAGCTTAAGAAAGTTGTTTGGCCGACCAAAAAAGAAATTATCAATTTGACTATTGTAGTAGTAGCGGTTTCTTTTCTTGTCGGCCTTTTCTTAACCGGAGCAGATTTTGTTTTTAGCCGGTTAATGAAAATAATTATTGGTTATTAACATTGAACAATGACAGAAGATAAAAAGAAAGCTAAAAATCACTGGGTAATTAATGAGGAAGACAATCCCAAGGCAAAATGGTATATTCTTCATACTTATTCTGGTCAGGAGGTTCGGGTAGCAAAAATACTCCAGCAAAGAATTCAGTCTTTAAAGTTGGAAGACAAATTTTTTGAGATTTTGATACCGACTGAAGAAAGGATGAAGATAAGAGCAGGGAAGCGTTTTACTAAAGAAGAAATGCTTTTCCCTGGTTATGTTTTTGTCAGAATGATTCTTGATGATAATTCTTGGGCGGCAGCTCGAGGTAGTGAAGGGGTGACGGGTTTTGTTGGTTCCGGTGATCAACCTAGCCCAGTGACAGAGAGAGAAATTAAGGCAATCGAAAAATATTTGGCAACGGAGAAACCCAAATATACAGTTAAGTTTTCTGTTGGTGAGGCGGTCAAGATTACCGATGGTCCGTTTGCCGGTTTCTTGGGGACAGTTGATAATATTGACAAGGAGAAGGGTAAGCTACGAGTAATGGTGTCAGTTTTTGGCCGAGAAACACCGGTAGAATTAGATTTTTTACAAGCAAAAAAAGCTTGAAGTAATATGGCAAAAAAAGTTGTTTCTAAAATTAAGTTAAATTTACCAGCCGGCGAGGCAACGCCAGCTCCTCCAGTGGGACCAGTTTTGGGCCAACATGGTATTCCCATTATGGATTTTGTTAAACAATATAATGCCAAGACAGCTGATAAAAAAGGAAGCGTTGTTCCGGTGGAAATTACTGTTTACGAAGATAGAAGCTTTGAGTTTATTACTAAATTACCACCAGTGTCTGATTTTATTAAAAAGGCTCTTAATTTATCAAAAGGCTCAGGAGAAACAGGAAGGGAGTCGGTGGGGACATTAACGGATAAGCAATTAGAAGATATTGCTAAAGAAAAAATGGCCGATTTTAATACCAATGATTTAGCAGCGGCCAAAAAAATTGTCGCTGGTGCGGCTAGAAGTATGGGGGTGGGGGTAGAATAATGGGACAAAAAAAGACAGCTGTAGTCAGCGGGCAAGATAATAAAAAAGTCGAAAAATTGGAGGAAAAAACTAAAAAAAGCCAGTCGGCTGAGAACAAAACTAAAAAAAAGCCGGCTAAAACAAAGAAGAAGGCTAAAGCTAAAAATAGCAAAAAAAGCCCTCAATATTTAAAAGCCAAAAAAATTGTTAACGAGCAAAAGAAATACTCCCTAAAAGAGGCAATCTCTCTTCTTAAAAAGACAGCTTGGGCAAATTTTGACGAGACCGTAGAAGCTCATTTATTACTAAAACAGGAAAAATTTTCAACTCGAGTAAAATTTCCCTACGATCGAGGTAAAAAAAGAATAATTGCTATTGCCGATGATCAGAAGACCATGGCTAAAATTGAATCTGGAGAGATTGATTTTGATGTTTTGCTTTCCAGTCCGAAAGTAATGCCAAAGCTTGTTCCTTATGCTCGACTTTTGGGGCCGCGGGGACTGATGCCCAACCCCAAAGAAGGGACGGTAACGGCTGACCCCAAAAAAAAGGCTAAAGAAATAGCCGGTCTGGGGGTAAAAATTAAAACAGAAAAAAAGGCACCGCTTATTCATACTGTTTTTGGGCGATCATCGCAAAAAAAAGGAGAATTGGAGGCTAATTTAGAAGAAATTATTAAGGCAGTTGGTCGGCAAAATATCAAAAATTTGGTTATTTCTACTACCATGGGTCCAGGGATTAAGGTTGACATCAGTGATTGATTTTTCCTCTAAATTAGATTGACACTTCGGGTTGGTTTTGCTACTATTAATTTAGTCCTGCCATTGAGGGGAAAGACTGCATGAGAGTCTTCCTCACCAAGCAAGAGTGTACGGGATCTGATAAGTTCCTAGCCTTAAAAAGTTGGGACAGGAGCCCACCTGGTTTAACCGGGGAACACTGCTGCAGTAACCTCAGGGGCGGGACTTTTAGTGCTTTTTTTGAAAAAAACTTCAATATTTTTTAGTCTTCTCTTTAGCCCTTAACCCCAGAAAAGAAGAAGGTTGATAATTGATTTGACGGCGGGAACAAGAAGAAGGTCGATTAAGGATTGACCAAAAAAAATTGGTAAAAAAAGAAAGATTAAAACCAAGATACCGTATTGCTTTAGAGTATTATCAATTTTTTGAGCGGCTTCTTCGGGCAAGAAGCCAACTAAAATTTTGCTACCGTCAAGAGGGTAAATCGGCAATAAATTAAAAAGCCCCAAAACAACATTAAGTTGAATTAATCCCGACATTAGATTATTAATAATTAAGCCGTTATTTCCTAATTGGTAGGTTAGCCACCAAAGAAAGCTAAAAAAAGTGGCGGCAATTAGGTTAGCTCCGGGACCGGCTAAAGAAATCAGGGCACCATCTCGTCGAGGGTTATTGAGATTAAATTCATCAATTGGAACAGGCTTGCCCCAACCAAACCCAAAAAGAAATAATAAGATAGTGCCAATTGGGTCTAGATGGGCTAGAGGATTAAGAGTTAGTCGTCCAGCAAACTTGGCGGTAGGATCACCAAGGTGATTGGCCGCCCAAGCATGAGCGGCTTCATGAATTGAAAGAGCAAAAAGAAGACTAACAACGAAGATCGCCAAAGAAAAAGGATTAGAAAAACTAGTCAACATAAGCTTTTTTGATAAAATTGAAAAATTAGCCTTATTGTGCTAGTATAGCATAGGAAAAATTAATTTATTCTTTAAAAGAATGCGTTGTCAAGTTTGTGGTAAAAAACCAGTTGTGGGCAATAAGCTTATTAGAACCGGTACCGGTAAGTGGATTAAAAAGCGAGTCAAAAAGGTTCGTAAGCCCAATTTGCAAAAAGCGACTCTTTTAGTTTCTGGTCAAGAAAAAAAAGCCCTTATTTGCACCAGTTGTTTAAAAAAATTGAAAAAAACCGGTCAAGTGAAAACTTATTCAAGCCAATAATCTAAAAGACTGGTTAAGTCTTTTTTTAAATTAGGAGTATTTAGAAGAACTACTAGTATTTTTTCTTCATTTTTTTCTACTAAGCCAACTAGGCAGTATCCGGCCGCATCGGTATAGCCAGGCTTTATTCCCACTAGGCCGGGGTAGGTTTTTCTTGGGCCTAAATTATTAGACAGTGAGTATTTTTTGTGGTTGCTGCTATTGTTAATAGTGATGTTTTCGGTAGCAACAATTTTTTCTAAGATAGGGAATTTATCTAGAACATATTTTGCTAAAATAGCCAACTCATAAGCAGTGCTTTGATTATGGGGGGAGTTGCTTTGGTCTAAGCCGTGAGAATTATAAAATTCAGTCTTTCTTAAATTTAGGATTTTAGCTTTTTCGTTCATCAAATTAATAAAAAGAGGGGCTCGACCGGCCGTGTTTTCGGCAATAACAAAGGCAGCATCATTGCCAGATACCAACATTAGCCCATAAAGAAGTTCTTCAAGGGTTAATTTTTCTCCTACTTCTAAGCTCATTGTTGCTTCGCCAATTTGGGCGGCTTGGTAAGAAACAACCATTTTTTGTTTAAGGGGAACCGACTCTAAAGCCACTAAGGCGGTCATTATTTTTGTTAGTGAAGCAATGGGCATAACTTGGTTAGCCTGCTTGGCATAAATAATTTTATTTTTAGACAAATTAATAACTAAGCCGGATTGGGCTAAGATTTTAATTTTTTCGGTGGCTAAATTGTCGGGTTGGGTTTGGGGCTGCCAAACTAAATCTCTATTTTGACTCCAGACGGAAGTAATTTGTAATATGTCGGATATTGGCGAATTTATAGGCTTTTTTTGATTGTAGTATCGGACAGGAAGACAGACTGCTAATAATAATAAAAAAGAGGCAAGACCAGTTAAAAAAAACTTTTTAAATTTCATCCAAATAGATGCTTATTTAGATTTTTGTTCCAAGGTATTGGGCGTCGACCAGAAAATTGAATAAGGTCAATTTTAAGCTTTTCTCCCTTTTTATGAGCCTGAATAATTTTTATTCTTTGGTTGTTTTTTTTAGTGTAAGTTCCTGGCCAGGGGTAAAAGGCCCTTATTTTTCTATCTATTTGATTGGTTAGTTTTTGATTGCCAAAAAAAGCTTTTTTAAGCTGGTCGATTTTAATATAACCATCCTTTCGGGAGAGTAGTTTAGTAAGACTGGTTTGTTGATGGTTTTGAGGTTGAGCTTTGTTTGATCCGGCCAAGAAATCGGGCAATACTTTTTCTAATAACTGGGCTCCGAGGAGAAAAAGCTTTTTGGTTAAGGATTTTTGGGTGTCTTTAGGATCAATAACAATTTTTTCTTGAGCAATAATAGGGCCGTGGTCAATTTTTTCATCAAGCAAAAAAAGAGTAACTCCGGTGGTTTTTTGGCCATCAAGAATGGCTTGAACAACCGGGGTAGGTCCACGATATTGAGGCAAAAGAGAAGGGTGGATATTGATAATCCCTTTAGGAAAAAGGGTGATTAACTGGAGGGGGATAATTTGGCCATAAGCGGCCAGAATGCCCAAGGCCGGTTTTTTTTGATTAATTTTTTGTTGACTTTGGGAATCTAGACTTGTTGGCGTAAAAAGAGGCAAGTCTTTCTTTTGAGAAAATTTCCCAACTGGTGTAGAAGTAAGAAGTTTTTTTCTTCCTGATGGTCGAGGAGGTTGAGTGACGACAAGGACAACTTTTAAATAGGGGAGAGCAATAATCTTTTTTAAGATGGTTAACGAATCTTCTTGAGAGCCAAAAAAAACGACCGGCCAAGGTTTATTCATGATATTAATAAGTTACTTCTTGAGGGGAAATTTCTTTTAGCTGATCATCTTCTTCTTGGAAAAACTGCCCTCCCTCTTTTTTTATTCTTTGAGGAAAAAGCTTGCCTTTTAGGTGGTCAAGTTCATGTTGAAAAACAATGGCTTCTAATTCAGTTAAAGTTTTTTTTATTTTCTGGCCATCGAGGTTTAACCACTGAGCCTCAATTTCTGGCCAGCGTTTAACGGTTCCATAAAGATGAGGTAGAGAAAGACAGCCTTCTAGGAAGGGTTGATGTTGATGATTTTCTTGGTGATTTTGGTCGGAGGAGAGATAGAAGTGTTGTTTTTTCTTTGCATGGTTGATAATAATGGGATTAATAAAGACTTCAGTCTCTTTTTGGGGCAGGTTAATAACAAAGATAGTCTTGTTTTGGCCAATTTGGGGAGCGGCCAAACCAATGCCCTTATTAGCCAGAGAAGAAACTAAGCTTTTGGCTAATTTTTGAGTTTCTTGGTTGACGTTATTAATTGGTTGGGAAATTTTTGTTAGGGCTGGATGGGGAGCAGTGACAATTTTCATAAAACATTTTTATTATAACACTGCCTGATGGGCTATCTTTAATTAGCTAATTTTTTTAAAAAGTTTTTTGCCTCTGGATATTGGGGATTGAGATTATTAATAAGGAATTCCAGCTTCTCTTTGGCCTTATCTGCCTGGTTGTTTTCTTGGTAAAATTTGGCTAGCCAATAATAGCCATCTTGGTAGTCGGGTTTTAATTCAATTGTTTTTTCTAGCCAAGAGATGGCCTGGTCAAGATTATCTTTTTGATATGACAAACTAGCCAGATTATAGGTAATTTTCGGATTGATGGGGGCTAATTCATGGGCCAAAGCCAGCATTTCGTAGGCTGATTTTTGGTATTTTGATTCTAGCCCAGAAAGAAGATAGTAAGTTTGGGATTGCTGACGGTAAAAGTTGACTTGATAGGGATTGGCCTCAATTGTTTTTTCGGCCCAATCCTGGGCCAAGACAATGAATTTATTGGCCTCTTCCTGATTTCCTTCTTGATGGAAAGCGATCGCCAGATAAGCACAAGTAGTGGCTATCTTATTAGTATAAAAAGGCTCTTTTTTTCTTAATCTTTGCGCTTTTTGATAATTAAAATAAGCCTGAGAATAGTTGTTTTGCCGAAAGCCCTTTTCACCTTGGGCAAAGTAATAGTCAGCCAGCCAATACTTGGCTAAACCAAAAACAAGATTAAGGCTAACAAGGAGAACAATTACTAATAAGGTTTTTTGTTGATTGTTTAAATAGGGAGAAGGAACTTTTTGATGAGGTGGCTTTTTTTGGTCAAGAGAAAAGGCGATAGCCGGAAATAGAAAAAACAAAAGATTAGTAGCGACAACGGAAAAACCAAAAAAGTTGGTAATTAAAATAGCCAAATAGCCAGCCCCAAGGGCAATTATTAATAAGTTTTGGTTTTTTTTAATTAACTTAAGAAAAGAAAGTAAAGTAAAAACAACTACCCCAAGATAGGGGATGGTGCCGATTAAGCCGGTAGTGGCCAAGAAATTAAGGTATTCATTGTGGGCTTTATTGTAAAGAAAGTCCCACTCTGATAATAGGTTGTGGTTTTGGGGTTGATACCAATAATAAGAGTAGGCAAAGGTTTCCGGTCCAGTTCCTAAAACAGGGTGATTTTTAAAAACTCTGACTGCTCCAGCCCAAACAGTTTTTCTGATATCGGCAGTAGCACTGCCCAAATCAGAATTATTGCCTCCCTGATCCCATTGGGGCAAAGTTTGATGGCTAATTAAAGAAAAATTTTTCAAATGTTGATTAAGAGAGGGGAAGGGAGAAAGGAATAAAATGGTCAAGAGGATAGCCAGACAAGTAAATAAAAGCCAGGATTTGCTAATTTTAATTTTTGGAAAAAAATAAGCAATAGGGCCAAGAAGAAAAATAAGCCAGAAAGCTAAAAATCCAGAGCGAGAGCGGGTAAAGATTAGAGCCGAAAAAGAGATAATAAAAACGGCCAAGAAAAGAATTTTTTTTGATTTCCTTTTTGTTTTGTTAAAGAAAGCGAAATTAAGAAAGATTAGGCTGGCAATCCAAGCGGCCAGCCAGTTGGGTTGGCCAAGGCTGGAAAAAATTCGGGCTGGCACATCTTGAACCCAAAGATGATTATCAAAGCCGGTTTTTTGTAAAAGACCATAAAGAGAAACAAGGCCTAAGGAAATAACTAAAATTCTTAAATATTTTTTGGCCTTCAGGGAGTTAATATGGGTGACAAAGGCAAAATAAAGAAAAAGATAAGCAATAAAAGACAAAAGGCCACCGTTTTGTCGGGTATAATAACCCCAGAAGGAAGTATAGGGGTCAATTGAAGTAATGGTGGTTATTGCTTGAGCAAGAAAAAAAATTAATAATGGCCAAAAAAGAGAAGTTTTTTGAAAAATTAACTTTTTTTGATTAATTATTTTAATAAGCCAGGCAGCTAAAATAATTATGGCTGCCAAATAAACTAAAAATATTTTATTAAATTCAAAGAGCTCGTAATTGACAGTAGTGAAGACAAGCGGAACAAGAAAGAAAAGAGCGCCAAAGCTAATTTCAATGATTTTTTGACAAACAAGGCTAGTTTTGGTAATTGGTTTATTTACCATCTTAAGTTAATAGTATAACGAAAATGTTGCTAAAACGAAGTTTTTAATTAAAAGAGAAAGATGGTTAGGGGTTCTTTTGTGGACCCGAGGGGAATTGAACCCCTACTTCCGCTATGCCATAGCGGGGTTCTACCATTAGACTACGGGCCCCAGATTAAGATTTTCAAATATTAACTCAGCTAGGGATTCTAAGTCAAGTTGGGTTTTTGAAGACAAGTAGTCTATTCTTAAAACCCCGTGGTAATCAGCTTTCTTAGTTTTTTTTCCTTTTGACCTGGGATCAACCCTGGTTTTATAAAAAGAGCTGTTTGGTAATTTAACCACGTTTTGCCAAAAGTTTTTTAATTTTTTTTGATCTTGGTCGGCTCGACACTGGATAGTGCAACGAATCTTGTCTTGGTCAAAATCATTATAACAGTATTCTAACAATTTTAAGAAGATTATTATTATTCTGTAATCAGAGCTCCCAAGAGTGAAACAACGACTTCGGGCTGAATATTTGCTAGCCTCTCCTAAGCAGAGTATTGATAAGGCAATTTTAGCGGTTTTCTGGTTCCATATTGTTGAGGCGATGTTAACATTATTCCTCCTTAAGGAAAGTAAAAATTCTTTTCTTTTAATTCTATTTGCTAGTACAGCTTTTTTTTGGGCCTTTCTGGCATTATTAATGATAATCTTATTTACTTTTTTTTGGTAGCTCTTAGGAAGAGAAACATTTTGGCACCAGTGGCTAAGGGTGCTTTTGGGAATATTAGCCTCAATCCTTTCTCTTATTTCAGAATAAGTATAGCCAAGGGATCTTAGTCTTTTTGCCTTATTAATGGTATTTTTGGAGTATTTATTTATATGCGAATTATACCACAGAGCGATTGTATGTGAATGAAATAATTTTTTTTGGCTACTGTGTTAAAATAATTGTGGAAAACAAGAAAAAATAATTTTTTGGGCCACCTTAGCTCAGTTGGTTAGAGCAACTGTTTTGTAAACAGTAGGTCCTCGGTTCGAATCCGAGAGGTGGCTCTTGGTTTTAGCCGATGTGGCTCAGTGGCAGAGCACGTCTTTGGTAAAGACGGGGTCATGGGTTCGATTCCCATCATCGGCTCAGAAGCAGATGATGGGTTAAGAACCCATTAGAGATTCTGACTGAAATTTGAATCAGGAGCTTGTTAAGGGTTATCGAAGATAGTCGAGATTAGAAATAATCTTCGGATTAGTCTTCGATTCCCATCATCGGCTCAAGGTAAGTTGATGACAAGATTAAAAAATAAATTTTTAAAAAAAAGGAGGGGAAAATTATGGCTAAAAAAGGTAATAGAATTTTGGTTGGTTTAGTTTGTTCGGTTTGCGGTAAGAGAAACTATGTTACCGAAAAGAACAAAATTAACTTACCGGAGAAGATAACGATTAAAAAATATTGTTCAAACTGTCAAAAATCGACTTCTCATAAAGAAACAAGTAAACTAAAGTAAATCTGCTTAGGGCTGTCGGTTAATGGCAAACCACCGGTCTCCAAAACCGGGACTCCCAGTTCGAGTCTGGGCAGCCCTGCCCAGCTAGAGAGGATATAATTTTAACCAAAGGAGGGATTTGTTGGACTGGCGTAACATAAAGGGCTACACCAGAGACACTTTATTTCGGGATTTTCAGGATCAGGGCCCCTTTAGTCAGCAGGAATTTATTGCTAGAGGTTGTCAAAAGTATGGACTTCGAGAAACCACTTGCCAGCAGAAATTTTGGCGAGGATTAAGAGAAGGCTTTCTTAAAAAAGTGAAGGCTGGTCAGTATTTGTTTGTTCCTGGTTGGCGTAGGTTAAAAAACTATCATCGGGGAACCCTAATAAAAGATTTTAGTCATTGTTTATTTTTTAGTTGGCAAGATTTTTGGAAGATAGGAAAATTAAAATATGGGTTAAAAAAAAGCACCTGCCGACAGAAATTGTGGTGGGCCGAAAGAAAAAGCTTAATTGAGAGAAAAAACGGTTTTTATCGTCTCGTCTAACTTGTTTAAGGGGATTTTTAGAGGTTTTGTTGCTGGTATAGGGCCCAATCTTGACTATTAACAACCCCGTCATTATTAAGATCAAATTCGGGATCTGAAGTACCAAATTTTTCGGTAAAATCGCCTAAGCTATATGTTTCCGTTTCTTGGCGAGTTGGAGTTGCCGGAGTTGGCGAAGTTGGGCCTTGAGTTGTTTGAGGCTCTTGTGGTTGGCCCGGGCCAAGATTATCAACGGGAGAACTCTGCTGAGGGGGAGGAGTGGGGGCAATAGTTGATTCCGCTGCTGCCTTAGTAGTGAAAGAATAAGGGGCACCATTGTCATCATAAATTTGGTTTCCAATGCGAATTCTAAAATAATAAATTGTTTCCGGTAAAAGAGGAGATAAAGTTAAGTTGTGGTTAGCAGTTTGATTGGTTTCGGCGTTTCTTAATAGGAAGCTGCCCGGCGTGGTGCCATATTCAACTTGGCCAATAGTTGGGCTGGCTGTTTGCCAAACAATAGTGGCGGAATTGGCGGTTACATTAGTAACCCTCACCCCTTGAGGTTGCTGTTGGCCAGCGGCTTGACCGAAAAGATTTTTGACCTTGTCCATGCCTAAAACTAGGCCGGCAACAAGAAGAATAGCCAAAATCGAAGCAACGATAACAAGGATCGTTTTTTTGTTTTTCATGGTATTTTTTTAAAAAACGAAGGCGAGTCCAAGAATCATGAGAATAATCCCGCCGCCAATCATGAGGGCAGTTGGTTCCAAGAACCCAGTTTGGGGCAGATCCTCACTGGTAGTTGTAGTAGAGGTTGATTCTGTTTCGGTTTCTTGGGTGGTTGTCGTTTGGCCGCTAATAACGTATGAAGCATTGATATTCTCGGAACAAATAATAACGTCTTCATCTTCAGTAGAATTAATATTAGAATCGTTGGTGCTTCCCGCTTGGCAAGTGAAACTAACCGCAGCAGTTCCGGCTGTTTTCCCCTGGAAGGTAATGGTAGCTAAAGTTCCCGTTCCTGATTTAGGAGTGCCTGTATCGGCGATGCCATAAATTTCTACTTTTCCCAAAGTGGTTGTTATGGTTGTAATAGTAGGGAAAAAGGTTCCTTCGCTAACGCTGACAACTTCTAATAAAGAGGAATCATATTCAACAATAGCATCAACACCGGATATTTGTTGACCACCAGTATCAACAGAAACAGTGACGTTAAAATTAACGCCGGCATTAACTTCTTTTACAGTAGGGCTTAAAGATAGGTGGGGGGAAGAAGTTTGGGCAAAAGAGGCAAAGGGCAAAAATAGGAACAAAAATAAAAAAAGAATAAAGGCCACTACATTATATTGACGGCTGGCAGGTGAAAAATGACTTCCCATTAAAATTCATAATATCCTAAATTTTTGGGGTCGTCAAGACAAATCGAACCATTTTTTAGAAAAAAACAAAACTCTTCTTTTTAAAAGAAAAAAATAGCCATTTTCCCCGCGGACTGATATAGAATTAATATTATCATTGTTCTTGTCGGCGTTGGTGCTATACTATTTAATAATGTGGCAGCGCTTGTTTGCTAAAGTTTCTCCTGGTATTGCTATTGATTTGGGCACCGCCAATACTCTGGTTTATTTAAAGGGTCAGGGTTTAGTTTTTCGGGAGCCGTCGGTCGTGGCTCGACAAAGGAAATCTAAGAAAGTTTTGGCAGTTGGCACCAAGGCTAAGAAAATGATTGGCAAAACTCCGGAAGCAATTGAGGCTTTTTACCCTCTTCATAATGGGGTTATTGCTGATTTTGATGCGGCTGAGGCAATGTTGGCCTATTATTTGACTAAAGTAACGGAAAAGAGTTCTTTTTTGGGAAAATTATTAAAAGAAACGGTTATTATTGGTACCCCCTCAGGCTCAACGGAGGTAGAAAGACGAGCAGTTTTTGATGCTGCTATTGAAGCGGGAGCGGGAAATTGTTTTTTAGTTGAAGAGCCAATGGCGGCGGCAATTGGCGCCGATTTGCCAGTGGATAGTCCTAATGGCAGCCTGGTTTGTGATATCGGCGGTGGAACAACAGAAATTGCCATAATTTCTTTAGGCGGAATTGTCTTAAATCGATCCTTAAAAATGGCTGGTCATAAAATGGATGAGGCGATTATTAATTTTTTAAGATTAAAATATTCTCTTTTAATTGGTCCATCAACGGCCGAAGAGATTAAAATCGAGGTGGGCAGCGCTTTACCGCAAAAAAAGGAGCCAGAAATGATTGTTCGGGGTCGAGGTCTGGAAAAGGGGTTGCCGATTACCGTGAAAGTTGTCGCCTCAGAAATTAGAGAGGCTATTGCTCCGATTTTAAATCAAATTATTGGTACAGTTAATGAAATGATTGAAGAGGCGCCTCCGGAACTAGTTAATGATTTTTTAGAACGAGGGATAACTTTGTGTGGAGGGGGAGCCAATTTGCCAGGAATTGATCAATTATTTTCTCAGGAAACTAAAATGCCAGTTTTTATTGCCGAGGATCCTCAGGCGGCTGTAGCTCTTGGTTGTGGTAAATTATTGGAAGACGTTAGCCTTCGTGATAAGGCAAAAATTGTCGGTATTAATTAGTTTTTTCTAAGGTGTCTTTTTGGCAGAAAATTAAAAAAAATAACTTCTTAGTTTATTTTTTGGTTGCCTTAGCTATCTTTTTGTTAGATTTTTGGGTAATTTTTCAACCGCTTAAAAACGCTTTTGGTTGGGCGTCTCGTCCCTTCAGGGGATCGGCTTATCAGTGGAGCAAAAAGATAAGTCTGGACCAGGCCCTTTTTTCTAGAAAAATAGCCCAACTTGATCAGGAAAAAGAAGCCCTAGAAAAAGAGGTGGCCAGATTAACAGGAGAAACAGCAAAACTACAATATCTTAGTGATGAAAACAAAAGGCTTAAAAGTTTAGTTAATTTTTTTCCCGAGACAATTGATTTTTCGCCAACTAAAATAATCGGTCATAGCGGTGATTATTTAATTATTAATAGGGGCAAAAAAGACAACGTTTTTGTTGGTCAACTATTAATACTGGATCGACACTTGGTTGGCCAGGTGGTTGAGGTTTATAAGGAGGAGGCAAGAGTGGTAAAGCTAGGCAGTGGTTTATTAGAATTACCGGTATTGATTTTTTCTGACCAGCCGGAGTGTTTTGATAAGCCCCTCTCTTGTCAAAAGGGGAGAGGGATAATGGTCGGCCAAACAGTTGAGGAAATTTTAAGAGAAGAAGATGTTTTAGTGGGAGACTTAGTTGTTTTGCTTAATGGACCGATGGGAATATTGGTGGGGAAGGTCAGTCGAGTCAAAGAAACTCCAGACGAAGTTTTTAAACAGGCCCAAATAGAGAAATTAATCGAACCCAATCATTTAGCAGAGGCTTTTTTAGTTTTTAATTAATGAAAATAAAGAAAACAACAGTATTTGCTTTTTTGCTTTTTTTGATAGCCTTTGGCGAAGCGGTTTTATTCTCTTTGCCGATAACCTTGATTTTTGTGATAATTTTATCTTTTCTTTGGGGCAGAAAAATTTTCCCTTGGGCTTTTTTTTCAGGATTATGGCTGGATCTTTTGTTGTGGCGTCATTTAGGCTCTTGGTCATTGATTTTTTTAATAGTTGCTTTTTTAGTTAATTTTTTAAAACAACGAATCTTGGGGTTAGAATCAGGGAAGCTTAGTTTGCCAGAAAAATAGAATGAGTCGTTTTTATCGATTGATTTTTTTAGTTTGTTTTGTTTTTCTATTGTTTCGCTTAGGGTATCTAACGATTGTTAAGGGGGGGAGTTTCCGACTTCAAGCGGAGCAAAATCGAGTTATTAAAGAAAAAATAATTGCCCCTCGAGGAACAATTTTTGATCGTGATGACAAAATATTAGCCGTTGATCTTCCTTATTGTTTTTATCAAGAAGAAGAAAAAAATCGAGAAGAATGTTTAAAATTAAAGTCTTCTGGGGAAAAAATAGAATCATTTTTTCGTCGTTATTATCCTTTGGGGGAGTCGGCGGCTCAAATTACTGGTTATTTAGGTGAAGCAACGGCCCAAGAGGTTGATAATGGCGCTTACCGATTGGGCCAGTTAGTTGGTCGAGGAGGAATAGAAGAATTTTATCAATCTTGGCTAATGGGTGAAGATGGCTATCGTTTGGTTGAAGTAGATATTAAAGGAGAAGAAATTCGTGAAGTTGGTAAATTGCCCGGGAAAGAGGGAAGAGGAATTAAATTGTTTATTGATAGTCGGCTTCAAGAGAAAGCCAGTCAGCTACTTTCTCCCAATTTGGGAGCAATTGTGGTTAGCAATCCTCAAAATGGAGAGATTTTGGCGCTTGCTTCTTGGCCCACTTTTGACCCCAATATTTTTACCTTTAATCTTAATAATGGAGAAATTGGTCGTTTGCTAGCCGATGAGAGGCAGCCATTCTTAAATCGAGCTATATCGGCTCGATTCCCTCCGGGGTCAATTTTTAAGCTTGTTTCTGGTTTAGCCGGATTAGAAGAAGGAGTAATTAAGGCGGATACTGAAATTGAAGATACCGGCTTTATTGAAATTAATGATTATCGTTACTCTAATTGGTATTATACCCAATATGGCAAAAAAGATGAGCACGTTAATATTGTCGAGGCAATTAAAAGATCTAATGATATTTTCTTTTATCGCTTGGGAGAAAAATTAGGACCAGAAAAAATGGCCCAATGGTCAGAAAAATTTTTTCTAAATGATCACTCGGGAATTGATTTGCCGGCTGAGGCGACCGGTTTTGTCCCTACCCCTCAGTGGAAAGAGGAGGTTTTGGGCGAGCCTTGGTTTTTGGGAAACAGTTTCCATTTCGCCATTGGGCAGGGAGACTTAGCTATTACTCCCCTGATGGCTAACCTGGTGACTAATTTTTTTGCTAATGGTGGTTACTTCTGTCAACCGCGATTGGCCGATCAATCTCCGGTAAATTGCCAAAGAATCTCTGTTAATAAAGAAAACCGGGAATTAATTTTTGCCGGAATGGCCGCTGCCTGTCGGCCCGGAGGAACAGCCTCAGCTTTTTTTGATTTTGAAATCAATGGTGAAACCGGTCAGGTGGCTTGTAAAACAGGAACGGCAGAGTTTGATGCCGGAAACAAGACTCATGCTTGGTTTACTGCTTTTGCTCCCCTTGAGGAGCCAGTTATTTCTGTTACTGTTTTTTTGCAATCTGGAGGAGGAGGAGCCAGGGAAGCGGCTCCTATAGCCAAAGAGATTTTAAGGGAATTTTTTGATAATTAAGATGACTAGGGTGAGCCAAGAACAAGCTAATCAGGAGCGCCCCTTTTGGGCGGCTTTTAGTTATTTGGCCAATGTCGGCCCAAGTCGTTTTAAAGAGATCGTTAATAATTTTGGTTCGGCCCAAAAAGCTTGGCAGGCGGAAAACAAAGATTGGCAAAAATTGGGTTTGAGTAAAAAGATAATTGACCGTTTTTTTATTTTGAGAAAGAAAATTAAGCCGGAAAAGCTTTTAGAATCATTAATTAATAGTTATCAACCTTTGATTTGGCCAATTATAAAAATTGATAGTTATTATCCTAAAAATTTATTAAACATTGATGATGCTCCACCAGTTCTTTATGCTCGGGGAAAAATAGCCCAAGAATTGTCCCAAGAAAAACTTGGTTCTTGGCAATCTTTTTGGTCGTCTCCGGTTTTAGCCTTGGTTGGGACAAGAAAACCATCTGCTTATGGACGGCAGATAGCTAGTCGTTTGGGAGAAGAGCTGGCTCGAAGTGGTCTAATAATTGTTTCTGGTTTGGCCTATGGGATTGATACTCTCTCCCATCGGTCAGCCCTAGAAGCTGGTGGCAAAACAGTGGCTGTTTTGGGAAGTGGGGTAGATGTTGTTTATCCGAGCTCGAATCGTCTTTTATATCAAAAAATTTTAGAATTAGGTTTAGTTTTTTCCGAATTACCTCCAGGAACCAAGCCCCTGGCGGGCCATTTTCCGGCTAGAAATAGAATTATCTCTGGCTTAGCTTCGGCGGTTTTAGTAATTGAAGGAGGTTTAAGATCGGGCTCTTTGATTACGGCTTCATTGGCGGCCAATCAAGGTCGAGATGTTTTGGCTGTACCGGGAAGTATTACCAGCCAACTATCATCAGGAACAAATTATTTAATTAGAAATGGGGCCAAATTGGTTACTGAAGCGAATGATGTTTTGGAAGAGTTTGATTTAACAGCCCAAAATAATAAACACCAAAACGGGTTGGCTGAGGACGAACGGCTGGTAATAGACTTGTTGTCAAACCAAAGCCTAACGGCAGACCAAATTGGCTTAAGATTAAAATTTGAAGCCAGCCGGGTGGGAGTAATTTTAACAAAACTAGAAATTAAGGGTTTGGCGGTTAATTTAGGTTTAGGAAAATGGGGGAGAAGATGAGAATTTCCAATTTTTAATTGTTTCTTTTCCCTTGGCAAAAAGAAACCTTTCTGTTACCCTATCTATCATGAAGTTAATCGTTGTTGAATCACCGACTAAGGCACGGACCCTGGAGCGATTTTTAGGCGAGGACTATCAGGTTTTGGCGACAATGGGCCATATTAGAGATTTGCCTAAAAGCAAGTTGGGGGTGGATGTTGACAATAATTTTGAACCACAATATGAGATTGTTGCCGGCCAGAAAAAAACAATTAGTAAAATTAAATCGGCTGTTGCCGGAGCCGATAAGGTTTTTTTGGCTACCGACCCAGATCGAGAAGGGGAGGCCATCGCCCATCATGTTTTAGCGGTGATTGATGAGAAAAAGGGCAATTCTAAAATTAATAGAATTACTTTTCATGAGATTACCAAATCGGCTATTTTGTCAGCCCTGAAAAACTCCGGCCAAATAAATGAAGACCTAGTTGAGGCCCAAGTTGCTCGTCGAGTTTTAGATCGCCTGGTTGGTTATAAGTTGTCGCCAGTTCTTTGGAAAAAGATTCGTCGGGGGTTATCCGCCGGTAGAGTTCAGTCAGTGGCGGTTCGTTTAATTACCCAAAGAGAGAGAGAAATTGAAAAATTTAAAACTTCCCAGTATTGGCGGATTTGGGCCGAGTTTAGTAAGGGAGAAGAAAACTTTAGGGCAGAATTGATTAGCAAAAAAGGAAAAAAGTATCAAGTGCGAGAGAAAAGGTCTCTTTTTGCCGGTGATTATACTTCTACTAAAACGACGATTGATAGTCTTGATTTAGCTAAAAAAATTATTGATGATCTAAAGTCGCCTTTTTTAGTTGATAAGGCTAATAAGAAAACAAGCTCTCGGCACCCCTATCCCCCTTTTACTACCTCAACCATGCAGCAGAGCGCTTATCGGGCTCTAAACTTTTCTTCTCGAAGAACAATGAGGGCGGCCCAAAAACTTTATGAGGAAGGTTTAATTACTTACCATCGAACCGATTCGGTTTCTTTGGCCAAGGAGGCAATTGACAAAGCAAGAGCGGTGATTGTTGACAAATTTGGTCAAGAATTTGTTCCTGGTAAACCTAATTTTTATAAGACTAAGGCTCGAGTTGCTCAAGAGGCTCACGAGGCTATTCGACCGACTAATTTTAGAAAAACAAAAGTTAAGGTTAATCGGGATGCTGATCGACTTTATCAACTTATTTGGCAAAGAGCTCTTTCTAGTCAAGCCTCTGGTGCCAAAACAGAATCGGTAACGGCTAAAATATCTTCTGGTGATTATCAATTTTTGGCGCGAGGGCGGAGATTAGTTTTTGCCGGGTTTACTAAAATTTTAAGATTTAAACAAAACGATGAAACTTTGCCTGATTTATCAGTTGGGGATAAACTTTCTTTAAAAAAGATTAGTCCAGAAGAATCAGAAACTAATCCTCCTCCTCGATATTCAGAAGCCAGTCTTATTGCCTCTTTGGAAAAAGAGGCAATTGGTCGTCCTTCAACTTATGCGCCAATTATTTCGACAATTCTTGGCCGTCACTACGTTCAAAAAGAAGAGGGGAGATTCAAGCCGACTATTTTAGGTCAGGTTACTAACGATTTTTTAGTTAAGCATTTTTCGGAAATTATGGATTTGCCTTTTACGGCCAAAATGGAAGAAGAGCTGGACGAGATTGCCAATGGTCAAGAGGATTGGCACCAAGTGATTAAAGAATTTTATCAGCCCTTTATTAAAAAAGTAGAGCAGGTTGAAGAAAAAGCCAAAAGAGTGAAGATTCCGGTTGAAAAAACAGGAAAAAAATGCCCAGAATGTCAAAAGGGAGAATTGGTTATTAGAACGGGCCGATTTGGTAAATTTTTATCTTGTTCTCGTTTTCCTGATTGTAAATATACGGCTGCTTATGTTGAAAAAGTAAAAGGAGCCTCTTGCCCTGATTGTGGGGGTCAGATTGTGATAAGAAGAACCAAGAAGGGTAAACGTTTTTATGGCTGCTCCAATTACCCCAAATGTAAATGGGCGTCTTGGCGAAAACCGAAAAAAGATAAGAAAAAAGCTTAAAAAAGCCTTAAAAAAGCTAAGAAGTTATGGTTTTGAAAAAAAAGATAGGTTTTGATACGGAAAAATATTTAACTGCCCAAAAGAAGGCAATCGAAGAAAGATTGGCTAAATTTTCCGGCAAACTTTATTTAGAATTTGGCGGAAAGCTGTTAGCCGATTTTCATGCTTCTCGAACTCTTCCGGGTTATGATCCCAATACCAAAGCCCGGCTTTTGAAAAGCCTAAACAAGGACTTGGAGATTTTATATTGTGTTTCTGCTAAACAACTAGAACAAGGAAAATTGCGGGGTGATTGGGATATGGGCTATGATTTGGCGACAATTAAAACATTGCAAGACTTGTCTGATTTTGGGTTGCCTGTTTTGGGGGTAGTTATTAATCGTTTGGCTCAAGAAAGTCAAGAAAAAAGAGCTAAAATGCTAGAAAAAAGATTAAAAAGAATGGGGATTAGGGTTTTTAAGCGTTGGGAAATTGAAGATTATCCAAAAAGGGTGGACAGAATATTAAGCGATCGTGGTTATGGTCGGGATGATTATATTAAGGCTAAAAAGCCGCTAGTAGTGGTTTGGGGAGCCGGAGGAGGTTCGGGAAAATTATCAACCTGCTTAGGCCAGCTATATAAAGATACCAAGAGAGGACTAAATTCTGGTTATGCTAAATTTGAAACTTTTCCGGTTTGGAATTTGCCAATTGATCATCCGGTTAATGTTGCTTATGAGGCAGCAACGGCCGATTTAGGAGACTTTAACTTAATTGATTTTTTTCATCTTCAGGCTTACAAAAAAGAAGCGGTTAACTACAATCGAGACATTGAGGCTTTTCCCATTATTAAAGCAATTTTTGACAGAATTTTAGATAAGAAAAATTTTTCTCAAAGCTATCAATCACCGACTGATATGGGTTTTAATGTTTTAAAGAAGGGGATTGTTGATGAGAGAGTTATTTTTGAAGCGGCTAAAAAGGAAGTTGTTTTTTATTTATTTCGTTATCGCCAAGAATATCAAGAAGGGTTGGTTGATCAGGAAACTTTAAAAAGAATGGGCCTTTTGTTGGAAAAGTTGGCGATTGACGAAGAATATTTAAAAACGGTTCCGGCTGCCCGTAGAGCAGAAAAAGCTGCCCAAAAATCTTCTTCTAAAGGAGAAAAGGGGGTTTATTGTGGAGCGGCAATAGAAATTTCCCCAGGACAAGTAGTAACCGGTAAAAACTCTCTTCTTCTTCATGCCGAAACAGCGGCTGTTTTAAATGCTATTAAGGGCTTGGCGGGCATTCCTGATGATTTTGATTTGATTTCTAAGTCAGTAATTGAACAAATTAATCATTTTAAAAAACAAATTGGGGAAAAATCCCAGAGCCTGAATTGCTCAGAGGCACTGCTAGCCTTGAATGTTTCTGCCCAAACCAACACTTTAGCCAAAAAAGCTCAAGATTTTTTGCCTCAATTAAGAGGTTGTTTTATGCACACCACTCATCAGTTGTCTTGGTCAGACAAGGATATCTTTAAAAAATTGGGGGTTTGGGTTTCTAGTGATAACAAAACTGCCAAAATAAGAAACTTTTAATATCGGTTCCATCCACAGGCTGGCCAGCCGGTGGTTTTCACCTGTTTTGAAATGAGCTATACTATTTAAAGAAAATGAAAAAATTTAAAAAGCGGCCACCCTGGGATGATTATTTTATGGAGTTGGCTCAGTTGGTGGCCACCAGGAGCACTTGCGTAAGAAAAGGGCGCCAGGTTGGAGCGGTATTAGTTAGGGATAAGCATATTTTATCAACTGGTTTTAATGGGGCGCCGGCGGGAATGGCTCATTGTGAAGAAATTGGTTGTATTCGAGATCGGCTTAAAATTCCCTCTGGGACTCGTCATGAGATTTGTCGAGCCGTTCACGCCGAACAAAATGCCATTATTCAGTGTGCTCTGCACGAAGTTTCTTCTAAAAATAGCACCATTTACGTTACTCATCAGCCTTGTACTATCTGTACTAAAATTTTGATTAATGCGGGCGTGAAAAGAATTGTTTATCAAGAGCCATATCCAGATGATTTTGCTCAAAAAATGATTAAGGAAGCCGGTATTAAATTAGAACAATGGTCACCAAAAAAAAAGAGAAAATAGTTATTGGTTTGGTTAGCCCAATTAGCGCCGGGAAGGGGACAGTGGTGGAATTTTTACAAAAGAAAGGCTTTTTGGCCTTATCTTTATCGGACCGAATAAGAGAGGAAATTACTAGCCGAAACCAAAAAATAACCAGAGAAAGATTATTAGCCGTGGCTGATGAATTAAGGCAAAATTTTGGTTCAGCCGTCTTGGCTCATCGAACCTGGCAAATAGCCCAGAATCAAAATAATCAAAAAATTGTTATTGATTCAATTAGGGGAATTGCCGAAGTTGATTTTTTTAAAAATAAACCTGGATTTTATTTGATTGGTATCAAGGCGCCAAGAAAAAAGCGATTTGTTTGGGCTAAAAAGCGAGCCAGAGAGGGGGAGCCGTTAACTTGGGAAGAATTTGTTAAGGTTGACAAAAAGGATTTTTTTAGTGGCGATGGCCAGGTTGGTCGTAATATTCCCGCTTGTTTAAAAAAGGCCGACGACATCATTGACAACGAGGGGACAGTTAAAGATTTAGAAAACAAGGTTGAAAAAGTTTTAGAAAAGATTTTTTCTTGATGGCTAAAGAAGTCAAATTAAAAGTTAAGCTACTCTCTTATACAAAGCAACCCCAAAAGACGGTAACAGCGGCGATTCGTCAATGTTATTCTCCGGTTGGGGCCGACCAGTTATTAGAAAATACTAGTAAGGATAAACAAAAAAAATTAATTAGCCTAGTTACTTCTTCTGGGCACACTTCAACCATTGAGCACGCTTCGTTTACTTTTGCCATCGAGGGGATTTCTCGAGCCTGTTCTCACCAGTTGGTTCGTCATCGAATTGCTTCTTTTTCTCAGCAATCCCAACGCTACGTCGATTTATCTAAAAAAGAGATGGCCTATATTATTCCTCCTGAAATATCTTATAGTGATAAAAAAAGGAAAGAGTTTGGTCAAGCAATGGAAGAAGTGGAGGCTGTTTATAAAAAGTTGGTTAAGGCGGGGATTAAACCAGAAGATGCTCGGTTTGTTTTGCCCAATGCTTGTGAAACCAAACTGGTTTTAACTATGAATGCTCGATCATTGACAAATTTTTTTCGTCTTCGGACTTGCCGTCGGGCTCAGTGGGAAATTAGAGCTTTGGCTGGAGAAATGATGAGGTTAGTCAAAAAAACGGCCCCATTATTGTTTGCCAATGTTGGTCCTAGTTGCCAAACAGAAAAAATTTGTTGGGAAGGAGAGATGTCTTGTGGTCTATATAAGAAAATTCCTGGGGCAAAGTTAAAAAGTAGAAAATAAGAATCTAATTTAGATGAAAAAGAATTTATTTCCTGGCAGGCTGGTAGTTATTGAGGGTCTTGATGGCAGTGGGAAGTCAACCCAAATTAAACTTTTGGGCCAAAAATTAGCCCCAAGGGGGGTTGATTTTTACTTGACTCGAGAGCATACTCGGGATGGTCCGGCGGGCAAATTGATTGAGAGAGTTGTTTCTTCCCAAGAAAAACTAAACTCAATTGCCCTTCAGCTTCTTTTTGTAGTTGATCGCCTTGATCATCTGGAAAGAGAAGTTGAGCCAGAATTGGCTAAAGGCAAACTAGTGCTTTGTGATCGTTATTATTGGACGACGGTAGCTTACGGTTCGCAAGTGGCCGACAGAGAGTGGTTTATTGAGGCCAACCGTTATTGTTTGGAGCCAGATTTGGTTATTTATCTTGAGGTTAGCCCTCAAGAGGCGATTAGACGAACGAAAGTCAGAGGAGAAAAAGCGACTATTTTTGAGGAAATTTCCAAGATAAATAAATTTTCCCAAAGTTACCAATGGTTGTTATCCAGGTTTTCCGATCAAAGTGTTAAAATAAATGGAGAAAGACAGCCCGAGGTTATTGTCGAGGATATAATTAAAATATTAAAGACAAGAGGACTAATTTTATAGTTTTTAATTTCTAATATAGATTCCCACAGGCAAAGTCGGTGGTTTTTGTCTATTTTGAAATAAAAATATGGCTGAGCAAATTTTTCAATTAATGGAAGAGGAGAGGAGACGTCAACAAGAGACGTTAATGATGATCCCCTCAGAAAATTATGCTTCAAAAAATGTTTTGAAAGCTTTGGGCTCAGTTCTGCAAAACAAATACGCCGAGGGATATCCAGGTCGGCGATATTATCAGGGCCAAGCCTTTGTTGATCAAGTTGAAACCTTAGCCATTAGTCGAGCCAAAAAGCTGTTTGGCGTTCCGCATGTTAATGTTCAACCTTATTCTGGTTCGCCAGCTAATGCCGCTGTTTACTTTTCTCTATTAGAACCTGGCGAAAAGATTATGGGTTTAGACTTATCTTCTGGAGGCCACCTAACCCATGGTCACCCCAAAATTACTTTTTCTGGGAAGTATTTTAAAAGCGTTCCTTATCAAGTTGACAAAGAAGGGTTAATTAATTATAGCAAGCTTGAAAAGCTAGCCTTAAAAGAGAAGCCAAAAATTATTATCGCCGGAACCACTTCTTATTCTCGGACCCTAGATTTTTCTCGTTTTAGCCGGATTGCTGACCGAGTTGGGGCTTATTTGCTGGCCGATATTGCTCATATTGTGGCTCTAGTAATTGCCGGCACTCACCCTTCCCCGGTTGCCTACGCGGATATTATTACCACCACCACTCACAAGTCCCTGAGAGGACCTCGAGGAGCAATGATTTTAGTTACTAAGAAAGGTCTTGTCAAAGACAAGGATTTAGCCAAGAAAATTGATCGAGGAGTTTTTCCTGGTCTTCAGGGCGGACCGCATATAAATAACATCGCTGCTATTGCTGTTGCCCTAAAAGAAGCCCAAAGTACATCTTTTAGAAAATATGGCCAGCAGATAGTTGATAATGCTTATTTTTTGGCTCAGAAATTAATGGACTTTGATTTTAATATCGTTTCTGGTGGTACCGATAATCACCTAATGGTTATAGACCTAAGGAACAAAAGCCTTGATGGTAAGAAGGCGGCCTTAATTTTAGAAAAAGCCGGTATTGTTGTTAATGCTAATAGCGTTCCCTATGATCCTCGACCACCGATGAAGCCCTCAGGAATCAGGCTAGGAACACCAGCCTTAACCTCTCGAGGAATGAAGGAAGATCAAATGGGGAAAATTGCCCAGTGGATTAATATGGTTATCACTGACCGAATATCTCCCGATAAGGTAAGAAAGGAAGTTGGGGTCTTAACTAAACAATTTCCTGTCTCCAGTTTAGCTAAATAGTTGGCCATGCTAAAATAGCCTCATATGGCCAAGATTTTTTCAGGAAAAGATTTTGCCGATAATTTAGAGCAAAAATTAATTAAAAAATTTTCTTCTTTACCGGCTAAATTAAAAGAATTGGTTCTGGTTGATATTTTGATAGGCAATGACAAATCAGCCCAAGCCTATGTCAATTTAAAAAAAGCGGCCGCTGGGCGAGTGGGGATTAATTTTGAAGCTGTCTATCGATCAGAGAAAGCTTCTGGCTCTGATTTGTTGGCCTTGGTTAATCGATTAAATCAAAATAGGCGAGTGGGGGGGATAATGTTTCAGTTGCCTTTTCCTGAAAACTTAAGAGACAGTCAGCGAGAAATAATTGATAATATTTATTTTGAAAAAGATGTTGATTGTTTGACTAGTCGAAGATTAGAGAGGGTAGTGAAAGGGGAGGATGATTTTTTGCCGGCAACAGTGGCAGCAGTAGTTAAGATTTTGGCCTACAGCGGGATAAGTGACCCTGAATTGGTTGGTAAAAGAATCGTTGTTGTCGGTCGATCTGATATTGTTGGTCGCCCTTTAGCCGCTTTTTTAAAGAATCACAAAGCTAAAGTAACTGTTTGCCATCGTCAAACTAAACGGTTGTCAGGTTATACTCAGTCGGCAGAAGTTTTAGTTTCGGCGACAGGAAGACCCGATTTAATTAAAGAAAATATGGTTGCTAAAGGAGCGGTAGCAATAGATGTCGGCTCACCCAAGGGCGATGTTGATTTTGAAAGAGTTAAAAAACGAGCCAGTTTTATTACTCCAGTACCAGGTGGAGTTGGTCCAGTGACGGTTATTTGTCTATTAGAAAATTTTATTAAGCTTATTTATCAAAAAAGTTGATCACAAAAATTGCTTTTTGGCTTATTTCAGGTTACAATAAGCAAAGCAATAATTATTTTAATCACGCACATTCGATTTGTCTCCTGGCTTAAAGCAAAAAGCGAGTCGAATGGAGGCTTAAAAAGGAGATAGTATGACTAAAGGTAAAAAAACCAATCAAAAAAAAAGTAAAAAGAAGAAAAAGTCAATTAGCAAAAAGAAATCTTCAAAGTCTGCCGGTAGCAAAAAAAAGACGACTGCTAAGAAAAAAGCTTCTTCTGGTGCTCCCAGGGTAATTAATGATAGTAATATTTCTCTTGAAGGCCTGCTTAGAGCCGGTTGTCATTTTGGCCATTCAGTTTCTAAGGTTAATCCTCGAATGCAAGATTACATTTTTACTGCCCGAGAAGGAATTCATATTTTTGATTTGATAAAAACCAAAAATCAATTAGAAAAAGCCATCGAATATTTATCTTCGCTAGTTTCTGAGGACGGCAAAATAATTTTTTTGGGAGCAAAAAGACAGGCAATTGAGGCAACAGAATTGGCCGCCAAAAAAACTGGCATGTTTTACGTTACCACTCGCTGGATTGGTGGCCTATTAACTAATTGGAAAGAGGTCAGAAAGAACCTTGATCGGCTTGATCAGTTAAATAAGAAATTAGCCAAAAAAAACACTACCTTAACAAAATATGAAATTAGTGTTTTAAAGAGGGAACAGCGTCGATTAGAAAATCTTTATGGTGGGCTAATGGGATTGGAGAGTTTGCCCCAAGCCCTATTTGTTGTTGATCCCAAAAAAGAAAAAACTGCCGTTAGAGAAGCCAAAAGAATGGGGGTGGCTATTGTAGCTATTGCTGATACCAATGCTGATCCAAGAGGAATAGACTATCTTATTCCTGCCAATGATGATGCTAAGGCTAGTGTAGAATATATTTTGACCAAGATTGCCCAAAAATTAAAAAAATGACCAAGAAAAACAAGTCCAGCTTAAGTTTGATTAAAAAGCTTCGAGAAGAAACAGGAGCCGGAATAATGGCCTGTCGTCAAGCTTTGGAAAAGGCTGATAATGACTTTGATCAGGCCCTAAAAGAATTAAGAAATCGCTATCAGTCTCTTGCTGCTAAAAAAGCCGATCGCAAGACAGAGGAAGGAAAAATTTTTGCCTATATTCACAGTGACGGCAAAATTGGCGCTCTGGTTACTCTTTTGTGTGAAACTGATTTTGTCGCCCGAACTCAAGATTTTACCGTTTTAGGGAAAGAACTGGCAATGCAAGTGGTGGCAATGAACCCGGCTGACAGTCAGGAATTATTAAGCCAAGACTACATTCGTGATCCTCAATTAACAGTTAAAGAGCTGGTAGAAAAAACTATTGCCAAAACCGGGGAAAATATTAAGATTGGCGATATGGCCAGATTAGAAATTTAAATTGACTTTTATTAATGGCTAGACTATTCTAAATAATAGTTGATGTTCGAAAAAACAAAAGCCCAAATGGGCAAAACGCTGGACCTGTTAAGGGAAGATTTGGCTTCAATTAGAACCTCAAGAGCCAATCCAGCCTTGATAGAAAATGTTGGAGTTTTGGCCTACGAAGGGGCACAGGAGTTAAAAATTAAAGAGTTGGCTTCAATTAATACCGAGGGGGCAACCGCTTTAATAATACAGCCCTGGGATCCAAAGGTAAGCAAAAGTATTGCCGAAGCTTTAGAGAAATCGGATTTGGGTTTATCAGTTGCCGTGAGCACCCAGACAATTCGAGCCAGCTTACCGCCCTTATCAGCCCAGAGGCGAAAGGAGTATATTAGGCTTTTAAAGAAAAAGCTTGAGGCGACTCGAGTGATGATTAGACAGGTTAGGGCTGAGGAAAGAAGCAAAGTTTTAGATCAAAAAGAAGCTGGAGAAATTAGTGAGGATGAAGCCTTTCGTCAGGAAGAAAAGCTTCAGGAGCTGACCGATAATTATATTGACAAAATTGATCAAATTGGTGATAAAAAGATCGCCGAGTTGGAGTCATTGTAAAATAGATTAGTTTCCTTCCTGGCTTCATTAAATAAAATTATTTATGACGGCTCTTTATTTTTTTCTTATTTTATCTTTATTAATCTTAGTCCATGAGGGGGGACATTTTTTATTGGCCAAAAAGGCGGGAGTGAGGGTTGAGGAGTTTGGCTTTGGTATTCCGCCAAGAATTTGGGGTAAAAAAATTGGGGAAACAATTTATTCAATTAATCTTTTTCCTTTTGGTGGTTTTGTTCGTCTGTGGGGGGAGGAAAGCCAAGTTAAAAAAGATCGGAAGCGATCTTTTTCTGGCAAGAGCAAAAAGACTAGAATTAGAATTTTACTAGCCGGGGTAGTAATGAATTTGTTTTTAGGGGTTAGTTTGTTTTGTTTGGTTTATTCTTTTTTGGGAATTCCTGAGGAGACTGATCAAGTAAGAATAGTGGCGGTGGTGCCTGACTCTCCCGCCGATCAAGCCGGGCTAGAAGAAGATGATATCATTGTTTTGGCCAACGACCAAGAAATTATTTCTACCGAAAGCTTTATTGATATTCTTAGCCAAAATAAGGGGGAAGAAGTTGTTTTTAGTCTTTTGCGAGAGCCCAATCCTTGTGACAATCAAGAAGAGGAGGTTTCTTTTTGCCAAGAAGGCCAGTTAGTGGCTCAGGTTTTGGTAAGAGAAAGTCCTCCCGAAGGAGAGGGAGCGACGGGAATAATTATTTCCCAAACCCAAAACCGTTTTTATCCTTTTTATAAAATGATTCCTAAGGCTGTTTATAATGGAATAAGAGAGGCGTTTTTTTGGTCAGGACAAGTAGTGATATCTTTGGGGCAAATGTTGGTAAAAATTATTACCGGGCAGGGATTGCCAAAAGAAATCACGGGACCAATTGGTATTTATCAGGCCACCGGAGAGGTTTCTCAGTCTGGCTTTTGGGCTCTGGTTCATTTTACCGGTATTTTGTCAATAAATTTAGCTATTTTTAATTTGGTTCCTTTTCCCGCTCTTGATGGCGGTCGGGTAGCTTTTGTTTTGTCAGAAAAGATAATTGGCCAAAAGAAGCGAGAAAAAATTGAGCGATGGGCTAATCAGATTGGCCTAATTCTACTAATGACCTTGCTTGTTTTGGCAACAGCAGGTGACATTAGGCGATTATTTTAAGGAGGGGAGGCAAATATATATTTGTCAATAGTTTTTCTTTAAAGTATAATTATTAACAGTAAGCAATTTTTAATTATTTAAAAAATTTAATGATGATCGAAGGGGGTGTTCATTCTAATATAGTAAATATATGGCAGTGGTTGTTAAGAAAAAACCAGGTGAATCTAGTGATCAGCTTATTTCTTCTTTTCGAAGGAAAACGGCTGATATTGTTGTTAGTGTAAAAAAACGAGCCCGATATACTAAGCCCTCTCAAAAAAAACGAGAAGAAAAAAAACAAAAAGAACGGGAGGCGAAAACAAGGCGATGATAAAAAAACAAAATTTAGAACAGCAATTAAAGGAGGCAATTCGAAGTCAGGACAAGAATCGAGTGTCGGTTTTGCGCCTATTATTATCGGCAATTCATAATCAAGAAATTGATAAGGGAGAGGACTTGGCAGAGGAAGAAATTGCCTTGGCTATTAGAAAGGAGGCTAAAAATCGTCGCGAGTCGATTGAGGCTTATCGTCAGGCTGGTCGAGAAAATTTACAAAAAAAAGAAGAAGAGGAATTGGCAATTTTAACAGAATTTATGCCTCAGGCTATTTCAGAAAAAGAGCTTCATGATTTAGTTAAGAAAAAAATTCAGGAGAAGGGCTTTTCCGGCCAGTCAGGTTTCGGGCCTTTAATGGGCCAGGTTATGAATCAAGTTGGGGGTCGGGCTGATGGTTCGCAAGTAGCCAAAATTGTTCGGAAAGAATTAGGAATAGAATGAGTTTTTCTTCTTGATGACGACAATTGATATTAAAGTTAATGCCGGTTATAGTTTTGATCGCCAATTTTTAAGAAAAAAAATTAAAACTTATTTGGCTAATAAAGGATTGGGGGATATAGAATTAAGTTTAGCTTTTATTGGCAAGCGGAAAATGCGTCAACTTAACCGGAAGTATCGTGATCTTAATAAGGTTTCTGATGTTTTGGCTTTTCCCCAAAATGAAGAACGAACTCCGAAAGGAAAATTGGTTTTAGGGGATATTGTTGTCTGTTATCCTTGCGCTCAAGAAGAGGCGATTGCCTATCAGGAAGAAATTGATAAAACGATTTGGGATTTTGTTGAGCATGGCTTAGGCCGGTTAGTGGAGGAAAGTGGCAATTCGTAATCAGTATTAAAATTAATATTGGTCTAAGAGGTCTTATTGGACCAATATTTTAAAAATTAAAAATTTTTTAAAGTGTGGCTTTTTATTTAGATTATCGTCCTAAAAAGATTGCTGAAATTGATTTGGCTGAGGCCAGACAAGCTTTGAAGAGGATTTTATCTTCTACTCCTTTTCCTCATGCCTTGTTGTTGGCTGGGCCTCGAGGAATCGGGAAAACTTCGGCCGCTCGGATTATTGCCAAAAGCCTTAATTGCCGAAAAAAGAAATCGGATTCTATCGACCCCTGCAATCGTTGTTCTTCTTGTTTGGCAATTGATAAAGGGGCGTTTTTGGATGTCTTAGAGATTGATGCGGCCTCTAATCGGGGGATTGATGATATTCGCCAACTAAAGGAAGGGGTTGGCTTAGCTCCAGTTAGAGGGAAAAATAAGGTTTATATTATTGATGAAGTTCATATGTTAACCAATGAGGCCTTTAATGCTTTGTTAAAAACCTTAGAAGAACCACCGGAAAAAGTGGTTTTTATTTTATGTACGACTAATCCGGAAAAAATTCCTCAGACAGTTTTGTCTCGTTGTTTAAGAATTAATTTTTCCAAAGCCAGTGATCAAGAAGTGATTCGAGCTCTTAAGAGGGTAGTAAAGAAAGAAAATCTAAAATTAGAAAATGACCAGGTGTTAGACTTGATTGCTCAAAATGTTGATGGGAGCTTTCGTGATGGCCAAAAAATTTTAGAAGAACTATCCTTTGAGAAAGGAGAGATTACTCTAGAATCAACTAGCAAAGCAGTTGGTTCTCAGGCTAACTTGGGACCAAGCCAGTTACTGATTTTTCTTGGTCAAGGCGATTTGTCTTTGGCCTTAGGAGAAGTGGCTCGCTTGGACGAAAACGGCGTTGATTGGGCGTCTTATCTTAGACGATTATTGGCTCTTTTGCGTCGGCTTCTTCATGGGGTTTGGGGGTTGCCTGATGGGGAAAAAAGCAGTTTTTCCGTTGAGCAACTGATCTTTTGGGTAAAAATTTTTTCTCAAGCCGCCAATGAAATTAAAAATGCTAGTTTACCGGTTTTATTAGTTGAGTTAGCGGTGGCTTCTGCGGTCGATCAGGTCAAGAAAACAGGGGGAGGCAAGCAGAAAGGGAAAATCGCTACCGATAAAACTGATTCACCAAAAACTAGTTCAACTTCAACAAAGATTAAAGCGGACCCCAAGACATCCAGTAAAAAAAAGACCAGCCAAATTGATAAAAAGAAAAATAAGTCAACTTCAAAAGCAAAAAAAACTCTTACCAAAGAACAGTGGCAGAATCTTTTAAAAAAAATTAAGCCCAAAAACCATTCTTTGGAAGCCTTTTTGAAAACTGCTTACCCGATTTCTTTCGAAAATAAACGCTTAACTTTAGGGGTTTATTATCAATTTCACAAAGAATGCTTAGAAAAGGAGACTAATCGACGAATAGTGGAGTCGGTGGCCGGCGAAGTTTTGAACTGTAAAGTGAGTCTTTTTTATCGTTTAGGTAAGAAAAAGTTAGTCTCGGCAAAAAAAATCAATCGGGTCTCGTCAAAATCTTCTGATGATGGTAATATCTATCATGTTGCCAAAGAAATTTTTGGAGGTGATAGCCAATGATAGACATGAGCTTATTGAAACAGTTGGGAGATTTGAAAAATATTCAAAAAGAAATGGCCCGACAAACAATTACTGTTGACAGCCGGGGAGTGTCAGTAACGGTAACTGGCGAACAGAAGATAAAGGAATTAGTCTTTGCTGAAGGGACTAGTCCTAAAATAGTAGCCAAAGTTGTTAATCAGGCCTTTGATAAGTTAAAAAAACGCTTAGCTAAAAACTTAATGATGAATCGATGAAACTTCCCAAGGCCCTAGAAGAGTTGATTAATTCTTTTGAACAATTGCCTGGAATTGGTCCAAAAACTGCGGCAAGATTATCTTTTTATTTGCTTCACACTCCTCAAGAATACTTGGATCGTTTTGGTCAGGCCGTTGTCAATCTTAAAAAAGACACGGTTGAGTGCTCTTTTTGTCACAATATTGCCCAGAAGGACCCTTGTCCTATTTGTCAGGACGAACAGAGAAATAAAAATACTATCTGCGTAGTCGAACAGCCGATGGACTTATTGTCAATTGAAAAAACTAGCCGTTTTGATGGGGTTTATCATGTTCTTCATGGGGCGATAAATCCTCTCCAGGCGATTGGACCTGAAGAAATAAATGTTGATAGTTTAATTGCTCGAGTGAAAAAAAACCCTGATCTTGAAGAGATAGTTTTGGCCACAAACTCCGGCATGGAGGGGGAGGCAACAGCAATGTATCTTAAAAGAGAGCTGGTGAAGATTAATCAAAAAAGAAAAAGAAAGTTTCGTATTTCTCGAATGGGCCAAGGGCTTCCGGTGGGAGCAGATTTAGAGTATGCCGATGAGGCTACTCTGCGTCAAGCCCTAGAAGGAAGAAGGAATTATTAGCATTGGGAAGAGAATGACTAAACCAAAAAGAAAACCCCAGCCAAATACCAAAAACTTAGTTCAGCTGGCCAAAGAGGAAATAGAGGCAGTGGCCCAGGAGGCAGTCGATCAAGTTTCCCCAACAGAAAAGGCTCAATCCGTTACTAATCAACCGCCCCAGCCCGATTATCAAAATGGTGCCTTGTCTTCTTCTGAGGAGGGGGTTGCGACTGATAATAATAAGGAAAAAGAGCTTAGAGAAGTTAGGGGGCGCCTGTTAGATCTTAAAAAGGAATCGGACCTAAGTAAAAAAAAGCTTCTTCAGGAAAGAAAAGAGAAGGCTGAAAAGCGAGACCCGGTAGTTGAGGGGATTGAGACTGAGGAGAATAAAAACAAAGAGCCAAAAGATGATAACTTCCCCTTGCCTCCGCCCAAAACGACCAGCCGCCCCAAAAGAGGACTACCCCTTGGGATTGGTCAGCCGGAAAAGAGAAAGAGAAGATAGGAAAAATTTCCAAGATGATATACTTAGGCTATGAAAAGAGAGACAAGCGGGCTTTTTTTATTTAATACTTTAAGGGGAAAAAAAGAATCGTTTTCCCCTCTTTTTCCTCCCAAGGTAAGAATTTATAGTTGTGGACCAACCGTTTATGGCCATACCCATTTGGGCCATATGCGCACCTATACTAACACTGACCTTCTTTTAAGGGTTTTAAGGTATCTTGATTATCAACCCTATCAAGTAATGAATATTACTGATGTTGGTCATTTGGTGGGCGACCAAGACAGTGGGGAAGATAAGCTAGAAAAAGCAGCTAAAAAGGAAAAATTAACGGCTTGGGACTTATCTAAAAAATATACTGATGAATTTTGGCAAGTTTTGGCGAAGTTAAATATCGCTAAAGCAAAGGCAACTCCAAGAGCAACGGAAAATATTAGCGAAATGATCCTTTTGGTTGAGGAGTTAGAAAGAAAAGGTTTTGCCTATAAAACAAGTGATGGAGTTTATTTTGACACGAGCAAAATAGCCGACTATGGTCAGTTGGCCAATGTTTCTTTAGCCGATTTAGAGGAGGGGGCCAGAGTTGAAAAGAATCCGGAGAAAAAAAATCTGACTGATTTTGCTCTTTGGAAATTTTCTTCGCCAAAAGATAAGAGGCAAATGGAGTGGCCCAGCCCCTGGAGTAAAAGAGGTTTTCCTGGTTGGCATATTGAGTGTTCGGTCATGGCGATGAAATATTTGTCAGATTGTTTTAAGGGAGGAAAACTTAATCCTGATCGATTCGAAACAATTGATATTCATACTGGCGGCATTGAACATATTAACATTCACCATACTAATGAGATTGCCCAAACTAAAGCGGTCACTGGTAAAAAGCTGGCCTTGTTTTGGGTTCATTTTAATTGGCTCCAGGTTGCCGGAAGGAAAATGAGCAAGTCTTTAGATAATTTTTATACTCAAAAAGATTTAATTGATAGGGGATATGAGGATTTTATGCCTCTAAGATATCTTTTTTTGAACACTCATTATCGTAAGGTAATGAATTTTACTTGGCCAGCCTTAAAACAGGCAAAAGGAACCTATCAAGAAATTATTGACAATCTGAGTCGAACGCTTGATCAAGAAATATTAACTAAAAAATTAGATCAAAAAAATTTTGACCAAAGAGAAGGTAAATATTTTGCTGATTTTGATAAAGCAATAAAAAATGATCTTAATATGCCTCGGGCCTTAGCTGTTTTTCATGCGGTTATTAAAGATAAAAAAATAACTGCCGATAAGCAATGGCAGGTTTTGGGTCGATTTGACCAAGTTTTGGGCTTGAGGTTAAAAGAAAAAATAATCTCTGCCTGGTCAAAGGATAGTCAAGAAATTCCCTCAGAGGTTTTATCTTTAGTTAGAAAAAGACAAAAAGCTCGGGAAGAAAAAGATTGGCTTAGGGCCGATAAAATTCGAGCCCAGATTGAGAAGCAGGGCTTCTTGGTTGATGACACCCCCAAAGGGCCGAAGTTAACTTCAAAATAATAATGGCCGCCCAAAAAGAAAAAATTGTCCCGGAAATAATTTATCAGGACAGATCTTTACTAGTAATTAATAAGCCGCCCTTTTGGATTGTTAATCGGGCCAAAACAACCAAAGGAAAAATAACAATTCAGGATTGGTTAGAAAAAAATTTTGATTTTGAAACAATCAATAAAGGGCTTCGGGCCGGTATTGCCCATCGATTAGATAAAAATACTAGCGGGCTTTTGTTAGTTGGTAAAACACAAAAAAGCCTAAAGACGATTCAAGAACAGTTTCTCCATCGCTTAGTGGAGAAAAAATATTCAGCCTTAGTGTGGGGTATTTTTCCTGATGATAGTCAAGTTATGGCGCCGATTAATCGACTACCTTGGGATCGGGAAAAATTTGGGGTTGTTTTGGGAGGGAAAAAAGCCAAGACGAAATTTTTAAGACAAGCAATTTACCAAAGAGAAGGGGAGAAGTATTCTTTGATTTGGGCTTTTCCTAAAACTGGTCGAACCCACCAGATAAGGGTTCATTGTCGATACTTGGGACACCCTATTGTTTCAGACTCTGATTATGTGGGCAGAAAGAGGCTCAAAAAAGATCGAGCTTGGTGTCCGAGGATTTTCCTTCATGCTTTATCAATTAACTTTATTCATCCGGAAACAGAAAAAAAGGTCAAATTCCAAATTCCCTTACCCAAAGACCTTGACTTAGCCTTAAGGCAACTTAAAAAAATTTAAGTTTTTGTTAAAAACAACCCTCTGGTGATAAAATAGAGATAAGTTGACAGTTCGACTCATGAACCGCACAGGGTTTAGGGTTGTTTGGAAATTGAAAATTTTTTAAGTTATGTCTGGACATTCTAAGTGGTCAACCATTAAACATCAAAAAGAAGCCAATGATCGGGCGCGAGGTAAAATATTTTCTAAATTATCTCGGGCCATTACTGTTGCTATTCGTGAAGGTGGAGGAGAGACAGATCCGGAGATTAATTATAAACTAAGAGTAGCAATTGATCGGGCCAAAGAGATCAATATGCCTAAAAGTAACATTGAGCGGGCAATTGATCGGGCTTCAGGGAAGGGGGCCGATCAATTAAAATCGATTCGTTTTGAAGGCTATGCCCCCTTTGGCGTGGGCATCATAATTGAGGCAATTACTGATAATCGGCAAAGAACGGTTCAGGAAATTAAAAATTTGATTGAAAAAGGAGGCGGGTCGATTGCTTCCCCGGGGGCTGTTGCCTATAATTTTTCTCCTAAAGGACAAGTTTTAGTTGAGAAAAAGCCTGATACTGAAGAGCAAATATTGTCGTTAATGGAGATTGCTGGTGTAGAAGATTTATCAGAAGAGGAGCAAGCCATTGAAATAATTACTAGTAAAGATAAATTAACTTCCCTGATTAATCAGGTTAAAAAAGCGGGATTTGAAGTTTCCTCCTCCTCCTTGGTGATGGTTCCCAAGACTGAAGTGCCCATTAGTGAAGTTGGTAAAGCCAAGAAAATAATAGATTTTATTGAAAAATTAGAAAGTCATGATGATGTCCAATCAGTTTTTGCCAGCTTTGATATTCCGGTTGATATTTTAAAAAAGGTATCAAATTAACTGCCCTTCTTTTATGATTAAAATTGGCCTTGGTAAAAAAATTGTTTCTTTTTGGCGCAACAAGAGGGCTCGTTTTGTGGCCAGCGCCCTTATCTTAACCGGCCTTCTTTTAATTACTCAAATTGTTTCTTTTTCTTGGCGATATTTTTCTATTTTTGGCTTGTTTTGGGCCGGTTTTGTTTTTTCTATTTGGTCATTATCGGAAGGGATTGACAGCTGGTTGGTAAAAATAATAACGGCAATTTTGCCTAGTTTTTTCTCGGTTTCGGTAGCGATGTTTTATTTTCTTTTCCCGGAATCTTTAGCTTATCAGTTATTCTTGTTAGCTTTTTTTGGCTTGGCTATTTATATTATTTTCTTAACAGAAAATATTTTTGCGGTGGCTTCAATTAGGACAATTGCCCTATCTCGGGCCGCCCAGACGGTTGGTTTTTTAATTAGTTTGTTAACGGTTTTTTTCTGTTATAACACGGTTTTTTCTTTTCGGTTTTTTGGTTGGTGGAATGCTCTTTTGGTAGTAGTTATTTCTTTTCCTTTGTTTTTTCAAGCTCTTTGGTCAGTAAATTTGGAAGAGAAAATAGATAATAAAATTTTACTCTTTTCATTGATTTTTTCCCTAATAGTAGGGGAATTATCTTTGATAGTATCATTTTTTCCTGTCAACGTTTTAACGGGCTCTCTTTTTCTAACTTGTGCAACTTATATTTTAATTGGTTTAGGAAATGCTTCTTTGTTGGGACGACTGTTTAAGCAAACAGTTAAAGAATATTTAATTGTTGGCGGCTTAATGTTTTTGTTTCTTCTAATTACTACTTCTTGGCGAGGATAAGGGAATAATTCCTAAATGAGGTTGATGATGGTTTTTGGCTTGTTTTTTTCAAGTCATTTTTATCGATACCAAAAACGAACGATATTAAATAATTAGTTATTGAACAATTTTTTTTGATTAGTAAGAAGGAAAAAAGAAAAAGAAAGGGGAGAGGTGACCTATAGTATTTATTGTTAATAAAAATAACCTATAGTACAAAGAAATTATTTTTCACAATAATAATTGGCAACTTTTCACGAAGACTGATAAGAGGCTAAGATAGCTTCGGGTTGATACCCTTTGACAGTTTTTGATAGGCAAATTAAGAAAAGAACAGAAGCAAAAAGAGGGCAAAAAAAAGACTTTTGTGGAAAAAGAATTGTTAAAATTAGCAAAGCGCAGTCTTTAGGTTAAATTTTAGTTATTTTTTATTAAAAAATAACAACATTTTTATTTTTTAAATGGATAAAATTTTTTAAAAAAAGACTTCTTGTCTTCTTTTTTTAAGAAAACCCTTTTTAAATTAAGAAAATCTTTTTAACATTTTGTCAACAGTTTTTTCTTTTTTTGCTCTTTCTTCTTACAACCATCAAAACAGCCTCGAAAACTAGCAAAAACTATCAGAAGAAGAGGATCAACCATACTGCTAATTTATTTTCCGGCCGTTTTAAAGGCATCTGGTGAAGCCCTCCCCAGGAGCATTTTTGAAAAAGATGGGCATAAATTCTTCTTGGGCCTTGAGGGGTGTTTGACTGAGTATAATATCCATTACACTCAGTCTCCGTTTCTTTTTCAAATTTTCCATCCTCTTCTTCTCTCCTCTTTGGATCAAGGCCTCTTTTGGGTTATAATCAAAATACCTTATGGACCTTCCTCTTTTTGATGATTATTTATTATTTTTAAAAACTAATAAGTACTCTACCGAAACAATTTATAATTATGAACGCGATTTGACTGTTTTTGCCGAGTTCCTCTCCTCTTCTTTATCAATTGACTTTAATCAGGTTTCCAAGAAAACCATTGATAAATATAAGGCTTATTTAGTTTCTCGTGATCGAAAAACACCGATAAAAGATGAAAAAGGGGCCGAACTATCGGCACAAAGCATTAATAGGATGCTTTCGGCCCTTAGAGGCTATCTAAAATATTTGCTTGATTTAGATGAATCGGTCCCCATTCCCCCTGAAGCAGTAAAATTGGTAAAAACAGAAAAAAAACATCCCCGAGTTGCTGAGCTAGAAGAATTGGTTCGTTTGATTGAATCTCCTCAGTCCTTAGAAGAAGATCCCCTGGTCGGCCTTAGAAATCGGGCCATTTTGGAAATTCTATTTTCGACTGGAATGAGAATTTCAGAATTAGCTCGCCTTAATAAGGCCGATATTGACAAAACTGGTCGAATTTTTATTATGGGCAAGGGAAAAAAGGAGCGCTTTGTTTATTTAACACCGCGGGCGAAAAATATTTTGGAGCGTTATTTAGTAACAAGAAACGATGATTTTGCCGCTTTATTTATCCCCTATTCTGGACCCAATGTTAACGACAAAGATAAAAGATTATCCACTAATTATATTCAAGGAAAAATTAAAGAGTATCGAGAAAAGTTAAAAATTAATGTTCCTGTTTCGGCTCATTCTCTTCGTCATGGTTTTGCCACTTATTTGGCAGAAAGCGGGGCTTCGCCGGCGGCAATTCAAATTCTTTTGGGCCATGAGTCTTTAGATACTACGACTCGTTATGTTCATGCCTCAGATCGTTTTGCCGAAGAAACTCACCGCAAGTTTCACCCCTTAAAAGATAAAAAAAGTCTTTCTTAAGGTAAGAAAGATTATAGGTCTTTTTTTGAAGAGAAATGAATTATTTTCTTTTTTTCTTTAAGGTTGTTAGCGAAGCTACTCGATCATCGGTCTTTTTAAATCTCATCAAAATTACTCCTTGAGTATTGCGTCCTAAGGTGGGAATATTTTTAATTGGTAGTTTAATAACTTGCGCTTTTAGAGAAGTGATAATGGCCGTTTCGTCATCTTGGTTAATCATTTTAACAGCGGCAACGGGGCCGGTTTTTTGGTTAATGTTGGCAATTTTAACTCCTCGGCCATTACGATGTTGAGTGGGGAATAATTCTAGGTTGGTTTGTTTGCCTAAACCGTTTTGGGTGACAACAAGAAGGCTTCTAAAGAATTTTCGCCTTTTATCTTCTGGCTTAGGGGCTTGGGGAGCAAAAACTTCGCAAGCAACCACCTGATCGTCTTTTTTAAGATTAATACCGGTTACCCCCATTGTGTCTCGAGCGGTAGGTCGAACTTCTTTTTCGACAAAACGAATTGATTGCCCCTTGGCGGTAGCCAAAAGAACATGGTCGTTTTTGGCGACAACCTTGGCCCAACCCAATTGATCATCTTCTTTTAAGTTAATGGCAATTAGGCCGTTAGATCGGATTTTATTAAATTCAGAGAGAAGGGTTTTTTTAACAGTGCCGTTTGAAGTGGCCAAAAGCAAGAAGCCATCACCTTTTTTATTTTTTTTGCCTAATTTTAGGGTGGCGCTAATTTTTTCTTCTGAGCCAATATTGATTAAGTTGATAATAGCTTTTCCTTTTGATTGTCGACTTCCTTCAGGAACTTCCCAAACTCGAGTAGCAAAAGCTCGACCCTGATTAGTGAAGAAAATAATTCGATCGTGGGTGTTGGCGGTGATTAATTCTAGAATGGCATCTTCTTCTTTGGTGGCCATGCCGGCAATCCCCTTCCCTCCCCTTCTTTGGCTTTTATAAACGTTTTTGGGCATTCTTTTAATGTAACCTTCTTTGGTAATGGTAATAATAACTTTTTTATTGGGGATTAGGTCTTCTTGGGAAAGCTCATCAGGCAAATGAGGAACAACATCGGTTCTTCTTTCATCAGGATAATTGTCAATTAAATAATTTAATTCTTTTTTGATAATATTAAGAACTTTTTTGGGTTTGATAAGAATTTCGGTTAATTTTTTGATTTCGGCTAAAATTTCTTTATACTCTTTTTCGACCTTGTCTCTTTCTAGTTGAGACAGGTTTTTTAGTTGCATGTCTAAAATAGCGTTAGCCTGAATTTCACTTAAGCCAAATTTTTTTATTAATTGCTTTCGGGCCGTATTGGTATTGGTGGAGTTTCTAATGGTTTTAATAACCTCATCCAAATGATCAAGGGCAATTTTTAATCCTTCTAAAATGTGGCCCCGATGTTTGGCGCTTTTTAAGTTATAAATAATTCTTTTAGTAACGATTTCTTGGCGATGGCTAATATAGAGATTGAGAATGGCCCGCAAACCTAAAGTTTGAGGAACTTTGTCGACAAGGGCGACAATGTTAACTGGGAAAGAAGTTTCCAGGTTGGTTTTTTTGAAAAGATTATTAAGAATAGACTGAGGGCGAGAGTTTCGAGATAATTCAACTACGACGCGGATTCCATCTCTATCGGACTCATCACGAAGATCGGTAACGCCCTTAATTTTTTGATCTCTTACTAGTTGGGCAATTTTACTAACTAATTTGGCCTTGTTAACCTGATATGGTAATTCTCGGATGACGATATTAAATTTACCATTGCCGGCCTCTTCAATATTGGCCTTGCCCCGAATAATAATCTTTCCTCGTCCATCGACGTAGGCTTCTTTAATTTCTTTTTGACCAAAAATGGTGCCGGCAGTGGGGAAATCGGGCCCTTTAATATATTGAAGAATTTCATCTAAAGTAATTTCTGAGTCAACTTGAGGCAAATATTCCTTAACCTTATCAAGTTTGATATTAATTAATTTTTCTACTAGAGGATGATTCTTGTTTGGAGATTTCTCCTTAAGAAGGGGTTTGGCTTTTTCTGAGTTAACCAAGGTGCTTTTTTCGATGGTGGCAATAATAGCTTGACAAACTTCAACCAAGTTGTGAGGAGGAATTTTAGTCGCCATACCAACAGCAATTCCTTCGGCTCCCATTATTAGCAGGTTGGGCAAAACAGCCGGCAAATATTCGGGTTCTTCTAGCGAGCCGTCAAAATTAGGAGCAAAAGAAACAGTCTCTTTGTCTAGGTCTTTTAGCATTTCCTGGGCAATTTTGGCTAGTCGGGCTTCGGTATAACGCATGGCCGCCGGTCTATCACCGTCAATAGAGCCAAAATTTCCTTGTCCTTGAATTAAGGGGTAGCGCATGGAAAATTCTTGAGCCAACCTGACCATGGCTTCATAAACAGGGACATCGCCGTGGGGGTGATATTTTCCCAAAACTTCGCCAACAACCTTAGCGCTTTTGGAATAAGAGGATTTATGGGAAATGCCCATTTTGTTCATTGCATAGAGAATGCGTCTATGAACCGGTTTTAAACCATCGCGAACATCAGGCAAGGCTCGGGAGACAATGACGGACATGGCGTAATCAAGGTAGGAGTTTTTAACTTCTTGGCTAATTTGGGTATCATGAACTTGGTTAGCCAGGGGAATTTTTTTGGTTGATTTTTTCTTAGCCATAATAATAAATTTTTAAAATCAAACTAATTGTAACATGGTCGCCAAATTATTAAAATTTTTTTATCACTGGAGAACTTTTTTAAGCCTCTTTTTCATTAATAGCGGCGTGAGCGGCGGCAATTCGGGCAACCGGCACTCGATATGGTGAGCAGGAAACATAATTTAGGCCAGCCAGATGGCAAAAGGCAATGCTGTCGGGATCGCCGCCGTGTTCTCCACAAATACCAATAGAGAGGTCTTTTTTAGCTTTTCTTCCCCTTTTAACAGCCAAGTTAATTAATTGGCCGACACCTTCTTGATCTAAAGTTTGGAAGGGACTAGTTTTAATAATTCCTAAATCTTGATAATAAGCCAAAAATTTTCCTTCGGCATCGTCTCGAGAAATCCCCAGAGTGGTTTGGGTTAAATCGTTGGTGCCAAAAGAAAAGAATTGAGCTTCTTTGGCGATTTTATCAGCCACAAGGGCGGCTCGGGGAAGTTCAATCATAGTACCAATTTCAAAATGGAGCTTCTCCCCTTTTCGGTTAAAGATTTTTTTGGCTTCTAAAAGAACTTCCTTTTTAACAAATTTTAATTCTTCTAGGTTGTTAACAAGGGGAACCATAATCTTGAACTTGACCGGTTTTTTTTGCTTTTTATTAATTGCCAGAGCCGCTTCAATAATTGCCCTAGTTTGCATACGAACAATATCGGGCATAAGAATTCCTAATCGACAACCCCGCAAACCCAACATTGGGTTGGATTCGGCCATTTTTTCTAAAGTTGTTAGCATTTTTTGCCAACGATCCTTGTCCTTTTTATTTTTAGCTTGATTAATTTTTTTCTTAATTTCCTCTTTTTGGGGCAAAAATTCATGTAAAGGAGGATCAATTAAACGAATTATAACCGGTTTTTCCTTCATGGCCTTAAAAATTCCCATAAAGTCGTTTTTTTGGAACTGACCAATTTTTTTTAAAGGAGCCTTTCTTTCTTTTTCATTTTTGGCTAAAATCATTTCTTGGACGAAGGGCAGTCTTTCTTGTTCCATAAACATGTGTTCGGTGCGGCAAAGACCAATACCGCGCGCCCCAAAACTAACCGCTTTTTTAGCATCGCGAGGATAATCGGCGTTAGCCCAAACAGATAATTTAGCAATTTTATCGGCCCAGGCGAGGATCGATTTCATTTTAGAAGTAATTTTTGCCTCGATCATCGGAACGGCTCCGGCAATAATTTCGCCAGTTGAGCCATTAATAGTAATGGTTTCTCCCTGTTTAATTGTTTTTTTGTTTGTTTTAAAAATCCCTTTTTTAGTATCAATGGTAATTTCTTCACAACCAGAAACACAGGGTTTTCCTAGGCCTCGAGCTACCACCGCCGCATGAGAGGTCATGCCGCCGCGAGCAGTTAAAACTCCTCGAGATTGAAGAACACCATGGACATCATCAGGCGAGGTTTCTGGCCGGACCAAAATTACCTTTTTTCCCGCTTTACCTTTTTCTTCGGCTTCGTCAGCAGTAAAAACAACTTGGCCGGTGGCCGCTCCCGGAGAAGCAGCCAAACCTTTGGCGATAATATTAAGCTTTGCTTTGGGATCGATTTGAGTATGAAGAAGCCGGCTAATTTGTTCCGGCTCAATTCTTAAAATGGCTTCTTTTTGATCAATCAATTTTTCCTTGACCATGTCATAAGCAATATTAACGGCTGCTTGGGCAGTCCTCTTTCCTGTTCTGGTTTGTAAAAGCCATAATTTTCCCTCCTCGATAGTAAATTCTAAATCTTGGGTGTCACGATAATGTTTTTCTAAATTTTGGGCAATTTGATTAATATTGGTAAAAATTTTGGGCCAAACCTTTTTTAATTCTTCAATTGGCTTTGGGGTTCGAATACCGGCGACAACATCTTCTCCTTGGGCATTAACCAAAAATTCACCATAAAGTTTCTTTTCACCAGTAGCCGGATTTCTGGTAAAAGCGACTCCAGTGCCGGATGATTGGCCCATATTGCCAAAAACCATCGTTTGAACACTAACCGCTGTTCCCAACTCGTGGGGAATTTTATTGAAGTTTCGATAATCGATTGCCCGTTTGTTATTCCAAGAATCAAAAACGGCTTTTATGGCCGCTTTTAGCTGTTTTTTGGGGTCTTGAGGAAAATTTTTGCCAGTTTCTTCTTGATAAATAGATAAGTAAGAAGTAATAATTTTTTGAAGGTTTTCGGCGGAAAATTGAGTATCGTCTTTAATTTTTAACCGCCTTCTTTCTGATTCTAAAAAAGTCTCGAATTTTTCTAAAGGAACACCCATGACAATGTTGGCAAACATTTGAATAAAGCGTCGATAAGCATCAAAAGCAAAACGCTCGTTATTAGTTTTTTTAGCCAGCCCCTTTAGGGTTTCTTGGTTTAAACCCAAATTAAGAACAGTATCCATCATGCCCGGCATGGAAATAACTGCCCCAGAGCGAACGGAAACCAAAAGAGGATTTTTGGGATTACCAAAGCCTTTGCCAGTTGCCTTTTCAATCTTTGCCAAATTAGCCAAAACCTGTGGCCACATTCCCTGAGGAAAATCTTTTTTTTCTAAATAAGTAAGGCAAGTCTTAGTAGTAATAACAAAACCAGGCGGAACAGGCAGGCCAATTTTGGTCATTTCTGATAAGCCAGCTCCCTTGCCGCCGAGTAATTGTTTGCTTTTACCCGCCGCTTCTTTGAAAGAATAAACCCAGGTTGTCATAATGAATTATTTAATTTATTATAAATTAATTGGTAAATTTTAAACATCTAGTTCAGCCATTTTAGCATTCGATTGAATAAAATGTTTTCTTGGAGCCACTTCTTTGCCAAAAAGCATATCAAATGTTTGATCAGCTTCTTGGGCATCTTCAATATAGACTTTTTTTAAGATTCTGTTTTCCGGATTCATGGTGGTTTGCCAAAGCTGATCGGGGTTCATTTCCCCTAAACCCTTATAGCGTTGTAGTTTATACTTTTTTCCTTTTATTTCCTCTTTAATGATTTTTTTTAATTCTTGGTCGGTGTAAGCATAGTAGGACTTTCTGCCAGCGGTAATTTTGTAAAGAGGCGGTTGGGCAATATAAAGATGACCGTTTTTGATTAAATAAGGCATATGGCGGAAAAAGAAGGTTAATAAAAGGGTGGCAATATGTTCTCCATCAACGTCAGCGTCGCACATGATAATTATTTTATGATAGCGTAGTTTTTCTGGGTTCTGTTCTTCTCCAATACCCATTCCCAAAGCCAAAATAAGATTTTTCAACTCTTTGAATTTAATGATTTTATCTAATCGGGCTTGTTCGGTGTTTAGCAATTTGCCCCTTAGGGGGAAAATGGCCTGGAATTGTCGGTCTCGACCTTGTTTAGCTGAACCACCGGCCGAATCACCCTCAACTAAAAATAATTCGCTTAATTTAGGATCTTTGCTTTGGCAATCGGCTAATTTTCCTGGCAAGGAGCTGCCTGACAAAGCTCCTTTTCGTAAAACTGCCTCTCGGGCGGCTCGAGCGGCTTGGCGGGCTCGGGCGCCAATTTGAATTTTATCGATAATGGCTCGTGCTTCTCGAGGGTGTTCCTCTAGGTGGTCTCCTAGGCCTTCTTCGATCATTGTTCTTACTAGACCACGAATTTCTTTGTTGTTTAGTTTGGTTTTGGTTTGAGACTCGAATTGAATTTTATCTCCGGGCATCCGAACATAAATAATGGCCGAAAGGCCTTCTCTGGTATCAGTGCCGCGGAAAGTTTCTCCTTCTTTAATAATTTCTTGCTCAACGGCATATTTATTAATAGTTCGAGTTAAACCAGAACGAAAGCCGGCCACATGAGTTCCTTCATCTGGGGTAGGGATAACATTAACAAAAGATTGGATATTTTCTTCAATATCGTCAACGTATTGAAGGACAGCTTCAATTTCAATATCTTCCTCGGTTTTGGTAATATGAACAGGCGAGCAAATACTCCCTTTGTTCAAATTGTTGCGAGTTAATAAAGATTTGATTCCGCCTTCAAAATAAAAGTGTTTTTCATAATTTTCTCTTTTATCGAAAAAATGAATAAATAAATCGGGAATAAGGTAGGCACGAATTCGTAAAGACCTTTCCACTCTTTTTTGATTAAATTTAATGTTGTCAAATATTTTTTTGTCGGGGATAAAAACGGTTCGGGTGCCAGTTTTTGAACCATTTTTAGGTAAAGATTTTTGTTTTAAGCCGGTAATGGCCTCGCCTCGTTGGTATTCTTGCCAATAAAGCTTATTATTACGCCTTACCTCAACTGTCATTTTTGAAGAAAGAGCATTAACGCAAGAGGCACCAACACCGTGAAGACCGCCAGAAACTTTATAAGCGCCACTGTCAAACTTGCCACCAGCATGAAGTTTGGTCATGGCCACTTCCAGAGCGCAAAGACCAGAAGGGTGTTTGTCGACGGGGATGCCTCGACCGTCATCGATTACTTCAGCAGAACCATCCTCGTTTAAGTAAACCCAAATATTTTTGGCTTCCCCAGACAAGGCTTCATCAATAGAGTTATCGACAATTTCGGTTAATAAATGATGAAGGCCTCGAGTGTCCGTGGAGCCAATGTACATGCCTGGTCGACGGCGGATTGGTTCAATTCCCTCTAAAACTTGAATGTTTTTGGCAGTATATTGCTGCTTAGCCATAGAAGTTCATTATACAGGTTTTTTTATTTAATTGTCCAGACCTTTTTAATTGGGCCAATCTACAATTCATTATAATATATTAATTATTAACTTAAGCTGGTCGACAAATTTTAAGCCTTTTTTTGGTCTTTTAGGCGGAGGTTTGTTGCCGGTTAGTTATTAAGCAATATGTCAAGGCTAGACGAGGAGCAAGATTAGCTTTAATCATTTTTTCCGCTCTATTAAGGCGGGCAATTATTTTTAAATTTTTTCTATTTTTATTTTGATGGAGGGCTTGTTTTTGTTCTGCCAACCAAACCAAAACCTCCTCTTTCTTTTTTTTGCCCCTTTTTTGAGCGAAAATAATTTTTTCGGCCAAGGTTTTATCAAAAGTTTCAACTAATTTTTGGTCGATTGGTTTTTTAAGAGAGTTGTTTGTCTTTAGACGAATAATTTGGCAGCGAGAAATTATAGTCGGCAAAAGGCGATGACTGTTGTCGGCGGCTAGTAAAATTAAGGTATTTTCTGGTGGCTCTTCTAAGGTTTTTAAAAAAGCGTTTTGTGCCTCAATGGTCAACTCTTGAGCTTGATAGATAACGATTAGTCTTTTTTTTTCTTGATAAGCTTTTTGACTTAGCCAATTTTTTATTTTTCTAATTGCCTCAATGCCGATAGCCTTTTCCTGATTAATAATTAAAGTATCAGGGCCAGGTTTTATTTTTTTCCCTCTTTCTTTTTGGCCAATTTTATCAATAGCCTCTTCCCTACTCTTTTGATCTCCCCCGGTAATGATAATAGAATGAAACATTACTTATTTAATTTTCAATTTTCAATTCCCAACCTGCCTGCCGCAGGCAGGTTCCCAGTGAATTTTCAATTTTTTAATTTCTAATGATTGAGACGCTGTTGCATTGCTAGATTGTCAAATTGTTAAAAAGGTTTTTAGTCTTTTTAAAAAAATCCTAAGGAAACAATTCAACAATGTAACAATTTAGCAATGTTTGTTATTTTTACTTTTAACTTTGGACTGTCAACTGTCAACTGTTCTTCAATTGACATTCTAGCACAATTTCCCTACACTAAAAGCAAGTTTTGATATATGACTCAGCCTGCCCCACCTAAGCCACCAGTTAAAAAAAATTCTTCAAAAAAAATAGTCAATAATCGTAGCCTAGGTGATGTTTTGTTGGCTAGAGGCTTAATTTCTGAAGAGAAAAAGAATCAGATTCGGGTTAGTGCTGCCAGGGAAGGTAAAACCGAAGAGCAAATAGTTAGAGAAAGAGGGGTTGTCAGCAGCAAAGAGTTAGCCTCAGCTAAGGCGGAGATTTTTCATGTTCCTTTTATTTCCCTATCAGAGGTGCCGATCTCCCCTGAGGCGATATCTTTGATTTCTCAATCTATTGCTACCACCTATAAGCTTATTCCCCTGCTTTATGATCGAGAGAGTAATGAAATTACCATTGCCATGGCTAATCCTCTTGATTTGGAGGCAATTGAATTTTTGGAAAGAAAAATTCAGGTCAAGGTAATTCCTAAGATGGCCGATGAAAAGGAAATTATGGAGGCGGTTAAGGAGTATTATGGCGGAACTCTGGTTACCGAAGTTAGTCAAGCTCTAGAAGAAGAGTTATCAGTGCCTAAGACTAAGGCTATTGATATTCGTCAGCTGGGAGAGGTAATTCGTGAGGCACCAGTTGCCAAAGTGGTAACGACAATTTTAGAATTTGCCGCTACTTCTCGGGCTTCCGATATTCATATTGAGCCTCAAGAAGAAAAAACCCGAGTTCGCTATCGGATTGATGGTATTATGCATGAGAAATTATTGCTGCCCCGAAGCATTCATAGTGCTTTAATATCCCGAATTAAAATTCTTTCCGGGATGAGAATTGACGAGAAAAGACTACCTCAAGATGGCCGTTTTTCTATTACTATTGACGAGGAAGAAGTTGATTTGCGGGTATCTTCAGTGCCGACAACTTTTGGAGAAAAAATTGTTATGAGGCTTTTACATTCTTCTGGTGGAGTGCCCGATTTGCCAGAATTAGGCTTAAGAAGCTTGGGTTTGAAAAGATTTGAGGAGGCAATTACTAAGCCTAATGGAATTGTTATTGTTTGTGGTCCAACCGGTTCTGGTAAAACCACCACTCTTTATTCGGCTCTGTCAAGAATCAACACGGCCCGGGTTAACATTTTGACAATTGAAGACCCAGTTGAATATGAAATTGCTGGTGTTACCCAAGTTCAGGTTAATCGAGAAGCCGGCCTAACCTTTGCCTCGGCTTTAAGATCGTTTTTAAGACAGGATCCGGATATTATGATGGTTGGCGAAATTCGTGATCCAGAAACGGCTGAGCTGGCTGTTCAGGCGTCCCTAACGGGCCATTTAGTTTTTTCTACCCTTCACACCAACCAAGCCTCTGGAACGATTCCTCGTTTGCTGGATTTGGGAGCGGAAACATTTTTATTAGCCTCGGCTCTAAGCTTGGTTGTTGGTCAACGAATTGCCAGAAGAATTTGTCCTAATTGTCAAGAAGAATTTATTCCTGATGAAAAAATGGTGGAAGAGATGAGGCAGGTTTTAGGACCGTTGATGCCCAAAGACAAGAAGGAAATCAAGATGGTTCGAGGAGCCGGTTGTGAGAAATGTGGTAATACCGGTTATTATGGGCGAATTGGTATTTTTGAAACCTTGCCGGTTTCAGAAAAAATTGCTAAACTGATTTTAGAGCAAGCCCCAGCTGGGGAAATTGAAAAACAAGCAATTGAAGAAGGCATGGTAACTATGTTACAGGATGGCTATTTAAGGGTTTTGGAAGGAGTTACCACCATGGAAGAGGTGGTGCGAGTGGTTAAGGATTAAGATATTAATTTAATTTAAAAATGGAAGCCAAAGAAAAAATTTATCAACTTTTTAGTGAGGTTGTCAGAAGAAAAGCCTCGGACCTACATTTAATTGCCGGTCTTCCCCCCTATGTTAGGGTTGAAGGTAGGCTTATTTCTTTGCCTCAGCAATCGCCTCTAACCGGGGAGGATATCAAAAATGCAATTTTTTCTATTGCTACTCAAGAACAACGAGAAATTATTATTACCAACAAGGAGCTGGATTTTTCTTACGATTTTGGTGAAGCTGGTCGATTTAGAATTAATGCTTATTATCAAAAAGAGTCTTTGGCGGCCGCTTTTCGTCTGGTTCCCAAAGAAATTAAATCAGTTGATGATCTTAATTTGCCCAAAATTTGCCATGAGTTTGCCGCTCTAAAACAGGGTTTTGTTTTAGTGACTGGACCAACCGGCCATGGCAAGTCAACCACCATTGCCTCAATTTTGTCAGAAATTAACAAAAATCGTTCTTGTCATTTGGTTACTATTGAAGATCCGATTGAGTTTACTTTTTCTTCCGATAAGGCAATTGTTTCTCAACGAGAAATGAATCGGGATACTCATTCTTGGAAAATGGCTCTAAGATCAGTTTTAAGAGAAGATCCGGATGTGGTTTTTGTCGGCGAGATGAGAGATTTGGAAACGATCAGTGCCGCCCTAACCGTGGCTGAAACTGGCCACTTAGTCTTTTCTACTCTTCACACTAATTCGGCCGCCCAAACGATTGACCGGATTGTTGATATTTTTCCTCAAGGGTCAAGAGAGCAAATTAGAATGCAATTTAGTAATGTTTTTGCCGGAGTTATTTCTCAACGGTTGATTCCGGGCTTAGCTGGCGGCCGTTTGCCGGCTGCAGAAATCATGCTGGCTTCTAATGCCGTTAAAACTTCGATTAGAGAAGGCAAAACCCATATGATTGATAATATTATTCAAACTTCTGGCGAGATGGGGATGATAAGCTTAGAAACTTCTTTAGCCGCTTTAGTATCAGAAGGCAAGATTTCTCTCGAAGTGGCCCAAGAATATGCCCTGCGTCCACAAGAACTATCAAGATTAGTTGGCAGAACGAGGAAAACCTCGTAAAAATTATTGGTCTGACAAGTCCTATTGGGCCCATATTTAAAAATTAAGAATTAGAAATTAGAAATTTATCGCTATGGAATATACTTATCGGGCTAAAAACAAAGAAGGCAAAACCATCAAGGGCGTAGTTGAAGCAGAAGGCGAGGAGCGGGCTGTTTCTCTTCTTAAGGATCGAGGCTATTTTGTTATTTCCTTAAAAGAAGGAGCGGGAATTGGTCTTGATTTGGAGAAGCTAAATCCAATTAAGAAAGTGTCTCGAGATGAGGTGGTTATCTTTACCCGTCAGTTATCGACGATGATTAATGCCGGCTTATCACTAAATGATGCTCTTTTTTCTCTTAAAGAACAGGTTAGTCCTAAGTTTGCCGAAATTATTGATGAAGTGTTGCGGCGGGTAGAATCGGGTAAGTCTTTAGGTGAGTCTTTGTCGGGTTGGCCGGACATTTTTTCTCATATTTATGTGGCTTCGGTTAAATCGGGAGAGGCCGCCGGAGTTTTAGATAAGGTGTTGTCGCGTTTGGCTGATGACCAGGAGGAAGAAAAAGCTTTCCGAAATAACGTTAAGGGCGCCCTAATTTATCCTATTATCGTGATGGTGATGATGGTTATTGTTGGGGCGATTGTAATGATTTTCGTTGTTCCCAAAATGCTTTCTCTTTATACTGAGTTAGATGCCGATCTGCCGGCGGCCACCAAAGCCCTAATGGCCATTTCGGATTTTGTCGTTAAGGCCTGGTGGTTGGTCTTGGCTTTAATTGGCGGCCTAATTTATTTATTTATCAAATTTAGAAATACCGACCAAGGAGCCAGAAAGATTGATGAGATAATTTTACGTCTTCCTATTATTGGGGCCTTACAAGAAAAAACAATTTTGGCCAATATGAGCCGGACTTTAGGTCTGCTTTTAGGAACGGGGCTTTCTTTGGTTGAGGCCTTGGATATTATTGCCAATTCGGTTGGCAATTTGGTTTTTCGGGATGCTATAAAGCAATGTGCTCGAGGAGTGGAAAAGGGCCGATCTTTATCGGGCATGATGGCCAATTTTTCCGTTTTTCCGCCCATTCTTTATCAAATGGTCGCCGTTGGCGAGGGCACCGGCAAAATTGATGAATCGCTGGAGAAGGTGTCAAGCTTTTTTAAAGGGGAGGCAGAAACAGCCGTTAAAGGCTTGACAACCGCTTTGGGCCCAATTATCATGATCGTATTAGGTGTTGGGGTAATGTTTTTAGTCGTAGCAGTACTAATGCCAATTTATAATTTGACCAGCAGCTTTTAAGAACAATTAAAAGTAGGGGCGCGGTTTTCGCGCCCGGTCTCGAGTCGGAACGCAGTTGACGGTCCAACCCGTGAACCACATAGGGTTTTCAAAATATTAAATCATTAGAAATTGAATAAAAATTAAGAATTTAAAATTAGAAATTTTTTTAAAGGGGGTGAAAAAATTGAAAATCGAAAATCGAAAATTGAAAATTAACCGGGGTTTTACTTTAATCGAATTGTTAATTGTTATTACCCTATTGGGAATTTTGGCAGTCGCCGTCTTGTCGGCTATTAACCCAATTGAGCAAATTAATCGATCGCGAGATACGGCTTCCCGGTCTGACGCCGAGCAGCTAATTAATGCTGTTGATCGCTATTATGCTACTAGGGGTTATTTCCCTTGGGTGGCAAGCGCTCAAAGTGAGAACACTGCTCTTGATTGGGTGGAAATTGCTGCTGCAGATCAGACATTTGGTGCTGATAATGAAGCGATGTTAACAAATTTATCTGCTGGCGGTACAGCCGAAATAAAAGAATCTTATGTTGCTAGAATTACCTCGGGCAGTGTGAGGCTTCTTACCATTTATAATGGTGGTGATCAAGGCCAAAGCACCTATGTTTGCTTTAACCCTCGATCGGCCTCTTTTAGGGAAGATGCTTGGAAACGATGTACGGAGCATGCAGATTTTGGCGCCCTTCCCTCGGATTATCCCGCTGAGGCTTGTCCAGCTGAAAATTGCACAGGAGCTGCTGATGCCAATGCAGCGACGGCTTGCTATAATTGCTTGCCATAGCTTTGATAAAAAAGGGTTAGGTTTTTTAGCCTAACCCTTGTTATGGATTAAAAAGGGCCGATAAGAAGATTTGTTTGTTTATGGGTGTTAATTTAATTGTTGTTTTTGTCATCGGCTTATTTGCTGGCTCATTTTTAAACGTTGTTGTTGATCGGGTTAATCGAGAAGAGAGCTTTTTAACCGGGCGTTCTTATTGTGAGGCTTGTCGACACCCTCTTTCTTGGTTGGATCTAGTCCCCCTTTTTTCTTTTATTTTCCTTTCCGGCCGCTGTCGCTATTGTAAAGGTAAAATCCCTCTTTGGCTGCCGGCACTAGAGCTGGTAACCGGCTTAACTTTTGGTTTGGTTGTTTTTTGGTCTTGGGGACTGTCTTGGTGGTTAGTGGCTTTTCGTTTAGTCATTGCCTCGTTTTTAATAGTGATTTTTTTTGCTGATCTAAAGTATCGTTTGGTTTATGGGGTGATTGTTTATCCGGCTCTGGTAATTATTCTTGCCTATCAGATTTTTCTTTCCGGGGGCGGGCAGGCTTTGGCCAATCCCCTTCTCTCTTCACTTTTGACCGGCTTGTTTTTTTACGGTCTTTATTTATTAACTAAAAAAAAGGGTTTAGGTTTTGGCGATGTCCAGATTGGTTTTTTATTAGGTTTATTGCTTGGTTATCCAGCCATTGTGGTTTGTTTATATTTATCCTTCTTGACAGGAGCCATAACCGGAGTCATACTAATGATAATAGGAAAGGCTAAATTAAAAACAGCCATTGCTTTTGGGCCATTTTTAGTTCTTTCGACTTTTGTTGCTTGGCCTTTTGGTAAAGAAATATTTTATTTAGTTTCTAATTATCTTTTTTTCTAAAAGTTTTTTTATGTTGAGGTTAAAAACTAAGGGTTTTACCCTAATTGAGTGGTTAATTGTTATCGCCATCATTAGTATTTTACTAATTATTGTTTTTGCCCACATTAATCCCCTGCGCGAGCGGGATCGGGCCACCGATTCAAGAAGAAAAGCGGATTTGGACCGGATTAGTATTGCCCTGGAAGAGTTTTACTCCGATCATGATTGTTATCCCTCTCAGGAAACCTTTAATTTGAGAGAGGGCCTGCGGCCGTATTTATCCCAAACCCCTCGTGATCCCGACACCAACGAACCTTATGCTTATACTCCTGAAGATTCGAGTTGTCCTCAATATTATAGGGTTTATGCTAATTTGCGTTGGGAGGATGATTCGGCTATTAACGAAGTTGGCTGTGAGGTCGGTTGTGGTCCGGATGGGATTTATAATTACGGGACCGCTTCGCCTGGGGTTGGTTTGGTAACAGAAGAAATAGTTACCGGGTGCTCTGCCGATATTGATGGCGAGGGAGCTTGTTGGACATGTGTTTCTACTTATAGTGAAGAATTAGACGATTTCGTTTGTGCTTGTAATCAAAGTGATGATTGTGGCCAGGGGATACCAGCTAGCTTTTGTTTTACCGAAAGCACTTGTGGGGGAAATCGAAGCGGGCCGATGCCCTATTGACAAGGGATTTTTAAAAATTGATAATGTAATTAGTAGTTATGATCCTTTCTAATTTTAAAAAATCGGCCTTTACTTTAATTGAACTGTTAATTGCTGTGGTTATTATTGGCATTTTAGCGGCTATTGGTTTGGGCCAATTTTATACTGCTCAAATTCGGGCCCGAGATGCTCAAAGAAAAGACAATCTCTCCTCGGTTGCTAAGGCCCTGGAGATGTATTATAACGATCAAGGCCGCTATCCTGACGATCTTTCCTGGGGTGATTCTCTTGCTGATCCTGATGAGCCGGAAACAATTTACATGAAAGATTTGCCTAATGACCCGTCAAGCGGAGCAAAATATGATTATGAAAGTGATGGTAGTTATTACAAGCTATATTCGATTATTGAACATGGGGCGGATCGCTGTTTTAGCGAAGGCCAATGCCTGGATGGTGGATATGTAGGTACTGATTGCACCGAAGGAGAGTCCGAAGAGCCAAATTGTCGCTATTGTATTGCCAGCCCGAATGCTAGTTGTCAAGAATAGGTCAGCTAACAATTAAAAGTGGGGGGTACTCTAGAAGAATCCCGACCGGGACAAGTAATCCGCGTCAATTTGAAAATTAGATTTATTGAAAATTTATTGAAAATTGGAAATTGGAAATTAAAATATGGTATTTTCTAATCTAAAAAAACCAGCTTTTACTTTAATTGAGCTTTTGGTGGTCATGACTATTATTGGGGTTTTGGCCGGGTTAATTGTTCCCAATTATATGCTGGCCCGGCAAAGAGCCCGGGATGCTCAAAGAAAATCAGACTTAAAACAGATTCAAAATGCCTTAGAGCTTTATAAGATGGATCAAGACCCGCCCGCTTATCCAGCCAGCTCTGAGTTTATTTTAGATCGTGAAGACGTTAATAGCGCTTGTGGTTTGCCCTTATCTAGCGGTGAGGAAGTTTATATGAAAGAAATTCCTTGTGATCCTCAAAATAGTGATTCTCACATTTATGTTTACCAGCGGGATGTTGACGATTCTCTAAAATATACCTTAACCGCTTGTTTAGAAAATAAATCTGATCCCGATGGCAAGGCTGAGGTGGGAGATTGTCTTGATTTGGGAATTGAGAAAACAGAACCATAGGGTTAAAAAATTTCCAATTTCCAATTAACCCAATCTCCAAACAAATTCCAATTTTTCAAATCCCAAGATCCAAATAAATTGCAAATATCAGATTACAAAGCGAACGTAGAAATTTTAATTTTTTTCTCGTCATTCTGAGGGTATCCCCGAAGAATCCCGACCGGGGAGGCAAGGGGATCCTTCGCTAACACTCAGGATGACGGAGAGAAAAACCCCAAAATTCAAATTCTAAAACTCAAATAAATTTCAAATTACAAATTCCAAAAATAAGTAAAACTGTTCAATTGTTACATTGTTTTTTAAAGCGGTTGTTTAAAATAAAGGCACTACCAACAATTTAACAATGTAGCAATTCAGCAATAATATTTTATTTTTATTGACTATTGCCTTTTTTTATCCTAAGATGAAGACAATGAATAAGCGCTCTGGCTTTACTCTTTTGGAATTGTTAATTGTTATTGCCATTATTGGTATTTTGGCTTCTTTAGCGGCAGTTTCCTACTCTTCGGCCCAAAGGCGGGCCCGGGACTCCCAAAGACAGGCTGACCTTAAAGCCATTCAAAATGCCCTGGAGCAATATTATGCTGATAATGATGGTAATTATCCTGGTGGCGATTGTGATCCAGGAGTAGGATATTTGCCGGATGGCATACCGGCTGATCCCAAAACAGGCGTTCTCTATCCTTCTTCTACTTGCACTACGGGGGCCTATCGTTTTTGCGCTGACCTTGAAGCCGATGGTTCTTTTGATGGCAGTGAGGAAGACTTTTGTGTTACCAACCTCCAATGATTAATAAAAAGAACCCAGCCTTTACTCTAATTGAAGTTTTGGTGGCGACAACCATTATTGCCGTGTTAACGGCGATTGGGGTGGTTTCTTATGCTTCGGCTAGTCGTAATTCACGAGATGCTAAAAGACTTTCTGATGTTGAACAAATTCGAGCCGCTTTAGAAATGTATCGGGCCGATGTTGGCGATTATCCAGCCTCAATTACTTTTGGCGGAACGCTGTCCAGTGCTGATAATACTTATATGTCGCCTATTCCCCAAGACCCCAAGGACCCTGCCTATTCTTATTCCTATTCTGGCAGTGATGACGACTATACTTTGACAATTTATTCGGAAAAAAATAGCGCTAATCGTTGTTTTGGCCCTCTAGGCGAAAAAGACTGTTAGTTTGGCTTGCTCCCTCTGGCACTTGTGCTATCACCTTGCCCTCACTTTACTTTCACTCCAGGTCCAGCTTTACCAGCTTAATCATGATCAAGTCTAATTAACAGGTCCGAAGCTACCCGACCCTTAGGGTTAAATAGCTTCGGACCCTTGGTATAAGTACTCCTTTCTTGCTTTTCTTTTTTGGTTAGATTAGGATGAAAGAAGAAGGATGAAAAAAACTGCCGGTTTGACCCTGATTGAAATTTTAGTTACTTCTGCCATTATTATGACGGTGTCGGGTCTGGGCTTGGCCGCTTATATTAATTTTAATAATCGGCAAGTTTTAAATGCCACCACTGATGAATTAAAGAATAATCTTCGTCAGGCTCGAGGTTGGGCAATGGCGGGAAGAAAATTTGGCTATTGCGACGAGGACGATCGATTGGCTAATTACCAAATAAGCTTTTCCCCCGACGATTATGAATATGAAATTGCCCTGACCTGTCTAGAGAGTCTCGATAATTCCATTTCAATAAACAGCTTCTCGTATGATGGAAAAGTAACAATTAATTCTGATCAAAGTCCTGTTGTTTTTTCTCCTCTTACCGGCGAAACCGGCCAGACAATTACTATTGATCTGTCCTTGGGCTCCAGAACCAGACAATTAAACATTAATACTAATGGAGAAATTAATTAACCAAAAAAAATCTGGCCAATCATTGGTGGAAGTGGTGGTGGCGGTATCGATTTCAGCCCTAATTATTGTTGCTCTGCTTATTGGGGCGATTATTGGGGTGCGCAATGTTCAATTTTCTCGTAATCAGTCTCGGGCCATGGAGTTAAATCGTGAAGCCTCGGAGTGGCTAAGAACAGAAAAAAAATTAAGCTGGAGCCAACTTTGGGGTCGAGGATCGGGAGATGGAGCAACCTATTGTTTTAGTGATCTTGAGTTTATAGTTGGTAGTTGTGGTAGCGGTGACCTTATTGATAGTAAGTTTACTCGTCAAGGGGTATTAGAACAGTCTGAGGATGATAAGCTGGAGATTACGATTACGACCAGTTGGCAGGACCCAATGGGAGAGCATAACGAAACAATCACAACTTATTTAACGAAGTATTAAGGTAATTTCTAATTTAGAAAATTACTTTAATTGACCTAATTATTCTAATGAAATCAAAAAAACCCGCCTTTACTCTGGTTGAATTATTGGTGGTGGTAACAATTTTTGCTGGTCTTGGGGTTTTGTTGGTTAATTCTCTATTTTCAATTCTTAGAAGCAATACTAAATCAGAGCTGGCTAAAGAGATTCGCCAAAATGGTAGTTTTGCCCTGGACGTGATGACTAAAAAATTAACCGGTGCTCAAGATCCTCAGTGTAGTGAAGATGAAGCCCAGGTTACCTTTCTTGATACTAATGGTGAAGAAATTACCTTTTTGTGTGAAGAGAGTTATATTGCCTCAGAGAGTGCCGAGACAGGGACAAAGACTGCCTTAACTAGCAACCAAATTTCTGGTGCTCAAGACAAAGTTAAAATTAGCCTAACCAGCTGTTCTTTTGAATGTGAAACAGTTGGCACTAAGGATAAAGTGACAATCAGCTTTACCCTTTCTCAAGCGGGGACACCGTCTCGTCAGGAAGATTTAGCCCAGCAATCTTTTAGCAAAGTGGTTTTGGTTCGCAATTGACAATTTCCTCCTATTCTTTTAATCTTAACTTATATGAGTGTTATTGGTTTAGATATTGGCTCTTCCTCAATTAAGGTGGCCAAGGTGGTCAAAGACGGTAGTCGTTATCGTTTAGCGGCTTTAGGAAAGGCCTCAACTCCTCGGCCTGGTTTATCATCAGAATCACCCAAAGATCATGAGGCGGTAGCGGAGGCGATAAAAAAATTGTTTGATGATGTTGGCATTAAAGGTCGTAATCAAGTAGTTGTTGCTCTTCCGGAAAGCAAAATTGCTAGTCGAGTGATTAAGTTACCCCTGATGTCGGAGAAGGAGTTGGCCTCTTCCCTTCAGTACGAAGCCGATGCTTTTGTCCCCTTTTCTCTAGACGAGGCGATTTTAAAACACCAAATCATTGAAAGAAATGAAAAAGATAAGATTTTGGAAGTATTATTAGTCGCCTCACCTAAAAATTTAGTTAATAAATATGTTCGTATTTTAGAATGGGCCAAAATTACCCCCCTGGCCCTAGAAACAGAGTTAATTGCTCTTAATCGGGCTCTAGTTACTCCAAAACAATCTAATACCATGGTGGTCGACTTTGGTTTTAAAAATTGCAATTTTGCTATTTCTCGAGGGGGGCAAATTTATCTAACTCGCTCTTTTCCTGTTGCCGGAGAAGCTTTGACTCGGGCTTTATCGGAAGAATTGGGGATTGAAATTTCTCAAGCGGAGGAATACAAAAAGGCTTATGGTTTAAGTGATCAGATTTTGGAAGGCAAGGTCCGCCAGTCAATTATTTCTTTAATTAAAAATGTCAGTGTCGAAATGAAGAAGGCCATTCAATATTTTGAGCAAGAAAAAAAAGAAACGGTTGACTTAGTGGTTTTGGGTGGTGGTTCGGCTGGTCTTCCCAATGTTATGCAAGATCTGGCGGCTAATTTGGGTTTGGAAGTTCATTTGGCTAATCCTTTTAGTTTTTTGGAATATGATAAATCAGTTTTTGGTCAATTTGAAGAAGAGGCCCCAGTTTTTTCTGTAGCGATAGGTTTGGCTAAAAGATAATCAATAAAATTATATGGTCCAAGAAAAAAGTTCCGAAATAAATTTTTTATCTTCTGATCGTCTTGATGAATTTAAGATTAAAGAAGAGTTAATGGCGGCCATCAAAACGGCTGGGTTGTTTTTAGTTATTTGGCTTTTTGTTCTTTCGGCTGTTTTGGGTTATGGTTTGATATTGAATAATAAAAATAGGGCTCTTAAGAAAGAGGCGTCTGCCTTGGAGCAAAAATTAACCCAATTAGATGATAAAATCACCCTGATCTTAATTCTAAAAGACCGATTGGAAAGAATTGATCAAGTTTTTAAAATCAGGCAAGATCTCTCTGAGCCTCTGAATAATTTTTTTGCTGGTGTTCCTAGCGGGGTTATTTTAACAAAGGTTAGCCTGACGTCCAAGAACCTAACGGTGACGGGAACTGGTGATATTTTGTCAATTAGTCGTTTAACTAAAAACTTTATTGCTCAAAATCAAGATTGGTATGAAACTGCTACCCTAAAATCACTTATTAAAAATGAGAAGGATACTAGTTTTACTTTTAATTTAATAGTCGGCTTATGAAGAAAACATCTTTAGGTAATTTTAAGGAAACTTGGGATCGCTATCAAAAATATCAGCGATTTTTGCCCTATTTTGTTTTGGGGTTGATTGTTTTGTTGACAATCTCGGTTTTACGTTCTAGTTGGGAAAAAATCGATCGTTTTAAAGAGGCCAATCAAAAAGAAGAAGAGCGAGTCGCTCTATTATCTTCTCGAGTCAATCAGATTGAATCGATATCAACGACCGAAATTGAAGACCGAATCAGAGATGCTGTTTTTGCTCTTCCTCGAGTTAAAGATCCGATTTTAACTCTTTCTTCAGCCAAAAATTTAGCCATTGAAAGCAGCTTAATGATTGATGAGATAAGCTTTTCCCCTGGTGAGATCAGGAAGGACTTTACGGGGAGTAAAAGAGCCATTAGATTGGAAACAATTAGGGTTAGTTTTTCTCTTCAGGGTCTTGAGGAGAATATTCGTCAATTCGTTGACAAGGCTTTTTTGCGCTCCCCCTTAATCTCGGTAACAAGCGTTGATTTAGATTTCGAGAGTATTAGTGGGGAAGGAGCAATTTCGGCTAATATTTCGGCGGATACTTTTTTTGCCCCCGTTGATACGACCGGTTTTTCTGAAAAAACAGAGGTTACCCTCCAGCCCAAAGAAGAAGCTCTTTATCAACAGGTTAAAGCTTTAGAAAAAATTGGCACTAGCCCAATTACTGAAGGGGCTCAATTTGTTGTTTTTGATGAAGATCGCGATCCCTTTGCTCCTGTTTTAGAAAAAAGTTCTCCTGAAGAAGATAGCCAATGAAGTAAGCTTATTAATAATTAAAAGTTTAACTGTAAAAAAACAGACTGATCTTCTTTTTGGGCCTTAATATTGACCAGACTTCTTAAGGCCTGTATTACTCGACCATTCTTGCCAATTATTTTACCCCGGTCCTCTTCAGCAACATCAACTAAATAAACCCTTCCCCTCTCCTCTTCTTGCTCTTCGATGGCAATTGCCTCTGGCTGGTCTACAATATTGGTAATAAGAAATTTAATAAATTCTTCCATATTATTTCAAGATTGGCAAAAACCACAGGCTTTGCCCGTGGAGTCTATTTTTTTAATATTTTTCTAACCGGGTCGGTCATTTGAGCTCCCCTTTGACACCAGTATTGAAGGCGTTTTCTATTAATTTTTAGTTGGTTTTTTTCCGCTCGAGGATTATAGTGGCCAATTTTTTCTACTGCCTTACCGTCTCGCTTACTGCGGGCCTCAGCCACGACGACTCGATAGCTTCGTTGGTGTTTTTTACCGACTTGGCTTAATTTTATTTTTAGCATAAGGTAAAGTGTATTCTATCACAGCCTGATTTAAGGGTAAAGAAAATTTCCCCATTTGGGCCCTTTAATTACTATAGGGTTTAGGTTTTTAGTTTTTTTAGAGCTTTTTGGGCGGCTTGTTGTTGAGCTTTTTGTTTTGAAAGGCCCTGGCCCTGGGTAATTTTTTTATTAGCAACAAAAACGCCAACAGAAAAAATTCGGTTATGATCGGGGCCTTGGCTTTTTAGAAGCCGATATTCGGGGGTAACTTGATATTTTTCTTGAACGAACTCTTGAAGCCTACTTTTATAGTCTTTTAGAGTTTTTTTCTTAGCTACAGTCTTAATTCGAGGTAAAACGTTTTTTTCTAAAAACTTTTCAGTTTTTTTTAAACCTTGATCTTGGAAGATGGCCCCAATTAGAGCTTCAAAGGTATCAGCTAATAAGCCCTGATTTTTTCTGCCCCCCTCCTTTCCTTCGCCGACAGAAAGGAGTAAAAATTGACCCAAGGAAAGTTTTTGAGCAATTTTGGCAAGAGATAAAGTATAAACAACTTGAGAGCGGAAATTAGTTAATAAACCTTCGGGATAATCAGGGAATTGATTAAAAATAACCCTGGAGACCCAAAACTCTAAAATAGCATCGCCTAAAAATTCTAACCTTTCATTGGAAGATAACTTTTCTTCTGGCTTTTCGTTTAGATAAGAGCGGTGAGTAAAGGCCCGTTTAAGGATGTCTTTATTATTAAAAACAACACCGATTGTTTTTTCAATTTTTTGCGAATTAAACATAAGATTTTTAATTTTTAATTGTCAATTTTGAATTATTGACGATTGCCCCCAGGGCGCCATTAATAAATCCGGGCGATTTTTCTGAACCAAATTCTTTGGCTAATTCAATCGCCTCATCAATAATTACTTTGATTGGTTCTTTTTTTTCGATTAATAATTCAAAAACCGCCAATCTTAAAATAGCCAGATCGATTCGGTTTAGTCGTTCTAAGGGAAATTCTGGGGCAGCTTTAACAATTTTTTTGTCGATTTTTGCCAGTTGATCAACAATGGGCTTAATAAGATTGTTTTGACTAATTTTTGGGTTTTTTCCTTGAAAAGAATAAGCAAATAACCTTTTGACAAGTTTTTGTCGTTGTTGGTGACGTGGGTCGCGGCGAGTTTTCATTTCAAGATTGGCAAAAACTACAAGCTTTGCCCGTGGGAATCTATAAACAAAAGTTATTGTCAGTCATGAAAGATTAAAAAAAGTTTTGACTATTTTTCAACCTCGACTACTGGCATATTTTTATAATAACCACAATGAGGACAAACGCGATGGGTCTCTTTCGGTTGTTGACAATTAGAACAAAGCACCGTTTTTGGGGCCTTGATTTTAATTGCCGCCCTTCTTTTACCTTGACGATAATGGGATATTTTTCTCTTAGGTAAAGCAGTCATATTTGTAATTTACAATTCCCAATTTTCAATTTCCAATAAATAACCAATGTTTTAATTTAGAATGAAAATTTAATAATTTAAAAATTCATTGGAAAATTGCTTGTCCGCAACGCCGAGCAAGCTTGTCTTGCATGGCGAACAGGGTCGGTTGAAAAATTGAGAATTATCTTTAGTTTGGTTCTACCTGGCCTATTTTATCCTCTTCCAGCCTTTTTTTCAAGCTGTCAGGCATCTTTTCTCTTTTTATTAACCACTTGGCCCAGGTTTTAGTTTTTTCTACTAGCCGATAATCAGTTAAATTAGCCAATTTAAATTCTGGAAAACCATGTTGGGCGGTGCCAAAAACTTCCCCTGGTCCCCTCTCCTTGAGATCTAGTTTAGCCAGCTTAATGCCTAAATTAGTTTTTTCTAAAATTTTTAATCGTCGATAACTTTTTTTACCCGAACTGGTAGGGGCAAATAATAAGCAATAAGATTGCCGATTGTTTCGGCCAATGCGGCCACGTAATTGATGAATTTGCGCTAAGCCAAAACGATTGGCCCCCTCAACAACCATAATTGTGGCTCCGGGAATATCCAGGCCGACTTCAACTACCGAGGTGGCGACTAGAATATCAATTCTCCCCAGGGAGAATTTTTTGATAATTTGATTTTTTTTATTACTTTTAATTTGGCCATGGATTAGAGCAAGATTAAAATCAGCAAAAACAGTTTTTTTTAATTTTTTGTATTCGGATACGGCGGCTTTGACGTCTTTCATGGTTTCATGTTTTGATTCCTCGATTAAAGGATAAATTATAAAAACCTGAGCTTTGTTTTTTTGGATTTGTTTTTTTATCCAATCATAGGCCGAAGAGCGCTTTTTTTCTGGGACTAGCCAGGTTTTAGCCGGTTTTCTATTTTTGGGCATTTGATTAAGAAAAGATAGATCAAGATTGCCATGAAGTACCAGGGCGACACTCCTAGGGATGGGGGTGGCCGTCATAGTTAGTACGTGTGGGAAAAGCCGATTGCCGGTTTTGATTAAAGCCGATCTTTGCTTAACGCCAAAACGATGTTGCTCATCAATAACGACTAAGCCAATATCTTCTGGCAGTTTTTTCTTAAAAAGAAGAGCGTGCGTACCAATCAGAATGTCGGCTTGGTTAAGATTTTTTTGATAAGTTCCAGTTTGGAGACCGATTTTGATTTTTTCCGGCAAGAACTTCTTGAAAGTATCGTAATGCTGTTTGGCCAAAATTTCTGTGGGAGCCATAACCAGGGTTTTTAATTGGTTCTGCCAGGCAGTAAAGGCGGCAATTATGGCGATGATAGTTTTACCACTACCCACATCACCGCACAATAACTGGTTCATGGCCACATTTTTTTCTAGGCTCTCAAGGGTTTTTTTGATAATTTTTTCTTGAGCGCCGGTTAGCTTGAAAGGAAGCTGATTAATAAGCCTCCTAATGGCTGTTTTTTTAGCTTTTATTTTGGGAGCCGGACGCTGTTTTTGCCAAGACATTTTCTTGATTTGGGCCTTTACTTGAGGTAAAAATAGTTCGTCAAAGGCTAATCTTTTTTGAGCGGCTAAATAATCAGTCTTTTTTGGGGGGAAATGAATTTTTTTTAGCGCTTCCTGATAGGACAAAAGTCCTTCTTGATCTAAAATTTTTCTAGGTAAAAATTCCTTCAAGGGAATCTTGAGAGCAGTTTTAATACGGGATCGCAGCCATTTAGAAGAAACACCTTTGGTTTCCGGATAAACGGCGACAATTTGGCCGGTATGAATTGGGGGTCGATTGGGTAAAATAATTTCGAATTCGGGGCTAGTGATGATTTTTTGTGAGCCAAAAGTTTCGATAACTCCTGACAAGCTGACCCTGGTTCCCCTTTTAAAATTGTTTAATAAAAAAGGTTGATTAAACCAGGTTGCTTTAACTTGGCCAGTTTCGTCAGTAATTGTTGCTTTTTGTAAGCTTTTGCCTTGAGATCGGTATTGGTTAGAGATGGCGGTTATTGTTCCTTGAATAGTGACAGTCTCTTGAGGCTTGGCAAAAGCAATTTTAACAATTTGGGAAAAATCTTGATAATGGTCAGGATAGTGATGCAGTAGGTCGTAAATAGAACTGATTTTTAATTTAGCTAGTCTTCTAGTATATATTTTGCCTATTCCGGGAAGTTTATTAACCGGATCAGAGGGTTTCATAAAAAATGTTTTTAACCAAAAAAGATAGCCAGGAAAGGAACAAGAGAAGTTAAAATCATGGCGATTGAGGCAATGATAACAACAATTTTTATAAGCTTCTTTTTCTTTTTCATCGCTATTATTATAGCCAAAATTGGACCGTTGAGCAAAGTTTCCACCTTAGTCGCTTTCACCTTTAAGGTGTAGGCTGGAAGGTGTAAGTAGTTGTTTTCTTGCCTCCTCTCCCCTTTTCAGTTAAACTTAAGGGTAGTTAAAATGTCTCTTGAGTTTTTATGAATTGGTGGCAAATATTTAAGCGACGCTTAAACCAGCTTAAAAGAAAACGATCAGGTTATCGAAGGCGAAAGAAAATAACTCCTCAAAAAGCTCTTTTGATTTTGGGAATTAGTGGAGTAATTCTTTTGCTGGCTTTATTTTTAATAATAATTTGGTTTGCTCGTGATTTGCCCCAACCGGGACAAGTAGTTCGTCGGGAAGGTTTTACCACCCGGGTTTTTGATCGAAATGGCGAGGTTATTTATGATATTTTTCAAGAACAAAAACGTAGTCCGATTACCTTTGAACAATTGCCGGAAAACCTAATTCAGGCCACAATTGCCATTGAAGACAAAGACTTTTATCATCATAAAGGGTTTTATCTTCCCGGTATTTTTCGTGGTCTTTATCGAACTGTTTTTGAGCGCAATGTTCAGGGTGGCTCGACCCTAACTCAGCAGTTGGTAAAAAATGTTTTGCTTACTCCCCAAAGAACAATTGTAAGAAAAGCTAAAGAATTTTTATTGGCTATTCAGATTGAGACCCGGTTTTCTAAAGATCAAATTTTAACGATGTATCTTAATGAAGCTCCCTATGGGGGAACGGCTTGGGGAGTGGGCACTGCCGCTGAACTTTATTTTGGTAAATCAGTTGACCAACTATCTTTGGTCGAGTCGGCAATTTTGGCTGGCCTTCCTCAGCGGCCAACGACTTATTCTCCCTTTGGCACCGAACCGGAGGCTTATATTGCCCGAACCAAGCATGTTTTAAGGCGAATGAGAGAAGATGGTTATATTAGTGTTGATGAAGAAGAGCAAGCCTTGGAAGAATTGGATCAAGTTGTTTTTTCTGATACTTCCTCGGAGTTTTTGGCCCCTCACTTTGTTATGTATGTTAAGAAACAATTAATTGAGCGTTATGGCGAGGCCATGGTTGAGGGCGGGGGTTTGAGAGTAACAACAACTCTAGATTTAGATTTACAGGAACTAGCCGAAGAAACAGTTGAAGAACAAATGGAAACAATGGCCCAATATAAAATTGGCAACACCGGTGTAGTTGTTCTTGATCCCCAAACTGGAGAAATTTTGGCAATGATTGGTTCTAAAGATTATAACGAGCCCAATTTTGGTAAGTTTAATACCACCACCGCTTTAAGACAGCCTGGCTCTTCGATTAAGCCTATTACCTATGTTACGGCCCTAAAAAGAGGCTATACTGCCGCCCACGTTTTATTTGATTGCTTAACTGATTTTCCTGGAGCCACGGCCCAAAAGCCATATCGGCCCACTAATTATGATCATACTTATCATGGACCAATGCAGGTGCGCTTTGCCTTAGGCAATTCCAAGAATGTTCCGGCCGTAAAAATGCTGGCCCAGGTGGGTTTGAAAAATATGCTTCAAACTGCCTATGATTTAGGTTTATCGACCCTGGAACCAACTAGTCGGAATTTGTCTCGTCTTGGTTTGTCAGTAACTCTGGGTGGTGGCGAAGTTCGACTTTTAGAAATGGTTGGGGCTTATTCGGCTTTTGCCAATACCGGTTTGAAGGTCGAGCCAGTAGCAATTTTAAGAGTTGCTGATCGAGATGGCAAGATTTTAGATGAATTTGAGCCTCGATCAGGGAGAAGGATTTTAAAAGAAGGTGAGGCCTTCATTATTTCTGATATTTTAGCTGATAATAAGGCTCGAGAGATTGTTTTTGGCCCCAACTCTTCTCTAAACATTGCTAATCGAAAGGTGGCGGTAAAAACCGGAACAACCAATGATATGCGTGATAATTGGGCTATTGGTTGGACCCCACAAGCAATAGTGGGGGTTTGGGTGGGTAATAATGATAATTCTCCCATGAGCTATGTTGCTTCTGGCTTCGCTGGTGCCTCACCTATTTGGCGAAAAATTATGCTTGAGACAATTGCCAAATATCCGGGGGAAGATTTTGCTGTTCCTGATTCGGTAATCAAAGAGGAAATTGATCAAGTTTCTGGGGCCCTAGCCCATGATGGTTTTCCTTCTCGGGAGGAATATTTTATCAAGGGAACCGAACCGACCGGTGAGGACAAAATGCATGTTTTGCTAAAGGTTTGTCGAGAGGAAAATAAATTAGCTACTCCTCTAGACATTGAACGAGGCAATTATGAGGAAAAAGAATTTATTATTGCCAAAGAAGAAGATCCTTATGGCTCGACTAATAATCGTTGGCAGGTTGGTATTGATGCTTGGATTAGGGAGCAGGACGACCCCCGTTATCGGGTACCAACAGAATATTGTGATGGTGACAGCCAGGTGGGAGTTAGAATTCGGGAACCAAAAGACGAAACCACTGTTGATAATGAATTTAAGGTCAGGGTTCGACCCCTATCAGTTAATGATATTGACTGGGTAAAAATTTATGTTGATGGACAAGAAAAACAAACTTTAACAAAAGATCCTTGGGAAGTTCGTTTGGTTTTATCTGATGGCCCTTACAAAATTAAGGCCAAGATGAGAGATTCGGCCGGCAAAGAGGCGGAAGCCGAAGTTAGAATTGGTGTTAATGTTGATTGGGATTGGGAGCCTGAGCCGACAGCAACTCCAACGTCCATGATAACTGAAGAGATTGAGCCAACCCCTACTCTTGAGCCAGAAGATGACGAGACAGATTAATGTTAGCGGTTTGATTTTAGGTTAAAAATTTTTCGATGGATTTTTTTGGCTTTTTTAGTTGAACAATTATGATAAAAAGCCCGAAGAGTATATTTGTATTTTTCTTTGTCTTGATAAACATCCAAAACAACCAATTGCCATAAAAATTTTGGATCAAATTGATTTTGGTATTTTTTAATTAATTTTTTCGGGTCCTTTTTTTCTTTAAAAAATAGATTAGCATCAAGGTCAATTATTTGCTTTGTTAACTCTTTGGCGGAATGGTCTTTCAGTTGAGGTGGTTTTTGAAGGCTAATTTTAGGGATTTTTTCTAGAGATTTGCTTATTTTGTTAAGGTCTATTTCTACCATTGCCCCGTTTTCAACCTCTAAAAAAGTTTCCTTTTTGGTTTTTAATAAGCCCAAATCATGATAAAAAATTTTAATTCTTTTGGCTAGTCTTTTAGGGTCTTGGTCAAAAACACCCAAAGACCAGCGTTCCCGGTATTTATCCCCATCTTGATAGAAAATTTTGCCAATCTCAAAAAAACGTTTTTGGGGAACTTTTAGTTTTTGATATTGTTGGCTTTGGACTTTTAGACAAGAACAAATTGAGGCTCGCAATAGGGGATATCGATTGTTAATATTATTTTCGGTGTAAACAGCCTTGGCCTCTTTTGGCAAGAAATCGGCTTTTAGAAATTGGTTTTTTTTGATTAATGGCCAAGAGCGAACCTCATCATAACCCAAATTAACCAAGGTGTTTTTGGCCGCTTCAATTAAATGAAGCACTGGAGGAGTGATTTCTGGTAAAATCTTGGCCGAAATCGGTTGATTGGTGGGAATATTTTGATAGCCCCAAAAACGAATTACCTCTTCGGCCAAATCTTCTTCTAGCTCTAGATCGGTTCGATAAGAGGGGGGGGTTACTAGCCAAACTTCTTTTTGTCGGTGATTAACTAAACAACCTAAAGACTGAAAAATTTTTAAGCAAAACCGGCTTTTAATATCTACTCCGGCAATGAGACTAGGGGCTTGAGGATGGAATTTAATTTGCTTTTTGTTTTGGGGTTTTTTTTCTTTGGGATAGTAGCTATAAACAGAGCTGATGATTTGCCCCTGGCAATTGGCTAAAATTAAATTTATTAAATGACTAAAAGCCGGAGGAACAAGACCAAGATCCAATTTTTTTTCTAATCTTAAACTGGCCTCAGTGATTACTTTTAGATTTTTAGAATCTTCTCTTACCTTGGTAGGATTATAAATGGCCATTTCAACAATCGCCTCTTTGGTATCAAGGCCAACTCCGGAATTTTTACCGCCGACAATGCCCGCCAAACTCAAAACTTCTTTTTGGTTGCTGATTTGCAAGGTGTCTCTTTTTAAGGTAATTTTGCTACTGTCGAAACTAGTAAATTGGGCGAAATTACCCTGATTAAGCTCCCAAATAAGATTATCAGTTGACTTTTGGGCATCGAAAGCATGATTGGGAATACCCCAAAGAAGCATGACGTAATTGGTTAGATCAACTAAAGTGTTAATAGAGCTGATGTCGTGAAGCTTTAGAAATTTTTTTAACCAGTCGGGAGAAGGTCGGTTCTCTAAAGAACCCATTTTTATTGCCATAATTCTTTTTACTTGATTTTTGGCCTTAACCCGAAGAGGAAGTTTTTTTGAAGTCGTAATGGCCGGTAGAGTTTTTTGGGGGCTTTTAAAGGTTAAGTCATAAAGAGTAGCCAGGTCTTTGGCAATGCCCCAATAGCCTAGGCAATCAGCCCGGTTTTGCCTAATTTCCAAATTAATAACAATCTCTCCATCCTTATTTTCTATTTCTTCAACGAAATGGCCAATTAAAGTTAGATCTTGGGCCAGTTTTTCTACTGGCTGATTAAGATCAGGAAGCAGTTTTTTTAGCTTTGAGTAAACAATTTTCATGGTTGGTTTGGTTTGTAGGCTAAATTTCCTCCTAACAAAGTTCTAATATCGTCAATTTTATATTTGGCCATTACCCAACGGTCTAAGCCTAAACCAAAAGCAAAGCCCCGCCAGGATTTGGGATCAATGCCGGCCATTGATAATACTTTAGGGTGGATAATGCCGGCTCCACCCATTTCAATCCAGCCAGTTCCTTTGCATAAAGAGCAGCCTTTTCCTTGACAAGAGAAACAACGGATATCTAAGCCCAGGCCTGGTTCTACCTCGGGGTAATATTTACAACGATAGCGGACAACAACTTTTTTCCCATAAAGTTTTTTAAAAAGAGCATCAAGGGTGCCGATCAAATCTTTCATGGTGATATTATTATCAACGGCCACGGCCTGGTAATGATGGAAAATAAAGTGGTTGCTTTTATTGACCTTTTCGTTACGATAAACTCGAGCGGCAAAAGCGGCCTTAAAAGGGGGGGGTTCTTTTTCTAATAACCTAGTTTCGATAGCTGATGCTTGAGTCCGCAACAGCATTTTTGGTTCTTTAATATAAATAGTGTCTTGCATATCACGGGCTGGGTGATTGGGGGGAACATTGAGGCGCTGAAAACAATATTCGTCAGTCTCAATTTCTGGCCCCTCATAAGTCGAAAACCCCAAACTTTTAAAGAAATTATCAATTTCATTAGTGGTGATAGTGATGGGATGAAGATGGCCCAGTTTAGGTAAGAGGTAGTGGATTTTTTCTTTATCTTTGACTAATTTTGAAGTTGGCTTAAGTTGTTTCTGTTTTGTTTTAATGAGTTTTTCTAGTTTTTCCTTGGCTAAATTAAGTTTTTTCCCTAGGGTCTTTTTTTCTTCAATCGGCAGCTTATTAATTTTATTAAATTGTTGATTAATTAGGCCCTTGCGACCCAAAAATCTAACCCTAACTCTTTCTAGTTGAGAAGGAGTTTTTGCTTCTTTAATTTCTTCTTGAGCTGAATTTAAGATTTTAGTGAGGTTCATTATCAACTAAGCTGAGCCAATTAGAAGAAAAACAGGCCTTTTGACTAGTTATTTTTTTTCTTGGACTTTGTTAACAACTTGAGCAAAAACCTCCGGTTTTTCAACAGCCAGGTTGGCCAGTATTTTCCTATTCAAGCCAATATCGGCCTTTTTGAGCAAGTTAATGAAATTAGAATAACTTAAATTATGATCGGTTAGGGCGGCGTTAATTCGACTAATCCAAAGTTTTCTAAAATTTCTTTTTTTTTGTTTTCGGCCGATAAAAGCATATTGGCCAGCATGAAGTTGAGCCTCATGGGCCACTTTGAAGAGCTTGCTTTTAGTTAAGCGGTAGCCCTTGGTAGCTTTTAGGGTTTTTTTGTGTTTTTCTCTTCTGGTGGGACCAGTTTTAACTCTCATAAAAATAACAAATTCTAAATGCTAATATTTAAGTTCCAAACAATTTCTAAGCACTAAATTCTAAATACTAAAAATTGTTTAGGATTTGATTTCATGTTTTGGGTATTCTAATTTGTTTGGATCTTCGAATTTCGGATTTAGAGATTATTACTTTCCCATTATTTTTTTAATCTTTTTGGCCATGGTGCCCGAAATCTCTTTTTTCTTTTTATATTTACCTTTTTGAGTTTTGCTTTTGCTTTTTTTCAGATGTCGGCCAAAAGCTGGTCGATGAAGAACTTTACCCTTTTTAGTAACCTTGAATCTTTTGGCTAGTGATTTTTTAGTTTTTTGTTTATTCATGAGAATAAGTTAGAGAAAATATTATTTTCAAAATTAAGTATTTTTTATTTATTAGCCGGTGTTAAGGTAAAAATTAAACTTCTTCCTGCCATTTTTGGCTTTTTAATCGATGAACCAAACGAAGCTAATTTTTCAATAAACTTTTCGGCCAAATCAAAACCGGCTTTTTGGTTGGTCATTTCTCGACCGCGAAAATTAATAGTAATCTGAACCCGATTACCGTCTTTTAAAAATTCTTCGGCTCGCTTAATTCGGAAATTTAAATCGTTATCAGAAATAAATGGTCGAATTCGCAATTCTTTGGTTTCTTGCTTTTGGCCTAATTTTTTACTTTTTTTACTTTTTTTACTTTCTAAGTATTGAAATTTTTTAAAATCAATAATTTTAGCGACTGGGGGTTTTGCTTTGGGGGCGACCTCAACCAGATCCTTGTCCTCTTTTTGGGCTAACTTTAAGGCTTGATCGCGATCCAAAATGTCAATTTGTTTGCCGTTTTCATCAATAACCCGCAGTTTATCCGCTTTAATATATTGATTGATTTGATAAAATTTAGCTGAATTCAATTTATTACTTTTTTCAAAACTTTGGGCTTTAGTTTAACATGGGCAGGGTTGATTAGCAACATTATCTTCTTTAAAAAAATTTTTATTTAAAATAATAATCTTCACCAGAGAAGAATAAAAAAATTAGTTGGCGTTAATAATTTTTAAAAATTCTTTTAATTTCATTTCTCCTAAAACTTCCTCTCCCCTTTTTCTAATATTAACGGTTTTTGCCTTTTCTTCCTTAGCGCCGATGATTATCATGTAAGGAATTTTTTCCTCTTCGGCTTGATGAATTTTTTTAGAGGCGGTATCGTTATTATCGTTAATCTCGGTTCTAACATTATAGTCTTTTGTTAGTTTTTCTTTAATTTTTTTAGCATAAGCAACTTGCTGGTCGGTAATAGGGATAATTATTATTTGAGTTGGCGATAACCAAAAGGGAAACTTGCCGCCATTATCTTCAATTAAGATACCTAAAAAGCGCTCCAAAGAACCGTAGACTACTCGATGAATCATTACTGGTCGAACCCTTTTCCCCTCTTCGTTGGTGTAGTGAAGATCGAAGTTTTCCGGTTGGGCAAAGTCAAGCTGAATGGTGGAACACTGCCAGGTGCGGCCTAAACTATCTTTAAGATGAAAATCGATTTTAGGTCCGTAAAAAGCGCCGTCACCTTCATTGATTTGGTAATCAACTTGGCTCTCCTTTAGGGTTTTTTTCATTACTTTTTCGGCCTCTTGCCAAATTTCATCAGAACCAATGGAATTTTTGGGTCGAGTTGATAATTCTAGATGGTCCAGCTTGAGGTTAAATTTCTGGTAGAATTTAAAGCATAAATCTATTACCCCTTTTATTTCTTCTTTTACTTGTTTTTTAGTACAAAAAATATGAGCATCATCTTGAGTAAATTCTCGAGTCCTGATGATGCCGTGTAATTCTCCTGAGGCCTCATAACGATGGACAACTCCCAATTCTCCCATTCGCAAGGGTAAATCACGATATGATTTAGGCGAATTTTTAAAGATTAAAATTCCTCCGTCGCAGTTCATGGGTTTGAGGCTTAAGTTCCAATCTTTGCTGTCGGGGCCGAAAACGCGATACATTTTATCGGCAAACGATTTGAGGTGGCCACTTGTTTCCCAAATAGAGTTTCTGAGAACCTCAGGAGTGCGGACCTCAAGATAGCCAGCCTTCTTGTGTTCTTGTCGCCAATAACGGGCGAGTTTTTTCATCAAAAAATGCCCCTTAGGATGCCAAAAAACATCACCGGGAGCCGCTTCTGGATGGAAAGAAAAGAGATCCAGCTTTTTGCCAATTAGGCGATGGTCTTGCTTTTTAGCTTTTTCCAGTTGAGCCAAATATTGATCTAAGTCTTTTTGGCTGGCAAAACAAGTGCCGTAAATTCTGGTTAATTGAGGTTTGTTTTCGTCGCCCCGCCAGTAGGCGCCGGCTAAAGATAATAATTTAAAGGGACCGATTTCTTTAGTTGAAGCCAAGTGGGGCCCGGAGCAAAGATCAGCAAAATCGCCGATTTGATAAATAGAAAATTTTTTTTGCCCTTTCTTTTCCAGGTCGGCAATTAACTCTAACTTAAAGGGTTGATCGGCAAAAGTTTTTTGGGCTTTTTTAAGGCTAATTTCTTTTTTTTCAAAAGGTAAATCAGCCCGAATAATTTTTTCCATTTCTTTGGCGATTTTTTCTAGTCTATCTTCCGACAAGGGCTCTTGGAAATCAAAGTCATAATAGAAGCCATTATCAATCGCCGGACCGATAGCAAACTTGATTTTTGGATAAAGATTTTTTACGGCTGCTGCCAAAACATGAGCGCAAGAATGACGCATAATGGCAAGTCGATCAGATTTTGAGGAAGAAGAATTCATATTAATTGGTCCCTATAGTAATATAGCAATTGCTTCTTAATTTCTAATGATTTAAAAATTTTTTATTTTTGATTTTTAATTGTCAACTGATCTTTAGTGCACGCGCCTGGACTCGC
>NPIE01004832.1_pt1 | contig 89779 bp, 81 predicted proteins | sample 8637661 | NCBI WGS metagenome assembly NPIE01 (sample SAMN07420842, study PRJNA396082) | bioreactor metagenome | isolation source: sample BA12 brine-fed electro-methanogenic bioreactor BA | place: Japan: Kochi | collected 2016-12-09
TAGGAGGATTTTAATATGGATTTATTTAAAAAATGCGAGGATTATACATTAGCTAATGAATACAAAGAGTTAGGCATATATCCATATTTTCATGCATTAGAAACAAAACAAGATATCGAAGTATTTATGGAAGGTAAGAGAAGAATCATGATTGGTTCTAACAATTACCTGGGATTAACTGGTGATGATCGAGTTATTGAAGCCGGTGTAAAAGCGATGAAAGAGTTTGGTTCAGGTGTATCTGGTTCAAGATTTTTAAATGGAACTTTAACAACTCATATAACTTTAGAAAAAGAGCTAGCTGAGTTTTTAAATAAAGAAGCTTGTGTTACATTTTCAACTGGGTTTCAATCTAATTTAGGAATTATTTCGGCGATTGCTGGAAGAAATGATTTGATTTTTTGTGATCGTGAAAATCATGCATCAATCTATGATGGAGCGAGATTGTCATACGCAGAGATGGTGAGATTCCGTCATAATGATATGGAAGATTTAGAAAGAGTATTAAAAAAAGCCGATCCTGAAAAAGGTAAACTAATCGTCACTGATGGGGTTTTCTCCATGAGTGGAGATATTTGTAATCTTCCAGAGATTGTTCGTCTAGCTAAGCAATATGGAGCTAGAGTAATGGTTGATGACGCTCATGGATTTGGTGTCTTAGGTAAACATGGTAGAGGAACAGCAGAGTATTTCGGTTTAGAAGCTGAAGTAGATATTATCATGGGTACTTTTTCAAAATCATTAGCTTCGTTAGGTGGATATATGGTTGCGGATGAAAGTGTTGTCGAATATGTAAAACATAAATCACGCCCTTTTATTTTCTGTGCAGCGATTACACCAGCTAATGCCGCAACTGCATTAGAATCATTAAGAATATTAAGAGCTGAACCAGAAAGACCAAAAGCTTTACTAGAAATTGCAAAATATGTCAGAGAAGGTTTAAAAGCTAAAGGATTAACTATTATTGAAAACTCAATAGTACCGATTATTCCAATATATACCTATTCCATGCTTCGAACAATTATGGCTTGTAAGGTTCTTTATGAACGAGGAGTTTATGTAAATCCAGTGCTTCCGCCAGCAACTCCTGAAGGAGAATGTTTAATAAGAACTTCTTACACTTCAACTCATACAAAGGCATTAATGGATGAAGCTATTGATATCATCGCTGATGTTTTAAATACTTTACCAGAAGATGATGAAGCTTTGATGGCAATGCTTGAAGTAAAACATGACTAAGACCGTTTGTATTAGCGGAGCCTCAAGTGGGATTGGATTTACAACAGCTAAGTATCTACATGGATTAGGTTATCGTGTCATTGGTTTATCGAGGAAGTATCCTCTAGAAGATTATGATTTTGAGTATTATCTATGTGATTTAACCAAGGAATCCGATATCGAAAATTTTAATAAGGAATTATCAAAAAAAGTTGAAGTAATTGATTGTTTAATTAATTGTGCTGGTATGGGAGTATCAGGTGCAATTGAATATAGCACCATTCAAGAAGCAAAAAAGATTTTTGATGTAAATGTCATGGGTCAATTTATGCTAACAAAAGCTTTGATTCCTTATTTACGAAAGTCACTTTCTGGTAAAATCATTAATATTGGATCAGTTGCTGGAGAAATTATTATTCCTTTTCAAACCTTTTACTCCATGACAAAAGCTGCAGTATCAGCTTTTTCAGAAGGATTAAGGATTGAATTAGCGCCATCTGGTATTCAAGTTTGTTGTGTCTTACCAGGTGATATTAAAACTGGTTTCACTCAAAATAGAGAAATGCCAGTTGTTCTTGAGAATGAGATATACGGTGATAGAATAAAAAATTCCCTTGCGAGAATGGCAAAGGATGAAGAAAATGGTATGCAAGCAATCAGTGTTACTAAGGTAATATATCGTTTAATGAAGAAAAGAAAACTTCCAGTAACGAAAACTGTGGGATTGCAATATAAGTTGTTTGTGTTTTTAAAAAGAATATTACCAAAATCATTGGTAAGTTCTATTATCAGAAAGATGTATGGTTAAATCCATGCATTTTTATTTGCTAGAAAATATTTGATATATGTTATAATTATTTTGAGGTGATTATATTGAAAGTTTACATAGATCATAAAATGATGGGAAGAAATAATTACCCAAAACTAGTGGAAGAGTTTCATGACGTAGATTTTGTTCATGATTTTTCTAATAAAGCTGATATTGAAGTTATGATAATTATGAACTCCACTTTAAAAACTGTTAACATCGATGATTTTCCTAAGTTAAAATGGGTTCAGTTATTGATGGCAGGATTTGATAATGTTGATATAGCGGGTTTTAAAGAAAAAGGTATCTTAGTCTCTAATGCTAGGGATATTTTCTCCATATCGATAGCTGAAGATGTTATTAGTAAAATCTTGATGTTTAACCGAAACACGAAACATTATTTGGCATCGATGAGTCAAGGCAGATGGGAACCAATAAGAAAGGAACCAGAAATATTTCATTCAGTTGTGGGGATATTAGGTACGGGTTCTATCGGTCAAGAGGTTGCTAAAAGACTACAATCATTTGGGGTTAAAAAGATATATGGTTATAAGAGAAATAGAACAGAAGTTCCGTTTTTTGATGAAATCGTAACAGAAAAAACGGGATTAGAAAGAATCCTTCCTGAGCTAGATTATTTAATTCTTGCCCTACCTTTAACTGAGGATACTTACCATTTAATCGATGAAGAAAAATTAAAGCTGATGAAGAAATCTAGTATCTTGATAAATGTAGCTAGAGGAAGTATCATTGATCAAACTGCTTTGGTCAATTGCTTGAAAACTAAAATGATTAGAGGTGCTGGCTTGGATGTTACAACACCAGAACCTCTACCAAAGGATCATGAACTTTGGCAGTTAGATAATGTTTTCATTACACCTCATAACGCTTCCAGTAGTCCTTATATGAAAGATAGACTCTATGATTTAACAAGAGATAATCTAGCAAGGTATGTATCTGGGGATGAAGTAAAATATTTATTATAATACAAAAGTGTTGACAAACTATCTGGTCAACACTTTCTTTTGTTTAAATTGCATAAAAATGGAATAAAATGTGGAAATGGTTTCATAAATACGTAATTCTATGTTAAAATCTAACTAAAATAATACAAGGAGCATAATCGAATGGCAAACATCAAAGATGTAGCTAAACTTGCTGGATGTGGAATAGCTACAGTATCAAGAGTAATAAATAAATCAGGGTATGTGAAAAATGAAACAAGAGATAAAGTCGAGAAAGTAATTAAAGAATTAGGGTATCAACCTAATGAAATTGCTAGAAGTATGACTTTGCAGAAGAATCATATTATTGCTTTCATTTTACCAACATCAAGACATTTGTTTTTTGGAGAACTTCTCTATTATGTTGAAGAGGAGTTATTTGATTATGGTTATAAATTAATGTTGTGTAACTCAAGTGAAAAATTAGAAAAAGAGATATTATACTTAGATATGTTAAAGAATAATCGAGTGGATGCTTTAATTCTATTAACCAATAATGATGTTGAAAAATATTTAAATAAATCATTACCAATAGTATCTTTTGACCGATATTTCGACAATGTTCCTTATGTAGCTAGTGATAACTATAACGGTGGTGTCTTAGCAGCTAAGCGCTTGTTAAAACATGGTTGTAAGAAGATTATGTTCATCGGTGATGATGCCCAAGGCGAACATACCAATGTTAAAACTGATGTTTCATTAAGAAGAATCGGTTTTTTAAAAACCCTTAAAGAAAATGGAATTGAGGATGTTATTAATTTGGAATATCCTTTAAAGAACTATTTTATTACTGAAGAACAATTCGAAGGTTATTTACGTGAATATCCTGATTTTGATGGAGTCTTCTGTATATCTGATGCGGTTGCTTATACTGTAATTAAGGTTTTAGAAAAAAAGGGAATTAGGGTTCCAGAAGATGTCAAAGTAATTGGTTATGATGGGGGAAGAACCTTCAATAATCTAGGAAAAAAGATTACTTCCATTAATCAAGATCCGATTAAATTAGCCAAAGCAATCATTGATTTGTTGCTAAGTTTTAACCCTAAAAACCTAAATAGAAAGATAGTAGTTCCAGTAGAAATAGCTGAAGGGGATACAGCTTAGTGAAAATAAAAAAATTAGAAAAAATTTTAAAAGACAATTGACAGCGTTTTCATAAGATGGTATAATTATTAAAAATGATGATTATACTATTTTTTTAGTCAAAAGAGGAAAGGTTTTCACATCAGATATAGAAATGATGATTGTATTATTTTTTTAGTCGAAGGTGGAAAGGTTTTCACATTGGAGGACAATATCATGGTTTGGGATGAAAAGTTCAATTTCTCAGAAATGAATAATGACGTTTTACTTGTAGGAGAAGTTGTAATTGATTTAATCCAAAACGATTTGAATACTTTTAATTCAAAAATAATTGGAGGTAGTCCCTTTAATATCTGTAAGAACTTAACCAAATTAGGTATTAAGAATCGCTTCTATGGTGCAGTCGGAAATGATGCATTTGGGGAAATGATTCTCAATCATATAAATGCTTCTAAGATAGATGCGGAGATAAATGTAACTGACAAATCGACGTCATACGTGAAATTGAATCAAACAATTTCTTCTCCTTTACCGATATTTCATCGCTCAGCGGATAATGAAATCTACTTGAGTGATAAACTGATTCAAGACGCATCTAGTACTAAAATCCTTCATTTTACCTATTGGCCTTTATCAAAAGAACCGAGTCTCTCCACGATTCTTTCTCTAATTGATAAGGCCAAGGACAATAATTCTCTAATCAGTTTTGATCCAAACTATCATCCATTTATTGATGATGCAAAAAGAGATGGATATAAAACTATTAGAGCTATCATAGATAAAGTTGATATAATCAAACCTAGCCTAGATGATTCCCAAAGACTTTTTGGTTTAAAAACCATTGATGAGTATTTGGAAATATATGAAGAGTTAGGACCAAAATTAATCATTATGACTTTAGGAAAAGATGGTTTAATCGCTAGGTATAAGGGTCAAACTTTAAAAATGCCTTCAATCGCAACTGATATTGTAGATGCTACTGGAGCAGGAGATGCTTTTTGGAGTGGATTATACGCTGGTTTAACTAATAATCAAACGATTTTTGATTCTTTAAAGCTTGGTTTAATTTGTAGCTCAATGAAATTAAAAACTGTTGGTGCTGATTTTGCTTTACCAAAGTATCCACAATTAGTTGAATTAATCTGGAGGTAAGTATGTATTTTGTTTTTCTTAATCCCCAAGGTAACTTTGATAAACATGATTCTTTTTGGACGGAACATCCTGATTTTGGCGGTCAGTTAGTTTATGTTAAAGAAATTGCAATAGCTTTAGCGGAATTAGGACATGATGTTGATATTATCACCAGAAGATTTTCTGATGAACGATTTGCTTGCTTTGAAGATGAGTTTGATTATTATGAAAATAGCAAAAGAGTTCGAATCGTAAGAGTTGCTTGTGGTGGTAATGATTTCTTACAGAAAGAACTTCTTTGGGATTGTCTTGATGAATGGACAAATAATATAATTGATTTTTTTGATAAACAAAACAAGAATCCAGATTTTGTAACTGGTCATTATGGTGACGGGGGATTAGCTGCTAGCTTAATCAAAAAGAAAATGAACATACCTTATTCTTTTACCGGTCATTCTTTAGGAGCACAAAAACTTGAAAAGTTAGGTGCTAGTATAAAGAACATTCAAGAACTAGATGATAAATATCGTTTTGCTAAAAGAATAGAAGCAGAAAGAACTGCTATCAAGTATGCAGATATCATTTTTGTTTCTACAGAACAAGAAAAACTAGAACAATACAGTCATCCTTTATATCAGGATATTACTAGATATATTCAAGAGCGATTTGTTGTAGCTCCTCCAGGAGCTAACACTGAGGTTTTTAGTGATAAGGCACAGGAGTTTGACCAAAAGTATCTTGAAAAATTTACAAGCATATGCAAAAGAGATATTCACCAAGAGCGTCTTAAACTTCCATATATTATTTCGGCTAGTCGACTTGATCCGAAAAAGAATCACTTAGGCTTAGTTAAAGCTTATGCTCAAAATAAAGAATTACAAGCAAAAGCAAATCTAGCTATATCATTAAGAGGAATTGAAAATGCTTTTAAAGATTATTCATCAGCTAAACCGGATGAATTAGAGATACTGAACCAAGTTATGCGGGTAATTGAAGGATATCATTTACAAGGAAAAGTTACTTTTATCTCAATCAATTCTCAAAATGAATTAGCCGCTTTCTATCGTTATATGGTAAAAAACAGATCTTTATTCTGCCTTACAGCGCTTTATGAACCTTTTGGATTAGCGCCAATAGAAGCAATGAGTACAGGGCTTGCGGCTGTAGTTACGAAGTATGGTGGACCTAGTGATGTTTTGAAAGAAGGTCAAGTAAGCTATGGGGTTTTAGTGGATGCTTTTTCTGAAGAAGATATCGCCAAAGGTTTACTGGAAGGTTTAGAAAATTATGATAAATACCAAAAGCTCGGGTTAAAGCGAGTTAATGAGAAGTATACATGGAAAGCAACAGCAAGAAAATATCTCGATTCCATTATTTCTCAACTGAAAAAAGAAGCAACAACTTCAGAAGTTACCATCCATCCATACTTTTTGGATGATGACATTTCGGCTTTAAGTTTAGACTTTATTATAGAAAATTTCTTAGAAACGGAGAAGTAAAAATGAGTGCAGAAAGAAAACTTATGCTTTATCCAGTAGAAAATAAACTACTCTTACCTTTTTTTAAACTAGCTGTATTTATCATTGCAATTCCTTTGATTTTCATTTTTGTTCCCCTAAGATTTATCGCAAGAAAAATCTCCAAGTTTTTCTTGTTTTGTCTTGGGAAGATTAAGTTTCAACCAAAGGAAGAAGTTGGTCTCTTTGGGAAAGTATACCTAGCTTTAGTTAAGTTTTTCACCTTTGTGGCTGTATTTCATCCGTATCGTGGTGAAAATAAATTCATCGCATATATTGATAGTAATATCACTGGTGAAAAAGTTAAAGCCCAAAGTAACAGGACCTTTATATTCTTTTTAGTACCAGCTTTAGGAAGTTTTGTTGTTTTCGTTATCACTCCATTCTTAATGGGTTTAATTTATTCTTTTACTGATTGGACCGGACTTAATAACGGAACAGAAATTTGGGTTGGGTTTGCTAATTATAAGAATATCTTCTCTGATTTCAAATTCATCTATTCATTCACAAGAACAACCATCTATTCTGTTCTTAATGTTATAGTTATTAATGGTGTAGCTTTCACCTTAGCGTTATTAGTTACCCAAAACTTAAAACTTAAAAATATCTATCGAGCAGGTTTCTTTATGCCTAATCTAATCGGTGGATTAGTATTAGGTTATATCTGGCAGTTTATCTATTCTAATGTTTTTCCAGCATTAGGAACAATCTTAGGAATATCTACAGGTATATTTGATCATAGTTTAATTGGCGCTGCCGCCACCGGTAGAGAAGCTATGGGAGCGTTAATTGGGGTTGTAACCTGGCAATATGCAGGTTATATCATGATGATTTATATTGCCGCTTTACAGAATGTTCCTCAAGATTTAATTGAAGCTTCGAAAATTGATGGAGCGAATGGAATTCAAAGACTGAGAACTATTATTTTACCTTTAGTAGCTCAAGCATTTACAATCTCTTTATTCCTTACTTTAGTAACATCATTTAAACAATATGATACCGTACAAGCTTTAACTCAAGGAGGTCCATCAGGGTTAATTCCAACCTACTTGGCTAACTTCTTAGATGTACCAACATGGAAGAGTGTTAACACCTTAGACTTGATGGCTATTAACATCTATGAGACTGCTTTCAGCCATTATAAGATGGGTGAAGGTCAAGCTAAAGCAATTGTATTCTTCTTTATCCTCTTAATTGTTAGTGTAGCTCAAGTAACTTATAATCAAAGAAAAGAGGTGGAATTATAATGAAAAAGATTATCGATTTCTTTTCTAACTTAGGTTATAAACTAGTATTCTTTATTATTGCTATTCCAACGATTTTTATTTATATGCCAATTAGATTTGTAGTTAGCATATTAGCAAAACTTGTTTTACTTGTGGTGGATTCAAGCAAAGTCAAAGAACAATCTGTAGGTGAAGACAAGAACGTATTACAGCGTTTAGCGTATAAAACTCCTTACAAAGGAAAAAACAGACTGCTAAAAGATCTTAGCACTAAAATAATTAACCGTTATAGTTTTGTTAATTTCGCTAAAGCAGTAGGAATGTTTTTAATTGGTATTCCTGTATTATTCATTTTCGTACCAGTGCGTTTTGTTATTAGAATAATTGCTAAATGTATCTTATTGATTATCAAGTTTGTTCGTAAACTGCTTGGTAAAGATGATATTAAAACACCTAGCGATAAAGACGAATTATCTACGGGACAAAAGCTTGTAAAATTCTTGACTTATTTATCAGTTAAACGTCATTATCGTGGTAAAAACAAATTATTAATAAGAGTTGATAAGAAGATATTAACTCATAGTGGTATCTTATATGTTGAAGTGATTGCGTTTGCATTATTATTGTTATTCTTTGCACCTTTTGCATTAGTTATACTGAATGCCACAAAAACTGCAAATGAAATCGTAGCTGATCCTATGGCATTTGCTTCAAACACACAAACATTCTTTAAAAACCTTAGTCGAATTCTAACTGATGAGCAAATCAAATATTGGGGTTCATTCTTAAATTCAATTATTATTACCTCAGGTAGTTTAATAGCTATCGGTATCTTCGCAGGAATGGCGGCTTGGGTATTAGTTAGAACCAAAAAATTATATGCAAGACTTATCTTTGTGCTTTTCTTAAGTGGAATGGTTATTCCTTTCCAAGTTGTAATGTTACCATTAGTTAGATTGCTTGAAGTATTTAATTCAAGTTTCGGTTTACCGATGAAAGATACTTATTACGGAGTTATTTTGGTTTATATCGGTTTTGGTGCTCCTTTATCCGTTTTCATGCTTCATGGATTTATCAAATCAATTCCAATGGATATTGAAGAAGCAGCTATTATTGATGGATGTTCAAAATCGCAATTATTCTTTAAAATAATTCTACCGATTCTTAAACCAATCTTTGTTACATTATTAGTTTTAAATGGTTTATGGATTTGGAATGACTATCTATTACCAATGTTAGTAATCGGTATGACTGGTGATGTACGAACTTTACCTTTAGCTGTTGCTAATCTAGCTGGAGCTTATGTAAGACAGTGGGACTTATTATTAACAAGTGTTCTATTAGCAGCTATTCCAGTAGTTATCCTATTCTTATTTGCCCAAAAATATATTATTAAAGGAATGACATCTGGGGCTATCAAATGATCAAAAAGATTTCAAGGGTTAATCGATTTCTTCATGATCAGTTATTAGTTGATGAATCGATTTTCGCCTTGCAAAATGGGTTGATTGGTGTAAGAGGTAACTTTGCTGAAGGTTATGGCATCGATGATTATCGTCAAACATTAATTAATGGGTTTTACAACTTTTATGATTATCATTATGAAGAAGGCTCACCAGCTTTTCCTCAAAAAGGGCAAAGGATTATCCATGTTATTGATGGACAATCTATGGAGTTTTACGTAAACGGAAAAGCTATCAACATGAGCAGCTGCAAATTGAAAAATCTCATAAGAGAGTTTGATATTGAAAAAGGATTAACAATAAGAAAAGCAGAATATCTGACAGATGAAGGTTATCACTTTCAAATAATAGAAGAAAGATTGATTTCTTTTGTTCAAAAAGAATTATTTACAATAAGAGTAAGGATAGAATCTCCTGATTATACAGGTGAAGTAGTCTTAATCTCGAAATTGAATCTTCCGAATCCGCAAAAGCAAGTAGATTTTGATGTAAGAATTAATCAACCAAAAGAAAAACAATTAATAATTGAAACTGAAGTAATTGATGAACTAGGTGCATATATTGTATCTAGAACCACGAAATCAAATTTGCATTTAGCAGTAGGAATGAGTCATTCTGGTCCATGTGAGTATCAGAAATCGGAGATAGGATATCAAGCAGATTTTAAGTTTAATCTAAACAGTAAATCAACGTATACTATGACTAAGTTTCTTGTCTATACCCCATCTATCTTGTATGAAGATGTCTTAAAGACAAATCAGGAAATTACTAAAGAAGTAAAAACACATAGTTTCGATTACTATATCGAACTACAAAAAAAGCACCTGCAGGAGTTTTGGAGTAAAGTAGGTTTAGAACTAATTGACAATGATAAAATTGATGGAATGGTTCAATATAACCTTTATCAATTATATGCTTGTTCTAATAATGATTTTCGTTTTAATATTCCTGCTAAAGGTTTAACTGGTGAGGGATATGAGGGACATTATTTTTGGGATACAGAAATCTATATGTTACCATTCTTTATCGTCACTAATCCAAATCACGCGAAGAATTTATTGCTATATCGCTATCATCATATGCTAGAAGCGAGAATGGAAGCGAAGCATCAAGGTTCAGACAAGGGAATTAAAATTCCTTGGCGGACAATTAATGGAGAAGAGGTAAGTTCCTATTTTCCAGCAGGAAGCGCGCAATACCACATTAATTCTGATGTAGCGTATGCAGTTATTAAGTATTATGAGTTTACTGGTGATCGTGAATTTATGATTGATTATGGCTTTGAATTATTGCTAGAAACAGCAAGGTTCTTATATTCAGTAGGTAATTATCATAATCATAGTTTTCATATTAATGGAGTCACAGGACCAGATGAATATTCAGCAATGGTAAATGATAATTATTATACAAATTCAATGGCTAAATATCATTTTGAATATGTAGGGAAACTTTATTATACTTTTAAGGAAGAAATAGCTGTTAAGGGATTTTTGCTTAGTGTTAGTGAATCAGAAATTCAAGAATTGTTGAAAGCAGCTAAACAGATGCATTTTGTCTATGATGAAGATTTAAAGATCATCGCTCAAGATGATGCATTTCTAAAAAAAGCTGAACTAGATATTAAGAGTATACCCAAAGAAAAATTTCCATTACTACTCCACTTTCATCCGATGTTTCTCTATAAACATCAAGTATTAAAACAACCAGATGTTTTATTATCGATGTTTTTACTTGATTATGAAGATGAAAGGGCCATAGAAAATAATTTCAATTATTATTTAAGAAGAACTACACATGATTCTAGTTTGTCTAGATGTATCCACTCTATTATGGCATTTAGGCTTAATAAACTGGATTTAGCATATGAATATTTAGATGAAATTCTTAAAATTGACATGGAAAACACCCACAAAAATACGCATCATGGTGTTCATATAGCAAATTCTGGGGGAATATATCTTGCATTGGTATTTGGAATTATTGGATTAAGAATCAAACCAGAACACTTAGTTATTAGGCCACATTTTCCTAAAATACTTGGAGGTATGACCTGGGAAACTAATTATCAAGGAACAAAGATTCATTTAGAATTAAAAGAAAAGATTTACATTAAGGTGTCAAAACCGATTACTTTAGGTATTTACGCTGATATGATCAATATAGTTGATGAATATCAGTGTGATTATAAATAAAAACAAAATTTATAAATAGGAGGAAATTTATGAAGAAATTAGTAGTTTTATTTATCGCTATCGTAGCGATGGTTGCTTTTGTAGGTTGTGGTGGAGAAACTACAACAGCTACTACAGCAACAACAACAACAGCTAGTGCAGAAACATTAAGAATTTTTCAAAACAAAGTTGAAATTGATGCTGCATTAAGAACCTATGCTGAAGCATGGGGAGAAGCAAACGACGTTGAAGTAGAAGTCGTTACTTGTGGTGGAGACTCATGTGCTTATGGTACTCAAATTTTAGCAGAATTCCAATCTGCTAATCAACCAGACATCTTCGTTATCGAAGGTATGGGTGGATATAATGAGTATGATGACTACATTCTTTCTCTTGCTGGTGAAGAATGGTTAGACGACACAGACTTAGCTTTCATGGTTGACGGTACTCCTTATGGATTCCCAGTAGCAGTTGAAGGTTGGGGAATGGGTTATAACGTGGATCTTCTTGAAGATGCTGGAGTTGACCCAGACGATTTAACAACTTTAGCGGCTTATCAAACTGCATTTGATGACATTCAAGCTTACTTTGACGCAAACAGTATGACTGATTATGCAGTAGTCTCAATGGCTGCTGGATCAGGTATGACTTGGGTTACAGGTCTACATAACTTTAACGGTTACTTATCAGCTGGTTTAGCTTATGATGACTCATCAGTTATCGATGACTTAAATGATGGTGTTGTTAATACAGCAAGACTTAATGCTTATGCTGATTGGGTAGAGTTATTATTTGACTATGCTGACCCTACAGTACTTCTTGAAGGAACTTATGACACACAAGTTGCTAAATTCGCTTCTGGAAAAGCTGCATTTATTCATCAAGGAAACTGGATTGATCCTAATCTAACTTCTTATTTCACTGAAAATGGTGGAGAATTCGATATGGGTTATGCACCTCACGCTTCTGCGGCTGGAACGAATGATGCAATTTTCGTTAGTGCACCTTCATACTATGTAATTAACTCTAACTCAGGTTCAATTGATGTTGCTAAAGCTTTCTTAAATGATTTAGCTTCTACAACAGATGGACATGAATACATGGTTAATGAAGCTGGTATGGTTCCTGCATTCAAGTCAGTTACTTTATTACCATCTGGACCACTTTCACAAGCAATGGTTGAATGGATGGGAGAAGGTAAAATCTACGCATGGTGGCAAAATGATATGCCTAGTGGATTTGGAATGGATACTCTTGGGCCAATCTATACTAACTTTGCAAGTGGAAACTTAACAAAAGAACAATTTATCGCTGCTGTTGCTGCTGAAATCGAAGATTTAGCATAAAACAAAAGCAAATAGTTTAACAAGGAACGGCTTAGACATTTCTAAGCCGTTTTTTGCATAAAAAAAACGGCTGTTTTCACAACCGTCTTTTTGCATTATAATAGTTTTTCAATTACAGCTTCTAATTCTTCAGGTTTAACTCTTGAACCATATCTTCCATAAACATTTCCTTCACGATCGATGATAAATTTAGTAAAATTCCATTTTATCTTAGAACTTGTTATTTTATCTTTGAGGGAAGGTTTCCCGTTTTCTTCTCCAGGAATTTCATCGTTAGGTTTTTCTGATTTTAAGTAAGTATATAATGGTATTTCATCCGGTCCATTAACCTTAATCTTAGCGTAAGTTTCAAAGGTTGTATTATAATTAACCTGACAGAAATTAGCAATCTCTTCGTTTGTACCAGGTGCTTGGTTCATAAACTGATTACAAGGTAAATCAATAACTTCTAAACCTTTGGCTTTATACTTTTCATAGAGATTTTCTAATCCTTCATATTGTGGCGTAAATCCACATTTTGTTGCAGAGTTAAAGATTAAAAGAACCTTTCCTGCAAAATCTTTGAGTGAAACATCTTTTCTTTCGATGTTTTTTATTGAAAATTCATAAACTGACATAATATCACCTCTTATGCATATTATAGCAAAAATATATCTTTTAAGGAAACGATTTGATTTAGGAATTAATTAAGTTGTTGTTTTTTCTGATTCGTATAAAAATTATGAGAATTAAGGAAAAACCGATAAATATCATTAATGCAGAAAAATCAAAAACATATCTCGGTTTAATTTCGTAGAGAAAACCACCGATTAGAGGACCAGCAATCATACCTATAGAAAAGAATGACTGTCTTATTCCCATAATTGAACTGTAGAAACCAGGATTTGCATTATCAGCAATGAAGTTTTGCTCAAGTGGTTGATAGATTGTCCTGCTAATGACATAAATCATATAAACAGTATAAACAGTAATTAAAAAATTGTTAGCTCGAAAAACATATATTACAACTAGAATGCTAATAGCTTGTGCTATTAACATAATTATGAGATTCTTATGAATTCTAGTGATTAATGGTACGATGAAAACAGATGTTAGTAAAGAAACAATCCCAGTTACAAAGACAAAATTTCCGATATCTCCACTGGAGTATCCTAAATCATCAAAGTAAACATCTAGGTACTTTGATAGATTCGTAATTGCTATCGAAATAAATGTTAAAGAAATTAGGAATAGTAATAGATTAGAGTTAATTTTGGAAATGTTTTTAAAACTTTCTATAATAGTCGGCTTCTTATTTTGCTTATTAAGAATATCACTTTCTTTTACAAGGATATAGACATTAAAAGCGTGAATTAAATTTAACGAAGCTTGAATTAAAAACACGACTTTGTAATCATTTGTATTTAAGAGGTTAACAAACCAAGGATTAGTACTTATAAAGCCACCAATAGCATAGCCAATGCTGGCTCCTAAAGCAATACCTGCAGCTAACCAAGCTAAATGTTTTGCTCTATTTTCAGGTTCAGATATTTCAATCATGTGAGAAACAAACAAGGTAACACTAGCTGCTACACCAAAACCGCTTATAAACCTAAAAAAAACCATCCAATACATGTTTCCAACATAACCGAAAGAGAATTGCCCGATACTGTAAATTATTAATCCTAAAGTCATGACCAAACGCTTTTTGCCTCGATCTGCAAGAATCCCCCAAATTGGTGCTCCTACCATTAGTCCTAAACTCATTGTAGCAAAAAAAACTCCAAACATTTTATCAGGAATTTCTAAACTCCTCACAAAAGCAGGAGTTACAGGATGACCAAGATTATGAATAACACCTTGGATAAAATATAGAATAAGAATGGTTATGACTGACTTTTTCATATAGCACCTCTTGCAACATGATATATTATAACGTAAATCACGTAATAATTAAACAGAAATGAACTAGAAAAAATAAGCAACCACTATGGCTGCTTATTAATAATTATGAGAACCTTTGTATTAATTTTGAAAGTTGTTCTTTGAGAATAGAAGGCATAGAATCTTGATACACTTCATAATAATATTTTTTAATGGATTCAATTTCTTGGAACCATTCCTCTTTATTGATTTCAAAAAGCTTGTTGAGAATCTCATGATCCATATTTAAGTCTTCTAAATCTAGTTGTTTGATGTCGGGAATTATCCCTATAGGAGTTTCTAGGAAATTATTTTGATAATCCGTTCGTTCTAATATCCATTTAAGAATTCGTGAGTTTTCACCAAAACCAGGCCAGAGGTATTTCCCATTTTCTTTTCTAAACCAATTGACAAAGAAAATCTTTGGAAGTTTTTCTGGGGTAGTTTTATGGGAGATATCTAACCAATGGTTGATATAATCTTTAATGTTATAACCAATAAATGGTAACATTGCAAATGGGTCACGCCTTACTCTACCGATAGAACCATCTAAAGTCGCGGCAGTTACTTCTGAACCCATAATGGAACCTACAAAGATTCCGTGTTCAAAATCATAGCTTTGATAAACTAAAGGCATTGTTGAAGGACGTCTTCCACCAAATAAGATTGCACTGATAGGGACTGGAGTTTCATATTCTTTAGCTAAGGCTGGACAATTCGTTAAAGGTGAAGTAAAACGTGCATTTGGATGGTCAGGACGTTTTTCACTTCCTTTATACCAATCTTGTCCATGCCAATCAATTAAGTGTTCTGGTGCTTCACATAAATCATCCCACCAAACATCACCATCATCTGTTAAAGCTACATTGGTAAAGATCGTGTCATGTTTTATGGATTCCATTGCGATTGGATTCGTTTTATATGAAGTTCCTGAAGTTACTCCGAAAAAACCTGCTTCAGGATTTATAGCGTACATTAAACCATCATCCTTAATTTCCAACCATGCAATATCATCACCTAAGGTTTCTGCTTTCCAACCTTTTAAACTAGGATTAATCATCGCAAGATTTGTTTTTCCACAAGCACTTGGAAAAGCTCCAGTAAGATACTTAACTTCATTGTCAGGGCTAGTTAATTTGAGAATTAACATATGTTCCGCTAGCCAACCTTCATCTTTAGCAATAGCAGAAGCTATTCTTAAAGCGAAGCATTTTTTCCCTAAAAGAGCGTTACCACCATAACCGGATCCATAAGACCAAATCATTCTTTCTTCAGGAAACTGAGAGATGTATTTATTCTCAATCGGTGCACAAGGCCATTCTACATCTTCTTGACTAGGTTCTAGGGGATAGCCGACGGAATGTAAGCATTTTACAAAGTCATGACCTTGTTCGATTAAATCTAGGACTTTATTGCCAGTTCTAGTCATAATATGCATATTTAAAGCAACATAAGGACTGTCCGTAATCTCTACTCCAATCCTTGACATACCTAAACCAATTGGACCCATTGAAAAAGGAATAACATACATGGTTCGACCGTTCATAGATCCTTGGTATAGATCCCACATTAAAGGAATTAATTCCTTTTTATCTATCCAATTATTGGTAGGACCAGCATCGCTTTGTTTGCTAGTAGAGATAAAAGTTCTCTTTTCTACTCTAGCAACATCGCTAGGATCCGATCGGAAGAGTAAAGACCTTGGCCTAAGATTAGGATTTAATCTTATTGCCTTTTTACTTGCGACTACTTCCTCAGCCAGTTCATCATATTGACTTTGCAAACCGGTCCAAATAATAACTTCTTTTGGGGTGGTGTGAGCTTGGATTTCTTCAATCCATGTTTTTAAAACTGTGTTTTTAACCATTTTTAACTCCTTTATGTGTATTTTGAAATAAGTTGCCCATTTTTGGCGAATATTTGTTATAATATATATGAGGTGTTTATATGGAAATTAAAGGAAAAAGTATTGCATTACTTATTGATGCTGAAAATATTAGCCCAAGATATATTGAATTAATTATTGATGAAGCAAATAAATATGGGACGATTAATTATCGCCGTGTATATGGCGACTGGACTACTCCCCAACTCAACCCTTGGAAAACCAAGATTAATGAGTTTGGTTTAACACCAGTCCAACAATATGCATATACGTCAGGAAAAAATTCGTCAGATTTTACGTTGATAATTGACGCAATGGATATTTTGTATTCAGAAAAAGTAAATAGTTTTTGTATAGTTTCTAGTGATAGTGATTTTACTAAACTAGTTACAAGATTAAGAGAAGATAATATGTTTGTCTTTGGGATGGGAGAATCGAAAACGCCGATTTCTTTAGTCAACTCTTGTGAAACTTTTGCATATTTAGATAAAATGCTTGAATCAGAACCACCAGTAGAAGAAGTAATTGAAGTAAAAACTACTAAAAAGAAGGCAACTAGTGCAAGTGCTAAGCCAATCAGTTCCATTACGCCGTTAAGAAAGGTTAAGACAGAACTTAAGAATATCATCAATGCTAATCTTGAAGATGATGGTTGGGCATATTGGAGCCTTATAGCTCAACTATTGCAAAAGAAATTTCCAGGATTTCATCCAAGAAACTATGGGGATAACACAAAACCGTTACCTTTCTTTGAAAAAATGAAAGAGTTTGAAGTTAAGAAACAAGCAACAGTTATTTATATTCGCAATAAAGCATAAGCCAGTTACTGGCTTTTTTCTTTGTAGTTTTTTTCTACGTAATTTGAACTCATTAAGTGTAATAAACCAGGATAATTAAGTTTGAAGCGGATGATATCACCAAGTTGATAATCACTTCCAGTAACATCCATTATTAAATGATCACTACTCGCACCAATGATAGTAATAAAAGAATCCATCGGGCTGATATTTTCAACTAGAACATCTTGTTTACCAATAGCGAGTATTACTCTTTTCATAATACCTTTGTCAATAATAACGGGTTTTTCCCCAAAAGAATTAATTGAGATTTCTCCATCTGGATAAGATGGTTTCGTCTTGCATTCAATAATTTCTGCTTCAAAGGTAAAAGCATCTAAATGAAAGCCTTCTATGTCATTTTGGAACGAGGTCTCTTTTCCCAAAAAGATGGATTCTCCTAAGCGTAGGCTATTTATTTCTCGAGGAATTTGGTTCTTTCCAAAGAGAAAAACAGAAGAAGAATTTCCTCCACTTATGATCTCAAGTTTAAATTTAAATTTTTCTTCAATTGTGTTTTTAATAGTAATAAGACGGTTTAAAATATCTTTACTTGGGACTAATCCACCATAACAAGTTAGATTCGTACCGATACCTTTTAAGATGATATTTTCTAATTTTAATACTTTAGAAACTTCTTCTAAATAGTCGTATTGATAATAATAACCTTCTCTTAGATCACCTAAATCAAACATGATAATTACTTCATGATGTTTGTTTTGGGCTTTAGCAGCTTCATTTAAAGCTGATATTACTGCAAATTCGCTGTTAAGAGAAATGTCAGAGTATTTTACAACTTCGTCTACTTCTGAGAGCATTGGTATTCTAACAAGGAATTTTTTTATAGAGAAGTCCTTAAATTTTTTAAGATTTTGGATTCTAGAATCTCCAAGGTATTGAAACCCACTATCCACAAAAACTTTAGCAATTCTTTGATCCCCTGCAGCTACCTTGACTACAGGCATAATTATATCGATATTTTGACTATTGCAAAGTTCGATCATTTTAAGACAGTTTTCCTTTAGTTTATCTAAATCTATTATCAATCTTGGATACATATCAATCCATCTCCAAACTTTGTTTAAGTAGTTTTAAAGCAGCCAAAGGATGTCTTAATGAAAGTACTCCTAATGATGCCATTATATAATCATTGTCAATTAGAATATTCGTTTTAGGGTTTGGTGCTAGAACCAATTCGGTCTGATGACGTATGATACTTCTAATGATATCTATCCGATGTGGTAATCTTGTTAAAGCGCCACCTGTAGCGATTACACACTTTACATTACTTAGGTCTTTTCCTTCTGCATATGCAACTTTACCTGAACTGTTAAACAGATAAACTATTCTTCCACAGTGCCTTTTTAGAGCAATATCAAACGCTTCCTTGGTAAGTAGTTCTGTTAGAGGTAATTGTTCTTTAGGAGGGATAACTTGATATTTAGAAAGTAAATGATCTAGTTCTTTTTCAGTAATTGACAAGTCTTTAATTAGTCTTGTTTTTCCAATAATATTAACTAGATTGTCCTTGTTGATGAAAACTCCTAAATCACCTTCAACGGTTCTTTTTGCAAATGGTTCTGGGGCAATTAAGATTTTGCTTATTTCTTCCCTACCATGAGTCACAGAATGGATATCGGTAGTTGCTCCACCGATATCTACAGTGATTAAATCACCAATTTCTGCTTGTAAAAGTTTTGTTGCTTCCATAACAGCTCCTGGTGTTGGGATAATATCAGCATTAATGATCTTTTTTATTTTTTCCATTCCCGGAGCTTTTATGATATGTTTTTCAAAAACATCTTGAATAATTTTTCTTGTGTTTTCAACTTCAAGCACATCAATCTTTGGGTAAACATTATTGGATAGATAAAGATAGTCTGCTTGAGAAGCATCAGAAAAGTATTTTTTAACTAGGTTTTGATTTTGAATATTACCAGCATAGATTACGGGAATACTTAATTTTAAATTTGCAATAATCTGAGCATTCGTTAACGCGGTTTGTTTTTCACCAAAATCTACACCACCACTAATCATGATAATATTAAGGGGAGAGTGCTTGATTTCTTCGATTTGGAACTCATCAAGAATTCCTGAAGTGATCATCTTTATATTAGCTCCAGCTCCTAAGGCAGCTTCCTTAGCAGCCTTTACTGTCATATCATAGACTAAGCCATGTACACTCATTTTCAAACCACCAGCGGCACTAGAACTCGCAAAAGTTTCTTTTGCGATAAGTTCTTCTGTATTTAGTTTTTCCATCAACATTTTCTTCGCTTCATTAAGGCCAATAGTAACATCTCCAATCAAAACTGAAGTAGGAGCAAAGCCGCTACCTAGAAAAACTGGTTGATCACTATCCAACTTATCAAAAGCATTGATAATTGTTGTGGTTGAACCGATTTCCGCTACTAGTGCATCAATTTTCATTCATTTCTACCTTTTTCTTGACTAAGTATGAAGCAACATGTTGCCCTTTAGTACCACGGCCAAAGCCCATATCAGCACCATTTTTCTTAGCAATATCAGGTGTTACTTGCGTACCGCCAGCAACGATAATTAATTGTTCTCTTACACCTTTTTCAATCGCATATTCGTGAGTCTTCTTCATATTCTTATAATGCACATCATCATGAGAGATGATTGTTGACATTAAGATCGCATCAGCGTTAGCCTCAATAGCAGCATCTACTAGCTTTGTTATTGGTACAGAAGTGCCAAGATAAATACAGTTTATACCATATTTTTCGATACCTCCGTGTTTGATGTCAATGATTTCTCTTAAACCGACAGAGTGTTCATCTTCACCAACAGTACCAGCGATAATTGTCAGTGGATTATTATTAATATATTCTTTAATTTCTGTATCAGATAAAATATCTGGTTCTTCTGGTAATACTAGTTTGTTTAAATCAATATCAATATTAACTCGACCCTTAACCTGAATTCTAGTTGCTTCAGCAGTTTGCAAAACCTCTCGATGAATTACTTCAGCTTCTAAAAGATTCATATTTTCAGCAATCTTTAAGGCAGCTGCTTCCGCATATCTAATCGATGTTGGTAGCGTGATATCAACAACCACAACTCCATCTCCTGCCCATTCCACTTCAGGTTTGATGATATTAGAGTTTAAGTATTTTCTTGATTGTTCTAAACGAACAAAGACATTATCATCCGCATCGAGTTCATCAATGTATTGAATTTTCGAACGATCTTCAAAAGTACAACCGTTGATTGAATCAGAAACTGAGTCAGGAGCAATTCCGTATTGACTAGTATTATTATAACCAAAATGAGCAGTCACAGGCGCAAAATAGTCCTCATCGCGCTCATATACAGTGTTATTACCAATTCCTCCATTTATCTTTCTAGAAATACCATCGCCATTTCTTTCTGGATAGATACCAGAATCAATGAAGAAACCTTCCTCTACAGCTTGAAAATAACCACCAGTTTCTAATAATTCTTCAAAAAATAAAACAGCTCTTTCCTTTAATTCTCTTACTTTTTCTGGTAAGAAGCCGGTATCTTTTAACTCAACCATTTCTAATAATCCATCCATACCTATCAAAGCTTGTTTTGCAGTGTCACAAGCTTCCACATTATACATATGCCATGGAACATTACGGCCTTCATCAGGAGTAATAGTTGATTGAATATCAGCAGAAGTAAGTTTTGATATCATCATATTAAGAACATGGGTTACTGTTGCTTCTCTAGTAGAGGATTCCATATACTTCGTATTCATTTGTGCTCGCATTTTGTATTCACTAAAGAAATCTCTTAAAGCTTTTGCATAAGGTAGATTAATCTTTAAATCAGGGGCAGGAACAGCAGTAGGAGGTACAGTTGATAGAGCAATATTTTCTTGTTTGATGCCTACTTTTTTCGAAAACAAACTATTGATGGCATGTTGAACCATTAGTTCTGGCATAACCTTCCAAGCAACCATAGCTGTAGCATTTGCATTATGGGCACCATCGATTTGGAGAATATCAGCCCAAGCCATGATTTTCTTACTTTCTGCAGCATCAACAAAAGAACGAACCATGTTGATGTTTCGATATAAGACATTATATTGTGGGTCTTGATGAGCGCCGTTGACCCCTTCTTCAGCAAACATAACTGCGATATCAGGACCTGCTACCCCGCTGACATAAGAATGATAATTTATTGGTCTACCTACTTCATCTTCAATGATATCTAAAGCTTTTCTTTGAGCTCTAACTTGTTTTCTCGTTATAGGAACTCCACCTATACCTTGAGGAGTACCTTCAATTAAACCATCAAAATGTGATTGGCCTGCAGTTCTAATCACCATTAGATGATCAGCTCCATGCCAAGCAGCCATCCTCATTCTTCTAATATCATCTTCAAATCGACCACTAGCTATTTCTGAAGTGATTACTTGAATAGGTTGAGGATCAATATTTTCAAAGTATTTCGCTGCAGGAAGTGGAATACTATTTTTTAAAGGTTTAGAAGCATCAGAGTAAATGTTTCCAGCCATATCTAAATCTTTCACTGGTTCACGCCAAGTCCAACCCCGTCTTCTTGGTTCATAGTTTTCTAAATTTTTAAGAATTTCTTCAATATTTAATTTTTCGTTGATTTTCATGCTACTTCACCTCAAAACTTTCTTTAACAAGATTCCATCCTTGGTTGTTAATTAGTTTAAGGCCAGCTTCACGTATATCAATATCTTGAATTTTTGCTAGACGGTAAACAACATGTCCAGCACCTTTAGAGATTAAACCATTGTTTATGGTTTTTTCAACTAAATCTTTCGCTTCTAAACTAGAAAAGCCCATTCGTAATAAAACGCTTCTTTCTATAGCCGGGGTAGTGTTTTTATAGGCAAGATCCAATAATGGATCGACTGCTCTTTCAGCTAACTCCCAAAATCTTGATTTTAGTTCTTCATCAGTTAGATTTGCTAGATGTTTTCTTCTATCGGAAAAATCATCTTTCCTTGTTTTGTGAGTATTCATTCATTTTCCTCCAGTTCTATAGGATATTTTCTTACTTCATTCAGTACATATTCAATGTTTGTATTGGTTTCCTCAGCCAAAAAGACAAGATCTTTTTGTGAGAGTATTTTAGTTTTTATTAATTGACTAGCAATGTATTTTTTTCTAATGATATCAAGGTCTAAATCAACAGCTTTTATTAAGTCAACAGACTGAGGGAATACAATGGATTTACCAGGTATCTCATCTGCGGGATTGCCGAAATATAGAGAAATTCCATTATCTCTTGCAAAAGCTAATTGGGCTTGATGATGCTTACCAGCAGAAGTATATTCTGTTTCTTGAACAATAATTACTTGATCGGATTTTAATTCTTGAGCCAAAGAAAAAGCAGCAGCTAAAGAAGTGTTACCAGCTGGACCTCTTTCAATTCCTTCAAGAACTGCAAGGGCTTCTGTGATAAAGAATACTTCACCTTGGTTAACTGTTACATATCGATCAATATATCTTAATGCCCGAGCAGCTGATCTAGGCACATCACTTCGATCAGGATTGATTATAAAAGGAAGACCAAAACCAGTATGACCAGTGGTAAATGATTTTCTATTAAAATCATGATCATCTGCCATATGCAACCCTTTCAGATTGACACTAGCACCAACAATTTGTACGAACTGATCGGTTGATTTTCTTATACCTCTAGCAGTACCTGTAAGATTTCCACCACCAGCATTGGTACAAACTACCATATCAGGAACTTTGCCAATAAGTGCTAATGAGTCTTCAATTAATTCCTGTCCTAAAGATTCTATTCCCATAATTCCATAAGGTGTGTATAACGAAGCATTAAAATAACCAGTTTCTTCCAATAATAATAAAAACTTATAGAATAATTCTGGGCCAACACTTAATTGGACAACCTCAGCGCCATAAGCTTCACAAGCTCTAGCTTTTTCAATTATTTCTGGTTGACCAATTCCTTTTGAATCATAACATTCTTGAACAATAATACATTTCAGTCCATATTTAGCTGCTTGAGAAGCTACAGCTGCACCATAATTACCACTAGTTGCGGCTATTACACCTTTAAAACCAAGTTTTTTAGCTTGATAACATGAGATACTTGCTCGTCTAGCCTTAAAACTACCAGAATCGTTCAAGGCTTCATCTTTGATAAAAATCCGAGCTCCGTATCCCGGTTTAGCGACTTTTCTTGCTAGCTTTGTTATGTTTTTACATTCTTTTAACGGTGTTTTACCAACACCGTTATCAAATTGGATGTTTCTGATTTCTTCTAAAGATAATCCACTTTTATTAAGCATAGCTTCATAGTCAAAATTTATGTAATTTCCTTCATATTGGTTATAGTTAATACCTACTGAGTTTTGCATAATCTTAGCTTTTCTAGCTAAAACTGCTTGATATGAATTATCCATTAATATCACTGCCATATAAGGTCTCTTTACAGATTTGATCGATTTTTTGAATTTCTGGAATATAATTACCATATGTGTGGAGATAACTCGGATTTTCTTGTATTAGTTCTCCAACTTCAGTTCTTCCAGTTATTGTTTTAATCTCAACCATATCATGCAAATTCGCATCGGTTTGAAGATGTCCTTTAACCCACATTAGCAGTGGTACTTTTTTTGTGGCTTCAGGGATATTTTCTGCTCTTTCACGGGGTTGTAAAATGATTTTTTTGATTTGAACCCAACTACCTTTTTTTATCAAAATAATCAAACCTCCTCAATCAAGTTTCTTACATCACCTAAAATAGATCTTGGGACTGGTAAATCAATCATTGTTTTTAACCCAGGAGTTGCATTTATTACTAAAGGTATCATATTCACACAAATGGCAATAGTTCCTATTCCACCTTCCACTTCAGGAACATTAGCAAGGTGAATTGGTGGTTTACCTTTAATCGTTATATAATCACCGGTATGAACACCAACCATTTCTGGTTCAATTTGTTGAGGATGATATAACTTGATCTTAATTGAATTATCGAGTTCAACAAAAGCAGTCATCTCGACTCCGCAAACATCGCCTTTCTTCGCAAAGCCATAAGGACTTTTGCGATCAACATCAGTTATGATTGGTTTCATTGATTGTTTAAAACTAGTCACTTCTAAACCTAAAGCCTTTGCGATCATATACGCAGATTCTTTAAAGCCAACATGACCAGCAATTTCGTCTCTTCCTTGTTTTTCAATGAATTCTTTGATCGATAAACCAACACCTTGTTCTTCCATTACGGTTTTTCCAAAAGGTGATAAAGAATTTATCCGAGATATTTCAAATTCAGTGATATCTTCAACAACACCACTGATACAAATTGCTAGAAGATCCATCATCATTCCTGGATTTACTCCAGTTCCTAGAATTGTTACACAATTATCTTTTGCAAGTTTATCCATTTCCGCTGATAATTCTGGTTCATTCGCTTCAGGAAAAGCCATTTCTTCAGCAGTAGAAATAACATTTATTTTATGTTCTACGATAATCTTTATTTTTTCAAAAGCAGCTTTCGTATACGAATCTGTCGCTAGCAAAACGATATCGACAGTTTGTTTTTCAATGATTTCTAAAATATCATTAACAATTAGAACATCATGATCATATGGATTCTTATCCTTTAGAATACCGAATATGCTTTTACCAAGATATCCTTGGTAAGTATCACAAACACCAACGATATCAAAACCTTTTTTCTTTAATATCATTTTTGCCATTCCTGAGCCCATCGCACCGAAACCCCAAATAGCAACTTTTACTTTTTCACTTCTCATTAGTTGATAATCCTTGTGCCAGTGTGTCCTAATAAAGCCTCACTTGCTTCTTCAAGAGAAGCAATAATAGCGGTGCGATGTTTCTTGCCGCTGACAAAGGCTTTTGCTGCTTCAATCTTTGGTAGCATAGAACCTTTTAAAAAATGACCTTGTTCAATTAATTCATCGATTTCTTTTATTGTTACTTGATCTAGATCAACTTCATCGATTGTATTAAAATTCAGTTTAACTTTATTTACTGCAGTTAAGATTACAAGCATATCTACATCTAATAAATCTGCGAGTTTTGCACTAGCAAAATCTTTGTCAATTACTGCAGGTACACCAACAAATTCGTTGCCTTTTTTAATTACCGGAATTCCTCCGCCACCAACAGTAATAACTAAATGACCAGCTTTAACCATAGTCTTAATGATATCTAATTCGACAATATTAACGGGTTTTGGACTTGGGACTACACGACGGTACCCTCTTGATGCATCTTCAACCATAATATAACCTTTTTCCTTAGTGAACTTCTGAGCTGTTTGGTAATCATAAAAAGCTCCGATTGGTTTTGTCGGATTCTGAAAAGCAGTATCAAGTTCATCAACCTCTACCTGAGTGATTAAAGTAGCTACTTGTTGTTTTAAACCTTGATTTTTAAGTTCTGTTAGCAATGCGTTTTGTAAGTGATAACCAATATAACCTTGTGACATAGCTCCACATTCAGGGAAAGGCATATCGGGATTCTTGCTTGATAATTTATTTGATGTTTCAAAAGCTAAATTAATCATCCCCACTTGTGGACCATTTCCATGAGCGAGAATAACTTCATTACCTTGTTTCACTAAATCAACTATTGGTTTTACTGCATGTTTTACTTGTTCGATTTGATCAGTAGGATTATGACCTAGAGCATTTCCACCTAAAGCAACAACTATCTTTCTCATTTTTCCTCCTTCAGAGTAACGTACATAACTGCTTTGATTGTATGTAATCTATTTTCAGCTTCATCAAACACAACACTTTGGTCTGATTCGAACACTTCCTCAGTAACTTCTAAAGCATCCATGCCAAATTTTTGGAAGATATCTTCACCCATAATTGTTTCACGGTTATGGAAAGCTGGTAAACAATGCATAAAGATTGCTGTTTCTCCAGCTAATTTCATAATATCAGCATTAACTTGATAGTTTGAAAGTTTAGCTATTCTATCTTTCCAAACTGCTTCAGGTTCACCCATAGAGACCCAAACATCTGTATAGATTACATCAGCGCCTTTAGCGCCAATGGTTGTATCTTCAGTAAACCTAAGTTTAGCCCCTGATTCTTTAGCTAGTACTTGGCATGTATCAATTAAGTCTTGGCTTGGCCATAAGTCTTTTGGAGCACAAGCGGTAAAATTCATACCCATGATAGCTGCCCCAATCATTAAAGAATTACCCATATTATTTCTAGCATCTCCGAAATAAGAAAAATTAATACCTTCTAGATGCCCAAATTTTTCAATTATTGTTAAGAAATCCGCAAGGATTTGCGTTGGATGATACATATCAGTTAAACCATTCCACACAGGAACATTAGAATACTTAGCTAAAATCTCCACAGTTTCTTGTTTGTACCCACGATATTCAATACCATCATACATTCTGCCTAAAACTCTTGCAGTATCTTTTATACTTTCTTTTTTACCCATTTGTGAACCAGTTGGTCCTAAATAAGTAACATTCATTCCTAGATCATTAGCGCCTACTTGAAATGCACATCTAGTTCTAGTAGAATCTTTTTCAAAGAGTAGAACTACATTCTTACCTTTTAAAGGCAAACATTCCACTCCTGCATGTTTTTTAGCTTTTAGTTTCGCAGCAATCATTAACAACTCTGAAATTTCTTCTTTAGTGTAATCTAAAAGTGTTAAAAAACTCCTACCGTAATAATTTCCTTTCACAAAAAAAACCTCCTTATATTAAATTTAAATTTCTCTGTTTTTCAAAAAAAATACCCATATAGATTATAACACTAAAGCGCTTACAAATAAACACCTAATTGCCGAAAATTAAGAGACTGTGATTTTCTAGATTAAATATTAGTAATTATTTTAATTATATAGTATAATTTATAAACGAGGTGATATTATGGCTTATGATAAAGTGGTATTAAATTGGGATTATAATTTTAAAGGTGAATTATTTTCACCAACCGGAACAGCAAAACTAGGAGACCAAGATGAAGGACTCTATCCTTACCATCTATTCTTCGGTGCTCTAGGTTCTTGTTTTTATGCAACTTTTGTTTCAATTGCTTTAAAAATGCGTCTTGAATTTGATACAGCAAAAATCGAAGTTTCAGGTTCAAGGGATAATCCAGATTCAAAAGTGATAGAGACTGTAACTATGAATATGACTATTACTAATCCGAGTGATAAAGAAAAACTATTAAAGGCAGCAGAACTAGGAACTAAATACTGTTCCATTCATGAACTTGTATCTAGATCGGCCAAAGTAACTTTAAACGTTGAGTTTAAATAAGTAATTATACCTCTTATTCTTTCGATAGTTTAAGAGGTTTTAATTTGCTTATTTTTGCTTTCTTAGGTATAATACCTATGATAAGAAAAGGATAATCTATGAAAAAATATGAGATGATAGCGACTACGACTTTTGGTCTAGAAGCGATAGTTAAAAGAGAATTAATGGCTTTAGATTTTGAAGTAACTGCTGTTGAAAACGGTAAAGTTACTTTTTTAGCTGATGAAGCTGGAATTGTAAAAGCAAACCTTTGGTTAAGATGTGCAGATCGTGTTTTATTAAAGATGGCAGAGTTCAAAGCTTTAACTTTTGATGAATTATTTGATCAAACTAAGAGTTTAAACTGGAGTGATTATTTACCGAAGAATGCCAAATTCCCAGTTGATGGCCAGTCTGTAAAGTCGACACTTTTTTCAATATCTGATAGTCAAGCAATTGTAAAAAAAGCAATTGTTGAAAATTTGAAAGAAAAATATAAACTAGATTGGTTTCCAGAAAACGGACCAGTTTTCAATGTTAAAGTATCCATATTAAAAGATATAGCTACGTTAACAATCGATACATCAGGAGTGGCTTTACATAAAAGAGGGTATCGTCAATCAGCAGTTATAGCGCCATTAAAGGAAACGTTAGCAGCTGCTTTGGTTATGCTAAGTTTTTGGAATAAAGACCGAGTTTTAACTGATCCTTTCTGTGGTTCAGGAACAATTCCGATTGAAGCAGCTATGATAGCTAGAAATATAGCTCCAGGACTAGCGAGAGATTTTGCTTGTAAGTCTTGGCCATTAATCAGTGAAGAAACTTGGAAAAATGTTACAAGAGAAGCTTATCAAGCTATAAATCATAGTCTTAAGCTTGACATTTTTGCTTATGATATCTTAGAAGAAAACATCGAAGCAGCAAGAGAGAACGCTGAAGAAGCTGGTGTAGGCGATACGATAATTTTTGAAACAAAAGCCTTTGAAAAGCTTAGTTTAGTAGATAATTACGCTGTGGTTATTACGAATCCTCCATATGGTGATAGATTATCAGAGAAAAGTGAAGTTGATAAACTATATATGAATATGGGAATTAAACTGAATCCCAGAGAAACACTTTCCGTATATGTAATCACCTCAGAGGAAGATTTTGAAAAGATCTATAATCGTAAGGCTGATAGAACAAGAAAATTATATAATGGAAGAATAAAGGTTATATATTATCAGTTCTATGGACCAAGACCAGAATAAAAAAATAGTGAGTTAAATCAATCAATGATTGAGATTTAACTCACTTTTAAATTATTTTTGTTCTAGTAAGATATCTTGTGTTTGATCAATTAGGATAGCTCCTAAAGGAGCAGTTAAGAAGATTGCAAGGACAGATACACCTAAGATGATCTCACCAGAGGGAACTCCCAGAGCTAAAGGTATCGCACCGATGGCTGCTTGGACTGTTGCTTTTGGGAGGTAGGCAAAGAAAACAAAGAGTCTTTCTTTATAATTAAGATTTATATTAGTAGTAGAAATGAAAACGGATAATAATCTAACAAGCATTGCTAATAAAAGTAGTAAAACAAAATGTAGTCCAATTTCTTTTATTACAGTTATGTTCACTAAAGCTCCTATTAAAACAAAGAGTAACATTTCGGAGAAAACCCAAATTTTTGAAAACTTCTGGGTTAGTCTTTCTGCTAAAGCTTGGTAAGTCTTTAAGATTGTTAAACCTAAAGAAATAATCGCAAGCAAAGAAGAAAATGGAATAATTCCTTCTAAAACAGTTTCTAAGTAATCAAAGACAAATGCAATACCAAAGATAAGTAATACTTTGATCGTATCCCGCATATGAAATTTCTTAAATAGTCGAACAAATAACACTCCTGATAGAATCCCTACAACAACTCCTAGGATTAATGAAACCGGAAATAAGAGGATGTTCATAATATCAAAAGTATTCGTTTGATAAATCTGAATAAACACGGTAAATAAAACAATTGCGTAGATGTCATCAATAGAAGCAGCAGCTAAAACCATCTGTGGTATACTTTTACTAGTTCCTTTCTTCTTTTCGATTAAAGCGATCATTCTTGGCACAACTACAGCTGGTGAAACAGCTGCAACAATACTACCAAGAATGAAACCTTCAATTAAAGTAATTTCAAAGAAAAGTTGAGATAAGAAACCAATGCTGATAATTTCAATAGTAGCTGGTAAGAAACTAAGAAGAATAGCTCCTTTTCCTACTTGTTTTAAATCTTTTATATCTAGGGTTAATCCAGCTCTTAATAAAATTACTATCAAGGCGATTTTACGTAAGTCAGCAGAGATATTCAATAGATTTGGATGTAGGTAGTCCAGGACATAAGGTCCAAGGACAATACCAGTTATAATATAGGCAATTAAACTAGGAATTTTTATTTTATATAAAATAGCATTTAGACTAAGTCCAACTAGAATTATTAAACCTAAAGAAAGTATCATTTCATTGCTCCTAAAAAATGTCATCAGTAACATTTTAGCACTTTTTAGATTATAGTCAATTTAATCTGAAAACTTAAGAAAGTGAGTTTTTATGAAAAAGAAAAACAATAATAGACTTTTTAACAAGATATCACTGGTATATGGTTGGTTTTTCCGAAAACAAAAAAGAAATTTTAAAAAAGTGTTTAGAAAGACCAATAAAGATATCTTCCTGAATGATTATAAGAGTGTTTTAGATATAGGTTGTGGGACTGGAGCTCTTTGTTCCGCTTTTTACGAAGAAGGTTTTTCAGTAACAGGAGTAGATTCAGCAGAAAAGATGCTTTTCGTCGCAAAAAGGAAAACGAAGGGACAAGATATTGATTTTGTTTTAGGAAATGTAATTTTGGGACTCGATTTTCCCGATGATAGCTTTGACATAGTGATTGCCTCTCATGTTGCCCATGGCTTAGCTTTAGAAAACCGAAAGAAACTATATCTTGAAATGGCTCGTTTAGCGAAGCAAGTAGTGATTATTCATGATTATAATGAAGTTCGGAATATTGGCATTTCTATCATAGAAAAACTAGAAGGTGGAGATTACTTCAACTTTATCAAAGAAGCTAAGAAAGAAATGACCGAATGTTTAGCGAAAAATGATAAGAAGTTCATCTCAGAATTGAAAGTCATTAGAGTAGAAAAAAATGCTTGTTGGTATCTATGTGAAGTAAAAAAAATATCTCAGATTTAGTCTGAGATTTTTTGTTGGTGTTATTAGTTTAAATACAGTTGAAAGAGTCTTTCTAATTTCTGAAAATCGATAAATCTTGATTCTCTTAGTATTTCTTTTTCATTGCTAAAAACTAAAATTGTTGGGACTGTAAAAACTAGTTGTTGACCTTGAAATAGTTCGATGTCTTCAAGATATAGTTCATAAGCAGGAATAGTTGGATAATCCTGCATAAACACTCTTAGTTTTTCTGATAATGGTTTACAGACAGCGCAAGTTTTGGTTTTTGCAATAATTACAACCATCTCATTTTTAATCGTTTCTTGAAATTCTGGATAAGAATTTAGCGGATTCATAAGCCTCACCTCTTTAACAAAAACTATTATACACTAAAAATTTTAAATTGCTATTATAGTGTTTTAAAAGTTATAAAAACTGTTATAATTATATTAGCAAATAAAATTTGGAGGATTTTTATGGACAGTATTGATAGTTTAGAACGCAAAATTTATCAAAGAAATAAATGGGCTTACGGTGTAAGTGGTATTGGTAGAGATATGATGTATTCCTTAGTAGCTACATTCTATATCACTTATATTCAGTTCTCTGGTTTAAATCTAAACGCTGCACAATTCTCTGTTATATCCCTTTTATTGGTTATAGGTAGAGTATGGGATGGGATAAATGATCCAATTATGGGTGGTATAGTTGAGAACACGAAGTCTAGATGGGGTAAGTTTAAACCTTGGATTGCCATTGGTGCATTAGCTACAAGTATTGCAGTTTTATTAATGTTTAATTTCAGACCTACAGGCTGGAATTATGTAATATTTTTTGGTTTGATTTATTTAGTTTGGGAAATTGCTTGGACTTTAAATGATATTCCTTATTGGTCATTACTACCTAATTTATCTCGCACCAAGGAAAGACGAGATGAAATCACGATGTTAGTTGTTGTGTTTGCGGCTGTTGGGGCTTTCTTAGCGAATGCTATCGTATCTTTTTATACTGTAGGTAATGCTGTAAAAGCATATAGAATTGTATCTATTGGTTTTGTTGTTTTCTTTTTATTATGTACTGCACTAACACTATTTGGTGTTAGAGAACCTAAAAATATTAACCCTCATGAGGATGAAAAAGTAACTATAAAACAAATGTTTTTAGCAATAAAAAACAATGATCAATTATTATGGGTTACCTTAGCTTTATTGCTCTATACGGTTGGTAGTGGAATACTAGTTGCTTTAGGTTATAATTTTTTCTATATTGAACTAGGTTATAATGGAACAATGGTTTTAGTATTTATTGCTACTTTTGGAGTAATTACTATTTTAATTCAAAGTTTCTATGCTGTTTTAGCTAAGAAGTTTACTAGAAGTCAACTGATGAAATTCAGTGTGATTATTATAATCGTAGGGTATATTTTATTTTTATTGATGGGTTACTTAAAGTTTTTGCCAATTAACCTCTTCACTGTTTGTCTTTTTGGGGCTTTATGTTTTGGGGGACAAGCAATACTTTATATGACAATTATCATTAGTATGACAAATACAATTGAATATAATGAATATAAAACTGGAAAACGAAATGAAGCGATTCTTTTCTCATTAAGACCTTTTGTTGTTAAATTAGCAAGTGCGATTCAACAAGGTGTTGTCGCTTTGGTATTGATTGTATTTGGTATATATATATTAAGTCAAAACGTCTCGCAATTAGAAGCACAAAAGAATTACTTTGATACTATGACTGTACAAGAGCAAGTAGACTATAAAGCAAATATCATCGCAAGAACAGAAATCCTTGATGATTTAGAAATGACTGTTGCTCAAAAAGCAGCGATCTATAACGCTTTAGCAGTGGTTGAGTTTAGAGATGATAATGAAGATGGTATTGAGGAAATGTATATTAATTCAGCTGCTGATTTTGCATTTAGAGATCAAGCGAGTACATCAATGAAACTAGGATTAAGATTATCCATAACCTTGTTGCCAATTGTATTAATCGGGTTAACTTATTTTATATTCCAAAAGAAGTTTATCATTGATGAAGCCTATTATGAAAAGATAGTTGAAGAAATTAGAGCTAGACTCAAAAAATCAGGTAAAGTCGAAGATATCATTTAATATTGACATATGTCAATATATAAACTATAATAAAGCAAAGGAGATTAACTATGCCAAGACCACCAAAACCACGTTATGTTTGTCAGTTGCCAGAGTATTTGGTCTTTGGTCCAAAAGGGAAAAAAGCCCGTCAAGCTGATAAGATAATAATGTTGATTGATGAATTGGAGACAATTAGATTAATTGATTATTTAGGTTATACACAAGAAGAGGCTGCAGCGCAGATGAATGTAGCGAGAACCACAGTTCAAAGAATATATAATGATGCTAGAAAAAAAGTAGCCTCATCATTTATTGATGGGAAAATTATTGTTATTGAAGGTGGGGAATTCGTAATCTGTGATGAAGACTGTGAGCAGTGTTTAGAACCTTTAAGACTAAGAAGAAGACGAGGACGTCATTTCAAGGAGGATGTATGAGAGTAGCGATAGCAGTAGACAATGGAATCATATCTGCACATTTTGGCCATTGTGAATATTTTTTGGTTTATAATTTGGAAGGTAAAGAGATTAAAAGTACAGAAAGCATTAAAAACCCACCACATCAAAAAGGTTTGTTGCCAAAGTTCTTAAATGAGCATGGGATTAATTGTTTAATCACCGGTAATATTGGGGCAATGGCAGTAAATTTACTTGATGAGTTAGGTATTGAAACAATTCGAGGATGTAGAGGAACTGCTGAGGAAATTATTAGTAAGTATCTTAGTAATTCACTGGAATCAACCAATGAAATATGTGAGGAACACGCTCATCATAATCATTAAGCAAATCATTAGATTAATGAACTTAACTATGTTATAATTTTGTTAGAAAATTTATATAAGGAGGAATTATTTTATGGAAGAAATGCAAAAAGAAATTTATTCAATGCCTTTGATTGGCGACAAGGCCCCAAGTTTTACAGCAACAACAACACAAGGACCGATTAGTTTCCCAGCAGATTTCAGTGGAAAATGGGTGATTTTATTCTCTCACCCAGCGGATTTTACTCCCGTATGTACAACAGAATTTATGACTTTCACAAGCATGCTTGATGAGTTTAAAGCACTTAATACAGAGTTAGTTGGTTTATCAGTTGATTCTTTATACGCCCACATTGCTTGGTTAAGAAGAATCCAAGAATTAGAATGGAAAGGTATGAAGAATCTCGAAGTTACATTTCCTTTAATTGAAGATATTAAAATGGATGTAGCCAAGAAGTATGGTATGATTCAACCTAACCAAAGTTCTACACAAGCAGTAAGAGCAGTCTTTATTATTGATCCAAAAGGAGTCATTAGAACAATTCTTTATTATCCACTTTCAACAGGAAGAAACTTTGATGAAATCAAACGCATTATCCAAGCTTTACAAAAAGCAGATGCTGATAATGTAGCTACACCTGCAGATTGGCGTCCAGGAGATGATGTTATCATCCCAACACCTGGATCTTGTGGTTCAGCGAAAGAAAGAATGGATTCAAAAGATGATGATAAATATTGCTTAGATTGGTTTATGTGTTTTAAAAGAGAAAAGAAATAATACATAAAAGGGACTCGAAATTTCGAGTCCCTTTATCTATTTAATCAAAAAATTTCTTAATAAACTCAGAAATACTTATTGGTTTAGAAATGTAATAACCTTGGATTTCTTGACAGTTATTTGCTTTTGAAAACTCAACTTGTTCTAATGTTTCGGTTCCCTCCACAACAATCTTAAGTTTTAAGTTCTTAATTAAGTTTGCCATAATCGCAAAAGTCGAACCATCATCTTTATCTGGATAATCCTTAATAAACTCTCTGTCAATCTTAACCTTATCCACTTTGATTGCTTTCAATGAATTAATCGATGAAAACCCTGTTCCAAAATCATCAATGGCGATAATAAGACCCTTTTCGTGAAGAAAATCAATTGTAGAATTTGTTTTCGTTATGTTCTCAAGATAACCACTCTCGGTAATTTCAAAACAGAAATGCCTAGGACTAATTGCACTCTTTTCAATAATATGAATGATTTCACGCATAATACCATCATTACTGAAGTCAAAACTTGTCAAATTTATCGAAATTCGGAAATCATAATCTAGTTTCTTTAAATATGGTTCAAAATCTTGAATTACTTTTTTTACAACCATTAAACTGAGATGATTTATGTAATACGTGTTTTCAATAATAGGAATAAATTCATTCGGTTGTATATTTCCTAATTTACTATTATTCCAACGCAATAGCGCTTCGGCTCCGATATATTTATCATGTTCAATATCTTTTTGAATTTGATAATTAATATAGAACTCATCTTGGCTAAATCCGTTTTCTAGTTCAAGTTTAATCTCTTTTTCTCTTTTCAATAAATCACGAATGCTTTTGTTATAAATAAGATGCTTAATATTCTTTTGAGTCTTACTCATCTCAAGAGCTATAAAGGCGTTATCTAATAGAGTCGTATGATTCTTTGTATTTATATCAGCTACAGCGATACCAAGACGGTATTCAATATTAAAATTATTTTGTTCTAAATGTTTATATGTTTCAAACAAGTTATCTATTAAAGAAATCTGTTGATTAATTGTTTTCTTTGTCGCATTATTATAGATCATTACATAACCGTCTTTAGGCACGGATATTTGATAATTCTGATTGAGATTACTTCTTAAGAATTTAGCGAAATTATTCTTATGATTAAAAAGTTTTAAAACCATAATGAAAGTCCTGCTTTCATTTATGGTATAACCTTGGTAAATAGAAGTCATCATATTCAGGGTTGATTGAAGATGATCTGTCATAGAAAAATATTCATCTAGTTCAATCTGTGGCTCAGAATAGATTGCTAAAAAGTGTTTGGTTTTGCCACTGCTGGTTTTTTCTTTACGGATTCTCACAAATTTGAGAATGTTTACTCCACATTTTGTTCGGTGCCAACGGTTAATTTCTAGAACTTCATTGCTGATTCTTTCTAGATCTTCGGTTTTAATATCGATAGTGCCAATGAGTTCCATTGGGGTTTTTCCTTTGATTTCTTCCATTGAAAAACCATAGATATCTTGAAAAGCTTTGTTTGCGTAGGTTACAATACGGTTTTCATTTGTGATTATAACTCCATCTATATTTTTTTCAGATAGATACATTCTAGCGTTTAGCAAGATCCTTCCATCATTATTCTTTTTGATTACATCACCTAAATAAATCAAACCAACAATTATAAATAGATTAAGTAAGACTATTATATAGGTGTGTCTAACAATAATACTACCAGAATCTTCATAGGCTTGCTCAAAGTCTATCAATGCATAGATTTTAAAGAAGCCATCTTCGTTATAAGTATCATGAATAATGCTTTCCTCAATGTTTATATCTTGGATTAAAGTGGATTTGTTAGCGGTGCTAAACTGATTGAGCTCTTCTTGAGTTATTTCGTGGTTTACCAAATAATAAATATCTAATTGCTTATTTATTGTCCAAATCACATTTTGATTTATTAAACCTAGTTCTATAGCGGTTAGTTCTCCTTGATCATACTGGCTAAAAACATTTAAAAGATTGTTTGCATCATAATCAATGACTAGGATAGCTGATTGTGTTGAAGTATTATCATAAACTCCGAGAATAAACTTAGTAGTAGGTATTTGAGGACTTGTTAAATCTTCATCATCAACTAAGAAACCTAATGGACTTATATATAACTCATCTTCCTCAAGTGTCTGAGCTATTGTGAAATAACTTTCAGAATTTAGATTAACAAGATCGGTTGAATCAATGATAGTAAGGTTATTTCGAATCTGTTCAATCCTGATAATTTCTTCACCATCTAAAGCGACAAGACTGATACAAAGAAATTCTGGTTTGTTGCTGGCAATCCGGTATAGTAGTTGTTCGAGTCCGTCAAGATTATCGTTTGAAGGATTGTTAAGATATACTTCCATTTCATTAGCATCACGAATTACATGTAAATCATTATGAGTGGAACTAATGACCCTTTCAAAAACAAAGTCAATCATATTGATTTTTTCGTTGGCTAAAGCAATCTGTTCACTTTCCAGTGATCTTTTTTCTGAATTGACGACAGAAAAATAACTCCAATTGATGACAGCTAATATTGGAATTACTAGAAGTGATAAATATCCAAAATGAATGAATAAAGACTTAATGTAATTTATGAAAACAAGGATTTGTCTTTTCATAATTAACCCCTCTATTTATAGACATTATATCACATTCTTAAAATAAAAAATCATTCTAAAGAAAAAAGGACTAAAAAATTTAGTCCTTTACTCCGTGATAAAATCTAATGAAACTGTTCCGTTTGATGATCTGATATCAACATAATTAGTTTGATTATTATTGAAATCTGATTGGTCAACCTTGATGCCATCCAAATATCTACTACCATTTGAAGTTGCTAGTTTAATTCTAAAATCGTCTTGGTCTCCATAGACTGTAGCTTCGACATCACCGTTTGATGAAGATAGTTTCAAGTTCGTAGATGAGATGTTTTCAGCTATGATCTTTCCATTTGAAGTGCTAAATACTAAAGTATCTCCAGAAACATCATCTAAAATGATTCTCCCATTTGATGTTCCAGCTGTTATATCTCCAGTTGTGGCTACATTGGAAAGGTCAATTCTACCGTTTGAGGTTTCTAGATCTAATCTAATAGCATTGAGATTCTCAATGATAATATCACCATTTGAAGTGTCAAGATACACTGTTCCTAAATCATCCGTATCTGTAACTGAGATTTTTCCGTTAGTTGAAGCTATATTTAAATTGTAAGCAGTATCTACCTCAGGTAAATAAAGATATACTTCGTAGTAACTTGGATTTGTTATATTACCGATGTTAAAGAAATTGTTATACCATTTCCTTTCAACAGTTATCTCTAAAGTGGAGCCTGAATCATCTATGGTGTAATCATCTTTATCGTTTACATAGTATTGTACAGTAATATTTTCATCTTCACTCTTTAACACATAGATTTTGCGATTGTCAAAATCGAAATCAAATGCTTGGAATTCATCACTTGTATATGTTTCTTCATAATAGGTGAATTCATCTTCACTAATATTGAAGTATTCACCTTTTGTCACTACACTGACACCTATAACTAAACCTAAGCCTATTAAGACTAAAGCTAATCCGATTCTTAATGTTCTATTCATTTTCATTCCCATCCTTTTTATATAATAATTTTTTTGTATTTCTGATAATTGTAAATTTTAAATTGTTACTAAGGCTAATAAAGATTCTTATAAAGCCGATACCAAGCATGATAAACCCAATTCCAAATAGCACCCCACCAAAGAGAAGAACATATTCACTGAATTCTTGAGCGTCAATCGCGACAGCGACTAAAGAAGAACCGATGATACCAATACCAGAGACGATGATGGAACCACCTGTTACTACCGCAATAAATATTAAGAAAATATATACCATACTTGAGATAATTTTCACAGAAGTACTTAAGACATTTTTTAATGAGTTCAAGTTGGTTTCTTTGACTTTTGCGATAAAAGTTTGATCAGCTGTAACTTGTTTTGCTATGTCTTTGATATCGCCTAAACGGTTAATTACTTCGATTTCCATCTCACCAGTTTCGACAGCGTCTTGAATTAGTTCATCATAATAATAAATCACTTCTTCCACATCTAATTTTCTTTTTTTCTTAAGTTCGAGTCTAAGTTCTCGAATAAATGTTTTCCTATCCATAATTTCCCTACCTTTTTATGAAATCATATATTCTCGATATCTCTTCGAAATCACGATATGTTTCATCTAGTTTTAACCTTCCTGGTTTTGTGATTTGATAATACTTCCTAATTCTTGAATTATAAGTAGTATTATATGTTTTAACGTATTGTTGTTTTTCTAATCGCCTTAATATTGGATATAATGTTGATTCACTAATATCAATAATAGGTGATATATCTTGGATAATCTTGTAGCCATATGAGTCATCATACTTTAAAGCTGCCAAGACCATTGATTCCAATAACCCTTTTTTTAATTGAATATCCACAGTATACCTCCTGATACATAATACTATACAATGCGTAGTATAAAATGTCAAGAGTTTTTTTAAAAAAAAAGACAAATTTTTTAATATTTGTCTTTTTGTCTAGATTTAGTTAAAATTAACCTTTAATTTTACTGGATTATGATCGCTATAAACAAAATTTTCATCTAAAGTTTCGATAGACTCGATACTTAAATTGTCCGAAATGATAAAACCATCGATTAAATAATACTGATTGTTTTCTAGGTTTTCTTTATCATAAGGTTTATCTAGTAAACGACAACTTGGTGAAGATATGTCAACAGCAAAGTTGAAGTTATTTTCGTTAAACCAAGTTTCTTCCATTGGGTATGCTTCCCAAAGATTAGGATCTTGTAGTTCATAGTAGTAATCATAAGTAGAACCAGTGATGGTTACAGCTTCAGGGAAAGTTTGATTAAAGTCACCACCAACAATTACGTAATTTCCATTATCATACTCATTCTTCATAATTGTTTGTAAAGCTTCCATTTCTTGAGTTCTCATGGTTCCATCATCATATGCAGATAAATGGACATTGATGACTACTAAATAGTTATCACTATCTTTGATAGGGTACTTTGTAATTAAGATACAACGTTTTAAATTAGCTAGTCTTAAAGGCCAAGAGAAACTTCCTGGAAGTTGAATTCTTTCAGCTGAATCACTGTAATATTCACTAAAGGTTGCAATTCCTGAGTTAACCTTACCCATCATTTGGCTAGGATTAAGCGGAAACGGCACGAAAATACAGCGGTAATTATAAGCTAGAACAGAAGATTTTCCTAAGATATCTTGAAAATGGAGATATTGATTCGTGTTATATGAGCGGCTACTAGAAACATCAACTTCTTGTAAGAGAATAATGTCAGCTGGATTATTACTTAAAATGGATGAAATACCAGCAATATTATCTTCAACCTCTGCTAAAGAATCCATTCTACCCTTTTCACCACCATCCATTACAAAATCCTCGGTTTCACTTAAGGATGCATAACCAATATTAAAGGTAAGAATGGTCAATGACTCACTAGGTTCAATATAGGAATCTTCGGTATCAGCGGGATTGTCATTGATTTCTAAAACGGTGATCTCAACAGGACGGTATTCAAAAACCTGGAGTGTAAGGATAAAACCTACTCCGAGTCCAATTAGACTAACAATAAAGATTAAAAAGATTTTTGCTACTTTTTTCATAGATTACCTCACGTGTTGTTTATTATATCTTATTTTTACAAAAATATCTCACTATTTTTTAAATTATAGTATAATTTTTACTAAGGAGATTATGAATGGATAGAATTCAAGTTTTTGAGTTATTTAGTAAAAATCTACAAAGAAAAAGAAATATCAGAGTAATATTACCAAAAGATTATGATAGATTAGAAGCTGAGTCTTATAGCGTATTATATATGCATGATGGTCAAAACTTACTTGACAAGTCTCCTTTTAGTGGCTTTTCCTGGGATGTGTTAAACACGATGGATACCCTCTATCCAAAGATTGGGGGTTTGATTATTGTGGGAATAGATAATGGAGAAGACTACCGGATTATGGAGTATTCTAATTATCTGAATCGATCAGCTACCAATAGGATAAAAAGGTTGGGTTTTAAAACGATAAAACCAGAAGCTAATGAGTATGGTAGATTTGTTGTAGAAGAAGTGAAACCTTTTATCGATAAAACATTTAGAACCAAACCAGATCGCTTAAACACTTTTATCGCTGGAAGTTCTTGTGGGGGGAATATCAGTATTTATCTAGGATTTAAATATCAAGATGTTTTTTCTGGTATAGGAGCTTTTTCACCAGCATATTATATAGTTAAAAAAGGTTTATATGATTTTTTAGACCAAATATCGATAAAAGAGGATATAAAAATATATCATGATATGGGTACAAAGGAAAATAACGCATTTAGTAAAATCTATTATAATGAGCAAAAAGTATTTCATGAATACATTACTAAAAGATTAAAAGAAGATAATGTTTTTCAAGTCATTGATGAGGGAGCGACTCACTCAGAAGAACACTGGGCAAGACGTTTTAACTTTTTTCTCTTGTTTATCAAAAATAACAAGAAAAAACCCTTGACAACTTCAATACTAGGAGTATAATGATATACCGGCGAACAAGGAGATGTATGTATGAAATTAGTTGTATATGTAATGAACAAAACGGAATTTTTAGATGAATTCCTACATGAATTAAATGAAAAAGGAGTAAAGGGCGCTACGATTATTAGTTCTACGGGAATGGCAAGAACCTTAGTTAAGAATGACGATATGGAATTTATCGGTTCTTTAAAAACAGTTTTTGCAAATCCACGTAAAGAATCGAATGTAATCTTAATCGCTTTACCAGATGAACAAGTGAAAACTGTTTTCAAGGTAATCGATTATGTGTGTGGCGGTTTATCTCAACCCGATTCGGGTATAGCCTTTACGATTCCGATTGAGGAAGTTGTGGGGTGTAAGTTTTAGTAAATGGAATATACTGTATTATTATATACAGGCATCATCATCGCTACCGGGTTATTATTTGGAAAAGTTGCTAAATACTTGCATCTACCAAATGTAACTGGTTATTTGATTGGTGGGTTATTAATTGGACCCTCAATCTTCAATTTTATTAAAGAAGAAGCTTTACCAGGATTAGAAATAGTATCTGTAGTAGCTTTAGGTTTTATAGCTTTTACCATTGGGAATGAATTAAAGATTAATTATTTTAGAAGAGTAGGAATTAAACCCGTAATTATTGCGTTTTTTGAAGCAAGCTTTGGGGTTATCTTAGTATTTATTGGTCTTATTAGTTATTTTGCAATAATCAAAGAATTAGATGTAGAAAAAGTACGGTTTGCGCTAGTGCTATCCGCTATTGCTGCTGCAACAGCACCAGCAGCTACATTAATGGTCGTAAGACAGTATAAGGCTAAGGGTAAATTAACTGAAACCTTAATGAGTGTTGTGGCTATCGATGATTCTGTAGCGGTATTATTGTTTGGTATCTGTATTGCCATTGCGAATTCATTGGATCCTAATATTGTTCATGGAACCATAATCATCCAAATTTTGCATCCGATTTTTGAAATCTTAATTTCCTTAGGGATAGGTGCTGTTATTGGGTTGTTATTAGTCTTTGGTTGTAATTGGTTTACAGGAAGAGGAAACAGAATATCGTTAACAGTGACAGCGATTATCTTAACTGTTTATCTTGCAAATCATTTTAAAGGATCAGGAATTTTAGCTTCAATGGTTTTAGGATCTGTATTTGCTAATTTTTCACCAAAACAAGAGAAGGTCAATGATTTGATTTATTTCTTTACTCCACCTATTTATATTATGTTTTTTGTTTTAAGTGGAGTTGAGCTTAAACTATCAGTATTAACTGCAGTAGGTGTTATTGGAATGATTTATGTAGTTATGAGAGTTATCGGTAAGATATCAGGTGCATATATTGGCGCGAGAATATCAAAATCCGATAAAAAAGTCTCAAAATACTTAGGCTTTGCTTTAATACCACAAGCTGGGGTTGCAATTGGTTTAAGTTTAATCGCATCAACTGTCTTAGACCCAGTTCTAGGGGCACAGATTAGAGCTATTGTTTTAGCAGCTACTGTGATTTATGAGTTATCAGGACCGCTTATTACCAAAATTATCTTAAAAAAAGCAGGGGAGATTCCTGTGCTAGTATAAAAGAGGGAAGTTCTTCCTTCTTTTTTTTCTATATGATATAATATTTATTGTTCAAGATTGAAGGTGATTAATATGAGCAAAGTAAAAGTAGGAAAGATTTCAGGGCTCAGAGGCCTTAAAGGAGAAGTTAAGATTAAGTCCTTTACTAATATGCAAGAAGAGAGATTTATCGTTGGCAATACCTTATATATAGAATATAATCAAAAATACATTCCTGTGGAAATTATAAGTTACCGAGTTATCAAGAATGCTGATAACTTAATCTTTAAAAACCATGAAGATATTAATAAGATTTCTCAGTATCTTAATTGTGATTTATATATGGATGAGGATTATGAGATTAATTTAGAGGAAAATGAGTTTTTTATTGATGAACTGATTGGTCTTAAAGTATATCAAGCTAAAGAATTAAAAGGTTATGTGAAAGATGTTGTTACCTATCCTAGTGGTGATTATTTAGTGATTGAAGTAGAAGGGGTTGAGAAGCTAGTTCCCTTTCGTGATGAATTTATTCTTGAGCAAACAGATACAAAAATTGTAATTATAGAAATGGAAGGATTATTATGAAAATAACAATTCTTACCCTATTTCCTGAGATGATTCAACCGATAATTAATTCCTCAATTTTGAAAAGAGCACAAGAAAGTGAACTTGTAAGTTTTGAAATTATTAATTTCCGCGATTTTTCGACTAATAAACATAAAACCGTCGATGATACCCCATATGGTGGTGGAAGTGGAATGGTATTAGCGGTTGAACCGATTTATTTGGCTTTAGAGTCTGTTAAAACTCCAGCTAAGAAGATTTTATTATCTCCTCAAGGGAAAACCTTTAATCAAAAAAAAGCTAAAGAGCTTGTCTTAGAAGAGCATCTTCTCTTTATTTGTGGTCATTATGAAGGGTTCGATGAAAGAGTTAGAGAATTTGTTGATGAGGAATTATCAATTGGAGATTTTGTTATGACCGGAGGAGAAATAGCAGCTCTTACTGTAATTGATTCTGTAGTAAGATTAATTCCTGGAGTGTTAGGTTCAAGTGATTCTTATATACATGATTCTTTTTATGAAGATTTACTAGATTATCCTCAATATACGAAACCACGAGAGTTTTTAGGGTTAAAAGTACCGGATGTTTTACTCTCTGGTAATCACGCTGAAATTGAGAAATGGCGTAAAGAAATGCAAGAAAAAAGAACGAAAGAAAGACGTCCTGACTTAAGAAAAAACAAATAGGTTTTTACAGAAAAAAATATTTGCTTTTGATTCTTGGTTATGATATAATACATATCGCTGAAAAGAATATATCTAGTCCTTTGTTCCGCTGGTAAACTCTATGAACCGAGGTAAAAAAATTTAAAGGAGTTGACCAAAATGTCGCAGCAATTAATTAATGATGTAACAGAATCTTTTATCAGAAAAGACTTGCCTGATTTTCGTCCTGGAGATACGTTAGAAGTATCAATCAAGATCGTAGAAGGCGCAAGAGAAAGAATCCAAGTATTTGAAGGGCTTTGTATTAAAAAACAAGGCGGCGGTGTTGGAGAAACATTTACTGTAAGAAAAATCTCTTACGGTGTCGGAGTAGAAAAAACCTTTTTACTACATTCTCCAGTTATTGAAAAAATCAATGTTAAACGTCGTGGTAAAGTAAGAAGAGCTCATCTTGGTTATATTCGTGGCTTATCTGCTAAACGTTCAAGAATCAAAGAAAAAAGATAGTTTGAATAAAGAAGATATGAGAAATCGTATCTTTTTTTTAACCTAGTGTTGTGTAACACACAATACTAGGTTATAATAGAAATATGAATATCTAGCAGGAGGTAGTGGATGATAGAACTTACAAAAGAAGAATCAAAAAAATACTATCAAGATTTTCTAGCTATGAGGCATTTTCATCGATTCATTGATTTTATAATCAAGGATCATTCTCCACTTTGTTATGTAGATAAAAAGGAGAAACCAGAATGTATTGTTATGTATTTTCCCCCGGCTTATTTTTTAAAAGGAGTGCCAAGTCATAAAAGTTGCCAAGAATTGAAATCATTCATAAGTAATAGAGCTTATATTGTTCCAGAAAGCGATGAATGGCATGAAGTTATGATGGATACATTTCAAGAGAATATTAGGGTTCATAGGAGAACTTTGTTTAGTTCTGAAAGTTTATCAAGAACACATTTAGAGAGTCTTTTGTTCCCTTTACCGGATGAATTAGCAATAGTACCTATTTCAGAAGTTCATCTAGGAAAAGATTCAATGGTATATCAAGATGTAACATCAAGGTTTTTCACTGTAAGAGACTTTTCTAATTATGGAACGGGGTTTGTTTTAGTGAAGAAAAAGGAAGTTCTTGGTTTCGCTTTATCAAATCATCCATTTGATGGTAATGAACTAGAACTATATTTTAGAGTTGGTTTTGATAGTGATCCGAAATATCGCAATAAAGGCTATGGAACTTTGCTTTGTGTTTATTTTCTGTTATGGTGTTTAGAACATTCCATAACTCCTGTTTGGGACTCAGCACATGAAGTATCAGCAAATATTGCAAGAAAACTTGGTTTTTCCGAAGTAGAACAATGGAATATGTATGAGATAAAACAAACATAAAAATGTAAAAAAAAGAATAAATAGACTAAATAAACGTTAGAGAAACAAGAAAAACGGCTTTTTTGTTAATTTTATGAAAATTTTTCATAAAATTAATTGCAGCAGATAAAAATTGTGGTAAAATATATACAATCAATACTATTTAAGGAAGGGAATTGATAATATGAGTAAAGCGACTATCTACAATGTGGCAATTAAAGCTGGTGTATCTTTAGCGACTGTTTCTCGGACTTTAAACAATCCAGAAAAAGTAAAACCAGAAACAAGAGAAAGAGTTTTAGAAGTAATAAAAGAACTGGGTTATAAACCAAATGCTTATGCTAAAGGCTTAGCTAGTAGAAAATCAACTTCAGTTGCAATTATCGTTCCTGACATGTCAAGATCATCTGTAGCGGAAATGGTAAATGGGATTGCAGTAGAAGCAAGAAAGTACAAGTATACTTTAATTCTTTATGTCTTAAAAGATGAGTATGAAGAAGAATCAGAAATGCTTTCTGAAGTAGTTGCTTCACAAGCAGATGGAATCTTATATATGAATGATGAGATCAATGAAGAACAGTATAATACCTTAAACCGGATTAAAGAAGAATACGGAGTACCAATTGTTTTAGCGAATACTTTATATCCATATGATAATCGTTTAACAACTGTTTCAATTGACTATTTCAATGCTGGATATGAAGCGACAAAGAAGTTGATTGAAGAAGGAAGAAAAAATATTTATATGCTGACAACAGCTAGAAAATATATGGTGAACGATTTAAAAGAAGCAGGATACACTAAAGCAATCAATGAAGCTGGCTTAGAACTTAACATTTTTAGGACTAGTGGAGATATCACAGTCAATACTATCCATTTTAATGAATTATTTAAAGAAGCAGGTAAGAAACTTGATGCAGTGGTAGCTGTTAGAGATTCCATTGCAGTTTCTTTCATTAATTCAATGATCGAAAAAGGTAAAAAGATTCCTAAGGATATAAGTGTTTTCGGATTCCAAAACACGAAGTACGCTTCACTTTCAAGACCAAAATTATCATGTGTTGATATTCCAATTATTGATATTGGTGCGAAAGCGATGTCATTGCTTAAAAAAGAAATTGATGGCGAAAACATTGAACAGAAATTTAATGTTTTACCACATAATATTATTTTAAGAGAAACAACAAAATAAACTGAGATTAAGCGAGAAATTTCTTATAATACTTTTTTAGAGAGACAGTGGTGGTGAAAACTGTTAAAAGTAAAGATGTTTCATTACACTTATGAGTTATGCCTTTTGGCACGGTAAATCCGTTATCTTTACAAGCGCACATTCTATGTGAATTAAGGTGGTACCGCGGTTAGTAAATCGTCCTTTTATAAGGGCGATTTTTATTTTGGAAAGGGAGGATTATAATGAATTTATACGAAGATTTAAAATGGCGGGGTTTAATATACCAGCAAACAGATGAAGATTTAACAGAAAAACTAAATACAGATAAAATGACCTTTTATCTAGGGGCAGACCCAACAGCAGATAGTTTGCATATTGGGCATCTTTTAGCATATTTAGTAGCTAAAAGATTAGCTGATTATGGTCATTCACCGATTTTAGTAATTGGTGGAGGAACCGGATTAATTGGTGATCCTAGCTTTAAAAGTCAAGAAAGAAAACTTTTGACAATAGAGGAATCTTTGAAAAATGCTGAAGGGATTTCAAAACAGGTAAAACATATTTTACCAAATGCAAAGATTGTAAATAATTATGATTGGATATCATCTTTGAATGCAATTGAGTTTTTAAGAGATATTGGTAAGCATTTTAATGTTGCCTATATGATGAGTAAGGATTCTGTTAAGTCAAGGATTGAAAATGGGATCTCTTTTACAGAGTTCGCTTATCAGATCATCCAAGCTTGGGATTTTGAATATTTGTATGATAATTATAATTGTATTATGCAGATAGGTGGCCAAGATCAATGGGGTAATATTACTTCTGGAATGGAGTTAATTAGAAAGATTCATACGATTGAAGCTAAAGTCTATGGGATCACCTTTCCGCTAGTTACAAAAGCAGATGGTACTAAATTTGGAAAGACGGAATCTGGTACCATATGGTTAGATAAGAATAAAACTTCCGTTTATGAGTTCTATCAGTATTGGATTAACACCGCTGACGCTGATGTGATTAATCGTTTAAAACAATTCACCTTCTTAAGTCAAGATGAAATAAATGCTTTGGAAAAAGCAGTTCAAGACCGACCTGAATTACGCTTAGCTCAAAAAACCTTAGCAGAAGAAATCACTAAGTTAGTTCATGGTGAAGCCGAGTTATTACGAGCAATTAAAGTAACGGAAGCGTTATTTAGTGGTGAAGTTTTTGATTTAGAAGTAGAAGAGATAGAAATGGGGTTTAAGAATTTAGATTCCCTTGAAGTTGATCAAGAAATTGCTTTAGTAGATGCTTTAATTTCCCTGGACTTGGTGAAATCAAAAAGACAGGCAAGAGAATTGATAAGTTCTAATGCAATTAGTATCAACTCTGTTAAACAAAGTGATGTCGATTTTGTAATTAGTAAAGCAACTGCATTGCATAATAAGTATACAATTATCAGAAAAGGTAAGAAGAAATACGCGGTTATTAAACATAAATAACAAGAAAAAACCTCTAATCATGGCCTAGCCATCATTAGAGGTTATTTTTATAATTGCTTTTTCAATATGGTTATTCTTTACTGATTTAATTTTGATCTCAAGGTTTTGATAGGTTATAGCTTGATCAATTTTTGTTTTAGGAATGAAACCTAATTCATCAATGATTAAACCACTTAATGTTTCAAATTCATCAGCGATGTCTAAATTTAAGTAACGGTTTAAATCTTGGATTTGTACTAAACCATCAACAATATAAACCCCTTCACCGATTTTTTTAATTCGTTCTTCTAATTCATCATATTCATCATAGATATTACCAACAATTTCTTCTAAAATATCTTCCATGGTAATGATACCATCAATTCCACCATAGTGATCAAGAAGAATAGCTATTTGGTGATTTTGCTTTTGCATCCGTTTAAACAGAGTGTTAATCTTGATGTTATTAGGTACATAATACGGTTCTCTAACTAGCTTTTTGAAGTTTAAACGGCTGAAACCGACTTCACGAGCTTGAATTAAGACGTCTTTTACATGGATAATCCCTTTAAGATTATCGATGGTTTTTTCATAAACAGGAATCCGTGAATAATTAGCGTTTGAGATTGCTTGAAGTATTTCGTTTTTGGTCTGTTTTAAATCAATCGCAAAAACATCAGTTCTTGGGGTCATAATCGCTTCGGCTGTGATATCATCAAACTTGAAGATATTTTCTAGCATCTCTTTTTCTTTTTCTTGGAATAATCCTTGAAGATGACCTGATCGGATTAAATGCTTAATTTCGTCTTCAGATGTTTGATTATCTCTTGGGGTTTTATTTAACCCAAAGACTTTTACTACTAATTTAGTAGAGATTGATAACAACCAAACTGCGGGTTTTGTAATAATCATAGTGATATAGACAATTCTAGCTGAGAATAACGCGAATTTTTCCGGGTTATTCAACGCCACTCTTTTAGGAACTAGTTCACCAAAAACTAACGTAATAAATGATAGTACTAACGTTATGATGACAATAGCTAGATTGACAGGTAATGTGATATTGATTTTCAGAAATGCGTCGACTAAATTATTAGATAGATTTGAACCAGCAATTGCACTAGATAAAAAACCAGCTAAAGTTATAGCTACTTGGATAGTAGATAAATATCTTGTAGAATCAACACTTAGTTTTTTTAAGAGAATGGCTTTTTTATTCCCTTTCTTTGCTAAGTTCATAATCTTGATTTTATTTAAAGAGACTAATGCCATTTCACTAGCTGCGTAGAACCCATTTACTAGTACTAAGACAAATATAACTAGTAATATATATAAATCTTCCATATATTCCTCATTTCACATAAGATATTGTAACATAGAATAGAAATATACACAAAAAAAATAAGGCAAAATGCCTTATTATTCAAGATATTTCTTTTGATAAATGATTCTTAAGGCATTGAGAACACAAAGGATTGCGACACCAACATCAGCAAAAATAGAAAGCCACATCCACATTAAACCAATCGCAGACATAACTAAGAATATAAATTTGACAGCTAAAGAGAATATGATATTTTCTGCGGATAATCTTCTTGTTTTTTTAGCGATTTTAATCGCTTTATCAAGTAATCTAATATCATTATTGATGATGATAACATCACTAACCTCTATTGCTAAGTCGGTAGCACTACCCATTGAAACACCGATATCAGCATTCTTAAGTAATGGAGCGTCGTTAATTCCATCGCCAACAAATAAAGATACGGAATTCGTACGGATATTATTGAATTTTTCTAATTTTTCTTCTGGCAAGAGTTCAGAATAATATTCAATTCCTCCTAATTGCATCGCAATATCGCGAGCGGAATTTTCATTATCTCCAGTTAACATTACGGTATCATATTGTTTCGTAAAGTCTCTAACTGTTTGCATCGAAGTTTCTTTTAGTTCGTCTTTCACGACGATGTGGCCAGTGTAGACTCCATCTTTAGCTACAAAAGTATAAGAACCAATTGGCAGTTTCTCATGACTGATTTCAATATTATTGTTTTTCAAGAACTTCATACTACCAGCTAATACTTTCAAGCCATTAATCTCACCACTGATACCGAATCCAGGAATTTCTTTGACATTCTTTGTTTCAAGTAAAGGGAGTTTGTTATGTTCCACAATAGCTCTTGCGATTGGATGATTTGAGAATTTTTCTATCGAAGCCGCTAATTGCAAAGTTTCATCATTGGTAAATTCCTTTACAAAGAAATCTCCATATGTAAGAGTTCCTGTTTTATCTAAGGCAATAGTTTCAACTTCAGTAATCTGATGCAAATAGGTAGAACCTTTAAAAAGAATACCGTGTTTCGCAGCAGTTCCAATTCCAGCGTAATAAGACAAAGGAACGGATAAAACCAAAGAGCAAGGACAAGAGATTACTAAGAAAATAGCAGCACGGTAAATATATCCATCTGTTGTAGTGACATTGGTTGGATCAAAAATCAAACCATAGATTACTAATAATAAAGCTAGTCCAACAACGATTGGTGTATATATTTTAGCGAACTGAGTGATAAACATCTCTCTTTTTGACTTCTTATTTGTAGAATTTTCAATTAGGTCTATTATTTTGGCTAAGGTTGAGTTTTGATATTCTTTAGCTACTTTAATTTGAATAACATCGCCAACATTGATATTACCAGATAAAACATAATCTCCCGCATGAACTGTTTTTAGCTTTGATTCACCGGTTAATTCTGAGGTATTTAATGAGGTTGATCCTTTGTAAATTGTCCCATCTAAAGGAACTCTTTCACCATTTTTAACAATGACTATGTCGCCGATTTTAACTTGTAAAGGATCTTTTATTATGATTTTATTATTTTCTAAGACATTAGCATATTCCACTTTTAAATCAACTAAAGCTGAAATCTCATTTCTTGATTTTTGAACTGCTCGATTTTGCAAGTACTCACCAAGTGAGTAAAGAATAACAACAGCTACACTTTCTTCATATTTTCCAATAAACATAGCCGCAAATGTTGCGATAATCATCAAGGTGTTTTCGTTAAAAATATTGAAGTTTTTGATACCTTTAATCTGTAAAATCATTAATTTAGAAATCAGAAATAAGTAACCCACCCAATAAAATATTGTTTTTAAAGTATTATTCAATTGTGGGATACTAGTGCCAAAGATATTATTAAAGACTGGGATAATTCGAAAAGCAAAGAAAGTAAAGGTTATTAACAACATACCAAAAAGTACGAAACGATATTCAAAGAAAAAGTTCATTTTCTTTTCTTCAACTTTCATTTCATAATAATGTGTAATTATATTATCTTCTAAGACATCAACAATTCCTTTAATCTCTTTTAAAGCTATTTCAGGATTATAATCATCTTTAAAATCTACTAATAAGATTTGGTTTGCGAAGTTGAACGACGCAGAATTAACATAAGGTAATCTTGAGGTTCGTCTTTCAACTTTAGCAATACAATTCGAACAGGTAAGATTCTTCATTTCAATTTTTCTAACCATGTTTTTACCCTGCATTTCTTTTCATAAATAAGTAGTTTTATACTAATATATTATACTTTATCTAGGCCTAATGTCAAATACATATATAATTAATATAATTATGTTTGTTATTATTTGCAAATAGAAAGGGTTGTGATAAAATAGTATAGAAGGAAGTGATTTTATGAATTGGTTAGATATCGCCAAAGATTATGAAGAAGAATATGTAAAGTTGGTTAAAAAACTACTAAAAATCCCGACTGTGCTAGAAGAATATAATCCTAAAAACAAAACTGCTCCATTTGGAAAAGACATTAAGAAAGCTTTAGACTTAATGCTTAAGACTGGAGAAGATGATGGTTTCTTAGTTAAGAATATTGATAACTATGCCGGTCATATTGAAATGGGAGAAGGAGAACAAGTCCTAGGAATCTTAGGACATTTAGACGTTGTTCCTGCTGGTGGCAAGTGGCATAATCCACCTTTTTCTGCTTTCGAGTCAGACGGAAAAATCTTTGCTCGTGGGGCAATGGATGATAAAGGCCCAACAATTGCTGCTTATATTGCAATGAAAATGGTAAAAGCAAAAGGCATTAAATTGGAGAAAAAAGTAAGATTAATCCTTGGAACTGATGAAGAAAGTGGTATGAGAGGAATTAAGTATTATCTAGAAAAAGAAAAAATGCCGGATATTGGGTTTGCCCCTGATGCTGAGTTTCCTTTAATCTATGCTGAAAAAGGAATTTATAGTTTCTTAGTAAAAGGAGAATACGAAGATGATTTAATTGCTTCTTTTGAAGCAGGGGAAAGATATAATGTCGTTCCTGATGAATGTGTAGTTGTTCTGAAGAAGAATATGCAGAAGGAATTCATTAAGTATCTTCAAGAAACAAAAACTCATGGACGTGTTCATAAGAATACCTATACTGTATTTGGTAAAAATGCTCATGCAGCTTGGCCACATTTAGGTAATAACGCAATTTATCTAATGGTGAATTTCTTAAAGAAATACTCAAAAAATCCATTTGTTAGTTTTATTGATAAGTATTTAAATAATGATCATTTAGGTAAAAAACTAGGAATTGAAGTCTTTGATCAAGAAATGAAAGAATTAACATTAAACTTAGGATTTATTCATTATGATGGAAAACTAGGAAAAATGGGAGTTAATATTCGTTATCCAAAGAATTATGATTTTTCTAAAGGCGAAAAGAAGATTTCAAAAGCTGCAGAAGAATTTAAGTTAACCTACCAAAGCGTGATGAATTCAACTCCACATTACGTTTCACCAACAGATGAATTAGTGAAATGTTTACACGAAGCCTATATGCGTTACACTGGTGACCATGACAATAGAATAAAAAGTATTGGTGGTGGAACCTACGCTAGAGTTCTTAAAAAAGCAGTTGCTTTTGGACCAAGTTTACCTGGAAAAGAAGATTTAGCTCATCAACCAAATGAATATTTAATTATCAAAGATATGTTAGTTGCAGCTAGTATCTACGCTGAAAGTATTGTTATGTTAGCGGGGCCTAATGCATGCGATTAAGAAATGTCAAGTATGCAAAAGAACTGCTTGATTCTTATCCAAATATTATTATTAAAAACCCAAAAGCTCACGCAGGAGACTACAAACAAGTTTTTAATAATGACCACCCAATAGAATTAGAAATTGGTTGTGGTAAGGGTAAGTTTATTTACGAGAAAGCACAAAACAATCCAAACATAAATTATATTGGAATTGAAAAATTTGACTCTGTAATTGTTAGAGCTTTAGAAAAAGCAATACTTAATCCTCTAGATAATTTAAGACTAATCCGTTTTGATGCAATTACCGTTCATGAGATTTTTAAGGATAATGAGATCAGCAATATCTATTTAAATTTTTCTGATCCTTGGCCTAAAAACCGACAAGCAAAAAGAAGACTGACAAATCCAAAGTTTTTAGATAGATACACCAAGATTTTAAAACCTAAAGGACATCTTTATATTAAAACGGATAATTATGGTCTGTTTGAGTACTCTATGATGATGTTGAATGATCATCAAATGTTTAGAATTGATGATATTTCTTTAGATTTGTATAAGTTTCTTCCAGAAGATAATATTCAGACAGAATTTGAGATTAAATTCATCAAACTGAATAAACCAATATTTTTCCTAAAAGCAAGTTTAAAAGAGGTGTAAGATGAAACAATATTATAGAGACTTAGTAGATCTACCAGGAATATCAGGACAAGAAAAGTATGTAAGAAATTATATGCGAAAGCATTTAGAAAATTTATCTGAAACTGTTGTAGAAGACAATCTAGGTTCTATTTTCGGTGGAATAAATTTAGATAGTGATGGACCAACAGTAATGATTGCTGGACATATGGATGAAGTTGGAGCTATGGTTAAGGAAATCACCAAGCATGGACTTATTAAACTGATTCCGATTGGTTCAGTAAATCCCGTTGTAGCTATTTCTCAACATATGAATGTAGTAATTGATGATGGTAGTTTTGTCCCAGGAGTGATCGGTGCTAAACCTCCACATCTTTTAAGGGATAATAAGACTGCTCAAGTGTCTAGTTTTGATGATTTTCATTTGGATATAGGAGCTGATAGTTATAATCATGCTAAAGAACTTGGGATTAAGATTGGCCAACAAGTAGTTTTTGCGAATAACTATCAAGAATCCAAAGATGGATTAAAGATTTTTTCGAAAGCCTGGGATAACCGGTTTGGTAGTGCAATGGCTTTAGATATTTTAGAATCCGTTGATAAAGCAGATTTAAAATGTAAATTGTATGCTGGGGCTAATGTTCAAGAAGAAGTTGGGCTTAGAGGAGCAATCACATCCTCTTATATGTTAAAACCTGATTTATTTATCGCAGTTGATTGTTCCCCATGTTCAGATACTTTTGAAGAGAGTGAAGTAAGCGGAAATCTTGGTAAAGGCTTTATGGTAAGATTTTATGACCCAAGGGCACTTATGCACCAAGGTATGAAACAATTTGTAATCGAAACTGCAGAAAAACATAATATTAAATATCAATACTATAATTCTTTAGGTGGAACTGATGCTGCTGCAGTACAGTTATCACGTTCAGGAGTTTTAGTATGTACGATTGGAATGCCTTCAAGGTATATCCACTCAACTACTTCCATAATTCACAAAGAGGATTATAAAGCAGTTAAGCAACAAATTTTAGCAATGCTAAAAGAAATAGATTTTGAAAAGATTAAAGAAATCAGAAAAAACGTTTAATCTTTTAAAAAAAATATACTTATGAGACCGCAAAAGTGCGGCTTGGAAAGGGAAAAAAATGAAGACAAATTTGTCAAAAAGAGAAAGAACAAGAGAAATGACTTTACTTGCAATGTTTATTGCAATTATTCTCGTTTTAGGACTTGTACCAAATGGTTTAGGTGGTACCATTGGTTTTATCAAAATTGCACCAAACTTAGAAGCTACAATAATTCACATTCCAGTATTGATTGGGGCAGCACTTTTAGGTCGTAAATTTGGGATCTATTTAGGCTTAGCCTTTGGAGTAGTGTCGAATATTGCGGCTTTTATTTATTCTAGCCCGTTATTTGTATTTCCTTGGGTAGCGGTATTGCCAAGATTTATCTTTGGTTTGATAATCTTTGATTTTACAATGTTATGTATTAAATTCATCAAAAACAAATATGTTGGAGTAGCGGTTAGTTTCTTTATCTTAACCTTAATACACACGCTAATGGTTCTAACCATGCTAATCACTTCATTTACTATGGTTTTTGAATATCCATCAATAAGCGAAGCTTTCATGCCTTATATTACCTTGTTACTAGCAGTTAATGTACCGTGGGCAAGTTTGATTGAGATGGGTATCGCTGCTTTTGTAGGAGCTACAATTGTAATTAGATTGGCTAAATATCTACGTAAAAAAGAGTATTTAAGTCAAAAAGAGGTGCAGGAACTTGAAGATCTCTATTGATATTGGTAATACAACGATAGCGATAGGTTTGTCAATAAACGGTGAGGTAATTGATAAATTATATCGGATAAACACGGAAAAAAACAAATCAGCTGATGAGTATACTTTGATTTTAAACGGCTTTATCCAAGAATGTAGTGAAGCGATAATCTCATCAGTTGTACCAGAATTAAACGAAGTTTTTCGAGATTATTTTTTAAACCGGTTTGATATCGATCCACTTTTTGTTGGACAAGGTGTCAAAACTGGAATACAGATAAACTCCGACAATCCCAAAGAGGTTGGAGCTGATTTAATTGGTAATTCAGTTGGTGCAACTACACTTTATGATACAACTGCATTAATTATCGATACAGGAACCGCTACTACTTTTACTTATGTCGAAAATAAAGTATTAAAAGGTGTAGTAATCGCAACTGGATTAACTACAAGTAAGAATGCTTTAATCTCTAATACCTCTTTGTTGCCTCAAGTTGAACTGCAAGCACCAAAAAAGGTATTAGGTACAAATTCCGTAGATTGCATTAAATCTGGATTAGTCTTTGGGCATGCATCCATGATTGATGGTATGATTAGGCGTATTAAACTTGAAACAAAAAAAGTGGATTTAACCGTTATAATCACAGGTGGTCACGCTAAGATCGTCCATCCTCATCTATTAGAGGAAGCGATTAAAGATGAGACTTTAATCTTAAAAGGGTTATTGATTATCTTAAAAAAGAACCAAAAATAAACCTTCGATAAAAATGCACTGAGTAAGTGCATTTTTTCGCAAAATATGTTAAAATAAAGCAGATATCATGAGGTGAGTAGATGAAGAAAAAACTTTTATTAATTGATGCTTCTAACCTGTTGTTTCGGTCTTACTATGCAACAGCTTATACTGGCAATCTAATGCAGACAAAAGAAGGACTTTATACCAATGGAATTTATGGCTTTGCCCATGCGATGACCAAGATGATTGAAGATGGTTTCACTCATATTTTAGTTGCGCTTGATTGCGAAGGTAAAACTCATCGACATGAAATCTTTACAGAGTACAAAGGAACTAGAAAAGATACTCCAGAAGAATTGAGAGAACAATTCCCTTATATGAAGGAGTATTTAGAAGCTCTAGGTGTCTATTTTTATGAACAACAATATTATGAGGCTGATGATATCATCGGTTATGCAGCTAAGCATTTTAAACAGGATTTTGATGAAATAACCATTTATAGCAACGATCATGATTTAGTGCAATTGCTTGATAAGAATGTGAAGCAATTGATCTCCAGAAAAGGTTTAAAAGAAGTCGAGTATTATACTCCGGATTATGTCTACGAGAAACTAGGTTTTAAGGTCAATCAAGTTACGGATTATAAAGCCTTAGTAGGTGATAGTTCTGACAATATTCCTGGAATACCTGGGATTGGAGATAAGACAGCAGTAAAACTGCTTTCGGAGTTTGGCGATATCGATAATTTGTATAACAATACGGATAAACTAACAGGAAAACTAAAAGAAAGAATTATCGAAAATAAAGAGATTGCTTATTTCTCAAAAAAATTAGCGACTATTGTCACAGATTTTCCTAATGAAATTGATATTAATAAAGCTAAGTATTCCGGTTATGATGAAGAGAAATTATTAAAGTTTTACCAGAAAATGAATTTTAATTCTTTTATGAAAAACTTAAAGAAAGATAATGCAGTAACTAAGAATGAATTCGTTATTATACATTCTGAAGCAGAAATTGCCAAGATAAAATTCGGTAATGCTTTCTTGCATTTAGAAATCTTTGGTGAAAACTATCACGTTGATAAAAAATTAGGATTTGGCTTGATTATTGGGGATAATACCTATTATCTTCCTTATGAAATGGCGATTAAGTCAAAGGAGTTCTGCGATTTTCTCGCAAGTAATAAATACGAAAAGAGTGTTTATGATTTAAAGAAAATTAAAGTAGCTTTATTATGGGATGGTATTGAATTTAATAACTGTGTGTTCGATTTACTACTTGCTGCCTATCTAGTCGACCCGAGCATAAAACAAGATGACTTTTCTTTAGTTATGCAAAGTTTAAGCAATAACGAAGTCATCTCTGATGATTTTATCTATGGTAAGGGCGCTAAGTTTGAATTACCTGAACAAGAGAAATACATAAAGCATATTATTACTAAAGTAAAAGCAATAGCTGATTTGAAATCAGTTGCTTTAGCTAAAAATAAAGAGTTTGAACAACTTCATTTATTAGAGAAAATTGAAATACCATTGGCTGAATTATTGGCTGATATGGAATATCATGGAATCTTAATAGATGAAGAAAAACTGAATGAGTTTGGTGATTTTTTAAACACTGAGATTACTAATTTAGAACAAGAGATTTATAATTTGGCTGGAGAAGAATTTAATATTAATAGTCCAAAACAACTAGGAGATATCCTTTTTGATAAGTTGAATCTACCAGTATCTAAAAAAACTAAGAGTGGTTACTCTACCGATATATCGGTGCTTTCAAAACTCAAAACCATACATCCGATTATTAAATATATCATAAGTTACCGGACTTATACGAAATTATATTCGACTTATTATGAAGGGCTTATCCAAGCTTTAAAGTTAAAAGAAGATTCTAAGATTCATACCATTTACCAACAAGCTTTAACTAAGACGGGAAGATTATCTTCAAAAGAACCCAATCTGCAAAATATTCCAATAAAAACAGAAGAAGGAAAGAACTTAAGAAAAGTTTTTGTCGCAAGCAAAGATAATTACCTTCTATCTTTTGACTATTCACAGATTGAGTTACGAGTGGTTTGTGAGTTAGCTTCAATAAAGAATTTAAAAACTGCTTTTGAAAATAACTTAGATATCCATTTTGAAACTGCTAAAAAGATATTTGCTAAAGATGAAATAAGCGATAATGAAAGAGCAATTGCAAAAGCAATTAATTTTAGTATTATCTATGGAAAAACTGCTTGGGGTTTATCTGAGGATTTAGATATTACACCAAAGGCTGCCGAAAGGTTTATTGATAGCTATTTTAATAACTATCCAGAAATAAAAACCTATATGGATAAACAAATTGATTTTGCAAAAGAAAACGGATATGTTACAACTCTTTTTAACCGAAAGACTTTTATTCCAGAAATCAATTCAAAAAACTACCAAACTAGACAGTTTGGTAAGCGAATAGCTATGAATGCACCAATTCAAGGTACGGCCGCAGATATCTTGAAAATCGCTATGGTTAAAATAAAAGAACGATTTGTAAAAGAAAATATAAAATCGCAAATAATTTTACAAATCCATGATGAAGTAGTTTTAGAAGTATTGAAAGATGAGCTCGATCAAGTAATTAAAATCACAAAAGAGACAATGGAAAACGCTGTTGACTTTCAAACAAAATTAGTAGCGAATTATTCCAGTGGTAAGAATCTATATGAGGTGAAATAAATGCCAGAACTTCCTGAGGTAGAAACAGTAAGAGCGACGTTGAAAAAAATTCTTATTGGTCTGAAAATTACTGATATTATCACCCCTTATCCTAACATTATTAAAATGAATTTGGATGAGTTTTATAATAAGATCAATAATCAAGAATTTCAAGATATTAGAAGATATGGCAAGTATTTATTGTTTGATTTAGATGACTACACTTTAGTAAGCCATCTACGCATGGAAGGTAAGTATTTTATTAGAGAAAACTTAAAGGATATTACCAAGCACGAACATGTTGTTTTTCGTTTGAGTGATGGTCGGTTTTTAAGTTATCATGATGTAAGAAAATTTGGTACAATGGAATTGGTTTTACTCGGCGAAGAACAACAACTAGAAAGTATCAAAAAACTTGGTGTAGAAGCAAATCAAGATCATATAGATATCAAAGCAGTCTATGAAACCATCAAAAAAGCCGACCGACCAATTAAATCCGTTTTACTGGATCAATCGATCTTAACAGGTCTAGGTAATATCTATGTGGATGAGACTTTGTTTAGGGCAAACATTCATCCTGAGACCAAAGCAAAAGACTTAAGTTTCAGTGAAGTGGAAAGAATTGTAAATTTGGCTAGAGATGTCTTAAATTATGCGATTAAACTAGGGGGTACGACAATAAGAACGTATCAATCTAGTTTTGGAGTTGATGGAAGATTTCAGAATGAATTGAAAGTCCATACCCATGTAGGGGAAAACTGCCCTGTTTGTGATGATATTATTCTAAAGATTAAAGTTGGTGGCAGAGGAACGTACTTCTGTCCGACCTGCCAAAAAAGGAAATAAACATGAAAAGAATCGGCCTTACAGGAGGCATTGCCTCAGGTAAATCATTGATAAGTCAATATTTTCAAGATCGAGATATCTTGATTTTAGATGCTGATAAGATTTATAAAAATCTATTAAAAACTAATAATTTATTGTATAATGAGTTAAAGAAAGCTTTTCATCTAAAAGATTTGGATTTAAGTTTATTAGCTAGAATTGTTTTTAATGATAAGGAAAAACTTAAATTATTGAATCGGATAACTCATCCTTACGTAATCCAAGCCTTTACAGAACAAATGAAAAGATTAGAAAAAACTGAAAGAATGGTAGTTTTGGATATTCCGTTATTATTTGAGGCTAAGATGGAAGTTTATTGTGATAAGATCATCTGTGTTTATGTCGATAAAGAAACCCAAATTGAGAGGTTGATTGAACGAGATGGTTTAACAGAAGAGGAAGCTTTAAAGAGAATAGAATCACAGATGAGTTTGACTGAAAAATGTCAAAAAAGTGATTATGTGATTGATAATTCTCAAGATTTTGATTATACTTATAAACAGTTTAAAGAGATTTATCAGAAATTATGGGAGGAATAAAATGTCAGTAAAAAGTTTTTTTAGAAATACTTGTGAAACGAAAGAATTGCATATTGATCCGGAGTTAAGGACAAATTATTATCGTAATAATTTTGCACAAGTACTTGACGCTCTTAAACAAGTGTCTGAAGAAGAAAATTTAGAGATTAGAGATGTCAATAAAGTTCATCGAGAAATATATATGCTCGGTAATGGTTTTGATGTGATTGTCACAATCTCAGAAATCACACCAGTTGAGATTGGTGTTGATTTTAAAGTTAACTGGTTCACTGGCTTTGGCTTTCACCGCCCTAAGAAAAAAGTAGTTATGTTTTACGCTAAGTTAAAGAATCTCTTAAGATTTAAAGGTGTATCATTACATCCATAGGAGGATTGTTTGGAAACATTGAGAAGAAGTGATACTTTTATTGTTTCTGGCGAAGGGATTTGTTCAAGTGTTGATTATCAGGTTTTAACGCTTCTTTATCAACCAATTATTGGTCAAGGGGCTTTTACTTTATATTTAACCTTGATGAATCTTTTAAATCGCCAAGATTTACTTTCAGATGAGTATCTGCATTCAGACTTAGAATCATTTTTAGGGCAAAAAGTATCGGAAATCGAACAGAATAGATACAAACTAGAAGCGATTGGATTATTGGTCACTTTTTTTGCTAATGATAATTTTACCTATGAGATAAAACTCCCTTTAAGCGCAAGAAATTTCATAAACGATGGGATTTTAGGAGAGTACTTAATCGCTTCTGTAACGAAGACGAGATTTAAGAAACTTCTAAAAATCTTTAAAGTAATGGCACCAAATAAAAAACAGAAATTTAATATCTCCAAAGCTTTTAATGAGGTCTTTCCTAGTATTGATAGTAGTGCTAGTGAGTATGAAGCAAACCTTTTAGCTAGTAAAACGAAAGGTTTTGCTAAGTTGAATGCAGCTAATTTTGACTGGCGGTTATTTAATGAAAGTATTTCTAAAGATTTTTTTGATGTTGAAAGTTTAACAGAAGCAGTTAAAGCAAAAATCGAACAATTAGGATATGTCTATAGTTTAGATGAACTACAGATGCGAGATATTTTACTGAAATCTCTTGATGATTTAGGCAATGTTAATATTGAAACTTTAGCTAGAAATTCACGTAATAATTATAAATTCGAAACACCTAGTGGCCCAAAAGATGAAGTGGCTGTTAAAGTGGTGAATACGGATAGTTTATTGGAATATTTCCAAACAATTTCACCAAAGGACTTATTAGCGGAGTTAGGTGATGGGTTGGTTTCCGCTGCTGATTTAAGACATGTAGAAAGACTGATTGATGAAGTTGGTTTAAATTCTGGGGTTGTTAATGTTTTATTAGCCTATATTGTTAAAACTAAAGGTAAGAATTTACCGAGTTATGCTTATATTCAAAAAGCTGGCATGGGTTGGAAACGTGATAATATTGATAGTGTAGAATTAGCTTTGGATTACATTAAGCATTTAGATAGTGCTAAAGATAAACCTAAATACAAGAAATCCACCCGACCAGATGCGAAGCCTGATTGGTTAGATGAGTATTTACAAGCTAATGAAGGAGATAGTTAATATGAAAGCAATAAAAGATTTCCTGAAAAATATGGAAGCTAAACTTGATTATGATGCGATTATTGATACTTTGATGGCAGATAATGAAATTCAAAAGTTTATTCTTGATAATGATTTAAAACATGAAGATTTAATTAATTCTTTAAATGTTTTCTTAACATATAAAGAGGAAAAGAATATTTGTGCTAGATGTAAAGGTCTCAATTTATGTAAGTTAAACAATGTCGGTTTTACACCAAATCTCGAGTATAATGGGGATTATGTGGAACTAACATATGTGAGATGTCGTTATAATGATGTTACTGTGGGTAGTTCAAACATTCAAGCGATGTATGTCCCGAAGAAAATCTTTAATGCTTCAATTGAAGATTTTGATTTAATTGGGGATACGAGAAAATCAATTCATAATTATATCTTAAAATTCTTAAAAGAATATAATAAAGATAATTTCTTAAAGGGTATGTATATCCGTGGAAAATACGGAACAGGAAAAACGTATATCCTAGCTATCTTAGCCAATGAATTAGCTAAGATAGGTAATAAGGTATATTTTGCTTATTATCCAGATTTGGTCAGAGAACTGAAATCATCCATTGGTGATGGTAGCCTTGAAGAAAAGATTACAGCTTTAAAATCGGCGGAAATCTTAATGCTTGATGATATAGGCGGCGAGTATTTTAGTGAGTTTATTCGCGATGAAGTACTAGGACCAATCCTGCAACACCGGTTACTAGATAATAAACCAACGTTCTTTACTTCGAATCTGGGCTTTCCGGAATTGGCTAATTCTTTTAAAAAGATTGAGAACTCTTTAGAGACAGTTAGTGCTTGGCGGATTGTTGAAAGAATCAAAAGAATGACCTTAGAATTTGTTTTAACAGAAATGCCACATAATTCTTGACAAATAACTAAATCTAGATATAATAATAGTATAAACTGAGATGAGGACAAGATTACTAAAGAAATTATTCAAGCGAGAGTAGGATGGTGTAAGCTACTTATAAGCATTTAGTGATTACTACCTTGGAGTGGTTCTAATCAAACCCGTATATCGGCGTTAACGATTACTTAAGTGATAAACTAAGGTGGTACCGCGGATAATTCGCCCTTTTTATAGGGCGTTTTTTTTATTTTTGAGGAGGATGAATATGAAAATAGTTTTACCTGATGGTTCAATAAGAGAATACGACAAAGAAAAATCATTAAATGAGATAGCGGATGATATTTCAATTTCATTAAGAAAGAAAAGTATTGCTGCTAAAGTGAATGGGAAGATAATGGATATGGACAGAGTTATTAGCACTGATAGCGAAGTAGCTTTTTTGACAGAGGAAGATGAAGAAAGCTTAGAAGTTTTGAGACACTCAACTGCCCATTTATTAGCTGAAACAGTTAAAAAACTTTATCCTCATGCTCATTTTGGAGTTGGTCCAGTGATTGAGGATGGCTTTTATTATGATATCGATTTGGGAGAAGATGTTTTAACGGAGAGTGATTTAGCCGTAATCGAAAAAGAGATGAAGAAAATCGCTTCACAAAACGCTAAGATTGAAAGAGAAATCTTGGATTATGAAGATGCTCTGAAGTATTTTCATGATGACCCTTATAAAGTTGAACTGATTAAAGACTTACCTAAAGATGAAGAGATAAGTATCTACAAACAAAGTCACTTTACAGATCTATGCCGAGGACCACATTTGCCAGGTACCAAGTGGATTAAACATTTTAAATTATTAAGTTTAGCTGGGGCTTATTGGCGTGGTAAATCAGAGAATAAACAACTAACAAGAGTATATGGAACTGCCTTTTTTAGTAAGCAAGAACTAGATGATCATTTACAGAATTTAGAAGAAAGAAAAAAACGTGATCATCGTAAACTAGGAAAACAATTAGATTTGTTTATGCTTAGTGAATACGGACCAGGCTTTCCTTTTTGGTTACCAAATGGGATGATTCTTCGCCGTGAATTAGAAGGTTTCTGGTATGATGTTCATATAAAAGAGGGATATAAGTTAATTCAAACTCCGATTATGTTGAATAAAGAATTATGGGAAGTATCAGGACATTGGTATAATTATAAAGAGAATATGTATACTTCTGAAATTGATGAACAAGAATTTGCTATTAAACCAATGAATTGTCCAGGAGGGATGCTGGTTTATAAACGAGACATTCATTCATATAAAGACTTTCCATTAAAGGTTGGTGAACTAGGTTTAGTTCATCGTCATGAAGCAAGTGGAGCTTTAAATGGTTTGTTTAGAGTAAGAAACTTCACTCAAGATGATGCACATATCTTTATGACAGAAGAAATGATTGTTCAAGAAGTGAAGGAGTTAGTAAGACTTTTTGAATATATGTATTCTGTTTTTAACTTAGAATATCATATCGAGTTATCAACTAGACCAGAATCAAAATATATTGGTGAGATTGCAACTTGGGATCGAGCTGAAAAAGCTTTAGCTGATGCCTTAGATGAAATTGGTAAACCATATAAGATTAACCCAGGAGATGGTGCTTTTTATGGACCAAAACTTGATTTTAAATTAAGAGATTCCATGAAGAGAATCTGGCAATGTGGTACTATTCAATTAGATATGAATTTACCAGAACGCTTCGACTTAACCTATATTGATTCTAATGGTGAAAAGAAAAGACCAGTGATGTTACATCGGGCTTTATTTGGATCGATTGAAAGATTTATTGGTATTCTAATTGAACATTATGGTGGAGCTTTTCCAACTTGGATGGCACCTGTACAAGTTAAGGTTATCCCAGTAAACAATGATTATCATCTCGATTTCTCTAAAGGCTTAGTTGAAAAACTGTTAGATAAGTCCATTAGAGTAGAGATAGATGATCGTGATGAAAAACTAGGATACAAGATCAGAGAAGCTCAAACTAAAAAGATTCCTTATCAAATTGTTGTTGGGGATAAAGAAGTTGAGAGTAATGAAGTAACTTACAGACTATATGGGGAAAAAGAACAAATCACTGTATCGGTTGAGAACTTTATCGAGTTAATTCAAGAAGAAATTAAGTTAAAAAAATAGGAAAGGCGATTTAGCCTTTCCTTAGTTTTTTGATGAGTGCTTCATCTGGGTCAATATAGATGGTTTTTTGATTGGTATAGCTGACAAACGATCCAATTTCTCCAGGTATTTTTTTGATATTTTTTATTCTTGTATAATCGACAGGAACTGAAGATGAGTTCTTACTTTTAGAATGAATAGCGGCAAGATTAGCTGCCGCCCTGATTGTAGGCTCTAAAAGTTCTTCACTAGAACAAACAACTGTATGTGATCCACTTTGATTTTGAACATGGAACCACATAAAGTCTTTTCGGGAAATTTTATGAGTGATATAGTTGTTTTGTATGTTGTTTTTCCCTACAAGAATCTTTACCCCGAGTTCATCATAGTAGATATCATAATTTGGATTCTTACTTTTTGATTTACTCTTACGTTTGTGAAGATAGTGATTGTCAATTAATTCCTCTTGAATTTCTTCTAGGTCTTTTAAATCAAAATTATCAGTGATTTGCACAGTTAAATCTTCAAAATAAATGATTTCTTTTTTAGTTAAAACGATTTGTTCCGCAATATATTGTATCGCATTCTTTTGTTTTTTATATTTGGTAAAGTATTTATTAGCATTTTCAATAATGCTTAATTGCAGGTCGATTTCAACAGTTATTTCTTTGTTTAGTTCATAACTGAAGAGTTCTATGTTGTTTTGATTGTTCTCAAGTAAGTGTTGATTATGAATTAATAAATCGCCCTTAATTCGGTTGATTTGGTTGTTTTTTGCTTTTAGAAGATCCTTAGACAGTTTTTCTAGCTTGTTTATATTTTTCTCTAGGTTATTCTTGATAAAATTTGCTAGATGCTTGTGGATTTGTCTTACTCTATCAAGGCTAGAAGATTCTTGAAACTGAGTTTCAAGAAGTTCTGACAAACTGGAAAAATGTTCTTTAGCAGAATTATCAAAGATATCAAGATAATAAAACTTATCTTCAGTTTTTGTCGGTTTGATCTCTTGGTTATAGATTTCTAGATAACTTTGAAACATTGCACCAGGATTGAAGTTGGCTTTTTCTACCAAGTGATTAGCAATTAAAGGAGAAAATCCCCGGATATTCATAATGATATCTTTATAACTAATCTCAGGTTTTTCAAAGAAGGTTTTAATTGCTTCAAGGTCGTCTGGATCTATTTTATCATCTGTGGGTAGAGTATATTTACTGCTGTTTACAATGATTCGGTCAATATTATCAAAGGGGTGAATATGTTTAAAGGCGTTGATAATTGTTTTATCACTGTCAAGAATAATGAGGTTTGCATATCTACCGAACAATTCAATCATTAAGTAATAATCACTTAAATCCCCTATATCATTTCTGTTATTTACTTTGATTTCAATTATCCGATCATGATTGATGGATTTAACAGATTGGACGACACCTTTTTCAATGTATTTTCGTAAAAACATACAAAAACCACCAGGATTAACAAAGTTAGTATAGGTGTTATTGCTGAGATGGATTCTTGCAAGAGCGGTGGATAAAGAAAGATAAAGATTCGTTTTGGTATTAAGGAAAAACAAAAAATCAGCTTTCGAGAGCTGAGATATTTTTTGAATTCTCGCGTTTTGTAGTTTTTCATTTAATTCTTTTGCTAAAAAATAGATAAATCTTCCATCGACACTCATAAAATCACCTAATATATTATATCATAGTTTGAAAAACAAAAAAATAATTTTACTATTTATGGCTTTTGTGGTATCATATAGAGTAATAATTATCAACTGATTGTTTGTAAATGGAGGGGTCATTCTGAAACTTAATGAACGGGGATTATTGGTGATTATCAGTGGTCCATCGGGAGTTGGAAAGGGAACAATTAGAAAAGCTCTTTTCAAAATTCCAGATAATAATTTTTGTTATTCTGTATCAATGACAACAAGAGCTCCGCGGGAAGGTGAAATTGATGGCGTTGACTATTTTTTTGTCACTCGCGAGGAGTTTGAAAGAAGAATCAGAAATAATGGATTTTTAGAATATGCGGAATTCGTAGGTGAGTATTATGGAACTCCGCTTGATTATATTGAAAGCATGATGGAAAAGGGAAAGGAAGTTATTGTAGAAATTGAAGTGCAAGGGGCTTTGCAAGTTAGAGAAAAAACACCCGAAGCCGTCTTCATTTTTATTGTACCACCATCAAGACAAGCTTTAATTGATCGTTTAAAAGCCAGAGGGACAGACACATTAGAAACAATTCAGAAAAGAATTGAAAAGGCTGATCGAGAATTTCCTTTAGCATATAAATATGATTATATCGTCGTGAATGACGAAGTCAAGAATGCTGCAGACAGGATATATGCAATTATCAGAGCTGAGCATGCTAAAACCGAAAGATCGATCCATAAGTATTATAAGATATTGGAGGGAAAAGAATGAGTAATGATATGACAGAGAAATTATTAGAGATAAAAGAAAAACTAAAGTATAATCCTAGTCAAGGGAATCGCTTTGGAGATTACGATACAGGTGAATTAGAGTACGATGCTGATGGAGTTCCAACAAAACTAGTGAATCAAGAAGGTTTAAGATACCCTTCAATTGATGATTTGCTTGAGGTTGTTGATTCAAAATATAAGTTAGCTTATATAGCAGCGAAAAGAGCAAAAATCATTAAAAGTGACAATTATTCATCTGTTAATAACAAATGTGTAAAGGCAGTTGGACAAGCTCTTGAAGAAATTCTAGCAGGTAAAGTAAGCGCAAAATTTTAAAGAACAGCTTAGGCTGTTTTTTTTCTTGTGTTTTAGTTTTTTAACTTAAAAACTAAAAAAAATTGTGTTATAATAAGATAGTTATTGGAGATGATATTTTGGAGACAATTAAAGCATTATTAAAGCAACTAGATTTACAAGACCAAATAATTGAAGATTACTGTCAAGTTGAATTAGTAGAAGTCGATGAAGTTAATGAAACTTGGACTTTTTATTTGGTTTTTGAGAGAGTAATTCCGATTATGCATTTCCGTAATTTCATGCAGAAATTACAGAATTTAACCTCTGTTTATGATAGTGTTAAAGGTGTTGACTATGAAGTAGAATTTAAAGATTTCGATGGAGAAATCCTAGACTACTATGATTATGCAATCGACTTGATTGCAGCTGAAGATAAAAGAGTGTTACCTTTAAAAGAATATGATAAAGATATTGAAGATAGTTTGATTAAGATCTATGTTCCTAAAGATGCAGTATCACCGACAATTTATCGGGCTGCAATTGAAGATCAAATGAGAAAATTAGGTTTAGTCGTGGAAATTTCCATTGAGATTGATGAATCTATTGAATCTATTGAGGAAGAGATCAAGAAGAACAATGACTTGTTTGTTAAAGAAAGTTCAGAGTTATTAAACTCTGAACAAATCGATTATGAGTACTTAAGTGACAATAACGGTTTTGAAGACTTCATGCAGATATCAAATATTCCACGAACAGAAGTAGAACTAGAAGAGTTTAGAGAAAAAAACTCTGGTAAATCAATCATCTTTGTTCAAGGAATAGTAGTAGATAATGAAGTTAATGAGTCAAATAATAGTTCAAGTGTAAAAATCATAATAACGGATGAGGTTGATTCCATTTACTTAAATAAACGAAGAACAAAGCCCTCTGAATTGGATTTCTTTAAAAAAATTGAAGAAGGTATGGGAGTAAAAGCAAAGTGTTATGCTCAGTATGATAGTTTTTATAATGAGGTAACGTTGAATATTTTAAATATTGCTCATACAACAACAAAAATAGATAATAATATCCGTGAAGATAATTATAAACAAAAACGGGTGGAATTACATCTTCATACCAAGATGTCTACCCTTGATGGTGTAAATAAAATAGAAGAGTATGTGGACAGGGCTATTGCTTTTGGCCATGATGCCATTGGGGTAAGTGATCATGGTTCTGTTCAAACTTTCCCAAGTCTAGAAAAATATGTTAAGAATAAACCAATAAAACCATTATATGGACTTGAAATGGTTTATGTTGATGACCAAGCGATAACGATTACTAGAGGGGATTATCAAGGCTTGTTATCAGAAACTACTTTTGTGATTTTTGATATTGAAACTACTGGTCTATCGTTAAATTATGATACGATAATTGAAATAGCAGGTATAAAGGTTAAAAATGGAACGATTTTAGGAGAATTCTCTGAACTAATTGATCCAGAAATGACGGTATCTAAGTTTACAGAAAATTTAACAAAAATAACCAATTCGATGCTTAAAGGTAAGAGAAAATTAAAAGAAGTATTACGTGATTTCCGTGATTTTTCTAAAGATACTGTTTTAGTAGCTCATAATGCTGATTTTGATGTCGACTTCTTAGCTTATAATTACCGGGAGTTGGGAATTGATAATAAAGTTAATTCGTCAATTGATACATTAATGCTTGCTAAAGCAATCATTCCTGATAAATCAAGATTTGATTTAAAGAGTGTTGCGAGATACTTTAAAGTGGAGTTTTCTGGACATCATCGTGCTATTAATGATACAAAAGCTTTGTTTGAAATATTCTTACATTTAATCAAGAAATTAAGAAAGAATGGAATTACCCGTTTTCAAGATTTAAATCTAGCTTTAAATCCAGAAGAAGTTCATAAGTTTCCTTACCCTAAACATATTAATCTCTTAGTGAAAAAACAGGAAGGTTTAAAAAACCTTTATAAGATATTGTCAGAAGGTTTAACTACTTTTTATGACCGAGATGCTAAAGTTATTAAGACTTATTTAGATAAGCATCGAAATGGTTTATTGATTTCTAGTGGATGTTATAATTCCTATTTCTTTGATATTGCCATCAATAAGACTAGAAGAGATTTGGTAAAAGCTGCGAAGTATTATGATTATCTTGAAGTTCAACCTTTGAGTTATTTTAAGTTTATGGAAACGGAAACCCCTAATTGGAAGAATGTTATTCAAAGGGTAATTAAAAAGATAGTGGAAGTTGGAAAAGAATTGAACATCCCAGTTGTAGCTACTGGTGATGTACATCACTTGGATCCAAGTGATTATAAATACCGAGAAATCATGATTAATACGCCTCTTGTTGGTGGTGGAGGTTTTCATGATCTATATTATAAAGAGTTTAAACCAAACCAATATTTTATGACTACAGAAGAAATGATGGAAGAATTCAGCTTTTTAGGTACAGATTTAGCTTATGAAATTGTGGTAAAAAACTCACAATTAATCAGTGAGAGTGTTGAAGAAATCCAAATTATTCCGAATGAATTATATGCACCTACAGATGAATTTTTAGCTGAAGCTGGTGTTCCTTCGATTAAAGTGAAGGTTGAAAAAATGGTAAATGATCAAGTCCGAGAAATTTATGGTGATGAATTACCACCAATCGTTAAAAAGCGAGTTGATAAGGAATTAGGTAGTATTATTGAACATCAATTCTCAACTATCTACTATATTTCTCATTTACTAGTTAAGAAATCATTAGATGATGGATATTTAGTAGGTTCTAGAGGATCTGTTGGTTCGTCTTTTGTCGCAACATTAATGGGAATCACTGAAGTGAATCCATTACCACCACATTATGTCTGTCCAAAATGTCACTTTAATGCTTTTAAGAAAACGGATGAAGAAAAGCAAATGTATGGTGAAAATGAGTTTGAGAAAGAATATCAAGAAGTCCTGCAAAACACAGACTGTGGCTGGGACTTACCTAAGGCAAATTGTCCAGTATGTAATACCAAGCTAACAAGAGATGGTCATGATATACCTTTCGAAACGTTCTTAGGATTTAAAGGGGATAAGGTTCCCGATATTGATTTGAACTTCTCTGGTGATTATCAAAGTGAAGTTCATGAATATATACGAAAACTTTTTGGGGTGAACAATGCTTTTAGAGCTGGAACAATAGGAACTTGTGCTGCAAAGACATCATTTGCGATGGTGAAAGACTATTACAAGAAACTAAATGTTAAGAGAGAGCGTTCAGGACTTGACCCGATATTTGTTAGACATGCGGAAATAAACCGGTTAGCAAAAGGTATTGAAGGTTCAAAGCGCAGTTCTGGACAACATCCAGGAGGAATAGTAGTTGTTCCTAATACCAAGGATATCTATGATGTTACACCAATTCAATATCCTGGAGATTCCAAGGATACGAACTGGAAAACAACTCATTATGAATATCATTCGTTTGAAAGCAACTTGTTTAAACTAGATGTTTTGGGTCATGATGATCCGACTGTTATTCGGTATTTAATGGATTTGGTTAAACAGAATCCTGAGGATTTTCCGTTTGACAATCCTAAAGATATTCCTGTAGATGATAGTGATGTCTACCGAATGTTAAGTGGTACCGATGTACTTGGTTTAACTAGTGATGATATAATGTCGGATGTAGCTTCTTATGGTGTGCCAGAATTAGGTACTAGTTTTGTAAGAGGAATGCTGTCAGAATCCAAACCAAAATCTTTCGCGGATTTGGTTAAGATATCTGGCCTATCACATGGTACTGATGTTTGGTATGGAAATGCACAATCGCTTGTTTTGGGGAAAAACCGTGAATTTGGTCAAGTGGATTTTAAAGATATTATCGGGTGTAGAGATGATATTATGGTCGATTTAATTTCCTATGGTCTTAACCCAACAATGGCTTTTGAGATCATGGAATACGTTCGAAAAGGTAAGGCGATTTCTAATCCAGCTAAATGGGCAGAATACGCTGATGAAATGCGGAAGTATAATGTGCCAGAATGGTATATTTGGTCTTGTTCAAAAATCAAATATATGTTTCCAAAAGCCCATGCAACTGCTTATGTATTGATGGCGATGCGAATTGCTTGGTTTAAACTATATCAACCAATCTATTTCTATTCTGCTTATTTTTCAAAAAGAGCATCAACTTTTGATGTGGATACATTATACCGAAACGAAGTCGGTATCTTGGAAAAAGTCAATGAAATCAAAGCTAAGGGAAAAGAAGCATCCAATCGCGAACAAGATTTATTAACAGTCTTAGAAGTAGCGCTTGAGATGGTAAAGCGAAATCTTACTTTTAAACCAATTGATCTTTATAAATCACAGGTAAAAGATTTTGTGATTTCCGACGATAAAAAATCATTGATTCTACCTTTTATAGTTATTGATTCCATGGGTGATAAAGCTGCCCAATCCATCATTGAAGCTAGAGAAGAAAAAGAATTTATTTCTAAACAAGATATTAAAAACCGAACTAAACTATCTACTGTTTTATTTGATAAGTTAGATGATTTAGGGGTTTTTGAGGGTATGATTGATAAAAATCAGATATCAATCTTCGATTTTTAGAAAAAAAACATACAAACTTCATAAATTTGTATTATAATATTATNNAGGAGGACATATTATGAGAATGCGAAGTTCAAACCCAGTTTTTAATCAAGCAAATAGTTATTTCTATGCAAGTGATAGGCCAATAACTTATTCAAATGTTGCTTTTAAAACCCTTATGATGATTGCTATAACGGCTGTAACAGGTGTTTTAGTAGTTAGTAATCTTGAAGGTATTTCATTAGGTTGGTTAATTGGAGCGATGATTATTGGTTTTATCTCCGTGATTATTGGTTCAAGATCCATTAGTTTAGCACCGTTCTTTTCAATCATTTATGCAATTAGTGAAGGCTTTGTTTTAGGTATTATTTCTGTTTTATACGCTTCATTATATGAAGGAATAATTCCTACAGCTATTACAACTACATTTATCGTTTTTGTTATCATGCTTTTGTTATTTACTACGAATATCATTAAGGTTAATCAAAAGTTTGCTTCATTTTTAGTAGTTAGTTTGATCAGTGTAATCATTATGAGTATCTTATCATTTATCTTACCATTTGGTGGTAATTTGTACATTATCGTTGTTTTCATTTCTGCAGCATTATCTGCTTTCTTCTTATTATGGGACTTTCAAAGAATTAAGGATTTTGTTGAAGCAGGTGCAGATGAAAAAGTTGGTTGGATTTTAGCTTTAGGCTTAATGGTAACAATCGTTTGGATTTACATTGAAATGCTTCGATTATTAGCAATTACTTCAAGAAGATAACTAGCCATTGCAAATCATTTAAAATTTGTTATAATATAGGTAACACCATGACTAAGCAGTAGTAGTTAGAACACTTGGGATAAAAGAGAAAAATGCGTTTAGCTGCGAGCATTTAATCCTAACCTAATGAATTCAGCTTATGAGTGAGACTAATCATCTCCGCTAATCTAGCGTTATCAGATAGACTGAGTGCTAGAGGTTTCTAGAACTAAGGTGGTACCACGGTTACAAATAATCGCCCTTATTTTAAGGGCGTTTTTTTTTGAAATAGAGGAGGAAAGATATGGAAAAGAAATTACAATCATTAGTTCATTCTGCAAAAAATGAAATTGAAAAGGTTATGACAATGAACCAACTTTTAGACGTTAAAGCGAAATATTTAGGTAAAAAAAGTGAATTTAATAGTTTTATGCAGGGGTTAAAGGATTTATCTTCAGAGGAAAGACCTTTAGTCGGTAAACTAATCAATGAAGCAAAACAACAAATATCACAATTCTTAGATGATAAAAAAGTAGAAATTGAGAGAAAAAAGATAGACCAACTACTGAAAGCACAAACCATTGATATTAGCTTGCCAGGAAGAGCATTTAATCTTGGACACAAGCATGTTTTGGCTAAAACAGTTGAGGAGATAGAGGATATCTTTGTTGGACTTGGATACGTTGTTAAAGAAGGTCCTGAAGTGGAAAGCGACAAGTATAATTTTGAAATGCTTAATCTTCCGAAAGACCATCCAGCAAGAGAAATGCAAGATTCATTCTATATAACAGAAGAATTATTATTAAGAACTCACACCTCACCGGTCCAAGTGAGGAGTCTTTTAGAAAATGTCGATAAGGAACCTTTAAAAATTATTTGCCCTGGGGTTGTATATCGTAAAGATGATGATGATCAAACCCATTCTCATCAATTTATGCAAGTAGAAGCTTTGGTAGTCGATAAAACTACTACTTTAGCGGATCTTAAAGGAACATTATTGTTGCTAGCGAGAAAACTATTTGGTGAGAATCGTCAGATTCGTTTAAGACCTTCATACTTCCCTTTTACAGAACCTTCAGTAGAAGTTGACGTCAGTTGTTTTAAATGTAATGGTGATGGCTGTTCCATGTGTAAAAACACTGGTTGGATAGAAATCTTAGGTGCGGGAATGGTTAATAACAATGTATTAAGCGCTGCCGGATTTGATCCAGAGATTTATCAAGGATTTGCTCTTGGTATGGGTGTAGAGCGTATTGCCATGTTAAAGTACGGAATTGATGACATTAGGTTATTATATCAAAATGACCTTAGATTCAATTCTCAGTTTTAGGGGGTAGTTATGAAAGTATCGTTGAATTGGTTAAATGAGTATTTCTCAGAGAAAATTAACCATCATGATTTAGTAGAAAAATTCAATTTAATGAGCCAAGAAGTATCTGGCTTAGAGAAATTATTAGATATCGAAGGCTTAGTTATTGGTCATGTTAAAGCAATGGCTAAGCATGTAGATGCAGACAAACTAAACGTCTGTCAAGTTGATGTTGGTGATGAAGTTTTACAGATTATCTGTGGCGCCCCAAATGTTGATGTGAATCAAAAAGTAATTGTCGCAAAAATAGGTTGTGTTCTTCCTGGAAATTTCAAAATTAAAAGGGCTAAGATTCGGGGAGTAGAATCTCATGGGATGATTTGTTCTTTAGCAGAATTAGGACTTCAGGAATTCGATATGGATGAGAAGGGAATTTATGTATTAGATGCAAATGCTTTAGTAGGTAAAGATCCTTTAGATTTTCTTGGACTAAACGACTATGTATTTGAACTCGATCTAACAGCTAATCGTTCTGATCTTTTATCCGTTAGAGGAATAGCTTATGATACAGCTTGTTTGCTTGATTATGAGTTATTGCTTAAAGAACCTGAAGTATCAAGAGAAAACCGAGAAAACCCGGTCAATGTTTATACAAAAACTAGAGGAAGTTCCTGTTATTACGGTCAGTTATTAGAAAACATTAAGATTAAAGAAAGTCCTTACTGGATGAAATCAAGACTGATTGCTTCTGGTATTCGACCGATTAATAATGTTGTTGACATCACCAATTATGTAATGCTAGAATACGGTCAGCCATTACATGCTTTTGATTATGACAAAATTGGTACTGATAGGATAATCGTCCGTAGAGCTTTGACAGGGGAAAAGATTGTTACTTTAGATGGAGAAACAAGAGAACTATTAGACAGTGACTTAGTCATTACCGATGGTGAAAAACCAATTGCTTTAGCTGGAGTTATGGGTGGCCTTGATACAGAAATTGATGAATCTTCTTGTAAAGTTTTACTTGAATCAGCAGTTTTTGATCCTGTTAGGGTTAGAAGAACAGCTGCTAGATTAAACTTAAAAAGTGAATCTTCTACAAGATTTGAAAAAGGTATCGATTCCACCAAAACATTAGAAGCTTTAAACAGAGCTTTAGAATTACTAGTTCAATACGCGGATGCTTTAGTAATTGGAAAACCTAGTTTTTATAATCAAGTTAGTACTGATGAGAAAGTAATAAGAATTACTTTAGAAAAATTGAATCAAGTAACAGGTTCAACTTATAATCTAGCTGAAGTTGAAGATGTATTTAGAAGACTAAGATTTAAGTATAGATTAAGAAATGATGAGTTTAAAGTGTATATTCCTCATCGTAGACCAATGGAATCTTATCAAGATTTAATAGAAGAAATAGTTCGAATTCATGGATATGATAAGATTGGTATAACTCTACCTGTAACACCTACTCAAGGTGGCTTAAATGAGAAACAAAGGTTTAGAAGAAAGGTAAGAGAGTACTTTGTTGGTAAAGGCTTCTTTGAAACAAAAACTTATTCACTAGTAACTGAAGAAATGGCAGTAAAATTTGATAATAAAGCTTTAGAAACGATTAGAATTATGAATCCGTTAACGAAAGAAAGAGAATATCTAAGGCATTCACAGTTACCATCCTTAATTCATGTTTTGACCTATAATCAATCTCGCAAGATAGATGATGTAATGATTTTCGAGATGGGAAAAGGCTATTTTGTTGATGAGGAAGTTGAGAAACTTTCCTTCCTGCTAAAAGGAAGATTAAATTCTTCATTATGGCAAAAGGATCTTGGTAAAGTTGATTTTTACTTATTAAAAGGACTAATCGAAACCTTGCTTAAAAGCTTAAAAATTAGCAATTATGAATTTATAGTTCCTGAGGTATTACAAGCGAATCTTCACCCAGGTATTAGTGCTAACTTGGTTATCGCAGGTGTAACAGTTGGTTATTTAGGTAAACTTCATCCAGAAGAAGAACATAAACTGGGAATAAATGATATTTTTGTTTCTGAACTTGATTTAGATCAATTGTTTAAGGCAAGTGAAAACAAGAATATTACTTACAAAGAAGTATCGAAGTATCCAAGTATAAAAAGAGATTTAGCTTTGTTAGTTCGTAAAGAAATTTCTGGTAAAGACTTAATTGAAACTATAAATAAGATTAACAAATCCATTCTTAAAAATGTTGAAATATTTGATGTTTATGAAGACTCCACAATGGAAAATGAATTGTCGATTGCTCTTAGTTTAGAATTCTCAAGAAATGATAGAACCTTAGAAACTAAAGAAGTTGATGAAGCTATCGAAAAGATCTTAAATAAACTAAAAGAAGACTTAAATATAACTATAAGAGGTTAAAATGACTGATTTTCAGTCATTTTTTCGTTAAAATAAAGAAAATATCTTGATATACTATTGCATTATTGACTTAGATAACATAAAATAAGTTTTACAACTATTATGGTTGAAGAGGATTTATCATGCTAAAATATATTACAAAAAGAACCATATGGATGATCATAAACATATTTTTTGTTTTGACATTTCTTTATTTAATTTTAACTTTATCAATGCTCATAATATGGACAAGATTACCCATTGATATTATGCTTGATATGTCATTAGAAGCTTATAAGACATATATAACTAATATATTTACAAGTTGGGATTTTGGTTTGTCATCACGAGGCGTTGATGTCTGGGAGTTAGTCTGGCCAAAACTATTATTATCATTGAAATACAATTTTGTGGCACTATTCATTTACGTATTCTTTGGTGTTTTTTTAGGTATGATTGCCGCTATTAGAAAGAATAAATTATTGGATGTATTGGTTTCTATTTTTTCAATGATCTTTCAATCAATCCCCTCTTTTGTTGTTGCTTTCTTTTTAGTGTTTGTTGTAGGGTATAAGTGGAAATTATTAATACCTCAAGCTCCTTATTATAGCGCTCCTTTTTTAGAACAATTAGAAGGGATGATTATTCCTGTTATTTCCTTAACACTTTGGCCTTTAGGAAAGTTCACGCAATTAGTTCGTGGTGAGATTGTTGAAAAGATGAATTCCGATTACTTCTTGTTGTTAAGGGCGAAAGGTTTAACAAAAACTCAAGCGGTAATAAGACATTCCTTAAAAGATGCTGTTACTACGGTTATTCCTGAGATAATACCTACATTTGTTATTGTGATAGGATTAAGTTTTGTGGTGGAATCCATTTACAATATTCAAGGTGTATCAAATCTCTTAATGGATTCTATTGTATTAGTAGGTGAGTGGTATACTTCAGTTATCATCGATGTCAATGTGGTGGTGACTATTGGAATCTTATTATATGGGGCAATAATGATTACATCGTTAATTACAGATATTTTATTACCTATTCTAGACCCAAGGGTAAGAATCACTGGTAAGAAAATCTAAAAACTGATAAACACGAGATAAATTCTCGTGTTTTTATTGTAAAATCTTAACTTTTGCCTGGTTTTTTCAAAGTATTTATTTAAGACTTTTACTAGTCGTGTTATAATATTTGAGAATATTATAAGGAGGGATTATGGAGAAAATTATCAATGTTACCAACTTAAAAAAGAGTTATGGTAATGTCGAAGCAGTTAAAGGTATTGACTTCTATGTTGAAGAAGGAACTTTATTTGCTTTTTTAGGTCCTAATGGCGCGGGAAAAACAACAACTATTAATATATTATCAACACTTCTCACCATGGATGCAGGTGAAGTGGAAATTAATGGAACTAGAATAGGTGAGGATGAAGATTTAATTAGAAACTCAATCGGAATAGTTTTCCAAGAAGGAGTACTTGATCCTTTACTTACTGTTAAAGAAAACCTAGAGACAAGAGGAAGCTTTTATAAGATACCGAAAGAAGTCTTAAAAGAAAGAATAACGAATGCTTTAGCAGTTACAGGGATTGAAAACATCGCAAGCAGAAGGTATGGTACTTTATCTGGTGGTCAGAAAAGACGTTGTGATATCGCTAGAGCTTTATTACATAAGCCGAAAATTCTTTTCCTAGATGAACCAACTACTGGGTTAGATCCTCAGACAAGAAAGAATGTTTGGAATACCATTCTTCATTTACAAAAGAATGAGAATATGACCGTTTTTTTAACTACTCATTATATGGAAGAAGCTGATGGGGCTGATTATGTTGTGATTATCGATAATGGAGAAATCGTCGCTAAAGGAACACCTTCCTATTTAAAGGATACATTTTCTAAAGACAGTTTAAACCTTAAAGCTAAGGATGAAGCAAAGTTAATTCAATGGTTAGAGAAGAATAAACATAGTTACATTAAGAAAAACGATATCTTAGTAATTAAGATCGATGAAACATTAGCTAGTATTGATATTATTAATCAAGTAAAAGATAATCTACAATCATTCCAAGTATTAAATGGAACTTTGGATGATGCATTTATTAATATTACTGGGAAGGAGATCAGAGAATGATATTTAGTTTAGTAAAAAGAAATTTAAAACTTTTCTTTCGGGATAAAGTATCAGTCTTTTTCTCTTTATTAGGGGTTTTTATAATTATTGGATTATATGTAATTTTCCTAGGTAAGATGATGGTGTCTTATACAGAAGATGTTATTGGTGATAACGCCTCATTCTTAATGACCAGTTGGATTATGGCTGGGGTTATATCTGTAACAACCATAACCACCTGTATGGGTGCTTTCGGAATCATGGTTGAAGATACTGCTCTTAAGAAAATGAGGGATTTTAAAGTTTCACCTATCAAGAGATCGACTTTAGTAATTTCATACATTGTTTCTGCAATGATTATTGGGATAATCATGAGCATTGTTACTTTGATTTTAAGTGAGCTATACATCTATCTAAATGATGGTGAGTTTTTAAGTTTTGTCGCAATCTTAAAAGTTCTTGGTTTGATTTTATTATCAGTTTTTTCTAGTTCTGCCTTGGTATTCTTAATAATATCTTTTATTAAGAGTCAAAATGCATTTGGAACAGCAAGTTCAATAATTGGTTCTTTGATTGGTTTTTTAACAGGTATTTACATTCCTATTGGTAATTTACCAGTTGGAGTCCAGACTGTGATTAAGATTTTTCCCTTGTCTCATTCAGGTGTGATGCTAAGACAGGTGATGATGAATGAAGCTGTGGACTTAGAGTATCTACCTGATCATTTTAAGACATTTATCGGTTTGAACTTTGAAGTTAATGGTGAGTTTTTAAGTAATTTTGTCCATATTGCTTATCTTTTAGCTAGTGGTGTGGTATTCTATATACTAGCAATTGTGGTTGTATCAAAAAAGAGGAGTAAATAGGTGAAAAATAACTTTTATAATTATCCAATTTTCAAATTGAAAGAGTACTTGGTTAGTCAGGGTTTTAAGGCTTTTAGCGCTGATCAAATTTATAAATGGGTCTATGAACAAAAAGTAACTGATCCAGAATTCATGACCAATATCTCTAAGGATTTAAGAGTCTTTCTTAAATCTAATTTTAGTTTTAATGATTTAGAGCTTGTGACAAGACAAGGTTCGGATGATACAACGAATAAGTTTTTATTTAAATTAAATGATGGAATAGTAATTGAATCAGTTTTGATGCAACATGACTATGGTTTAAGCCTATGTGTTACCTCTCAAGCAGGGTGTTCAATGGGTTGTAGTTTCTGTGCTTCTGGGTTAATCAATAAGCAAAGAGACTTAAGTGTAGGGGAACTAGTATCTCAAGTAGTATCAGTTGAGAACATTACTAAAGAGAAAATTACTCATATCGTAGTAATGGGGACAGGGGAACCTTTTGATAACTATGATAATGTCATGGACTTTATCAGAGTCATCAATCACAAACATGGATTGGAAATTGGCGCTAGACATATAACCGTCTCAACTTGTGGAATTATCCCTAAAATTTATGAGTTTGCAGAAGAAGAAATCAGGGTTAATCTTGCGATAAGTTTGCATGCTCCAAATGATGAGTTAAGAACAAAAATTATGAAGATTAATAAAGTTTATCCGTTAAATGACTTAATTGAAGCGGTTAAAGATTATTTTGAAAAAACTAAGAGAAGAGTAACTTTTGAATATATTCTTTTAAGAAATGTAAATGATGAATTAAGTCATGCAAATGAGTTAAGCGATCTAATCAGAGGAATTAATTGTTATGTCAATTTAATACCATATAATACTGTTAACGAATTTGGATATAAGAAGTCAGAAGAGTCAAGAGCAAACCGTTTTTATCAACAATTGGTAAAAAGAGGAATCAATGTAACCTTAAGGAAAGAAATGGGTTCAGAGATCGATGCTGCTTGCGGACAACTAAGGTTGAAAAACCTTGAATAAGAGATTACCGAAAGTATTTGACTGAAAGTTGATATTTTGGTAAAATAAGTATGTTATTTTCAGGAAAAAGGTGAGAAAAATGAAAAAGGAAATTAAAAAAATAGCCTTGTTAACAGGTGGTGGAGATTGTTCAGGTTTAAACGCTGTTATTAGAGCGATAGTTAAATCGGCAATACTAAAGCATAATTATGAAGTTATCGGTTTTAAAGGCGGGTATCACGGCTTATATACCGATGATTATATTAAAATGGATTTAACTACTGTTGCAGGTATCTTCCATCAAGGTGGAACAATTTTAAAGATGAGTAATAAAGATAACTTATTTAACTACAAAACAGTAGATGAAAATGGAAAAGAAGTTTACAAAAATGTATCCGATGTAGCTGTGGAGAATCTAAAAAAACATAAAATTGATGCTTTAATTATCATCGGTGGTGATGGAACATTAACCTCAGCTAGAGACTTCGCTAGAAAAGGTGTAAATGTTGTAGGGATTCCTAAAACAATTGATAATGATGTTCCAGCAACAGAAATTACTTTCGGTTATAGAACAGCTTTAGATCATATTATGCTAAGTCTGGATGCATTACACACAACTGCTTATTCTCATGATCGTGTTATGATCTTAGAAGTTATGGGAAGAAATGCAGGGTGGTTAGCTTTAGAGGGTGGAATCGCTGGATCCGCTGATGTTATTTTAATTCCAGAAATTCCTTATGATGTGAAATCTGTCGCTAAAACGATCTTTGAACGTTATAATAGAGGTTCTAAGTTTACGATCATTTGTGTAAGTGAAGGAGCTAAACCTGTCGATGGTGATGTTACAATCAAAAAGATTGATAAAGACAGTCCTGACTCAGTTAAATTAGGTGGTGTAGGTGAAATCCTAGCTGCTAAGCTTGAAAAAGTAGTAAAACCAGTTACTGGTCAAGATATTCGAGTTACAACCCTAGGATATATTCAAAGAGGTGGAGTCACGAACACATTTGATAGAATTTTAGGTACTAAGTACGGTTCATATGCAGTAGACATGGTAAATAGAAATGAGTTTGGCCGAATGGTAATCATTCAAAATGATCGCATGGATTCAGTTAGAATTGAAGAAGTTGTTGGTTCTGGTGAAATCGGACAAACCAGCACTGGTGGGGCAAGAATTGTCAATCCACATGGTGACTTAGTGAATGCTGCAAGAGATATAGGAATAACATTTGGAGATTAATGGAGGAGAGTTTATGGAATTAAAAGGAAGTCAAACAGAGAAAAACTTACTTGAAGCTTTTGCTGGAGAATCAATGGCAAGAAACAAATACACTTTCTACGCTGATAAAGCAAGAGAAGAAGGATATGTTGAAATTGCTGAATTTTTTGAAGAAACTGCTATCAATGAAAGAGAACATGGAAAAATCTGGTTTAAGTTGTTACATGACGGTGGTGTTCCAACAACAGACGTAAATTTACAAGACGGTGTTGATGGCGAACATTATGAATGGACTGAAATGTACAAAGGCTTTGCTGAAACTGCAAAACAAGAAGGGTTTAATAAAATTGCTTTCCTTTTTGAAAAAGTTGCAGAAATTGAAAAAAGACATGAAGAAAGATACCTTGCATTACTGAATAGATTAACCAATGATGAAGCATTTATGTCAAATGATGAATCAGAAGTTTGGATTTGTGCAAACTGTGGACACTTACATTTTGGTAAGAGAGCGCCTAAGATTTGTCCAGTATGTGATTATCCTCAAGCATATTTCAAGAGACATACAGAAAAAATTTAGTTTAAGAAGGCTTAATAGCCTTCTTTTTTCTTGATTTTTCTGTGTGAATCTTTGATTTCGTGATATAATATATACAAATAAAACTAAAGGTGATGTGGTTGGAAAAACAAGGAAGAATTATAAAATTAATTGGTGGATTATACACCGTAATTGATGAAGAAAAAAATCGTTATGTAATAAAACCTTTGGGTGTTTTTCGCTATAAAAATATCCAACCTAAGGTTGGGGATTTAGTGAAGTTTAATGAGGATTCCATCACGGAAATTTATCCGCGAAAGAATGAGTTATATCGGCCGATGGTAGCGAATATTGACCAAGCATTATTAGTAAATTCAGCTAAGAAACCTGATTTTAGTTTTTTGTTACTAGATAAATTTTTAGCATTAATTGAAGCGAATGAAATTGAACCAATTATTATCATAACTAAGGTTGATTTAATGACGGAAATAGAGTTAGCTGATTTAAAGGAAAAACTAAGTTATTATGAGAGGTATTTTAAAGTAATCTATTTTAGTTCTAAAACTAAAGTAGGTGTCGAAGAAATACTAGCAATTACTAAAAATAAAGTGAACGTCTTATCTGGCCAAACCGGGGCAGGTAAATCAACTTTGTTAAATACAATTGATCCTAGTTTAAACATTGAAACGAACGAGATATCAAAGGCTTTAGGTCGAGGTAAACACACTACAAGGCATGTGGAATTAATCGCTTTTGGTGAAGGATTTATTGCGGATACTCCTGGATTTTCTAAGTTAGAGTTTGTCGATTTTAAATCCGATCAATTAAAATTTTATTACCCTGATTTCTTCGCAATGAGTTCTGGTTGTAAGTTCTATGAGTGTACCCATATTCATGAACCAGGTTGTGCTATTAAGAACGCTGTTGAAAAAGGAGAAATACTCAAAGAACGATATGAGAATTACCAGTTTATTTACAATGAAATAAAGGTTCAAAAACCGATATATAGGAGGGATGAGAAATGATTTGTTCACCATCATTTTTAAGTTGTGATTTCGCGAAATTAGAAAGTGAAATAAAATCTGTAAGTAATGCAAAATGGCTTCACTTCGATGTTATGGATGGTTTGTTTGTTGGTAATAAAACCTATAATCATATGATGGTTAGAGAAATTAAAGCCTTCAGCAAACAATTTTTTGATGTCCATTTAATGATTGAAGAACCAGAGAAGTATTACCAAGATTATATAGCTGAAGGTGCAGAATTAATCACTTTTCATTATGAAGCAACATCAAAACCTCTAGAACTAATAAAGAAAATAAAAAAACAAGAAATATTAGCAGGAATCTCCATTAAACCAGATACACCAGTTGAGGTGTTAGATGATTTGTTGCCTTACTTAGATTTAATCTTGATTATGAGCGTTGAACCTGGTAAAGGTGGTCAAAGTTTCTTAACGAATTCGCTGGATAAAATCGCCTACTTAAACGAAAAGAGAAATCTTCTAGATTATAGTTATTATATCGAAGTCGATGGGGGTATTAATCTAGAAACCGCCAAGTTAGTAAAAGATAAGGGATGCGATGTTATAGTTGTCGGTTCATTTATTTTCAATAAAGAAGACCGAAGAAAGATAATCGAGGAATTAAAAAATGTATGATAAGATAAAGATTTTTTGTGGTCCTAACGATTATAATTTTAAACAATTATATTTTGAAGAATCAAAAGAATTTCTTGTAGGAATTGATTCAGGGTTGGAGTACCTAGTTGATATTAATAAGCAAATTGATTTAGCTGTTGGTGATTTTGATTCAATAAACCCTGAGATTTTTGATAGAGTAAAAACGAAATGTGACCATATAATCAATTTAGAAAAAGATAAGAATATGACGGACTTAGCCTATGCTTTAGATTATATTTATAATAATATGGATTATAATGAAATTGAAGTTTACGGAGGAATATCAGGAAGAATTGATCATTTTCTTGCAAACTTAAATTTAATTAGAAAATATAATTTCTCTTTAAGAGATGATCATCACTATATCTATTTATTAAGTAAGGGAAAACATCAAATTAGTAACTTTAAAAACTATGTGTCTTTCTTTGCGATTGAAGATGTTTACGGACTAACTTTGAAAGGTTTTAAGTTTAATTTAGATAGTTATTATTTAAGTTCCACTGACTCTCTTTGTGTTTCAAATCAAGGTAGTGGATTAGTTGAATTTAATAAAGGAAAATTATTGGTTGTGATGAGTGATGATCGTTGATGTGATTTACCAATCAAAGCTTTAGATTTTAATGCAAATATATGTTATAATTAATCACCTTAGGAGGTGCAGAAGATGAAAAAAATATATGTGTTTTTCTTGATGATTTTATTTACCAGTGCACTTGTTGGATGTGGAGGGATATTTGATACAGCTGAAACTACTACAAGAACTTTCTTAACAAGACCAACAGTATCAAATACGACTGTTAATACCATTAATGATGAATTGATTATTTCTGATTTATACGAGAAAATATATGAAGACTTATATGAAGAAGTTTTAGCAGAAGTAATAAATGATATATCTGAAGAGAGATTTCAACAAATATATGATTCAATTATTTTTGATTTATTAGAAGAAATAGAAGCAGGTAATATTAGTGTCTCAGCTGCCTCAGTTATTGATATGATATTAGCAATAGAAGCAAAACAAGCAAATGCTGTTGTAGGTGTTAGAAACTATAACTCTAATGGTGTTGTTACTAGCGTTGGCTCTGGGGTAATCTATAAACAAGTCGGTAATAAATACTATGTTTTATCCAATAATCATGTAGTTGAAGATGGAGTTTCCTTTACAGTAGTTTTTGAAAATGGGGAAGAAGTAAATGCGGTGTTACGTGGTGTTGATGAGTTGGTCGATGTAGCTGTTTTATATTTTATCTCTGATGAAGAGTATGAAGTAGTGGACTTTGCTGATTCAGATAGCTTAAGAAAAGGTGAAATTGTCTTAGCAGTTGGACATCCTTCCGGTTTTAACTATTTTGGTTCAATGACACTAGGGATTGTCTCAGGTTTAAAAAGATACTTTGATATCGATGAAGATGGAGTGAATGATATGTTTGTTGGTTATATCCAACATGATGCAGCAATTAACTCAGGAAATAGTGGTGGAGCTTTATTTAACCTTAAAGGGGAGTTAGCTGGTGTTAATGTTATTAAAATTGCTGCGACTGGTATCGAAGGCATGGGCTTTGCGATTCCTGCCAATCTAGTAGAAGCAATTGTAACCGATATTGAAGAACTGGGTTATTCCATCCAAAAACCAGTTTTAGGAATTAGATTTGTTGATATTTATAATAATCAAAAATTCTTTGATGATAATGACATTGTGTTACCTGAAGGGTTAACTAGTGGGTTCTTTATCATTGAAGTAGTAGAAGATTCAACTATGGATGGTTATGTACTGCCAGGAGATATTATTATAGAAATCGGTGATGTTATTATTACCAACAGCAATAACTTTGTGGAAGAGTTTTCTAAATATCGAGTGGGAAATGTGATTGATTTAGTGGTTATTCGAGATGGAGTAACTATTGTTATTGAAAATATTGAACTGAAAGCAGCGGTGAGATAATATGAAAAAAATCTTAATCTTTCTGAGTTTAACTTTAATAGCTGTTATTGGTGCATATAATGTTTATGGGGAAGAAACTCCAGTAACAACTACCACTTTTGATACTACAGTTACGAATACTATTGGTACAACAAATGTTTATCATTACACAGATTATCAAGATCTTATTGATCAAATATATGCTGATGTCTATGAAGATATTTATGATGATTTATATAACAGTTTAATCGATAGAATTGATAATGATTTTTATAACCAGATTTATGCACAAGTTGAAGATAGAATTGCAGAAATATTAGAAAGCGAAGAGTTTTCAGTATATGTAGATGATTTTCAACAACAGATTTTTGATGTAGTCGATATTGCTAATAAATCTGTTATAGGTGTTGCGAATTATCTTGGTTCAGAACTTCAAGCAGTTGGTTCTGGAGTTATTTATAAATATGATGAATTAACAGAGAAATACTATATAATTACTAACGAACATGTTGTAGCGGATGGTAATAACTTTACTGTTGTTTTTGAAGATAAAGCCGAATATCAAGCAACACTTCTTGGTTATGATACGGAAGTGGATATTGCAATTTTAAGTTTTGAAGCAAGTGACAGAACTGATATTATTGTCTCTGATCTTGGTGATTCAGATGTTTTAACAAAAGGATCTATTTTAGTGGCCTCAGGTAATCCTCAGGGCTTTAATTTCTATGGTTCTGTAACTTTAGGTTTAGTATCTGGTATCAGAAGAAAAGTTGATAACAATCAATATATTGATTATATCCAACATGATGCCGCAATTAACTCAGGTAATAGCGGGGGACCGATTTATAATATCGATGGTGAAGTTGTTGGTATTAATGTTTCTAAGTTTGCCGCAACAGATATCGAAGGAATGGGTTTTGCTATTCCCATTAATCTTATCAAACGGATTATCACAAGAATTGAAGCAGGAGATTTTCCAGTCAATACTATCATGCCGAGATTAGGGGCAAATTACTACGATGTTTCTAAGTATTATAATGAAGGTATTGTTAGGGTAACGAATATTGAAGTAAATGGTGAAGTAAGAAATGATGCTATCACGATTACTTTACCAACTGGAATTCAAACTGGATTTTTATTATATACAATCGATAAAGGACTGACACTTGGGCTGAGCTCTATTAAGAGTGGAGATTTGATTTATCAAATTGATGATTTTGTTATAACGGATCAGATAGCTTATTATCAACATGTCTATGCAAATTATGAATCAGGAGATACAGCAACAATCACATACTATGTCTTTGATGATGATACTTATGAGTATGCAGTAGACCCTATAAGTGTTGAGGTAACATTTAAGTAAAAAGAAAAAAGCAGGATTCCTGCTTTTCTTTTGTATTTGGTTAAAAATTTAAGCTCTTTGTACCTTGCCGCTTTTTAATGCTCTAGCAGAAACGTAAACGCGTTTTACTTGACCATCTTCATCGATAATTCTAACTTTTTGTAAATTTGCTTTCCAATGCTTTCTTGTAGCATGCATTGAATGCGAACGGTTGTTTCCAGACATAAATTTTTTACCTGTTACAGCACATACTCTTGGCATGATTATCACTCCGTTTCTGTAAAGATTTCAGCATTACTATTTTATCATATATCTTGAAAAATGCAAGGAAAAAAAATATAAATTGATTTAAGAATAAAAACTTGGTATTTTCTTTTCTTGATATTGCATGAGTATACAAAATAATTGCAATTTTTTTGTGATTATGATATAATGCTATTGCTTTTTTTGAATATAAATTGTCGAACACGAAGAACCAAAAAAACAAAAATAAGAAGGAGTTTTACTTATGTCAACAAATCTAATTGATGGAAAATTATTTAGAGATTTAGTTGTTAATGGAAGTGTGAAATTAAAAAACAATATGAATCGGATTAATGATTTGAACGTTTTTCCGGTTCCTGATGGAGATACAGGTTCCAATATGTCAGCAACGATGTCAGCTGGCGCAAATGCTATTAAGCAAAACGATGAAGAATCAATCGGTAAAGTTGCTAAAGCATTAGCTAGAGGAATGTTAATGGGAGCTCGTGGTAATAGTGGGGTTATTCTTTCACAATTATTTAGTGGGATTTCCAAAGGTTTGGTCGATAAAGACAGCGTCGGTGTTGTTGAGTTCTCGCATGCTTTAAGATCAGGCGTTGAACAAGCATATGCGGCGGTAATTCATCCAGTTGAGGGTACGATTCTTACCGTATCACGCGAAGGGGCAGATGAAGCTATATCTGTTTGTGAAGATGTTGATGATTTTGAAGAGTTATTTGACATTTATATAAAAGAATTATATGAGTCTTTAGACCGAACACCAGATTTACTACCAATTTTAAAAGAAGTAGGAGTAATCGATTCAGGTGGAGCTGGTTTTATTGAAATAGTGGAAGGTATGAGAGATTGCCTAAAAGGTAAAATCTATGAAGATAAAGTGGAACCAAGTAGTGACTATAAAGTTGATTTGACTAATTATAAACATGAAGAGGGCCAAGACTTTGGTTATTGTACTGAGTTTATTATGCAAATCGAAAAAATGAGTGAGTTTTCTCAAAAAGAGTTTATTGATATGATTTCACCACTAGGAGATTCTTTAGTTGTTGTTCAAGATGAAAACATCTTAAAGGTACATATTCATACTCAAACTCCTGGGGATGCTTTGAATTTAGCACAACATTTTGGATTCTTTGTAAATTTAAAAATTGAAAATATGAATTTACAACATACAGAAGTATTAATCCATCAAGATGAAGCACATCAAGATGATTGTGAATGTGGTCATGACCATACTTTATCACGCGCACCAAAAATAAAGAAAAAATACGCAATTGTCGCTGTAGTAAACGGAGAAGGTTTAAAACAAACATTTATTGAAATGGGTTGTGATTATATTGTTGAAGGTGGACAAACGATGAATCCTTCTGTAGAAGATTTTGTCACTGCTGTAGAACAAATTAACGCTGACCATATCATTATCATTCCTAATAATAAAAACGTCTTATTGAGCGCAGAAACAGCTGCTGAAATGATTGAAGATAAGGATGTTTATGTTTTAAAAGCAAAAACAGTTGCTCAAGGGTATTCAGCCCTTACAATGTTTGACGCTACGGAAGATATTGACACTAATCTAGAAGAAATGAGTGAGTATCTTACGAGAGTGAAAACTGGAGAAGTTACCTTTGCTATCCGTCAATCAAAAAACAACGGTGTTGACATTAATAAAGATGATTTCATGGGTATTTTTAATGGTAATATTGTTAACTCCAACCCTTCAAGAGTTGAAGTAGTTCATAGTTTAGTTAAAGAAATGGTTGATGAAAACAGCGAAATCATAACCATAATGTATGGTAAAGATGTGACTAAGGAAGAGATTGATAACCTTTTAGCTTATATTGAAGATGAGTTTGGCATTGAAGTTGATGTCATCAATGGTGGCCAAGAAATCTACTCCTATATCATATCTGTAGAATAATTAATCAAGAGGTGTTGAGAGATACCTCTTTTTTTTATTACTTAAGAAATTGTATTTACATAATTATATAGTAATACAAAATATATAATATATAGGGTTTAATAATGCTTTGTAAAATGGTATAATTTAAGTAACAGATTACAGAAAGAAAGGAGGAAAAATCTTGAAGTATA
>NPIE01001245.1_pt3 | contig 89273 bp, 69 predicted proteins | sample 8637661 | NCBI WGS metagenome assembly NPIE01 (sample SAMN07420842, study PRJNA396082) | bioreactor metagenome | isolation source: sample BA12 brine-fed electro-methanogenic bioreactor BA | place: Japan: Kochi | collected 2016-12-09
CGACAATGTCCCCTTACGGGGAACACCCAACCACCTTGTCCTTTAAATACAAACATGAGCGTGGGGAGACTCGAACTCCCAACCAATGGCTTAAAAGGCCACTGCTCTGCCATTGAGCTACACGCCCATCATCAGGATAGTATTGTAGCACGCACCGCCTGCAGCGTCAACACAAATTGCCCGGCGGGGCGCTGATCAGTTGGTTTTTTTGACGCTGCGCAGCATCAGCTCGAAATTGTCGAGAGTCTCATTTTCCGTCTGCCCGTAAGGGAAGTTGGTGATGAAGGTGAAGTAAGCGCTGTCGGTTTCGAAGAAATAGGTCGACATCTCGACCTCGCCCTGGGCTGTTGCGATCAGGTGGCTGAATTCGTTCACTCTGAGCTGGTTCACCCGGAAAGATTCCTGGTCCAGCAGCACGGCAAACTGGCTGCCATCCAGGCTGATGGGGATATCGCCGCTGGTGAGGTCGAAGAAGGCCTCCTTGCTGAAGGACGAGGTGTCCTTGATGTGGGCGATCAGCGTGACGCAGTTTTGCTGGAACTCGACCTCCTGGCTGGGCGTGCATTTCGGCGGCACCAGGGTGATCTCCCATTGACCGGGTATATCGCGTGTGGGTGCAAAATCGACCAGCCAGCGCGGCGGCAGCCTGAACTCAACATTGAGTGCGGGTTCCTGTTCGATGGTGAAAACTTTCCAATCCTCTGTCTCACTGGCGCCGCAGGCGGAAAGGACCAATAAAGCGGCCAGGCTGATCAAAAGGGGGATGTATTTACGTAGGTGCATGCTTTCCTCAATCTATGTGCGTGTTTGGGTGTGAATCTCGATAGTATAATTGCAGATGAACATCCTTGGGCCAACCAGGATCAGTAACGCGCATCTGGTGACGCCAGTCAATTTTACCTCAAGAACGGTTTTAGCGCTCAGGTGATTTGACTCACCTGTGCTCAGTGACGCCGAGTGCCTAGGGTCAGGGATGAGTAACTCAACACCATCGCTGAGACGATTTAGCGAGAAAGGGAGCACTGATGGCCTCAGATAAAAGCAAAACAACCCGTGCATTTGGCTTATGGGATAGCAAAATCACGCCGGATCTGATCGCAGCGGCGGTCACCCTGAGCGATCCCCAGTGGGATTTGGACGGGGAGACGCTGGTGTGGCGCGAGGTGCGCTCTGGCCAGGGCGTGCTGATGACCAGGCCGGCTGGTGAAGCGCCTTATTTGCTCTCCGGTGAGCTGAATGTGCGCGGCGGGGTAGGTTACGGCGGCGGTGATTTCACGCTGCGCGCCGGGCTGGTGGTCTTTGCCGAAAAAGATGGCCGCCTCTACCGGCGGACGCTCGGACCGGGCTTCCCGGAGCCGATCACGCCGACTTTTGGCAGCACGGCTGCTCCTCAGCTCTCGCCCGATAACCGCTGGGTCGCCTTTGTGCATACCTATGAGGGGTCGGATGTGCTGGCGCTGGTGGATTCCGAGGGCAAGCGCTGGCCGGACAAGCTGGCAGAAGGCGCAGATTTCTATATGCAGCCAGCCTGGCACCCCAGCGGCCAGGCGATCGCCTGGGTGGAATGGGATCATCCCAATATGCCCTGGGATGGCACCCGGCTGATGTTGGCCGTGCTGGAAGGCGTTCCGCCCAGGATCACAGCCGCGCAGCACCTGGCAGGCGATAAGGATATTGCCATTTTGGGGCCTGCTTTTTCACCCGATGGGCGCTACCTGAGCTATATCCGCAACCTGGGCGAATGGGATCAGCTGGTGCTGCAGGACCTGGAGACCGGCGCTCTCACGGTGCTGGTGGAGGATGCTGCCCTGCTGAAGCCCGCCTGGATCCAGGATGTGGTGGTTCAGGCCTGGTCAGCGGAGAGCGACCGGGTTTTCTTCCTGCAGTCACAGGCAGGAGTGACCGCCCTCAACCAGGTCGATGTGGAGACCGGCGAAGTCAGCCCTGTGGATTTGTCGCCGTACACCGCATTCAGCCAGGTTTCCCTCAGCCCGGCAGGTGAGATCGCGCTGGTGGCCAGCGCGCCGACGGTCTCGGCGCGGGTGATCAGCACGGGCAAATCCGGCCTGACCGTTCATCAGCGCAGCACGAGCGAAGCGATTCCCCCGGAGGATCTGCCCAGGCCTTACGAGATCCAATGGACTTCGACGGATGGCGAAACGGTCTACGGTATATACTCGCCGCCGATCAGCAGCCGGTTTACCGGGGACGGCCTGCCGCCCGCGATCGTGTTGATCCACGGCGGGCCGACCAGCAGCGTGATGGTCGGCTACGACCTGGAGGCTGCATTTTTCACCAGCCGCGGGTATGGGTACCTCTCGGTCAATTACCGCGGCAGTACGGGGTACGGGCGGGCATACCGTGAAGCCCTGCGGGGCAGGTGGGGCGAGCTGGACGTGATCGACGCGGCCGGGGCAGCCCAGGCGCTGATCGATCAAGAACTGGCCCACCCGGGCCAACTGGTGATCAAAGGGGGCAGCGCAGGCGGGTACACCGTGCTGAACACGCTCATCCGCTTCCCGGGGCTGTATAAGGCAGGGATCTGCTCCTACGGGGTGACAAACCTGTTCACCCTGGCGATGGACACACACAAATTTGAGGAGCGGTACACCGATTCGCTGGTAGGCCCCCTGCCCGAGGCGGCAGAGAAATACCGGGCCTGGTCACCGGTGTTCCACGCAGAAGCGATCAAAGACCCCGTGGCCATCTTCCAGGGGGAAGAGGACAAAGTGGTGCCGCCCAGCCAATCGGAAGAGATCGTGAAGGCGCTCAAGGCGAACGGGGTACCGCACGAGTACCATCTCTACCCCGGGGAGGGGCACGGCTTCAGGAAATCCGAAACCCGCCGGGCGTATTACAAGGCGATCGAGCGCTTCTTGCTGCAGTACGTGGTGTTTGGGTGAGTCTGCTTCGCTAAGGGATTATATCGCTGGTAGAGGCCTGTGGGCTGGGGAAGGTGAAAAAACAAGCGGGTAAATGGCAGAAAGGATTATCCAATTAATTACCTTTCAGCGTTTACCCGCCCACGTTCATTATTCACGCATCTGAAAAATGTGACCCCCTGGTACCTCATAGAGTAACAACTGATCTCAACCCCCCTCATTCCTCGTTGGGTTCAACGTGGACATAGGCCCGGTCAACTTCGGTCAGCTCTTCAAGGGCGGCGATGATGCGGTCGGAGATGTCGTGGACGACTTCCAGCGAGGCATCGCCGGGCATATTGATGTGCATGTCGATGGCCAGCTTAGGCCCCACATATTCGCTGACCATATGGTGCACCTCGTGAATGCCTTCCACGCCGTTGGCGGTGGTGATGATCTTTTGGCGGAGGGATTCGTCGGGGCCGGCACCCGTCAGATAGGCAAAATTTTCCCGCCCTGCTGAAAAGGCAGCCCTGAAAATCCACAGCGAGACCAGCGCTCCCGCAATGGGGTCGAGCAGGGGATGGAGCAATCCTGAGCCCCAGATGCCAATGAAAGCTGCTAGGGACGTGAGCACATCACTGAGGTTGTCGATAGCCGAGGCACGCAAGGCCGGGCTTTCCGCTTTTTTTGCCAGGCTTCTGATCACGAGGAACATGCCGGCTTTAATCCCCGCACTGGCAAGCAGCACCAGGGTGGGCAGACCCGGATCAATCGCTGAGCCACCGGCGAGAAAACGGCTGACGGAAGAACGCAGGGCTTCGTAACCAGCGATCGACATCATCAAGGCGACCACCAAGCCAACCATCGGCTCAAAGCGGGCATGCCCCTGGGGATGTGAGAGGTCGGGCGGCTCGAGGACTTTCCGCAGGGCGATAATCAGCGCGAGGGAGTAAACCACGTCCGACAGGGAGTTGGCTGTGTCGGCATATAAAGCGATACTGCCCGATAGGTAAGTGGCGATGCCCTTGCCGGCCACCAGGAGAATGTTCCCGGCCAGGGTGATCATCAATGCGGTTTGAAAAGTTTTTTCTCGGGTTGGATTGGGTTTATGGTCACGTATCCATTGCATCGTCATTTATTTATTAAGCCTATCATTCGTGGATAAAAATCTCTTTATTATAGTCAATATTTCCGGCATGTGAGCAGTGGGTAAAATGTCGGGGTTTGATCTGTCATTTGTTTGCGGCAGGCCGGTCAGGGCTGGAAAACAGCCTTCGGCAGCGGACGGCCTTCCAGGCCTGCGATCAGATTGTCAACCGCCAGCAGGGACATCTTCTCACGGGTGGTGCGGGTTGCGCTGCCGATGTGCGGGACGATGATAGCATTGGATTGCTGATAGAGCGGGTGGGATGGCGGGAGGGGTTCGGGGTCGGTGACGTCCACTGCAGCATATCCGAGCTGACCGGAGATAAGCGCAGTGACGAGCGCATCAGTGTCCACCACTGCGCCACGGGCGGCGTTGACCAGGATGGCGTTGGGCTTCATCAGTTTGAATTGTTCTGCACCGATCAGTTTTTTTGTGGTTTCCGTCAGGGGGACATGCAGGCTGATGATGTCAGCATTTTCCAGCAGGTGAGGCAGCGTTACCCGTTCTGCGCCCAGCTCACGATCAAGTTCGGGGTGTTCGTTGTTGTCGCTATAAAGGATACGCATGCCAAAACCCTTTGCCCGGCGGGCAACTGCACTCCCGATGCGGCCCATGCCGACAATCCCCAGGGTGGCCCCGTGGACGGATTCGCCGAGCAGGGTGGTGAGGCCCCAGGTTTTCCATTGCCCGGAACGAGCATAGTCGATGGATTCCCCCAGGCGGCGGGCTGCCGCCAGGATCAGTGCAAAGGCCAGGTCGGCGGTGGCATCGGTCAACAGGTCAGGGGTGTGCCCGACAGCGATTTGCCGGGCTGCGGCTGCGTCAAGGTCGATGTTGTCGACGCCGACAGCCACCTGGCTGATGACCTTTAAGTTCTCGGCTTGCTGGATGAGGTTTGCATCGATGGGGTCTGAGAGCAGGCAGAGCAGTCCGTCTGTTTGGCGAGTCTTTTCAAGTAAAACATCGTAAGGGGGCGGTGTTTCCTCAGGCCAATATTCAGCCTGGCAGAAGGCGTTCAGTTTTTCCTCTGCCTGGGGTGTAAGGCGCCGGGTGACAAATACGGAATACGGCATGGGTCTGCTCCTGAAATGATTGAAATTTGATCTCAACCATTGTACCCGCCAATCCTGATAGGATGTAAAGTCCCGGGGGACTCGTTGCCCGTTTTGTTGCGTGGCGGTTCACTTATGGGCCGCGCGGGGCGGTCTGCAGATGTTTCGGTAACAGGAAGCCTTTTTTCGGTTATAATCGCTTGGTGAGGAGTAAACCTGCTTATGATAATTAAACGTATCCTTCCCAAACTTGGATTATGCCTGGTGTTGTTAACCGTTTTGCTGGCAGGTGCGCATGTGCTGCCTGCCGCTGCCCAACAAAATGTGGTAAATGTCTATATTTTTGAGCGCGAGGGATGCCCGTATTGTGCGCAAGCCATCGCCCACCTGGAGTCTCTGGTTGAAGCCGACCCCCGCATTGTATTGCATGTGTTTGAAATTTCTGAAAACCCTGAATACCGGGACCTGTTCTTAACCTTTGGCGAGCAGTTTGGCTTTGAGCCCAGGTACGTGCCCACCATTTTCGTCAGCGACAAGTTTTGGGTGGGTTATTCCGACGCCATCCAGGCAGAGATGGACCGCGAAATCCAGCAGTGTCTGGGCAGCGCCTGTGTTGACTACGGCGGGCTGATCCTGGAGGATGCGGGCATACCCGTTGAGGTGCCACCTGTTGCCCCGCCAGGAGAGGAAGCCAGCAGTGAGTTCCTGATCAACCTCCCGCTGATTGGCACGATCGACCTGGCTGACCAGTCTTTGTTGTTCAGCACCATTCTGATCTCCTTTGTGGATGGATTTAACCCCTGTTCCATCTGGGTGCTCTCGATGCTGCTGGCGATCACGTTAAATACGCGCTCCCGCAAAAAGGTTCTCATCATCGGTTTCGTGTTTATTACTGTGACCGCATTTATCTACGCGTTGTTCATTGGCGGGTTATTCACAGTGTTCACATTCATCGGCTATTTGGGCTGGATCCAGGTGATCATCGCGCTGGTGGCGATCACCTTTGCCATAGTCAACATTAAGGATTATTTCTGGTACCAGGAGGGCATTTCCTTCACCATCAGCGACAAGAAAAAACCCGGAATCTACAAGGGAATCCGGCGCATCATGAACGCGGAGGAAAGCCTGTGGGGGTTGGTGAGCGCAACAGTCGTTCTGGCTGCCGGGGTTTCACTGGTGGAGTTCTCCTGTACAGCGGGTTTCCCGATGGTGTGGACCAGCCTGCTCGCCGTTCACGAGATCACGGGGATGGCCTTCCTGGGCTTCCTCTTGGTGTACATGCTGGTGTACCAGCTGGACGAATTGGGCATCTTTTTGGTGGCGGTGTTCACCCTGCGGCAGACCAAGATGGAAGAGAAGTATGGGCGCATCCTCAAATTGCTGGGCGGAGTGCTGATGCTGACCCTGGCTGTTGTGATGCTGGTTGACCCCACCTTGATGAACGATATCGGGCGTTCTTTGTGGGTTTTCGGCGCCGCTTTCGGGGTGACTGCGCTGATACTGCTGGTTCACAGGGTGTTGCTGCCTAAATTCAATATCCGCGTCGGCACTGAAGAATAGAAATTTTCGCAGTCAGGTTATTAAATCGCGCGTTTTAGGCCGTTAAGGCTGCCACCGCGCGCATTTTGCGCGCCGCCCAGGCACATTGAGGCGTGTGCCGGGTTTTATATCAAAAAAACTTGCTTTTAAGGCCTTAAATCCCTTATAACAGTTAATAGGATTGGAGGTGTGCATGCCTGATCAGGAAGTCTACTGGCACGAACAAATTCATCGCATTATGCCCGACCTTGAGATCATCGAGTATGAACTTCACCAGGAGGGCTTAGTCAACGATGTGGTGATCGTGAATAACGAATGGGTGATCCGTTTCACCAAAACGGAATGGGGGAAGGAAATCATGGAAAATGAGGACCGCCTGATGACCTTCCTGCAGTCCAGGGTGTCCCTGCCTGTTCCAAAACCCGTGAAACGCGCCGAAGGGGTGATCGCGTACCGGCATCTGGTCGGCGAACATTTTTCTCGCGAGGCCTGGATGCAGGCCGGAGACGAAGGCCAGCAAGCGCTGGCGGATAAACTCGGGACATTTTTGCACGAACTGCACCATATTGACCCCGACGAGTTCGATTGGGACGTGCCGCACAGCTATGCCCCCGTTACCCGGGAGACATGGCTTGAGATCCACGACCGGGTGGTCGGCCAGGTGTATCCACTGCTGCTCCCTCATCAGATCGAATGGGTGGAAAGATTGTTCTTTCCGGCGTTCAGCGAGCCGGATTTCTTTGAGTTTACCCCAGCCCTGGTACACGCTGACCTGGCACCCTACCATATCCTGTGCGACCCCGATGGGGAATGCCTGACAGCTGTGATCGACTTTGGGGTGGCTGGTTTGGGCGACCCGGCTACCGATGTGGGCAGCTTATTGAATTATTACGGCGAATCCCTGGTCGCAAAGCTGGAAAACACCTACCCCGACCTGCCAGGGCTGATCCCTCGGGCACGTTTTTACGCCCATGCTATCGAACTTCAGTGGGTGTTGCTGGGCCTTGAAACCGGGGAGAACTACTGGTTTACATCGCATCTGGGCGGCGCCAAGGACGTTTGGGGCGTTGGAGTAAAAAGAAAGTGCTGAACACTAGATAAAAGGCGGACAAAATGACCATAGGCGGATTGTTATTGTTGCTGCTGATCGCGGCGGTGAGCGGATCAATTGCCCAGGCCTTGGTCGGTTATTCACATGGCGGCTGTGTTGTCTCCGTTGTGGTTGGGTATATTGGCGCTCTGATTGGCTGGTGGCTGGCGGGCCTCTTAAACCTGCCATTGTTATGGCAGGTGAATATCCAGGGCCAGAGCTTTCCTATTATCTGGTCGATTATTGGCGGGGTGCTGTTTGTAGCGGTGTTGAACCTGATCTCCGGCAGAAGGCGATAAACCCGCATCAATGTTCTTGATAATATAAAAAAGGACGGCTTCCACAGCCGTCCATTTTTTTTGTCTCTGGTGGCTTTCAGACCGAGTTTTGGTCTCTGGCTTTTTTGATCAGCGACTGTTTCAGGTCCCATAGCTTTTGAGATAGCGAAACATGGTAAATATGGGGGTTCATGATCCGGCGTACGCCGGGGTCCAGGTGTTCGATGTCTCTGTCGCGCACCACGCGCATGTCCTCAATGCTGGGGCAATCATAGACCACTTCGCCATCGAGGATGACGGGCACCAGGAGCTTTTCTACATGATCAATTTCGTCCTGCCCTAATGTGCGGCGCTTGCTGGCCATGGTGGGGTGCCGCAATTCGAGGGATGATGACTGTTTAACATCCTCGCCGTGCAGGGTGATCAGGTCTGCGGTGGCCTTGCCGCGGCTGTCGTAAACACGCCAAACACGTTTGTTGCCCGGATTGAGGGTTTTATCCACATTTTCCGAGATCTTTAACGTTGGAACCCATTCATCATCCTGGCAGATGGCAACCAGTTTATAAACGCCATCCAGGGCCGCATTGCCGGTTGAGGTGATCAGGTGGGTGCCCACCCCGTACGCCAGGCGTTTGATGAGCTTGTCCGGGTCAACACCGTAACGTTTGGCCTCTTCCTGGATCTGGGTGATGATCTGCCAGATGACCAGCTCGTCCAGGTCGTTGGAAAGGACGATGGAGACATCCGGGAAACCGGCATCGTTGAGCATCTTTGCAGACAGGATGCTCAGATGGGCCAGGTCGCCTGAATCGAGGCGGATGCCGACCGGGCGATGCCCTTTCCGGCGCAGGTCTTCAAAGACGCGAATCGCATTGGGAACACCGGATTGGATGGTATCGATGGTGTCGACCAGCAGCAGGCAGTCATCCGGGTATACATCGGCGTAGGCCTGGAAGGCGGCCAATTCACCTGCGCCCATGCCCATGAAAACCTGCACCATGCTGTGGGCGTGGGTGCCTTTTGGCGGGAAGCCGAAAATGTGCGAAGCACCGACATTGGATGAAAAATCCGCCCCACCGATCAGTGCTGCGCGTGCGCCGGTGATCGCGCCCAAGCCCTGTGCCCGCCTGAGCCCAAATTCCATCAGAAGCTGGCCGCGTGCGCTTTGCTTGATGCGCGCCGCTTTAGTGGCAATCAGGATCTGGTAATTGGCGTTGTTCAGCAGGCCAGTCTCGATGATCTGGCCGACAGCCAGAGGGCCCTCGACCACATGGATAGGCACGTTGGGGTGAACCACGCGTCCTTCCGGCATGGCGAACAGGTTGATCGCTTTGGCATTAAAATCGTTTCGCAGCCAGTTTAAAAAGTCATCACCGAAAAGCTGGCGCCCCGTGGAACTCTTTTGCCCGCGCAAATATTGAATTTCATCCTCCCCGAATACGACCTGGTCAAGCCACTGGAGGACTGTCTCCAGCCCGGCATTAATGCAGAAGCCTGCTTTATGAATGCCGTAATCCGGGTTGCTGCGGTAGAAGTGGTCAAATTGCGCCCTGGTTTCGTGCATGCCCATCCGGAAATAGAGCTGGGCCATGGTCAACTGGTACTGGTCGGTCATTAATGCTCCACTGGCATGTTTGATGAGTTCTGGATTCATAAGTTTTCCTGATTTTTCTAATTCGGGTTACTCCGAGACGACGCGAATGCCTCGTTCCAGCATCCGCCTGACCGAACAGGCTTTGGCCACCTGGTGCAGGCGTTTGAGCTGGGAATCGTCCAGATCGCCCTCAAAATCAACGTGCTCGCGAATGACCTCTTCATATTCGTTTTCCATATCACAATCTTCACAGTCGTCTGCGAACACGCGCTCATAGGATGAGTCAACGGTGATGCCCCTGAGGGGGATGCCGTGGTTGCGGGCATAGGTGTTGACCACTATCGCCGTGCAGGCGCCCACGCTGGCCAGGAGCATGCCATACGGGGTGAGGTTGTGCAAGTGCATCACGGTTTCAAGTTCGATGTTGTCTTCCTCGTTGGGGTCTGATGCTCTGAAATCTGTGCGGAAGCTCTTATCCTGGTAAACGACAACTCTTTCTGACATACGGGTCCTTTCACTAATTGCTGAAATCACATATTAAATTATAGGTGATGATGATGCAAAATCAAAATGCTTGAGGGGCTAATCCATAACAGCAAAGATATGGATCAGACCATCCTGCCTGGCCAGGGCGACCAGTGAACCATCGGGGGAGACCGCCAGATCAATGGGTAAATTGGCACCATAGCTGGCGGGAAATAGGGGCAGGTCTGCCAGGACCTGGCCTTCGGATACCGACCAGAAGGCAAGGTTTTCGGTCTGGGCGACAATCAGGAGCGCGCCATCGGGTGTGAAGGCCAATGCGTACCCTGGTGCGTCTGTGCTGAGTCCCCACTCCCGCGCACCGCCCGGCACCTCACTGCCTGGTGCGGGGACGGTCCAGATGCTGGGGCCGGTTGACGCCAGGGCAACCAACGCGCCGTTTGGTGAGAGCGTCAGGGCTTTAAAATTAATCTCGGGCGGTGCAAACAGCACGCTGGTTCCGGTGCCGCTAACCTGGTACACGCCGTTCCCCCTGGCTAGGACAAAGTGGCTTTCGTCCAGGACGGACTGTTCCAGCCCGGTAATCTGGAAGGGGTCATTGCCCCCGGGGTTGGTGATTCGGCGCCGAAAGCGCCCGTCCAGGTCCCAGGTGCTGGTGGTGCAATCCAGGCTGCTGGAAATCAATGCGCCAGGGTCAGGCGAGAATTGAACCCCGGTCACCGTATCGAGATGGCCGTTGAACAGGTCATAGAAGCGGCCTTCTGCCAGTTCGAAGACGCGTACTGTGCCGTCCTGCAATCCCGCCCCCAGCAGGCGGCCATCGCTCGAAAACTGAAGGGCGGTGGCCGAGCCGTTCAGGACGCCGAGCATTTCGCCGTTCAGAGGGCTGTAAACCCGGATCCAGCCGTCACTGTAACCTGCCGCCAGGGCGCTGCCATCCGGAGAGAAGGCTAATGTGAACAGCTGGGCCGGATGCTGGTTGAGGGCGAACTGCAACCCTCCATCGCTGACGGCGCGTTTTTCGATGGCACCTGCGGGAGTCAGCCCGTAGAAGTCGTCCATGTCTGTGGAGAAAACTGCTTCGGTAAATTGCGCTTCGATCTCCCAGACCAGCGAGCCGTTGCTGCTGCGGCGGAGTTCGGTGCGCTGGTCGGCCAGGGATAACAGTAAAAACGCGTCATCAGGCGTCAGGCGCATGATTTCGATCGGCGGGACCACCCTGCCCGATGCGCATACCCAGGAAAAGCCGCCGCGTACATTGCGGCACGTGTCAGGCGCATCATAGCAGGGGTCAGGTGTGGGTGCACGATACCCTGTGAGGCGGTAAGTGACCTGCTCCTCGGCCAAGCGCCAGTGCAGGATTGAATTGCCGTTGTTGATCAGGAGAAAATCACCTGCGGGTGAGGGCGCGATGTTCCCATCGAGCAAGGGAATGGTTTCCCAAAAGGCGCGCGGTTCGGATGGCGGCAGGGGCAGTACGCTTGAATCTCCATGATAGGAAAGGGATTGCAGCCTGAGTGCGGTTTCATCGATGATGCCGATCAAGTCGGCGGATGGATTGACATAGGACGCCAGCCCTCCGGGAACCACAAAGGCAGCCGTTGGCTGCCAGTTGCCTGTGTTCCAGCGGTTGATGAAGATGTCCCTGTTGATTTCGAGGATGCTGGTGACGTAGGCACCGTCGGGCGAGAATTGGACTGTCATGCGGTGCAGGTTATTAAAGGAGATGCCGGGAACCTCCATCCGGTTGACCAGGGTTCCGCTGGAGACGTCGTAGATGTCGACCCGGCCCTCAGACTGGCCCAGGGCAATTAAGTTGCCATCCGGAGAAAAGGCGATGGATTGCACCCTGAAGGGCGTGGCGAGGGCTCTGACGAACAGGAAGTCAATGCTTTCGTATAGATATACGCCTGTGTCGGTTCCGACGGCAAGGAGGGCATTGTCCGGCGAGAGGGCGATGGTGTTGGCTTTGCCATTCCCCCACACCGCCAGGGCATCGACCTGGCTGACGTTTTCAGGTGTGATGGCCTGGTTGAACAGCGGGATTGGCGTGAGGGATAGCCCGCGCTGGTCCCATTGGACGGTCTCAGTGGGCGATGGCGAGGCGGTGAAGGTTGATTCAGGTGTTGGTGTGATGGTGGGTGTGATTGTGGGTGTGCTCGTTGGGGAGGGGGTCAGGGTGGCTGTGCCGGTCGCTGTGGTGGTGTGGGTGACCGCTGCTGTGGGTTCGATTGCAGCAGAGCGGCAGCCAGTCAGCAACAGGCTGATGATGACCAGGCTGGCCAGGGCGTTTATCCGGTGTGCTTTCATGGCCCAACCTGCCTTTCAGTCCCTGTGATAACCAGCGGCTTTGTCGCCTCGCTCTGATACTGGGAGCCATCCGGAAAGATGATGTGCGTGTGGCCCCCCTCTCTGCGGAGCCATAAGCCCTGCCAGCGCACCTCAACAGGCCAGGGGAAGGGACTGCTGCCCCAGATGGCGACCTGCCCGGGGCTGATCAGCCGGATGCCGGCAAGTTTCAAGAACAACCTCAGCGGGGCTAACCCGGCGACGCTGTTGGCTTTACCAGCAGGGACGCCTTCTTCCGCGGTGTACGCCGGGAAGAAGCCATTGAAGTCTCTGAGCCCCTGTAGGATGGTGTTCATCAGGTTTGAAAATAACCCCAGCGCAGCTTCAGGCAGCCCTGCCCCCGCCAACCCGTTGATGATGAGCGTATTCCACAGTATGTTGCCAAAAACGGGCAAATTTTCCGGCAGGGGGTGATCTGACCGCCAGGTTTCAGGGATGCCAGCGGATAGCCCGGGTGAAAGCCAGTCGAGACGGGTCTCGAGCATGGCGGTTACCTGTTCCCTGGAGGCGCCACCCGACCAGATTGGCAGCAGGCAGGTCACGTCCGCCTGGGAATAATCGGCTGTTTCGATCAGGAAACGGTCTGCTGGTTTAAAGCCTGTAAATACGACGGACTCAAGCACGGCAAAGATATGCTGGGTGGTGATTTGGGCCTTTTCCCCCACCCAGCGTAATCGGGGCGGCTGGATCACTTCGATTACCCGTTCGCCGTGTGCATTTTCGCCTGATATGCGGATGGTGCAGTCACGGCTGTGTTCGCCTCGGGCGGTGAGGTGGATCTGCAGGCGCTGCGGCTGGTTGAAGTGTTTGTGAATGTCCAGGTTCGGCTGGATTAGTCCGGGATAATACAACTCTCGCTCAGGGGCGCAGTGGGATTCGCGGTCGAGGTAGGTGAACATTTTCCGGTCTGCGTCCCACATTGCGCGGATTTTTTCCTGGAGCATTTTCGCTGCTTTGCCATATTTGATGCGCCCTGCCCAATCTCCCAGGATGCGTGCAATTTTTTGCAGGGCTAAGGCCTCATGGTGCAGCATAGCTGCCAGTGCCGGGCTTTCTGCGGTGCGGATATCCAGCCCATTCCCCACATCTTCCTGTGCTTGGAAGTTGAACGAGCCGCTTTCGAGCTGCATCTGGGCAGGTCTCTCCCAATGGGGGAAACCCTCCCGATCAGCACCTTGCCACCAGCCATTATCAAAAAACCGGCCCAGGTGCGGGTAGGCCTGGTTTAAAAAGCCGCTATCGGCGGAGATTTCATAGCACGCCAAATGCAGGCTGGCCAGCAGGGGGGATTCCATAATTTTGCCCCCGGTTTTGGTGCGGTGGAGGTTAGAAGGCAGGCAGCCCTGGTCATCCACCCTGGCGGTGAACTGGCTGATCAGGCCGGCCAGTTGATCGACGTGGGCAGGTAGAAGCACCTCAGCCAGGTGCAGGGTGTCCAGCAGGGTCAGGTCAGAAATCACTTCGGTCTGGCCAATGCGCGGCGGGGGTTGGTCGGGCAGGCGGGTGCGGATGAATGTCTGCTGATGGTGTTCACTGCCGGGGTTGACCAGGTGGGTCAGCGCGTTGACCTGGGCAAAATGGAAGGCCGCATCCCATTCAGGCTCACCAGTTTTTATGCAGATCATCCGCTTTTGATGATTCTTGATATGGATTTGTGCTGGTTTGTGCCAGGCAGGTCCAGCCAGGTTGCGGGCTGCCTCAAGCGACGCTTGCGGGCTGCTCCCGGAGACCAACGCCCATAGGAGTTGTTTGGATTCGCCGGGTTCCAAAGTCAGCGACAGGCGCAATGCAGGATGGGGGCTGCTGGTGCCCTCCGGCCCGCTGCTCATGAACAGCACTGGCGTGATGTCTTCCGTTTGGCCTTCAAGGATATGGTTGCGGTCGATCACCTTGGGCTGGGTGGGGCGGCCTTTTCCCATGGGAATGAGCAGAGCTCCCAGCTCACACGCCAAATGGATCGGTTCCGCGCCCCCGTTGTGGATTTCAAATGTGCCAACCAGGGCATCAGGTTCGGGCAGATAGGCGCTGAACCGGGCCTGCAAGTGATGGGTAAACTTGGATTGGACCTCAACAAAGGAGGGCGTGTAGCGGGTAACGGTTGGAAGCCGCAGGAAATCAGCGGGTTGGGTCAGGGCGTGATGGCCGATGATGATGTTGGGGAAGACGCGCATCGACCTGGCGCGCAATTGGTAGGTGGTGTGCAGGTAGAAGGGGCAGGTTTGGGAGGCATCCAGACACAAGCCCCAAACCTGATCGTTCTCGGGACGATAGGCCGAACGCCCGCTGTCGTGAGCCAGGATAAAAGCATGCGGCCCGTTTCTGTCGACTGCCATCTGGTCCATACTAACATTTTACCAATGAATGCCGTTTGAAAACCAGCACTTCCACAGGCAGGCAGCTGTTTTGGGTGCCGACCGGGATCCAGCTAATTTAAAAAAATACAAAGAAATAATAATTAATAGTAAGAAGTACCTGAGGTGATGCGATATTCGGAACGATCACATCCCCAGGGGCGTCTGTTTATTACAAATGAACTATGCTAAAATCTTACTATGTCTGAAAACAATGATTTGACTGCTGAACAACGAGATCCCCAGCAGGAAGAGCCGCTGGAAGCCAAACCGGAACGCCAGGACCCTATCGAGGGTGAAGATACCCAGGAAATTCGGGTGGAACCGGGTGATGAGCTGGAAGAAACCGGCGCCTCTCAGGACGAAAACGGCCGGGAAGCCCCAGGCGAGGAAGAAGAACCCTCCGAATGGGTGCCTGAAGCCGATCTGGATGATGAGGAGGGGCAGGCCGAGCCTGGACCCGACTCAGCCGGCGAGCCTGAAGAAGGTCTGGATGAAACAACCGGATGGTGGGAGGGTGCGCCCTTCACGCCCATCGAGGCGCTGGATGACGAGGAAACGCAGCCGGTGCATCTGCAACCAGGCAGCAGCGACACCACGCGGGCTATCCCGCCTGAGCAAGATGCCCCTTCCGGTGCTGAAACTCGGGTAACACCCGTTAGGCCGCCAGGGGATGCCGAGAAGGCCACCCGTGCGGTCCCTGTCGAACGGGGAGTCGATCGCAGGGATGCCACCCGTGTGACTCCGACCAGGCAAACGCCAGGGCGGGGCACCGATGACGTCCCGACCATACCGCCGCCTGGCGCACCCCCGGAGTGGACGCCATCCAGGACGACGCTGCCCAGGCAGGTCAGCGAGGTAGACCGGGGCGCAACCCGCGTCACGCCTGCGGCATACGAAGGCGCTGGGCGAACACCCCAGCAGCCAGACCGGGTTAGCGTTCAGCGCGCCGAAGCTCGGCCGCCGCAGCCCAGCGGAAAGCAGGGCCGGCGCCCATCGGAGACGACCCGCCCGCAGAAGCCCACCAAGAAGAAACCCTTTGGCATTCGCTTGCTGCGGTTTTTCCTGGTGTTCGTTTTTATCCTGATCCTGGCTTTGGTGGTGGCAGGTTCGATCGGCATCTACCAGTATTTTCGGATCAAATCCACGCTGCCCGATGTGACCGAACTGCGCGATCGTGCGGCGCAATTTGAGACCACCCGCATTTTGGACCGGGACGGCAATGTACTCTACGAGATACTGGACCCCAGCGCAGGCAGGCGTACGTATGTCCCGCTGGAAGATATTTCTCCGCAGTTAATTGCTGCGACCATCGCCACGGAAGATAAGGACTTCTACAACCATCCGGGTTTCGATTTGCTGGCGATGACCCGCGCCCTGTGGCAGAACTATACCGCCGGTGAGATCCGCTCTGGCGCATCCACGATCACCCAGCAATTGGCCCGTGCGCTGCTGCTCGACCCGACCGAACGTTACGACCAATCTTATGAGCGCAAAGCCCGCGAAATCGTCCTGGCTTACGAAATCACCAATCAATACTCCAAGGAAGAGATCCTCGAGCTGTACCTGAACGAAAACTACTACGGGAATATGGCCTATGGGGTTCAGGCGGCTGCGGAGACGTATTTCAACAGCAATGCAGGTTCATTGAACTTATGGCAGTCTTCCTTTTTGGCCGGGCTGCCTCAGGCACCCTCGGTGTATGATATTTACAATAACCGGGAAGTGACGCTTTATCGGCAGCGCTCCGTGCTGGTACTGATGTACGAGCTGAGCCGTGAGCGCAACTGCATCGAAATCGGCTCAGGGCGTCCGCCGGTGTGTGTGACTTACGAAGAAGCCACCCAGGCCGGGATCGATCTGGAAAACTACCAGTTTCCTGAACTGATCTTCAGCATGCGCTACCCGCATTGGGTTGTTTATGTGCGCTCCTTGCTGGAAGAGCAATTTGACCCCCAAACCATTTACCGCAGCGGCTTTACCGTTCACACAACCCTGAACCCAAACCTGCAGAACGAGGCTGAGCGGATCGTTGCCGACCAGGTGGCCGCTTTGGCCGAAAACAATGCCTCCAATGGTGCCTTATTGGCGCTGGACCCCAACACCGGCGAAATTATGGCCATGGTCGGATCGGCAGATTTTCACAACGAAGCCATTTCCGGGCAGGTCAATATGGTCCTGTCCCAAACTCGACAACCGGGGTCGGCGATCAAGCCGTTGACTTATGTGGCTGCCTTCGAGAAGGGCTGGACGCCGTCAACATTGATCTGGGACGTACCCACGGAATTTCCCCCGTCCACTGACCCATTCGACACCGGCCCGGTGTATAAACCGGTGAATTACGACCGGCGGTTCCATGGTCCCGTCACTGTACGGTCTGCTCTGGCTAACTCCTATAACATTCCTGCCGTTAAAACCCTGGAATTCGTGGGGATCTATAACGACCCCGACACCCCGGTGGAAGACGGCTTGATCACCTTTGCCCGCCGGCTGGGAATCACCAGCCTTACAAGGCCTGATTACGGCCTATCGCTGACTCTGGGCGGCGGTGAGGTCAGTCTGCTGGAGCTAACCTCGGCGTTTGCGACCTTTGCCAACGAAGGCCGCATGATGCCCACGGTCGCCATTTCGAAGATCGTTGACCATACGGGCAACCTGGTCTACGAGTACGAGCCTCCAATCGGTTCACAGGTGGTCAGAGTTGAACATGCTTACCTGATTTCCGACATTTTAGCGGATAAAAATGCCCGCATCCCGATGTTTGGCACCAACCCGGTCATCAACCTGCCCTTCACAGCCGCGGTTAAGACCGGCACGACCAACGATTTCCGGGATAACTGGACCATCGGTTACACGCCCGACCTGGTGGTGGGTGCCTGGGTGGGCAATGCAGACTATACACCCATGGTCAACACCTCCGGGCTGACAGGCGCAGGACCGATCTGGGCGCAGTTTATGACCTATGCCATCAATGACCTCATGGGCGGTACGCCCTCACCGTTTGTGCGCCCGCCAGGAGTCGTTGACCGGGTGATCTGTACTTTCTCTGGAACACAGCCATCGGAATGGTGCCCGCAACAGCGAAGCGAGATTTTCGCCGCTGACCAGCCGCCCCTGCCCGAAACTGAAGACCTGTGGAAGAAAGTTGTCGTGGATACCTGGACGGGACTGGGCATCTCCGATGCCTGCGGCGATTTCACCGAAGAGCTGTTCGCCGCCAATGTGAAGGATACCTGGGCGCAGCGCTGGCTTCGGAATGAGCCTGAGGGCAGGGCCTGGGCGGAAAACCTGGGTTTTTCACGGCCGCTGTTTTTTGTGCCCGAGCGCCCGTGCCGTGCTGATGATCCCCGGCCAATCATCACCCTGACGGGTGTGGCAGACGGGGAAACCATCTCAGTCAGCCCCTTCGAGATCCGGGGTATGATCACCGCGACACAGGATTTCGACTATTACCGGATCGAATGGGGGCAGGGTTCTGAGCCCACAACCTGGGAGGTTCTGGTTGATGAGGTGCGCTCGCCCCAGGAGACGCCCGGCACCCTGTACGAGTGGGACCTTGAAGAGGTTGAGCCGGGTGTGGTCACATTGAAGGTGTATGTGCACAGCACGCGTGATACCTATGCGGAGAAGCTGTTCAGGCTGGTCATTCAGCTACCCACAGCGACCCCCACGGAAACCGCAACGCCAACAAGCACACCCACCCAAACATTGACGCCCACGCCTACGGAAACGCCCGCGCCGACGCTGATCCCAACCGAGACGCCCATCCCGACGGAGACGCCCACCCCCACGGATACGCCGTAAAAGTTGTGTTGGATATGCTCTGAAATGCTGGCTGGGTTTACAACAGGGCCAGTTGCGAGGCGCGATATTCTGGCGGGTCGGCGTTGATCAGGTCGGTGAACAGTTCCCGCGAAAGCAGGGGGTTGGCCTCCAGGTCGCGCACCAAGCGGAATTTAACCATGACAAAATCGCGCGCCAGCCTGTCCTTCAGGATGGGGTTGCGCTGCTGCTTGAAGGCAAGCAAATTCGCCCTGCTGCCTGGCAGGACGAGGATGTTGGTTTTAGCGCGTTCGTAATCACCATAAAGGAAGGGTGAAACGATTGCAGAGGTGAGGATGTGGATCCGGTATGCGGGCGTGCTGTTCTGCTCGTCATACCAGTAGAGTGGGGTCTGGCCCCAGACGCGGTAATCCAAGCGCCGGGCAATACTACCCAGGCATTTCAGGATGTCCTGTTTGTCGGCTTCACGTTTGGCGGGTTGATCGGATTCGTGCAGCGCCCAGATATTGGCATCCGGGTCGACCAGGTCAGCATAGGAGGCCAGGCAGTTCAGCACCAGATCGTCCTCGGGGGTAAAAATGCCCGGAAGCGACCGGTAGGCGATGCTTTTGACGTTTTTTGCGCTGGTGGTGGGGGTGTTGACCAGGTGACCGTAAATGTTTTCTTCCAGGTAATCGATCAGGGCCATTTTGACCGTGGGAGGGTCTGCCAGCCACCATTCGCCAGTCTCCAATGTGACAGCGCTGCCTGAAACTCGGTTCAGCAGGTGGGGTGCATTAAAGAGGGATTCAACTAACTTCTGGGTCTCGGAGGTGGCCTGGTTGATGTTTTCAAGAAAGATATCAATTGCCAGCTTGTTTTCTGTTGCCATCCCGGTGACGGCGGCCGCATGGATTTGCTGATAGGCGGTTGGCTCACCTTTTTTTTGCAAGAAGGTGATTGCAGCTTGTTTTGCAGACGTAAGGGCCTGTGCCGGTTGCGGCTTGATCACGGGTGACGGGGAGGGTTCCCAACTGCATTGTGCGACCTGGTCGTCCAGAGACTGCGCAAAGGACGCCAGCCTGAAGCCCTTTGCATCTGCTGCCAGGAGGGCTGCCAGCAAAAGCATGGGCTCGTTTTCTGCGATCAGCCCCCAAAACCTGAGATTGGCATGCTCCAGCGAATGGACGGCATCAAATACACCCATCAGGGCATGGGCATGCCAGTTCCAGTCGTAGCGCTGGCGGGAGAGCACCTGCCGGATGGGGGCGACAGCTACTTGCCCCCAGATCCAGCCCGTCCAGAGGGCAGATAGAGTCCAAAAGGCCTGGTTTGGTCGCGGGATAGCTGCCATCACGGCTGAGAAAAAACCATCCGGGGGCGGGGGGGTAAGCTCCCGGATGCGGCCCTGGAAAATATAGATCCCGGCAGGGTGATCGGGCACCCCCTGCCATGCTGCAACAGGGATGGGCGATTTGATGACCTGCCAGGCAGATACGGCCTCTTCCATCACGCGCCACAGGTTGCGCTCCTGGTATTCGGCTGGGACGACCACTTGGCGGGGCCGGTTGCGCGGGGAGGGGTGCGCCCACAAGGTATTGCCCCGATCTGCTGCTGAAAGGATCAGCGCGATCAACAGTTCGCGCCGCCGGGCAGTCTGCTCGAGGCTCTCCAGCTTGTTGATGATGGTCTGCAGGATGATCATTGGCCGGGTGGGGTAGGCATTGAGGATATTTTCAACCTGGGAACGCAGGGCGTCATCCCGTTCTGCGATGCGGTTTAGCGCGCGGGCCAGGTGCAGCTCTTTTGGAGGCAGGCGCGACAGGTTTTCCAGGTTTTCGCTGTCGAGCCGCTGCTCCCCTGACGCACCGCAGAAAAAACAATCCACCTGAGCCGCATAGGGCTGGCTGGCTTCTTTCTTCCAGATAAATGCATCGGCTTCCACCGGGTGGCGGCAATTGGCGCACTGGATCTGGTAAAGCCCCCGGATGTAGGGTTCCATGCGCTCATTCCCTTTCACGGCGATTGCCAGGTCTTGCAGGGCAGCCGTCAGGTCTTCCCCCTGCGGGGCACTGGCCAGGACCTCCAGCAGGAACGCATGGATCGGGTTGTTAACGCTGACGAGAACAGGGTAACCCGCCTCGGCGATCTCGATTGCCAACAACGGGCTGAACCCAAAAGGTTCGAGCACCCAATCGCCGGGGTTGAGGTTCTCCTGGCACCATGACCTTGCCATACCCCTGGGAATGGGCGGCAGGAACCGGCCGAGGGGCAGGTCGGGTGGGGGGGCAGAGCCGGGAATATAAGGGACATTCACCGAAACCCTCCTTAGCGTGCTGGTGATGAAGGGGCGATTGTGTTAACGCTGTTAATTCCGCCCGGGACGGCGGCTTTGATCAGGCGGCCTGCTTGAACAGCCTGACATCATAAGGGGCCAGGGCGATAAATTCGCTGATGGGTGCCGCTGTGGCAAACAGGGGAGCCCAGGTGCCATCTGGCATATCATAGATCAACTCCCGGCTGCTGAAATTCAGGACAACCAGAACCTGTTCGCCCTCAAAGGTGCGTATAAAGGCCAGAAAGTGGCGGGGGTCCTTCACGAGGGGCAGGAAATCCCCGCGCTGCAGGGCGGGTTCGGCTTTACGAACCTGGATGAGCTGTTTAATGAAGTTCAACAGGGAGTTGGGGTCCGCCTGCTGCTGGGCGACGTTGCGGTGCGGGTAATTGGCATGCACCGGCAGCCAGGGCTCAGTTTGGGAAAAGCCGGCATGGGGCTGGTAGTCCCATTGCATGGGCGCCCGGCAGCCATCGCGGCCTTTGTACAGCGGCCAGAAGGTTTTTCCCATCGGGTCTTTGACGTCCGCTTTGCTTCGGATGGGGATATCCCGCAGGCCGATTTCTTCACCGTAATACATGAAGGGCGTGCCTTTGAGGGTGAGCAGCATGGCTGCCGCAACCTTGGCGCGCCGGTCATCTTCACCGAAGCAATACCGGGTGGCTGTCCGCTGCATGTCGTGGTTGCTGAGGAAATTGTTCGGCCAGGCATCATCTGAGAGGGCTTCGTACCACTGGCAGGCTGATCGCTGGAAGCGTTTTGGGTGCCAGCGATTCTCTGCAAAGGCGAAATTGAAGGCAGCGTGCAGCTTCTCATCACCGCAATAGCTGGCAGCCTGCTCGGGGGTAGCCAGGAAGGTCTCTCCGACGGCATAGGTGTTTTTGCGTTTGTCTAAAATAGCGCGGATGTCTTCGAGCAATGGATACATTTCGGGTTGAGAGACATCATAAATGTGCTTTTGGCGGTCAAATGCGCGGATGCCAAACTGGCTGGGGTTGTCCTTGAAGTCAGGGTCTTTAAAATAGGCGTTGAAGACATCCAACCGGAATCCGTCCACGCCTTTTTTGAGCCAAAAGCGAAACACATCCAGCATCGCAGCGCGCACCTGGGGGTTGCGCCAGTTGAGGTCGGGTTGCTCCTTGTAGAACATGTGGTAATAGTACTGCCCCAGATCCTGGTCATATTCCCAGGCTGACCCGCCAAAGATAGCCTGCCAGTTGTTGGGCGGATCGCCGTTGGGCTGAGGGTCTTGCCACAGGTACCAATCGTGGTAGGTGTTCTCGCGAGATTTTCTCGATTCGATAAACCAGGGGTGCTGATCGGAGGTGTGGTTTAACACCAGGTCGAGAACTATATGAATGTCGCGCTTTTTTGCCGCTTTGACCAGGGCTTCAAAATCCTGCATGGTGCCGAATTTGGGGTCGATGCCGGTATAGTCGGCGACATCGTAGCCAAAATCGACATCGGGGGAGGGGTAAATCGGCGAAAGCCAGATGGCGTCCACGCCGAGGTCGCTCAGGTAGTCCAGCTTGCTGAGGATGCCCGGCAGGTCACCGATGCCGTCATTGTTGGAATCGGCAAATGAACGGGGGTAAATTTGATAGATGATACCATCGCGCCACCAAAGGAAATCTTTTTTCATGCGTTGCGTACTGCCCTTCTTTGTTCCTGAAGTTTGTCCAAACTTTCGCCGAAAATATGAACCCAGATATTATGCATCAATCGGCTGTTTGGTTCTAATTTTACATGATGTTTCCGGTAATTGTTTAAATGTTGCTAAGGATACAACGACCAGGACCGTAAAGCTGAGTGGAATGGAGATGATCCCGGGTTGGTTGATGGGCATCGGCGCACTAGCTGGATTTAACCCATAGCGAGCCCACAGGTCCGGGCTGAGCAAGATCAGGGTAACCGAGGAAATGATCCCCACAAGTATCGAAGCGATGATACCTTTGGCGGTCGTTTTCTTCCAGAAGAGCATCATGATCAGGGAAGGCAGATTCGCTGAGGCAGCCACTGCAAACGCCCATCCGACCAGGAAGGACACGTTCATCTCCCTGAAAAAGATACCCAGGATCACACCGATGATCCCGAAGACAATTGCTACGATCCGTCCAACCAGCACTTTGGTTTGATCTGAATATTTTCGATGGCCGATGTTGCCCATCAGGTCGTGGGCAACTGCGCCTGAAGCTGCCATGATCAACCCGGATACGGTGGCTAAAACCGTGGTAAATGCGATCCCTGAAATCATCGCAAACAGCATTTCTCCGAAACTTCTTGCTAAAAGGGGAGCGCTCATATTACTGGTTTCAGGATTCAAAGCACCGCTGTTAATTGCACCGACACCCAGGAACATTGTAAAAATGTAAAACAACCCAATGCCGCTGATGGCGACGATGGTTGATTTTCTGGCAGCGTCGGGATCTGGAACGGTATAGTACCTGATCAGGATATGCGGGAGTGTGGCAGTTCCCAAAAAGAGGGCCAGCATGAGTGAGATGAAGTTAAGACGGTTAAGCAGAGTCGTTGTGGCTGGTTCACCAGCCTGTGCTTCGAGCGGGAACAACAGACCCGGCTGCATGAAGACCGAGCCGAGAACAGGTTTGTTGTAATGCACAGTCACACGATGGCCGCTTTCCGATGTGAAAGCCACGGTATTGGGCTGCAGGATAACCGTTTCCGGTTAATTGAGCTGTTGGCAACGATGTAACCGCCGACCCCACGCGCTTTTCGGCTTGTGTAGGCTGATATGGCCAATACAACACCCATAAAAATGATAAAAACGATAACTGTCATACTAATCTTCTTGATTTGTTGAGTTGGGAATCTGTTTCACACTTGGCGAAGAGGTACTGTTCGGAACCTTAACAAGCGCGTTATAGATGATGGCAAAGATAATCGCAATAATGATCAATGCCAAACCTTAAGCGATCGCCAGGTTCATCCAAAAATGGCTTTGTTCCCCATCATTGTGGAAAAAAACACGCTAAGAACAACAAAACCACTGTAGACAACTGCATAAAGAACGGTCATGCGTCTGCCGAGTTTCGACTTTCGTTGTTCTGAGGCTTCGTGATCGCTGGTTATTGGCTGTTTCATATCGCCTCACTGTTTGGGTTGTGGGAAAACTATTTGATTATTTTACACCAGATTTTGATAAATTAGGGGTTTGATAATTCTCAAAGTTATTGTCATGACATTAAATTAACCACACTGGTGAAAAATTTTTGTGAAATCTTTCGAAAATTCCCCGACTTTTGTCTTGCATGCAGTTTCTATTTGTGCTAGAATCACAAGTGACTAGATAAGCCTCGGCTTATTCTTCATACCCTTTACGTCGAAAAGTGGGTGCCCCCCACTTTTCTGTGTAATTAGCAAGACTAGACCTTTGGAGTAAGTGGACCATGAAAAGTGAATTTGTGCTCGCATTCAACGAGGTTGTGGAAGACCGACAGCTCAGCCGGGAAGTGATCCTGGAGGCGCTCGAGTCGGCTTTGGTGTCCGCCTATCGCAGGGCGGTGAATGCCTCGAATGCGCAGCTTGTGGAAGCCAAAGTGAATATGGATAACGGCGATGTGGAGATCTACGCGGAGAAAGAAGTCGTCGAAGATGTCCAGGACGAGCGCACCGAAGTCCTGTTGAGCGAAGCCCGGGAAGTTGACCCTGATGCAGAATTGGGCGATATGGTTGTGGTAGAAACTACACCGGAAAACTTCGGCCGGGTTGCTGCCCAAACTGCCCGCCAGGTTATCCAGCAGCGCATCCGCGAAGCAGAGCGCGAAATCCAATACGATTATTTCGAAAAGCAGGTCGGTGAGATTGTCAGCGGCATTGTTCAGGCTGTCACCCCGCGCTATGCTACGATCGGGTTGGATAAAAAAGCCGAAGGGCAAATGCTGCGCAAGGATATGATCCCTAGGGAAAGATTGCGGGTACACGACCGCATCCGCTGCTTGATTTACGAAGTAAAAGAAAGCAACCGCGGCCCCCAGATTTACCTTTCCAGGGCGCATCGCAACTTTTTACGGCGCTTGCTGGAAAATGAGGTCCCGGAGATCTACCACGGTGTGGTTGAGATCCGATCGATCGCCCGGGAACCAGGCCAGAGAGCCAAGGTTGCCGTTTCCGCCACCCAGCAGGGGATCGACCCGGTGGGTGCATGTGTCGGTGTGCGCGGCGTCCGCATCCAGGCGATCGTGCGTGAGCTCAGCGATGAGAAAATCGATGTGATCGAGTGGAGCAATGACGCAGCCGCGTTTATCGCCAAGGCCATCAGTCCGGCGCGTGTGGTTGGCGTTTACCTTTCGGAAATCGAAGAAGAGGGCAAAACGGCGACCGTGGTTGTCCCTGAGGACCAGCTTTCGCTGGCCATCGGGCGCGACGGGCAAAATGCACGCCTGGCAGCCAAGCTGACCGGATGGCGGATCGACATCAAGAGCCAGGTTGAAGCGGCTGGTGACTCCCTGGAGAAACTGCGGGAAGACGCCACCTATGCTGAAATGGCTGAGCGTGAGGCAGAGGCGATGGAAAAGGTCGCCATCATGCTCGAGAAGAAGGCAGAGGGACGGCCGCTGCCGCCTGAAGATTACGATTTCATGTCAAAGTTCATCAACCGGGTTGAAAAACGGGTTGAAGAGAAACGCCGGGCAGAGGATCTTGAAGAAAAACGCCGCCGTGATGAAGCATTGGCGACTGTGCCCGAATTGACCTTTGAGATCGACATCCTGGATGTCGATTTGAAGGAGCACATCCTGTATATCCTGCAGGAGGGCGGGATCGACACCCTGGGCGACCTGGTGCTCCAGATGCGCCTGGACCCGGACAGGATCCTGGCTTTGAACGGGATTGGACCGAAATCCTTTGAGGAAATCCAGGAACTCACAGACGCTTTGCGCGTCATCCCCGAGGAAGCCCAGGTAGCAGAAGCGCCTGTGGAGGTTGTGGCTGCAGAAGAACCTGAGGCCGCGGCTGAATTGGCCGAAGCGTTGGCTGAACCTGAAGCAGCAAAAGCAGAAGAAGGTGTTGAAATTGAAGCGGTCGCCGAAGCCGTTGAAGAACCTGAAGCGGCAGTGGCAGAACCGGCCGCTCTGGAAGAACCTGCACCTGTCTCTAAAACACAGGAAGAAGAGAAGGAAGAAGAGGACGAGTTTGATAAGCTCTTCTCTTACGACGCTTCCAAATATGGGTATTATGAAGCTGAAAAACCACGGTTTGAAGAAGATGAAGATGACGACCTCAAACCGAGCAAGAAGAAGAAACGCAAAAAGCGGCGTCCATCAACCGATGATGTCGATCAATGGGATGAGTGGTAAACCGTTAAACTGAGTAGCGATAAAATGGCCAGGAAAACATTGCGGCGCAGCAAGCATGTTCCCCGTCGTACCTGTGTGGGCTGCCGGGAAGTATTGCCCAAACGGGCATTGATCAGGGTTGTCAAGAGTCCCGAAGGCGTACTGGTTGATTTGACCGGCAAAGCCCACGGCAGGGGAGCCTATCTGCATGAAGTGCGCGCTTGCTGGGAAAAAGGTCTAAAAGGCGGCCTTGACCACGCGCTGCGGACCAAGCTGACGGACGGGGAAAAGCAAGACCTGTTGAGATTCATCGACCGTCACCTTTCTGGCAAAGTCAAAGACGATCAGGGGGCAGAGGAATTGTCATGATGAATTAAGATCATCTGATCGCTCCTCAGCAAGTGAATAAACAATCATGCGTCTGTTGGTTTATAAGCAAGCCACCAGATAGCCGAGTATACACGGAGGTGTTGTGTGAGCGACAATGACATTAATAAAATCATCTTACCTTACAGTATCAGTGTGCGCGAGCTGGCAGAGAAAATGGATGCCAGCCCAATTGAGGTCATTAAAGTCTTAATGGCCAATGGCGTGATGGCCAGCATCAATCAGAATGTCGATTTTGACACGGCTGCGGTGGTTGCCAGCGAACTGGGTTTTGAGCCTGAGCTGGAAACGATCGAGGAAGAGAAGCCTGAAGATATCGGCGAGGTTCCTTTTTGGCGGCGGGTGATCGCCGACGAGGATGAAAAGGACCTCAAGCCGCGACCGCCTGTGGTGACCATGTTGGGCCATGTTGACCATGGCAAGACGACACTCCTGGATGCGATTCGGGAGACCAATGTGGCGGGCGGCGAGGAAGGCGGCATCACACAGCATATCGGCGCGTACCAGATTGAACATAAAGGCAAAAAGATCACCTTTTTGGACACCCCGGGCCATGCGGCTTTCACATCCATGCGGGCGCGCGGCGCCCAGGGGGCAGACATTGTCATCCTGGTTGTGGCGGCCGACGACGGCGTGATGCCCCAAACCCGTGAAGCAGCCAACCATGCCAAAGCCGCCCGTGTACCGATTGTGGTGGCATTGAACAAGATGGATTTGCCCTCCGCCAACCCCGAGCTTGCCAAGCGGCAGCTATCAGAGATCGACCTGGTGCCCGATGAATGGGACGGCGATACTATCGTGGTCCCTGTCTCTGCGACGAAGAAGCAGGGTCTGGATGACCTGATGGAAGCGATTTTGCTGGTGGCGGATAACAAAGAGATCAAAGCCAACCCCAAGGGTGAGGTTTTGGGCACGGTGGTCGAAGGTGAGCTGGATCGCTTCCGCGGCGCCATGGCGACGCTGCTGCTGCAAAACGGCACCATCAAAATGGGTGACACGGTCCTGGCCGGCAAAGCCCACGGCCGGATCAAAGCGATGTTTGATTTTCGCGGCAACCGAATCCAAAAGGCTGGGCCAGCCACACCGATCATGGTGATGGGCCTGAATGAAGTGCCCAACGCCGGTGATCTTTTCAGATTGGTTGAATCCGACAAGGAAGCCCGCGCCATCGTGGCTGAGATGGAAGCTGAAGATACGCAGAAGGGCAGCACGCCGAAGATCTCGCTGGAGGACTTGTTCGCAAAAATGCAGGCTGGTGAGGTCCAGGAACTGCGGCTGATCATCAAAGCGGATGTGCAGGGCTCGCTTGAGCCGATCGTCAATTCGCTTACTGAGCTGGGCGAAAAAGAGCCCGAGGTGTCGATTGTGATCCTGCACCAGGAAACCGGGAACATCTCGGAAAGCGACGTGATGCTCGCGGCCGCTTCTGAGGCGATTGTGATCGGTTTTGCGGTTGAAGCCGACAACGCGGCTGAACGCCTGGCTGAGAAAGAGGGCGTTTCTGTGCGCCTGTACACAATCATTTACCGCCTGATCGAAGATATCGAAAAGGCGATCAAAGGTATGCTCAAGCCTGTCATGGTCGCAAAGACCATCGGACGGGCCAGGGTGCTGGCTACTTTCAGCGTTTCGCGCTTCAAGGTTGCGGCAGGCTGCCGGGTGCTTGACGGTGAGATCCGCCGTAATGCCAACATTCGTGTCCGCCGGAACGATGAAACCATCTTTGATGGCGAAATCGGGTCGCTCAAGCGCGGCAAAGATGACGTCCGTGAGGTGCGTGAAGGGTTTGAGTGCGGTATTGCCCTCAAGCAATTCCACGAGTTCCAGGAAGGGGACATCCTCGAATGTTACGTCATCGAGCAGGAAGTTATTTAGTCAAGATCCGATAGGAGAAACACTTGCCTTCAGAAATCAGGTTAAAACGCATTCAAGACCTAATTAAACAGGTTTTGACAGAGATACTTGAAACCAAAGTCAACGATCCACGGGTCGAAAATGTGTATGTCACCGATGTATCGGTCGACCGTGAGCTGGATTATGCCAATATCTATGTTTCCGCATTGGGGGGGCAGGAGCAGTCTGAGGATATTTTGGCGGGTTTGAACACCGCTAGCGGTTTTATTCGCTACACCCTCAGCCAGGAAGTAAAATTGCGGGTGATGCCCAAACTGCGCTTCTACTGGGATGATACGCCCGACCGGGCGGATCGGATCGAGGAGCTGCTTTCGGACATTCGCAAAGAGCGAGAAGCGCGCGGTGAGGATGCTGGTGATGCGGATGACGAGCAAACCGAGGATTCGGATGCCCAGGACGCTTGATGAACAGGTTGCAGCCAAGTTTGCTGCTAGCCAGCGGTTTTTGATTGCCTCGCACGTCCGTCCCGATGCGGATGCTGCCGGGTCTCTGCTCGGGTTGGGACTGGCGCTGATGCGACAGGGGAAGTCCGTGCAAATGGTGCTTGAGGACGGCGGGGAAAAATTTTTCTACCTGCCCGGTGCCGAGCAGATTTTGCGCGCACCGGAGAGCGAAGCGGATGTGATCATTGTGGTCGACTGCTCCGACCCTGACCGGGTGGGCTCTGTCCTGAACGGTTACGGCCAGCCCGACCTGGTGGTTGACCATCACAAGACCAACCTCGATTTTGGCGAAATCAACGTGGTTGAACCTGATCAGGTGGCCACTGCGGCTATCCTGTTTGACCATATGCCAGCCTGGGGTTTGGAAATTGATGCCGATTCCGCCATGTGTCTGCTGGCCGGGATCGTCGGGGATACGATCGGTTTTCGCACGCCCAATGTGGATGCCGGGGTGCTGCGGCGGTGCGCTGAGTTGATCGACCTGGGCGGCGATCTGACCCACATTTACAATGAAGAGCTGGTAATGCGGCCGTTTGAAGCAGTGCGCTACTGGGGTTCCGGTTTGAACCGGCTTGAGCACGATAATGGCCTGGTCTACACCAGCTTAACCCTGGCAGACCGGCAGGATGCCGGGTATCCGAGTGATGATGACGCCGACCTGGTGAATGTGCTTTCGGCCATTCGGGAGGCAAAGATTGCCATCATTTTTGTTGAACAACGGGACAACACGGTCAAGGTGAGCTGGCGCACACGGCCGGGATGGGATGTCTCGGGAATTGCTTACCAGTTTGGCGGCGGGGGGCATGCCGCTGCTGCCGGCGCTGATATTGAAGGCTCATTAGCTGATGTGAAGCGCCGCGTGATCCATGAAACCCATAAATTGTTGGGAAACTAGATAAAAAATAGGAGTATAATCAGTTAAATCTTTGGGGAGTTAGGAAAATATTATGAGCGAACAAGAATTTAACATCAAAGATGCTATCTCAGGGGTATTGGTTGTTGATAAACCCGTGGGTATGACTTCCCATGCTGTGGTGCAAGCTGTCAGGCAGGGGACGGGTATCCGCAGGGCTGGACATACCGGCACCCTGGATCCACGCGCCTCGGGCGTGCTGGTGGTTCTGGTTGGCCCTGCAGTGCGGTTGAGTGAATACGTTTCCGCATCGGACAAACGCTACCAGGCGATCATCCGGTTGGGCGAAACCACCGACACATACGACGGGGACGGCGAGGTTGTTTCCCGGTCTCCAGTGGATATCACCATTGATCAAATCGAAGAAGCCTTAACGCAGTTTGAGGGAACGGTTGAACAAGTTCCCCCGGCGTACTCCGCTAAAAGGATCCACGGCAAAAAAGCCTACGAGCTGGCACGTGAAGGCGAAGAGGTCGAGCTGGAAGCCAAGGAAATTGATGTTTACCACCTCGAATTGCTCGAGTGGGATCCGCCGGAGGCGATCATTGATGTGTACTGCTCCTCCGGCACCTATGTGCGCTCGCTCGCGAACGACCTGGGCGAGGTGTTGGGATGCGGCGGGCACCTGGTTGGCCTGCGGCGGACGAAAAGCGGTGAGTTCGCCTTGCGCGACGCGGTTCAACTCAGGAAGCTCGAAGATGCGTTCCAGACGGGTGATTGGTACAAATACCTGATCCCGGCCGCGGAAGCATTGGGCGACTGGCCTTCACGCGAATTGAGTTTTGAAGAGGTCGATCTGGTCCGGCATGGGCATCGCGTGCCTGTGGAAACGCCTCCGGAGAACCCCGATCATTGGGTTCGGGCGATCAGCCAGCAGGGTGAATTGGTCGCCCTGATGGAATACCTACCAGAAGAAAAGGAATGGCAGCCGAGAAAGGTTTTCTTCACCTAAACTTACCTGGAGGCTGCTGTTATGGTCGATCACAGTCCCCCTCTCTTTTGTTTTGAGGGAGGGGTGCTTTTATGAATACCGGTCTTAAGCACATTATGGACGCACAATTTCAACTGGATGTGAATAGCATCGAATTCTCAGAACTCGAAACCCTGCCGTACACAGATGCGTGCATCACCATCGGCAACTTTGACGGCGTTCACCTCGGGCACCAGGCGATCATCAACCAGATGGTGCACACAGCCAGTCAGCAAGGCCGGCCTGTGTTTGTGGTGACCTTTTATCCCAATCCTGCAGCTTTTTTCAATCCACAGCAAGACCCGTTCTACCTCTCCACACCCCATGAAAAAGAACGCCAGATGATGGCATTAGGCGTGGAAAGGGTGATCACCTTTCGTTTCAACCGGGACTTTGCCAACCTGACTGCTGAGGCGTTTTTACTGCAGTTAAGAGACAAGCTGGGTTTGGGGGTGCTGGTCGTGGGGCAGGATTTTGCCCTGGGTAAAGACCGTGCGGGAACCATCCCGGTACTTAAAGCTCTCGGGCGGTCCCACGATTTTTTTGTGGAAACCATCCCGCAGGTCGAACTGGCAGAGGAGGGGGTCTCATCCACGCGCATTCGAAACCTGCTGGATGAAGGCGCCGTTAAGCGGGCATCCAGGCTGCTGGGGCGGCTGTACAGTGTCTCCGGAAAAGTCACCCACGGTTCAGATCGCGGGTCGCGCATTGGGCTGCCAACAGCGAATATGGATTTTTGGCCGCTGAAGAAGCTTCCGGCTGTGGGTGTATATGCCACCCATGTGCACCTTGCCGGCCAGGTATACAAGGGGATCACGAATGTCGGCTACCGTCCCACCTTTGAAAAGCAGACAGAGGTCAATATCGAAACCCACATCCTTGATTTTGACCGAAATATCTACGGGGAAGATATTTCCCTTGCTTTTGTTGATAAGCTCAGAAATGAGCAAAAATTTTCCGGTGTGGATGCCTTTCTTGCCCAGATAGAACTTGATAAAGCCAAAGCCAGAAGGATCTTTGAGGATGACCAAACCTAGACGCATTTACCTGCTCAGCCCAAAGGATTACAGCCCTGAGACGATCGCTGTGGCCTTTGCAAAGACTTCCCGTTCACCCCAACCTTTTGACGAAATTGCCGCCGAGCTGAACGATGAACGCTCGGCGCGCTTTCATGAAAAATGGGTGGTGGGCTATGGGCATGCCTCGGTGGCCGAACATGCTGTGCTGCATGTGGCGCTTGAAAATGTCTCTCGGCTGGCAATTGAGTCCATTGAGGGCAACCGCCTGGCCTCCTACACTGAGAAATCCACCCGCTACCAGCAGTGGGCCGAGGACGATTTTTACATACCTGATGAGCTGATCGGGCATGCGTTGGAAGCGGAATACACCCGCACCATTCAGCATTTGTTTACGACATATTTAGCGTGTATACCCAGGGTCAAGACCTGGCTGGCGGAGACGTCTCGCAGGGGTGAGGGCGAATCCCAGGCGGCATTTGAGCGGCGGCTGGCGCCTGGGGCGGTGGATATCTGCCGGTTCCTGCTGCCGGCGGCTTCCCTGGCCAATGTGGGCATGACCATCAATGCCAGGGCGCTGGAGTATGCACTGTGCAAGCTGCTCAGCGCGCCCCTGGCGGAAGTGCGCGCGATGGGCGAACAGCTCAGGGAGGCCGGCCAGATGGAAACCCCCACGCTGATCAAGTATGCGGCCTGCAACGACTATCTGCTGGCTACAGCGGAGAGCATGGCACAGCACAGCCAGCGGATTCCTGACGGGTTCGATAATTCAGGAGACTTTCACCTGTTGGCCCATGACGCAGATGGGCAAGCGCGGGTTATGGCCGCTGTGCTGTTCCGCTTTGGGCATGCGCAATCTTTCCAGGCTTGTTACGATTATGTCGACAGCCTGTCATCAGCTGAACAAGCGGAACTGGCGGAAGCTCTGATGGCTGACCGGGGCAAATTTGACCAGCCCCTGCGCGAATTTGAGTATGCGCAAATGACCTTCGAGGCGACGATGGATCAGGGCGCCTATTTTGAGTTCAAACGCCACCGGATGATGACGCAGACTCCCCAACCATTGACTGCCGATTTGGGCTTTGCCCTTCCGGTTGGAATCTCGGCTGCGGGGTGCGAAAGTGAGTATCTTGAGGCTATGCGCCAGGCTGATGCGCTCTACGAAGCGCTGTATGCATGGAACCCGGCGGTGGCCAGTTATGTCATCCCGAACGGGTATCACCGGCGGGTTTTGTTCACCATGAACCTCCGGCAGGTATTTCACTTCTGCCGATTGCGTGGGGCCAGCAATGCCCATTTTTCCATCCGACGGGTTGCCTACCAGATGGCAGAGGCTGTCACCCAGGCCCACCCGTTGCTGGGGAAGTACCTCGAGCTGCCCGCCGGGGAGACCTGGCAATCGATCGAGGCACAGCATTTTAAGGCGATCACCGTACGAAACCGTTGATGGGTTGAAAGATCAGAACTGATCAATAACGGGCTTGCGCCCTGGCATCGATGTTTTGGATAGGGGCGACGAGTTACTTTTCTAGTATTATCGAGACATTCATCCACAGGAGGGCATATGCAGATTTCCAATTTGATCAAGCGAATATTCTGGAATCATGATCATAAACGGCTGCGTGCTTTGTGGCGGTTAAGCCTGCATACGCTCTTGCTGCTCCTCCTGACTTCGCTGTTCACCGTTGGGTTGCTGTTTATAGCAGCCCTGTTAGACATTGCCTCTGGGACATCGCTGCCGGACGTGCTGGCAGGGACCGGGCCTATCCGGTTGATGGACTCGCCTTGGGTCAACCTGGTGATCGTTCCCTTAGCCACATTTTTAGGCGTGCTCTCGGCCACGTTTTTAGCCGGCCGCTGGTTTGACCGCAGACAGTTCACTACATTCGGGCTTTCCTTCTCAAAGGCGTGGTGGCGAGATTTCGCTTTCGGGCTGGGTTTGGGTGCCGTGTTGATGGGTTTGGTCTTTTTGGCGGCCTGGCTCACTGGCAGCCTGCAGGTGACCGGGTTTTTCGAGGTTGATGGCCAGGAGGTGAATTTCGCCGTGGGGTTTGTGCTGGCCTTGGTGTTCTTTGTGTTTGTGGGGGTATATGAAGAGGTGCTTTCGCGCGGCTATCACCTGGTCAACCTGGCGGAGGGATTCAACCAGTCGATATTCGGGGAACGGGGGGCACTGCTGATGGCCTACGCGGCCTCTTCTGTTGTGTTTGGCGTTTTACACCTAGGCAACCCGAACGCCACCTGGGTGAGCGCACTCAACATCTCGCTGGCGGGCATCCTGCTCGGGTTGGGCATGGTGCTCACGGGCAGCCTGGCCATCCCGATTGGGCTGCACATCACCTGGAACTTCTTCCAGGGGAATGTGTTTGGTTTCGCGGTCAGCGGGGTGCGCACCGGCGCAACGCTGATTGCCACGCAGGTCACCGGCCCGACGTGGCTGACCGGGGGAGAATTTGGTCCTGAGGCGGGTCTTTTGGGCTTTCTTGCGATGCTGGTGGGGGCATTTCTGATTGTGCTGTATGTGCGCAGGAAAGGCCCGCTTGGATTGCACACAGATTTGGCACGATATACGCCTTCTGAAAAAGATTCACGTGAAGAATAGCCGATTTTAATATATAATTAAGTGATAGTCTCCACACAATCTACATACGGTGTGCTTGGTGAAACTTCCATTTACTTTTGCTGTTAATTTTTGGCCGACGCTAATTGCCATATTGGTCTATATCGTCCTGGCCATTTATAGTTTCAAAAATCGTGGGGTGCCTGGGGCGCTGCCTTTTGTATTTGCCTGCCTGTTTGGCATGCTTTGGTCACTTGGCTTGATTTTTAAATTTGCCGCAGTTGACCTTGAGGCCAAAATATTCTGGCACAAATTCCTGGTCATGTGGCAGCTGCCAACCACGACTGCGATCACCTGCTTTATCCTCGAGTATGCCCAACCCGGCCGCTGGTTGACCCGCCGAAACCTGGTATTGCTGTCCATCCTTCCCCTAGTTTTGATGATCTTAAGCATCACGAATGACAGCCACCATCTCTTCTGGGAAGGTTTCATTTTCAACGAGGTGTTGCTCCCCATACAAACCCCGTTGCTGCGGATCTTCATCGCTTACGGTTTTTTATTGGGGGTTCTCAATATCATCGTGTTTGTCTGGCTATTTATCCGGTCACCTCAGAACCGGTTACCCGTGGTGATTATGACGATTGGTCAGATCGCAGTACGCTTCCTGTTTTCGTTGGATTTTGTTTTCCAGGTTCGCAAGGACCTGCCCATGTCAGCTGTCGCATTGGCATTGATTTCTTTCGTGTATGCGATCGTCATTTTCCGGTTTAAAATCTTAGGTCCGATTCCCCTGGCACGTGAGGCCGTGGTCGAACAGATCCCGATTGGCCTACTGGTGTTGGACGATCGCGAACGAATTAATAGCATCAACCCTGCTGCCCAACGTATGCTGGATATCTCCAGTCAGGCTGCCAGGGGACAACCAATCCGGGCAGTCCTGCCAACTTTTCCACACGGGGAGCTGGCGGAGGAGGGTGAAATCGAATTTAGTTTTGACTTGGGCGGTAAAAACCGGCAATATAAGCTGGATATTTTGATCTTGAGGGATTGGCGTGATCTGAACGTGGGCCAGCTGTTGCTGCTGATGGATGTAACCGAGCAGCAAAAAGCGCAGGCAAAGATCCTTGAGCAGCAGCGAGTGGTCGCGACCCTGCACGAGCGTGACCTGCTGGCCCGCGAGCTGCATGATGACCTGGCGCAGGTGCTGGCGTTCATCAGCACCCAGGGACAATCCATCCAACGGTTGCTCAGCCGGGGCGATGATGCAACTGCAGGCCAATATCTTGAACGCCTGGTCAGCGCTGCACACAAGGGTGAGGTGGACCTGCGAAAATCAATTTTAGGGATGCGTATAACCCTAAGCGAAGGGGGAGTGCTGGCAACCCTCGAACGGTTTCTCACCCAAATGAAACAGAACTACGGACTCCATACCGACATCATTATTGAGGAATCCTTCGATCATCACACGCTGGACCCCATGGTAGAGGTTCAGCTTGTGCGCATCCTGCAGGAAGCGTTGAATAACGTCAGGAAGCATGCCCAGGTTGACCGGGCGATGATCAGGTTTGCGACCCTGGATGACCACATGTGCATCACTGTTCAGGATGCCGGCCGCGGATTCACGGTTGCAGGGGATGAACTCGAACAAAATGGTCATTTTGGCCTGCAAATGATGCGCGAGCGAGTGGAGGCGGTTGGCGGGACGATTACCTGGACCTCCCAGCCAGGCCGGGGGACGGAGATCCGGGTGTGTGTGCCGGTGGAACGGAAGGCGGTGCCGGAATGACGGGTTTACCGGATTTGCGAATCATGCTGGTGGATGATCACAGCCTGTTCCTGGAAGGATTGAACAATTTATTGTCTTCGGAGGGCATCCCGGTGGTAGGGACGGCGCATGACGGCTACGAAGCACTGGCCCGGGCACGCCAGGTGAAACCGGACGTGATCCTGATGGATATCCACATGCCGCGCTGCGACGGCTTGTCCGCCACGCGGTTGATCAAGGCTGAGCTGCCTGAGATTAAAATCGTCATCCTGACCATGTCGGAAGACGATGAGGATTTGTTTGACGCAGTGCGCAGCGGGGCTTCAGGTTATCTGATCAAAAGCCTGGATGCGGATGCATTTTTCGATTACCTGGAGGATCTGCAGGCGGGGCATCCGCCCTTTTCGCCAGGTTTAGCTGAAAAGATCCTCCATGCTTTCGCCGGGCAGGCTGCCCAGCCGCGGGAAGATACGCCGGATGGTCAGGATAATTGTGCACAGGATGATCAGTTGTCACCCCGGCAGATGCAGATCTTGACATTGGTCGCACAGGGGCAGACCTACCGTCACATTGCGGAGACGCTTAATATTTCTGAAAGCACGGTCAAATACCACATGGGGGAGATATTGGAATGCCTGCATTTGCATAATCGCGCCCAGGTGATTGCATATGCCGCGAGGATGGGTTTGTCCCGCGCGGAGGGGTAGGGGGAAGGCCAGCATTGGGGCAGTTGTGTCAAAGCAAGCCTTAACATTTTCGAATGGGTGCAAAGATATGGTGGGTAGGGGGAAATCCGCGAGGTTTTGGTGCGTTGGCAGCGTTTTTATGTGATGCAGATGTGTTTGTGAGCAGATCAGTTCGAATTAAGGCTGCCAACCTGCCTTACGCCTACCATTAACCATTCCCCTTTCACTATATCCCAACCAGCAACTGTACTTTTTTTTCAGCAGGACTGTCCTTTTAGCCATTCTCTTAGGGGGGATTAATTTTGTATGCTGTATACATCCACTGAAACGAGGGAATGGATGGCCGATTATAAATGTGTGCTGGTGTACGGCAGATCGCTCAATTTGGCAGGCATCGCCGCTTCGTTGCGCCTGGATGCGGACCTTGACGTGCACTTGATCGATCCGCAAGCCCCACAAGCCAAAGCAGAACTGGCAGCATATGACCCCCAAACGATCATCTACGACCTGACGGACCCGCCGGCAGATCTTGATCTGAGGCTGCTGCAAGAACGGCCGGACATCCTGCTGATAGGCGTGGACCCCTCCAGCGATGAGGTGCTGGTGCTGACAGGCCAGCGCAACCGGGCGGTCACAGCCGGTGAGCTTGCCTCGCTGGTAGCCGGGTACGAAGGCCGGGATTCTGGCTCTCCCCGGGGTGTGACGAGTGATGACCTGGCCGACTGTCCAGTCACACCGGCCTGAGCCCGGTTCCAGGTTCGATGTTCCTGCTCAACATGACCTCGGTTACCTGAACTGCACCTGTTACGCCAATTCGCAAGGCCAGCCGAGTTTCCTGGTAACCGTTGAAGCCGAACATTGAATGATTTCATCCCGTGTTGCTTTAGACGGAGAACGATTTATTAGATAAATTTGGCCGAGAACATAGCAAATCTAATGAGAGAGAGAATGGAGTCGGAAATGAAAAACAGAATCGTCGGGCTTAAAAAATTTCTACCCTTATTGATCTTCTTGGGGGCGTTGCTGTTGATCGTCATATTGGGGAGTGATGTGGTCAAAGCCGACCTTGGCGGATCGAAGGTCACCTTTGTCCCCGCACCGACAGGCACAACCGGGGGTTCATGTTATATCCCGGATAGGATTCAGACATTATGCTTCAGCCTTGAATCCGTAACATCCGATGGCGAGAGCCCGGCCACAATGTTCATGAAGTTTCCGGCTGGCTGGACTGTGTCCCAGCACAATGTGGAAATTGTTTCAAAAAGCTGCGAAAACGGAGGTACGATTGGATCTTTGATCCAATCGAACACTCCATATGGGTTGAGCGTGAATGATGGGCGTGCCCACAACACCACGGACCGCTGTACCGCTGTTTATTGCTGGACCGTTGACACAGATCAAACCGCAACCAGTGAAATAGCGGTGCCCTGGGTGTGGTTCGGGGATGACAGCGGTGTTGGTCCCCACAGGCCCTGTTCCAATGACGATTACTACCCCGATAATCACCCAGATATCAATTGCGACGAGCATGACGCTCATCCGCCTGCGGTTGTGCCGATTTGCGAACATGTGACCCTGAACATTTTGCCTGAGACACTCCCCGCTGGAGAGGTTGGCGCCTGGTATTCCCAACAGCTATCCGTCGAAAGCGGAACAGGGCCGTTCTCCTGGTCGTCATTAGGCTTGCCTATGCAGATGGGTATCGACTACTCCACAGGTATGCTGGTGGGCACGCCCACCACTGCCGAGACGATTAATTTCACGGCGAAAGTTAAAGGCCCGGAGTGGTCTGATGGCTCGCGCGCCTACTCGCTGATCATCCATCCGGCGTTGACCTTCAACCCGGATGTTCTGCCAGCGGCACGTGTGAACACGGCTTACAATCAGATGGTCAGTGTGAGCGGGCGAACCGATGAGACACCTGTATTAACACATGAATCTGGCACCTTGCCAGGGGGGATCACTTTCAGCGGGAGCGCTTTCTCAGGCACCCCGACGGAAACAGGTACCTTTGTGGATATCGTGATCAAAGCCACTTATACCGATGGCCTGGTTAAAACCCGAGCCTACACGCTTAATGTCCTGCCAGAGCACTTGTTCACCTGGGATCCAGCGGAACCGGACGAAAAGGCCAACATAACTTTTACGCCAATTGCCGGGTATAGCAGTTATTACTGGAGAACTGGCTGGAATCCCGGCGAGGATTGTGCGCCATATGGGAATTATGGTTACCCCACTTTCATTACAAGTTTCTGGGAAAGCGGCGAATTCAAGGTGTGTTTGCAATTTTGGTCAGGCACTGAAATGGTTTACGACAGCCAGTGGGTGACGGTGAATAATATTGCACCAGAAATCAATCATTTTAGGATCCAACCGTCACCTTCCTTCCCCGGAATGTCTGTTTCGGGTGTAATTGAGTTCGACCGAGGACCAACACCGTATACCTGCCAGGTCGATTGGGGGGAAGGCGCCGGCCCACAAAGCTTTCCGTGTGTCAATACTTATGCATCTTTGCCTGCATACACTTACAGCACGGGTGGGACGTTCACTATCCAGGTCAGTGTGACCGATGGGGATGGTCTTACCACGACAGATTCTGTAGAGCATGACGTGGTTTATGTCATAGCGCTTCCCTCAGAAGTGTATCTCGCTTCAAACAGCGTACCGACCGTGGTTGAAGTGTGGGGTGCTGCTGCAGTGGGGCATACACCACTGAACTTTAACTTCGACACCAGCCTTACGGAAGGTTCCCTGGAAACACCAGCATTAGATGATTGTGTGCTATACGATGAAGAGTTCATGGTCTGCCGGGCAACTGTACCTTATATCCCCTCGCCTGACACGGGATCGGGGCTGTATAACGGCTATGACAGCTTTGATTTCTATGTTGATGATGGCCAGGGACACAGCTCTAATACGGTGAGACAGACTTTGTGGGTGGATGAAAACGCTGCCTCGACTGCGCTGGATGGAAGCGCAATTGTATCTGCCGTTGCTCCCACACTCATCACATTGCAGGTGACGGACCCTGACGTCCATATTGGTTTTATTCATGATCGTTTTACTTTCATCATCGATGATGAACCGAACCACGGAACATTGGAAGACCTGGGCTATATTGAGTGTAATACGGCCTGGGATGGGTATGGGACGGAGTTCATGTCCTGCTCCAGCCGGTTTTTGTATACGCCGGGCGAACGCGCTGCTGAGACAACAGACAGTTTCACCTTTTATGTGAACGACTCACACCACGATTCGAACAGCGCAACCTTTGATCTGACTCTGTACACGCCAAAAACGCTCATTGTCAATACAACCGAGGATGGTTTTGAAGGATCCGGTTGTTCAACAATGCACTGCAGCCTGCGTGAGGCTGTGGAAGATGTTGTAATCGGCGACATCATTGCGTTTGATCTTGCCTATCCTGCAACGATCATCCTGGAATTTGGATCGATCCACATCACAAAGGATCTTGTAATCAACGGTCCGGGCGCAGACAAGCTGGCCATCAGTGCAGATGAAAACAGCCGGGTGTTTACGATTGGTAACGATGAGGAAGTTCCCGTCACCGCAAAAATAGCCGGCGTAACGATCCGTGATGGCCGTGCGAGTGAGGGTGGCGGTGTCTTTATTGAACCGCGCAATACCCTGATCATGGAGGATTGCGTGGTTGGGCCAAATAATATTGTGACGTATGCCGGCGGCGGGATATTCAATGAATTGGGCATTCTGACGTTGAACCGCTGCACCGTCATCGAGAATGAAGGGACAGGCACACTGGGCGGTGCTGGCATCACCACGGTTGGCGGGGCGATAACCACTTTGATCAATTCGACCGTCAGCGGCAACATCACCAACAACTACGGCGGTGGGTTGTATGTGGCCTATGGCGGTTTGGTCAGGCTGATCCACAGCACCGTCAGCGGGAACATCGCGAACTTCAATTACCTGGAAAAAGGGGAAGAACATGGCGGCGGTGCCGGGATCTATATTGATATGGACGGCGAGGTTGAGCTTCACAACAGCATTGTGGCTGGCAACACGGACATGAGCGACCCGACAACAGCCGGTCATGAGAAATGGCATGATGTGCATGGCGAGGTGACCTCGCTGGGCGGCAACCTGATCGGTGTTGATACCGGCTCATCGGGATGGGATGTCAGCGACCTGGTTGGCAATGCGGCTGACCCGGTTGACCCGCTGCTGGATGACCTGCGGATGAATGCTCCCGGAAAAACGCTGACGTATGCCCTGCTGCAGGGCAGCCTGGCGATTGATGCGGTGCCGTGCGTTGATGGAATCACCGAGGATCAGCGCGGCGTAGCCCGGCCTCAGGGCACCCTGTGTGATATCGGCGCATATGAGGCTGGACTTGGTGAGTTCATCTATCACTTTCCGCTGTTCTTGCGGTGAGAGGCGTGTGGGATAGATGAAATGCGTGAATTGGGTTGATCCATAAGTGGAATCTGCACAATTGGTGCTTGCCAGGCTGGAAAAGTGAAATGGGTCGGGATGATGGCGGAACCCTTGAAGCATAACTGTCGGCAATACCTTTTGTTCAGGTTGTGCGGTGGAAGATTGTTCAAGAATCTTATCTAAACGAAGGCGTAAGGGGTTTTGAAATGAGACGGATATTCTATTGTGGATTAATACTGATGATATGTGTGGGCATGATCCCATTGACGCCTGCAATGGGGGAATCGTGTCTGGAGAACATCATCGTGACAAATACCGCTGACAACGGGCCCGGTTCCCTGCGCCAGGCGATCATGGATGCGTGCCCCGGGGGGACGGTGACCTTTGATGTAAGCCTTTCGGATGAGACCATCACCCTCACAACAGGGCAGTTGACCATCGATAAAAACCTGACCATCGATGGCTCGGGGTTAGCCGAGAGAGTGACCGTCAGTGGGGGCGGTGAAAGCCGTGTAATGTGGATAAATCACGGTAAAACGGTGACTCTGGACAGGCTGGTCATTGCCAACGGATATGCTGATTCTGGGGAGAACGATTCCGGCGGCGGGATCTTCAACGACGGCGGGTTCGTCACGGTGAGAAACAGCCACATATTCAATAATTATGCGATTTGGATGGGCGGAGGTATCGCCAATGGTAACGAAACCTACAATGGCGAAGTGACGATCATTAATAGTCTGATTGAGGCGAACAGCACGGGTATAAGCGGAGGTGGGGGTGGTTTTAATTTATACAACCACACCTTCACAGTCAGGGATAGCACTATTATTGATAATACCAGCTATTCAGGTGCTGGACTCTACAATGAGGGTGTGATGGTTGTGACCGGCACGACCATGAAAGGAAATTCGGCAACCAACCACGGTGGAGGAATTTTTAATTACGGGAACGCATCCATTGCCAACAGTACGTTTACACAGAACAATGCTGACTTTTGGGGGTCCGGTATCTTTAACTTTGGCGTGATGACGGTGTATAACAGCACCTTAGCGGGAAATACCGGATCGCATACATTTTTCAATTATCAGTCTTCAGCTGTGTTAAGTATTGCCAATACGATCATCGTTGGATCTGGTGGTTCTTGGGGCTGTATGAATAATGGCGGCACGATCAGTTATCATGCGAATAACCTGTTTGACGTTGCCTGGTACTGCGGTGATTTCAGCTCCGCTGATCCCCTGCTCAACCCTCTGGCGGATAACGGCGGGCCGACCCAGACCATGTCGCTCAAGGACGGTTCGCCGGCAATCGATGCCGGGAATGATGATATCTGTTCCGGCGTGCTGACCGGCGGAGTGGATCAGCGTGGTGCTCCTCGCCCAGCGGGCGATCATTGCGATATCGGCGCGTTTGAGTGGGGCGCTGAACCGCCCTGTTCCGATCTGATCTCGGTGGCAAATGCCAATGACAGCGGGCCGGGTTCACTGCGCCAGGCGGTCTTGGATGTGTGCCCGGGCGGGACGATCACTTTCGATCCAGGCCTGGCCGGGTCTACCATCAGCTTATCAGGCGGCCACATTTGGATCAATAAAAGCCTGGCCATTGAAGGGCTGGGCGCGGACGAGCTGGCAATCAGCGGGAATGAGGTTGAGCATTACGATTATTCCAAACAAGGTGATGATGTTGGCGGTGTCTTTTGGGTGCAGGGCGAGTATGTGGATGATAATCTACAGGCCATTGAAGTGAGTATATCTGGTTTAACCATCAAAGATGGCCGGGCGCGTGAAGGCGGAGGCATCTACAACCATTCCCGCAGCACCCTGATCATGACAGACTGTGTGATTGGCCCGAACAACATTGTCACCGAGGCGGGCGGCGGGATTTCGAACAAGTTTGGTACAGTGACCCTGGACCGCTGTACGGTGCTGGAGAACCACGGCACCGGATCTTTAGGCGGTGCAGGCATATTCACAGCAGGCGGCGGTGAAATGACGCTAATCAATTCCACGGTAACAGGTAATGTGACTAATAATTACGGCGGCGGCATCCTGGTTTGGGATGGCAGCACGGTCAGCCTGGTCCACAGCACAGTATCGGGTAATTTGGCCAATCAGGATTATGAAGAATATGCCTGGGGCGGCGGAGGTGGGATCTACATAATGGCAGGTGATGACTTTGATAGTGGCGGTACGCTCAATATCTACAACAGCATCGTGGCAGGCAACACAGATATGAGCGACCCGACCACAGCCGGCCATGGGAAGTGGCATGATGTGTATGGCGAGGTGACTTCGCTGGGTGGCAACCTGATCGGCGTTGATACTGGCTCATCGGGATGGGATGTCAGTGACCTGGTGGGCACAGCGGCTGACCCGGTTGACCCGGTGCTGGATGATTTGGCGCTGAATGCACCTGGTAAAACGCCGACCTTTGCCTTGCTGCAGGGCAGCCCGGCGATTGATGCCGTCGAGTGCGCGGACGGAATCGCCGTGGATCAGCGCGGTGTGGAACGACCGCAGGGCTTCCGGTGTGATATCGGCGCTTTTGAGGTTGTGATTGAGATCCTTAATCTATTCTTGCCGCTGTTCTTGCGATAATGCTGGCTTGACAAACCTGTGTGATTGCCTATAATAATGGGAACATTTTAATCACAACAGACGTTGATGAGGAAGAGTAAGCACCGAAACGGTGTCACAGAGAGCAGCGGTTGATGAGATGCTGCACATACGCCGGTGACGAATGGCCCTCGGAGTTTTTGAAGCGAAAAGTGATAAGTAGCTTCAAACGGACGCACCGCCGTTATCAAGGTGGAAGGTATGCGCAATATTATTGCCGTACCTGAGTAATGAGTGAGGCTGGCCGTGACCCCGTTGCATCACCAACGGGGTCTTTTCTTTAATCAGGCTGCCTAAACTGGGTGGCACCACGGACAAAACGTTCGTCCCAATTTGGGATGGGCGTTTTTTTAATCCCAAGCAACCATTACTCTGGCTGACAATCCATCATTATCAGACCTGGAGGAACAATTATGTCAAAGCAAACCTACAAATTCTTATTGAGCGAACACGACCTGCCCAAACACTGGTACAACGTCAACGCGGATATGCCTGTGCCCCTGACGCCGGTCTTGCATCCGCAGACCAGGGAACCGATTACCCCGGATTTCTTAAACGTCCTGTTCCCGATGTCGCTGATCATGCAGGAGGTGAGCACAGACCGCTACATCGACATCCCCGAAGAGGTGCGCGAGATCTATAAGCTGTGGCGGCCGACACCCTTGATTCGCGCCCGCCGGCTGGAGAAAGCCCTGGGGACGCCTGCCCATATCTATTATAAAAACGAAGGCGCATCCATCTCCGGCAGCCATAAAACCAACACGGCGGTTGCCCAGGCGTATTACAACAAAATCGATGGCACACAGTCGCTGACCACAGAGACCGGTGCCGGGCAATGGGGTTCTGCTTTGGCGATCGCGTGCAAATTTTTCGAGATGAACCTTGAGGTGTTTATGGTGCGCGGGTCTTACCACGACAAACCTTACCGCAGGATCATCATCCAAAATTATGGCGCCCAGATCTACCCCAGCCCGTCAACGCAGACGGCATACGGGAGCCAATTCCTGGAGGACAACCCGGACAGTCCCGGCTCGCTGGGGATTGCCATCTCGGAAGCGGTAGAGACGGCTGTAAAATCCAACGGGGAGAAGAAGTACAGCCTGGGTTCGGTGCTGAATCATGTGCTGCTGCATCAGACTGTGATCGGCCAGGAATGTCTTAAGCAGATGGAGATGGCTGACGAGTACCCGGACGTGGTCATCGGGTGCGTCGGCGGCGGTTCCAACTTTGGAGGGATTGCCTTCCCGTTTTTGCACCAGAATTTGACAGAAGGCAGGGAAACCCGGCTGGTTGCTGTTGAACCGCGGGCAACGCCCACCCTCACCAAGGGCTTGTACGCTTTCGATTATGGGGATACGGCGAAAATGGCGCCGATTTTGAAAATGTTCACCCTGGGGCATGACTTTGTGCCCGCGCCGATCCACGCGGGCGGACTGCGGTACCACGGCATGGCGCCGCAAATTTGCATGCTGTATGAAGCCGGGTATGTTGAGGCGGTGGCCGTACCGCAGCCTGAAACCTTTGAGGCTGGCGTGCTGTTTGCTCAAACTGAAGGGATCATTCCTGCGCCAGAATCTGCGCACGCCGTCAGGGCAGCGATCGATGAGGCACTCGATGCCAAAGAAAAGGGTGATGAACGGGTGATTCTGTTCAACCTTTCTGGGCATGGGCTGCTGGACCTTTCGGCTTACGATGCTTTCCACCAGGGGCGCCTGGATGATGATGCCTTTGAAATCAGCCCTGAAGAAATTAAACGCCGGCTGCCGGAAGTGACCTTGTGAACCTTTCAGCAGGCGGTTAATTTCTCTGCAGTGAAATCCCCTCAGGCTGTTATTGAGGGGATTTTGCTGATTCGGGGCATAAATTCGTATGTGTGAAGCGATTAAGAGTGATAAAATGGATGGGATGGTTAAAAATTTGAAGCACCGGGCTTAACAGCCTTGTGCGGATGAATAGGTTTGTGGAGGAAATTGTGAAAGTTCATTTTTATTTATCCTTGATCCCCGAAGCCTTGATCGCCTCGATGCTTTCGCCGGAGGAGTTTGGCGTCTATTACGCCATCGGCAGCAAAAAGAAATCAAGCGGTCAGGCAGTCTTCTTTGAGGTCAACCCTGATTTTCGCAGCAAAAACTTCAGGATCCAAGAAGGCCTTGCGCGCTGTGTTCCACACGATGACGGCACACCCAAATCCTCGATCTACATCAGCGTATACCGAGTCCTGGAACATGTGCCCATATCTGAACTGGGCAAGCTTTACATCGTGACACAGGACGGCCGTACCCTGGGTTTGGAGCACAGTGAAGCATTGCCCGAAAATGGCGATGGGCTGCACTTATATAAGGAAATCGCGCCGGTTTCGCCCCTGATCGCCAGCCGTTTGGGCCCGATCGACTTCTTCGACCTGATCGTCAGAAATCCGACCTCGCTGGTGACGCTTCCAGCCGTGGTGTTCACGGAGCTCAGGCTGGGAGAGCTGGCGGCTGATCCAGAACTGGGGAACGTGGGCGACCTGCCGTATGCCAACATGGACCACCTGCGTGAGGTGCTGCTGGATCTCAAGACCAAACCTGTAGCCACCAAGATGGTGGACCGTATCAGCCCGGCCAGTTTTGCCTACCGGACGGTGATAAATGGCTTCTTTATCGGCAATGAAACCGCATTGCGGTACTACCCCATGCCTTCTAACGAAGTATTGCGCAAAGAGCATTACCGCTGGTGGCGCTCGGCCAATATGTAAACTGAAATTTCGAAGACGAATTAATTATTGGAGCACACAATGGAACAAATTTGGCTTTATATCAGTGTTGGAGCGAGCTTGCTCTCGATTGGAGTCGCCCTGTACCTCTTTTATTGGGTTAAACAACAGCCGCCAGGATCTGAAAAAGCGCAGGAAGTAGCCTCCTGGATCCGCGAAGGTTCGCAAACCTACCTTAAACGTCTCTACCTGACCCTGGCTGTGGTCGCGGTAATTTTGGGCTTTATCATTGCAATCGTGTTCAGCTTTGATCTCACAGAGGTGGCCTATGGGGGGGTGAGCCTTCAGCCGAGGAACGGCATTCAGATGGCCCTTTCGTTTGTCGTCGGCGCACTCTGTTCTGCCGTTGCAGGGTACATGGGGATGGGCATCGCCGTTGAGGCGAATGTACGCACAGCCACAGCCGCGAACGAATCGATCAACAAGGCATTCCGCCTATCCTTTTTTGCCGGTTCTGTGATGGGCCTGGCGATGGTCGGGCTGGCTGTACTGGGAATGAGCGTGATCTTCCTGGTCACGGGCGATGCCGAAACAGTGCTGGGTTTCAGCTTTGGCGCATCAGCTTTGGCGCTGCTGGCGAAAGCAGGCGGCGGAATTTATACGAAAACAGCCGATATTGCCGCAGACCTGGTGGGCAAGGTCGAAGTCGGCATCCCGGAGGATGACCCCCGCAACCCGGCTGTGGTGGCGGACAACGTCGGCGATAATGTGGGCGATGTGGCCGGCATGGGCGCCGACATCTTTGACAGCTATGTCGCTTCTGTGGTCGCGGTGATGATCCTGGGCGCTTCATCTGCCAGGATGGGCGTATCGTATGTCGTGCTGCCGCTGATCATCTGCACCCTGGGCATTCTGGCATCGTTGATCGGGATCCAGTTTGTACGCGTCGGCAAGAACGGCAAACCCGGGCCCGCCTTGAATTTTGGCACCATCATCACCACGCTTATCTTCGGCGTGATGGTGACTGTTTTCGTGCTGCTGAGCGATATTAACCTGGGGGTGATCTGGTCTACCCTGACCGGGCTGATTGCAGGCGTGATCATTGGCTTCACCTCGGATTACTTCACATCGGAAGAGCGCAAGCCCGTTTTTCAGACCGCAAAAGTCTCGGAGTCGGGTGCGGCCATCAACATCATCACCGGGTTCAGCTACGGTTTGGTGAGCATCGTGCCCTCGGTGATCGGGATTGCTGCGGCGACTCTGCTTTCCTTTTACCTGGCGCAGCTTTCCGGGCTGTCTGGGATTTACGGGATCGGGATCAGCGCGGTGGGGATGCTCTCCATCAGCGGGATGATTGTCTCGGCTGACGCCTACGGCCCAATTGTGGATAACGCCCGCGGCATTGCTGAAATGTCGGGCATGGATCACACCGTGATCGAAACCACCGACACCCTGGACGCAGCAGGCAACACGGCCAAGGCGATCACCAAGGGCTTCAGCATCAGCGCGGCTGCGCTGACGGTGCTGGCGCTGTTTGCCGCGTATGCGGAGGTCGTCACCGCCAGTGGAGTTGAGGTCAGCATGAGCCTGCGCGACCCGATCGTTGTGGCAGGTGTGTTCCTGGGTGCAATGACCCCGCCGCTGTTCAGCGCGTTGACCATGCTCTCGGTGACGGAAAATGCCTTCAAGATGATCGAGGAGATCCGCCGTCAATTCCGCGAGCGGCCGGGCATCCTGGCGGGCACGGAAAGACCGGATTATGCCACCTGTGTTGACCTGGCGGCGCAAGGGTCGTTATCCTCACTGGTTCTGCCGGCGTTTTTGGCCGTTGGTTTACCATTGCTGGTCGGTTTTGTGCTCGGGCCCGACGCCTTGGGCGGTTTCCTGGGCGGGAGCATCTTCACCGGCGTGATCTTTGCGCTGTTCATGGCCAATGCGGGCGGCTTGTGGGATAACGCCAAGAAATTCATCGAAGCAGGCCAGTTCGGCGGCCCCGGTTCGGAAGCGCACAAAGCCGGTGTGGTTGGCGATACGGTAGGGGACCCCTTCAAGGACACCGCAGGGCCCTCGCTGAATACATTGATCACGGTGATGTCCCTGGTTTCGTCCTTGTTCGCGCCGATCATCGCCGCGTTTCATTTGTTTTAGGGAATTGGAATGGGTAAGCGTGGATGGTTATCATCAAAAACGAAATTTTTTCTTCCAAATTGCTGCCATGCTTTAACCTAACCCCGTGAGAATGGTCGGGTTTGCCAGACTCGACCATTCACCATTTTCAATCCGAACGTTCACCAATCAACCGTTCACCGTTCACCATATAACCATGACCAACGTATCCACACACCCTGATTTTGGCGGCGGTTTGTCACTGGATGAGCTGGTGGGCATGACAGCAGGGGAAATTTACAGCGTTTTTCTGCCCAACGGCGAGGTCTTCCAGGCCGCATTCCAGGCGGCGGCGCGCATGCTGCAAGCAAGGCTGGATGGTTATGTTTTAATGGAGCTCTGGGCTGATGGGCACACCGTTTGGCACGGTCAGTCGAAAGGAGACCCGGTGGTGGTTACCCCAACCGGCGAGCTGATCCGCACAAAAGGCTGATTTACCCGCTATTTCGCTTGATCCAGTGCGGATTTGAGGTCAGCCCGGACATCCTCGGGGAAGGCGGGCAAACAGCCTTTGATCAACCTTGCTGTCTCGCGGGATGTGCTCAGGGACAGGGTTTGCCTTAAGAAATAGCCGGTTTCTTTCGGCGAGTGCTGTGCCAGTGTTTCAACCAGGCGCTCGAGGTCCCTGGCGTATGCGCTGTGGGGGTCGCGAATAAAAGGGCTTGCCAGGCGAAACACTGCAGGGAGGTTCTTCAAATTTGGCTGCTGTGCTCCCGCTGCCAAAGCCTGGATGCCCAGTGAAATCCGTTTTGGCTCGGTGTGCGAAAGCAGTGTGAGAACCAGTGATTCCCAGGCTTCAGGGAAGGCGTCCTGCAGGGATTGCGTCCCTGTGGTCAGTAGGTCGGACTTGAGCACCTGGTCGAGATCCGGGGTGAGCCAACGCTCTATCCGTTCGAGGATCGGCTGGGGGTCATCCAGGGAGAGTGCGCCGAGAATAAAGATGGCGGTGCGCTTGACTTCGTAATACCCATCCCCCCACAATTCATCGGCGACTGCCAGGGCTGCTTCCGGGTCCGACGCGATGCGCGGCTGGAGGTCCAGTTTAAGCTGGCGGAGAACGGGGTGGGGCAGGTGGTACATGGGGATCAGGGGCCGGGCAGCGGCCGTCTCGCCAAAGCGGAGGGCATAGTTCGCGTACAGGCTGAACAACCCCCGCAGCGCCTGGTGAAATTGCACGGGCGAATCGAAATGGACCATCAGGCCCTGGATTTGATGGCGCAGACGGGCGAGGTTAACGGCGGTCATGCGACCCCGTGTGGTCAACCTCAGACGGCAGATGCATGTTCGTGATCATGAACATAACCCCCGAACGGGCGGGGTCAGTACGCCTTGGCAAAATAGGCTTTTTCGGTGGTCTCTTCACCGCTGAAGATGCACCGGCCTTTTCCACCGGGCTGATCCATGGGGATGCAGCGCAGGGTGGCTTTGGTGTCCTCTTTGATCTGGGCTTCGTTGTCGGTATTGGGCTTCCACCACACATAACACCAGCCGTCCTCGGCGATAATCTGCTTGAAGGCCTCGTAATCTTCCGGCTCGTGAATGTGGGAATCCCTGAACTGGGTGGCTTTTTCGAGCATGTTGGCCTGGATGGTCTCCAGCATGCTGCCGACCGTTGCCGCGATCCCCTCCTGGGGCACGAAGGACTTGCCGTCGCGGCCGGGGATGTCGCGGCGGGCGAGGGCGACGCTGTTTTTGGCCACATCCTTCGGGCCGATCTCTATGCGCAGGGGCACGCCGCGCAGTTCCCACTCGTTGAACTTGAACCCCGGGGTGACCTCTGACCGGTCATCGACCTCCACCCGGAAGCCGCTGAGCGCCTCCTTGACCCGCGCCACCGCTTCCATGACCAGGCCCCGCTCCTCATCTTTGCGGAAGATCGGCACAATCACCACCTGGATCGGGGCCAATCGCGGGGGCAGGACCAGACCCTGGTCGTCGCCGTGTGTCATGATGATGGCGCCGATAAAGCGGGTGGACAAGCCCCACGAGGTCGTCCAGCAGTGCTGGAGGGTATTGTTCTCATCCAGGTATTGGATGTCGAAGGCTTTGGCGAAGTTCTGCCCAAGGTTATGGCTGGTGCCGGCCTGGAGGGCTTTGCGGTCGCCCATCATGGCCTCAATGGTATAGGAGCGCACCGCACCGGCGAACTTTTCGGTATCGCTCTTGCGCCCCGGTATGACGGGTACAGCCGCCTCGTTGCGGGCGAAATCGGTGTAAATATCCAGCATTTGCAGGGTTTCGGCTTCGGCCTCTTCCGCAGTGGCATGGGCGGTGTGGCCCTCCTGCCAGTAGAACTCCAGGGTGCGCAGGAACAAGCGGGTGCGCATCTCCCAGCGTACGACGTTTCCCCACTGGTTGATCAGCACGGGCAGGTCGCGGTAGGACTGAATCCACTTGGAATACATGTAGCCGATGATGGTTTCGGAGGTCGGTCGCACGATGAGCGGCTCTTCCAGCTCCGATCCGCCGCCGATGGTAACCACCGCCAGCTCGGGCGAAAAGCCCTCCACATGTTCCTTTTCCTTTTCGAGGAACGACATGGGGATGAACAGGGGGAAGGCCGCATTGACATGGCCGGTGGCTTTGAAGCGCCCGTCGAGGGCGGCCTGGATGTTCTCCCACAGCGACCAGCCGTAGGGGCGCACGACCATGCAGCCGCGCACCGGGGCATAATCGGCCAGCTCAGCCCGCTGAACGAGCTGGTTGTACCATTCGGAATAGTTTTCTGATTTCGGCGTTAATTTCTTGTCTTCCATAATTGCTTTCTTGATTGAGTTAGTGTTAGTTATTCAGTCCAACCCTAAAAACTGGGTCAGCAGCTCGAGGGCTGCCCCCGGGTTGGGTGCAAAAGCGAGGTATTGGCGGTCTTGCATGGAGACGTACTCGCCAAGCTCGGCGAAGAAGGCCTCCATGATGGTGTGCCAGCCGTTTCCCAGCAGGATCATCGGCTTGGGCGGGATGATATCGACCGCAAGCTGGTTCCAGGTCAGGGCGACCTCGAGCAGCGTGCCGATCCCGCCCGGGAGGGCAATTGCGGCGTCGCAGTTTGTCACCAGGGCGTTCAGGCGTTCGTTCAGGGTCTCAGTACGCCACTCTTCGGCCACCCAGTCGTTGTGGGCGATCGGGCGCCAGGCTTCGATCTCTGCGCTGGTGACGCCAATCACATGGCCGCCGGCTTCGCTGGCGCCGCGGGAGGTCGCCTCCATGGTGCCCATGTACCCGCCCGTCAGGACGGTCAGGCCTGCACCGCCCAGCAGCCTGCCGAGCTCGTAGGCCTGCTGGTAAGGCGGGGAGCCGGGTTTTGGGGCAGAACCGCCAAACACGCTAATTTTCTTGGTCATCACGATCCCTTTCTGGCGGCGGGGGTCCTTCCCATTCACGCCGGTAGTTGGCTTTGAGCTTATCCAAAACGGCGGATTCCAGGTCGATGTGGGCTACCCGGGCCAACTGGAGCAGGTACAGGATCACATCGGCCAGCTCTCCGGCCAACGCGGTTGAATCGGGCGCCTGCTCTGACCACTGGAACAGTTCGAGCACTTCGGCGGCCTCGATGCACAGCGAAGCGGCCAGATTCTTGAGCGTCTGCGGGCGCGGTGTGCCGGGCTGATACCAGCCCTTGGCGGTCACGAAGCGGTCCATCTCATGGGTGAGGTCTTTAAGTTCCATCAAGGGGGAATTATACATGATAAGTGGGGGTTAAGGGCGGGAACGCGGGCTGCGCCGCTGAGTAGAAGGTGAAGCCGTAAGCTGTATTTTCCCCCTTACTTCACCGCCAGCACGCCGAATGCCCGTCCTTTGGGGATGACCCTGAAACCGGCCTGGCGCAGGCGCGCCAGGACGCCCCGCCCGGTGGTGGCGCCGTAGCGGCTATCGGGGTTGCCAATGTAGTGGAACAGGTGTCCGCCTGGTGTGAGGACCCGGTAGAGCTGGCGGTACATCTCTCCTGAATACAGCTGGCCGGCCAGCGCAAAGGTAGGCGGGTCGTGGATGATGGCGTTGAAGTAGCCATCGGAGAAGGCCTGGACCAGGTCGGCGCTGTCCCCGATCACCGGCTGGATATTAGGGCGGGTGAAGAGTTCTTCTGACCAGGGGTTGGCGCGGCAAATCTCGAGCACTGCAGGGTCAAATTCAACCGTGATCACCAGGTCGGCGGTACGGGCGGCCAGGATGGCGGTGTAGCCCAGGCCGGTAGCCGTATCCAGGATGCGCCCGTAGGGCTTTTCGAGGGCTTTCAGCTTGTGTTTGGTGTCCTGAAGGGGGGTGGTGTCCTTGATGCGGTGCATGGGAATGCCTGAGATCAGCATTGTGGGCGCGCTGGGGGTGGGCAACAGGCTGTAATAGCGGTTTGTGCGGGGCGAGTAGACCTCAATTTTTTCGAGACCCCCTTCGGTGAGGCGAAATATGCTGTTTTGGTCTTCCAGGATGGTGTCGAGGTTGGCGTGTGTCAGAACTTGCCCGTTCGGCAGAGACCAGCCGGAACCAGTGCGGTGGGCTTCGACCGTTGATAGGCCCAGGTCTGGTGAAAGGGGTAAACTGCCTGCAGCATCGGACGCTGCCAGCGGGCTGACCTGGTAGTGGGAGAATATCAGGTTTTCAGACATTCAGGGTTCAGTCCCCAAAGAAGAGTTCCTGCCAAATTTGCCATTTTGCGATCTGTTCGATGATCACCTGCTGGGGTGGTGCCTGGGTGGGCACCGGGTCGGCGGGCGGCAGTAGGATGATCGGGACGTCCCCTTCCTGGAGCATCATGGCCTCTTCGCGTGCCCAGCGTTCGACAGCCTCGTCGGATTGGATGTAGACCAGCTCGTTCTCAAGCGCCATACGCGTCGATTCGAGCTGGGCATAGCGCTCGGTCAACATCTTTTCCTGGCCGCGCAGGCGGGTCAGCAGGCTCATGCGCTGGTTGAAGTCCACCAGAAGCAGGACCAGGACGATGGCCAGGACAGTTACAATCACGCGTTTATCTTTGAGGATCTTTTTAATCATGGTCAGGTACGCTCAATCGGTGTTCGTTACAATTATTGTACCATTTTTGCGTTTCCCGTTGAGGTTAAAGCAAACCCCCCCAGACTTGGGGGGATAGTGCCGAAGGAGGGATTTGAACCCTCATGAGCCCAAAGCTCACTACGCCCTGAACGTAGCGCGTCTGCCTGTTCCGCCACTTCGGCATCGGCTTTTATTGTATCCAATTATGCTGATTTGTCAACCTGAATTTGGCGAGAAGGCTGAAAATCAATACTAACGAGTAAACGATCAGTCAACAAATCCGTAGGGACACGGCATGCCGTTTCTCTACTAAATTGACAACCCGAATCGAGGATAATCTGGTCGTTTTTTTTACCCTTTTATGCCGATTTACATAAACATTTCAATGATCTTTAATTATTCAACACCCTCATTTGGCAAGTGTGGCGGAAAATTTGCAATAGAAATGACAAAAAAGCCTTTGGTTTGGTCAAAGATTGGGGATAACCGTTAAGAGGTGAGATGATGAGCGTTGATCATGAAAAAAGTGGGATTTAATAAAAAACAGCTCTGGAAATCAGACTGAATTAAGGTAAAATCAAATCAGTTTAAGGTTTTTATTTTTGGATGATAAACGCACAATCAGCTCTGAAAGGATGGACATTGTGAAGAAAAAGACTTATGCAAATTTGTGGTTGATCTTTCTAATCCTGCTTGTATTTTTACCACTGATTTTATTAATCATCTTTCCCCGCCCGCCACGACGTGAATTTCTAAGAGATTTTTCGGTTAGCTTGGGTTTTATTACCATGGCGTTGTTGGGCTTACAGACGATTCCGACGTCTCGTTTGAAATTTATCACCCAATATTTCCCAATGGAAAAACTGTACACGGTCCATCACCAAACATCCATTCTCACCTTTGTTTTAGCTATCGTTCACCCCGTATTGTTGTTCATTAATAACCCTGAAACGCTGCAGTTGTTGAATCTTGTCACTGCACCGTGGCGAGCCCGCGCGGCAGTGCTCTCAGTGTTGGCGATGCTGGTGTTGGTCATCACTTCTGTGTGGCGTGAACAGATCAATATGAAGTATGATGTTTGGCGCTGGCTTCACGACGCGATGGTATTGATTGCAATTGGTTTAGCCCTATTCCACATGTTCAGGGTCAACTATTACATGTCGCTGACCTACCAGCGGGTGTTATGGCTGGTATTAACCGCAATATGGTTGGCGGTGATTCTGTATATCCGGGTGGCTCGTCCGATCAAAATGATCAACCGCCCATATGTTGTTGAAGAAGTCAAAGAAGAGTATGGGGAATCGTATACTTTATATTTACGCCCGGAAGGTCATGACGGTTTTGATTATCAAGCCGGCCAATTTGCCTGGATCACTGTCGAATCCCCGTTTATCTTCCGAGAGAACCCCTTTTCATTTTCAACCAGCTCTGAACGTAAAGATGGCGTGATCGGTTTCACGATCAAAGAATTGGGAGACTTCACCAGCACGATCAAGACGCTTAAACCGGGTGACACCGTTTATGTGGATGGCCCGTACGGTACTTTCAACCTGGATGAACACTATGACAACCGCCTGGTGTTGATTGCTGGTGGGATCGGTTCAGCGCCGGTCTTGAGCATTTTACGGACGATGCGTGACCGTGGTCGCTGTGAACCGGTGATGTTCTTTTACGGCAGCCCCACCTGGGACTCGATCATCTTCAGGGATGAGCTGAAACAACTTGAACAGGAGATGGACTGCCTGACAGTGGTGCATGTGCTTGAGGAGCCTCCAGAAGATTGGGACGGCGAACGCGGCTTTATCACAGCAGACATTTTGGCACGGTACCTGCCAGAAGATTATAAACAATGGGCATACATTTTCTTCTTGTGCGGTCCGATGCCAATGATCCATGCCGTGGAAGGTGCCTTACACAGCCTGGATGTAAAAACTTCCCAAATTTTCTCCGAAAAGTACGAAATGGCCTGATCGAACCCTCACTTTTAGGTATCGAAAAAGCTGCTTGCAAAACGCAAGCAGCTTTTTTATTTAAGCGTCTGGTTCTTATTATTCCGGCCGCATTAATCCCGTCATGTCAACACTCACGACGGTCGAGAGGTCGGAAATGGTATCATACATGAGTTGGACCAGGTAACGGGCATTGTGCATGAAACCTCCCGGATCTTCCCGGACGAGGTGGTAATTATACGTTGCCTTAATCAGCCTGGGTGTCCAATCGGTGTATTGGTTGCCAAAATTGACCTCGCCTTCGTCTGCAATCCCGTTGCCGTTTGTATCGAAAAACCAGTAAGGGAATTGAGGAGCATACAGGATGGGTGAACCGATCACATCGGCGGCATAGGCTTGGATGGCTTCATACAGCAAATCGTGGAAGGCGATCAATTCCTCATAGATACCTTCTATTAGATCGCCATCACCATCAAAATCTGGGGTCGTATCTACTCGGATGCTGTGCAGATCCTCCAGGTCGCTGACGACGGGGTGGCAGGCAGCGCACTCACTGGGATTGATCTCGAGCGTGTGTGGGTCATGGCAATCGGTGCATTGCTGGTAAGCGGTGACATGTGGATAGAATCCGAGGTAATCCTGACCGGGATATTCATATCCCACTGTGACCTCACTCCCATACCGAACAGCAGCGCCGATCTTATAATGAACGTTAATAAAACCAAGCTCGTCGTTAACTTCATCTTCGGGTAAATCGGAGATTCGATTGACGACAGCTAAACCAAAATTTGTACCTTGATGGCATTCTGCACAATTTGAGTTCATTTGAGCGCCAGCGATTTCAACGCCCGAGGGGAACAGGGTATTGTCTTTCTCGTGGGCGCTGGGGTTGTGGCAGACCACACAGCTCACAACGGATCCTACCGGATGCGCTTGATCAACGGCATAAGCTTCACTGCCATCTTCGCCGAGGTAATCTAAATAGCCATAGGCACTATGACATTTAGCACAGCGAGCAGGGATCTCTGCTGGTTCGTCTTCGTCCCAATGGGTGAAGGCCTCAGCTTCGAAATCGGCATGACCAGACCCCGTCCATTCTTCGCTGATGGCCTGTACGGTTTTGGGGCGCGGTTCTGGTGGCAGGACAACCTGCCCGATCAAGATCGCTGCCAGCCCACCTATCAAAAAGAAGATCAGGAGCAAAGGCCAAATGTATTTTTTCATGATTATCTCTCCCATGATTACAAAGACGATGTATATCTGTTACTATTTTACCTGAATTTTAGCTGTATTTCAGAGCAATTTGATTCAAAAAGTTTCGGATATAATCAGGGCATTATGGTCAGGCGTTTACAGGTGCAATGGAAAACGGTTCTGTTGGCAGCCGGGCTTATGCTCAGCCTGGGGATTTCATCCTGCAGCGGCGCAATCCCAGCCAGGTCGCAAGCGAAATCGGCTGAAAGGCCCAGTGTGCGTGTGATACCGGCATCCGGTGATGAGACACATATGCCCACTGCCACACTGAGCACCGAACCTGCTCCGACTTCACCCCCGATTCCTTCACCAACTGAGACTGACTCCCCAGGGCAGGTGCGCCGCGTTGATTACGTCCCCGCGCCGCCATTGGAGATGTTTTTTCCTCATGTAACCATGAAACCAGGAGTTTACCCGGTTGCATATCTTGATAACCCCTGTTTCTACCTTGAAAACCGCTGGGGGGAAGGCAAAAGCCATCCTGGCACGGTTGTTGTACCTATAATGTTCCATTCCGTTCTTCAGCCAGGCCGGCTGGTTGCGGATACAACATCGATCACTATGGCTTACTTTGAGTACTTTATGGAAACTGCACAGGATCTGGGCTTTTCAACGATCACAACCGAAGAACTGGTGGCTTTTCTTGAGCACAACCAATCGATACCCGAACGGTCAATGATTCTGATCCTGGATGACCGCCGGCCTGGCGTGACGGAACTGTTCATGCCTTACCTGGAAGAAAATGACTGGACATTGACCCTGGGCTGGATCGCTGCCGATACAACCCGGGACTCGGTTTGGGAGACGATGACTGCGCTGGCAGATACTGGCCGGCTGGATGTTCAGTCCCATGGATTTAACCATATTTATGTTCAGGATTATGTTGAAACGGCCCAGATTGAAGAAGAGCTTTTCAAGCCCATTGAGGTCATCCAGGCGCGATTCGGGACCACACCCTTAGCCCATGTATGGCCTGGCGGGAATTTCAATGCGCTTTCGATTGCTTTGGCCGGCGAGGCTGGCTACAAAATCGGTTTCTCTGCTTATTCCCGCGGGCCGATCCTGTTCAACTGGGTCCCGCTGGGTGAACCAGAGATGGCCATGGATGCGCCGTTGATGGTCCTGCCCCGATTTTGGTCGACAGGTGCTGTCCAGGCGCTTGAAGAGGCGGTGCGGGTCAGCGATGAGGCCAAGGCGGATGCCAGGGTGATGTTTGATGCTGAACAAGCCTATTATCAAGATTATTGTCTGCCCCTGGGAAGCGAGTAGATTTATGCGGTTGAAGCGTTCATGTGTAGTGGGTTTCCTGGCTCTGGTCTTCCTGAGCGGATGTTACAAACCTGGCCCGGGTTCGACGCCCTGGCAGGCTTCGTGGACGGATGGATATGAACCCGAAGTGACGTTGCCGGCGGTCGGTGGAAGTGGGTCTGTCGAGGTACCGTTCGTGCCCGTTATCTCAGCTGCCACCCCAACGCCCAACCCGCCGATCACATTGCCGACTCCCAGGAGCGAGACGATCACCCATGTGGTGGCCCCGGGGGATTTCCTGAGGAGAATTGCCCAACGCTACCAGGTTTCAATTAACCAGATTGTCGCTGCAAACGAAATTGTTGACCCCAACCTGATCGAGGTGGGGCAGGTATTGGTCATCCCGCCGCCATCTTTTGACGCAGTAGCTCCTGCATTTAAGATCCTGCCGGATTCCGAACTGGTTTACAGCCCGGGCAACGGAAGTTTTGATATCGCTGGATTCGTGGCAAGCCAAGCCGGCTACCTCTCGTTTTACAGTGAAGAGATCGATGACGGTATGATGAGCGGTGCTGAGATCGTCGAGCGGGTGGCAGTGGAGTATTCCGTCAACCCGCGCCTGTTGCTAACGCTGCTTGAATTCCAGAGCCAGTGGATCACGGCGAGCACGCCGCCTGAAGAGACCCTCGAATACCCCTTGCGTTACTACGATTCCTGGCGGAGGGGGTTGTATTCACAGCTCGCATGGGCGGCTGACCTGTTGAATGAGGGCTACTACCTGTGGAAACTGGAAGCCATCAGCGTGTGGATGCTCTCGGATTCCAGCATCATTCAAGTGGACCCGACCATCAACGCCGGAACGGCAGGCGTGCTGAACCTGATGCGTTACCTGGCGGCCCCAGCAGAATGGGATCGGGTGGTGTCAGAAGGGGGCATTTTTGCCACCTATTATGCCTTTTTCGGTTACCCCTTTGCCTATGCATTTGAACCGATGATCCCTGCTGACCTTGGCCAGCCGGAACTGCAACTGCCCTTTGAGGAGGGCGCTGTTTGGTCGTTCACGGGCGGACCGCATGGCGGGTGGGACACAGGTTCAGCCTGGGCCGGGCTAGACTTTGCGCCGCCTGGCGAAGCGTTGGGGTGCGTTCCCAGCGATGCCTGGGTGGTCGCCGTTGCCCCGGGTGAGGTCGTTTATTCTGCGCATGGGGCTGTGATCCAGGCGCTGAACAGCGATGGGGTGTGGCAGACGGGCTGGTCGATCCTGTATATGCATATTGAAACACGGGACCGTGTGCCTGTTGGGACCACACTGGCAGCAGGAGAGCGGATCGGGCACCCTTCTTGTGAGGGCGGTTTTTCAACCGGGACGCATTTGCACATTGCCAGACGGTATAATGGTGAGTGGATCTCGGCGGACAGCGATCTGCCCTTTGTGATGGACGGATGGGAATCCGCCGGTTATGGTGTGGAATACAATGGCTACCTGGTCAAAGGCGATCAGGTCTTGGAGGCTTGGAATGGGCGCTCGCCGCGCAACGCAATCCAGCGCTAGGAAGCGATATTTCAGGCGTCGGATGAGACGCCTGGGAGGACTGCTGACCGCAGGTTTGGTCCTGGCGGCCGTGGTGGGCGGTGGTTTGGCGTACCCTGTGCTGGCACCGGATGCGAGCCAGACGGTCAGGCGTGTGACCACACCAACTGCCCCCCTGCCGACGGCACCAGCCATAGCGGTGGCCGAGACCGTACCCCTCAGCACCGAAAGCGAAATCGAGGCGCCCGTCGCCCCCACAGAAGCGCCGACTCGGGTGGAACAGCGGCCATCCCTGCTTCTGCCCACCCAGGGCCAGATCATCCCGCCCAGTGAAGACCCCAGCAACCTGTATTACACCGCTGCTGGCGATAGCTTACCTGTGGTCAGCCTGCGGTTTGGTGTCACTATGGATGAGATTAAATCGCCCGAGCAGATCGAACGCAAGGGCTTGATCCCGCCCGGACAGCTTTTGATTATTCCCAACCGGCTCGGCGAGACGAGCGCCCGCACCAAATTGCTGCCGGACAGCGAAGTCACCTTTTCGCCATCTACCATCGATTTTGATATTCATGGCTTTGTCAACGCTGCCGGAGGCTACCTTGCGGATTATTCACAGTATTTGGCCACCACCGGGACGACCTCCGGGGCCGATGTGATTGACCGGATTGCCCTGGAATACTCCGTCAATCCCAGGCTGCTGCTGGCTTTTTTGGAATATCAGTCTGGCTGGGTTTATGGCACACCGGGGGATCAAAACGCGATCGATTATCCCATGGGTCACCGGGATGAGTCTAAAAAGGGTTTGTACCTCCAGGCCGCCTGGTTTGCCAGCCGCGTGATGGATGGCTATTATGGCTGGAAGGAAGGCCGCCTGCTGGTGGTGAGCTTTACGGATGGGAGCGTGCTGCGCATAGCCCCCGAGCTGAATGCCGGCTCAGTGGGACTGATGAATGCATTTACCTACCTGTATGACTATGAGGATTGGGCGTACTTGCTGTATGGCGAGCAGAATTTCTTCTCCTACTATGAAACCATGTTCGAAAACCCATGGATCAGGGCGCAGCAGGTGGAACCGCTGATCCCTGCGGATGTTGTCCAGCCCGAGATGATTTTGCCCTTTGAACCCAACATCAAATGGGCATTCACTGGCGGACCCCACGCTGCATGGAGCGCAGCAGATGTATGGGCCGCGCTCGACTTTGCCCCGCCCAGCGCTGAAACCGGGTGTCATGAATCGCCTGCCTGGGTGGTCGCCTCTATGCCGGGTTTGGTGGTCCGCTCGGGGAATGGCGTGGTGGTGATCGACCTCGATGGCGATGGCTACGAACAAACGGGATGGACCCTGCTTTATCTGCACATCGCCACGAAAAACCGGGTACCTGTCGGCACCTGGGTCGAAGTCGGGGACCGCCTTGGGCATCCCTCCTGTGAGGGCGGCCGCTCCACCGGGACGCATGTTCACATTGCCCGCCGCTACAACGGCGAATGGGTCCCAGCCGATGGGTCGCTGCCCTTTGAGCTCAGCGGCTGGACGGCTCGTGCGGCAAGCGTTGCCTACAAAGGCTGGTTGATGCAGGGGACGGAGATCATCTACGCCAACACGGCAGCGACCTTCGAGACCCATATCAGCCGCGGGGAGTGACCTCAGGCTGGCTGCTCAGTTTTCGGCTCGCTGAAGGGCGGAAAGGCCCTACTGGACAAAATGTCCCCGAGGGAGTATGCTTACGGCTCATTCTGGCAAATGTTCAACCCAATGGCCATGAAACCGATTGTTTAGTAAGTGAAGATGTTTATCCCCTGGTTATGAAGACCCACAAAGCTATTTACATCCTGGTGATGCTGATCCTGATCCTGTCTGCCTGCAGCCCATCGACGCCGCGGACGATGATCTTGCCGACCCCGGTAGAGGAACTCGAGGCTGAACTGGCCGTGGAGATCACGCCTTTCCCGACCCGTCCGGCCTATGAGCCTGGGGAACTTGTGGCCTACATTGCGCAGACCGGGGATACCCTGAAAGGGCTGGCGGCGCGTTTTAATACCACCGAAGAGGAAATTCGGCGGGCAAATCCGATCATCCCGGATGACGCAAGCACCATGCCGCCTGGCATGCCCATGGAGATCCCGATCTATTACCGACCCCTGTGGGGAACCCCCCATCAAATTATCCCTGACGCCGTATTTGTCAACGGGCCCGATGCAGCAGCGTTTGATGCCTCTGGATTTATTGCTGGTTCTGAAGGTTGGGTTGGTGCCTACAGCGCCTGGGCTTTCAGCGGAACCCGTACCGCCGGAGAGATTGTCGATTATGTGGGCTTGAATTATTCCGTCAGCCCCAAGGTGCTGCTGGCGCTGATGGAATACATGGGCGGCGCGTTTTCCCAGCCATACCTGAGTCCGTTACTGGAACGCAACGTGATTGGCCTGGAATCGAATTACTGGACAGGTGTGTATCTGCAATTGTCGTATGCTGCCAACCTCTTAAATGACAGCTTTTACCGCTGGCGCAGCGGCGAGTTGATCGAATTTGAAGCGCCGGATGGCACCCTGGTGCGGCCAGACCCCTGGCAGAATGCGGCTACGGTCAGTTTGCAGCATCTGTTCTCTCGAATCATGACCATGAATGAATATCACCAGGCGATTGGGCCGGATGGCTTCAGCCTGACGTATGAGACCTTGTTCGGAGACCCATGGGACGTTGAGGCGCATATTCCCGGCTCGTTACGGCAGCCAGAGATGCAACTGCCCTACGAGACCGATAAGGTGTGGGCCTTCACCGGCGGCCCGCATACCGGCTGGGGGAGCCTGGCACCCTGGGCTGCATTGGACTTTGCCCCGCCTTCTGTGGTGACAGGCTGCTTCCCATCGTCTGTACCCACCACGGCTGTGGCCGACGGCGTGGTGGTCAGGGACGGCACCGGTATGCTGGTGCTCGATTTAGACGGGGACAACGACGAGCGCACCGGTTGGGCTGTGTTTTACCTGCACATCGCCGCTGAAGGACGCGTGCCGGTTGGAATGGCCGTATCCGCAGGTGACCACCTGGGGTTCCCTTCCTGTGAAGGCGGCCGGTCGACGGGAACACATATCCACATTGCCCGAAAATTCAACGGAGAATGGATGGATGCCGATGGCGCCGTACCGTTCGTGCTTTCGGGATGGCGGCCGATGCGCGGCGAGCAGCCCTACAAAGGGTGGCTGGTGAAGGAAGATGTGCTGGTACTGGCCAGTGATAACCCGGACGGCAGGAGCATGATTCCCATAGACGGGGATTAGCTTACACTCCGACTTAATCATCAACACCCCGGTTTCTTGTAGGACGAGAAATCGGGGTGTTTGTCTTTTGGGTTGAGGTGATTTACTGCAAGAACTGCCAGGGGTTGACGGGATAGCCGTTCAGACGCAGTTCGAAGTGCAAGTGGGGCCCGGTCGACATACCGGTGCTGCCCATTGAGCCGATCAATTGGCCCTTTTGGACGTTTGAGCCGCAGGGCAGCAAGGATCCGTCTAACAGGTGGGCATAGAAAGATTGCCAGCCGCGGTCATGGTCGACAACGATCAGGTTGCCGTAACCGCGGTCAGACCAGCCGGAGTACACGATCACACCTGAATCGGATGCGTAAATGGGGAACCCAGACCTGCCGGCAAAATCCAGCCCGTTGTGGACAGGGGGATTGTATTCGTAGCCTGAGATCCATCGCTCGGAGGTCGGGAAGGTGAAAGTGCCGGTGCCGACATCACCGTACAGGATGCCGCCGCAGGCGCCCGGGCCCAGGTGTGAGCTGCCCGAGGCTGGGCTGTCACGCGGGACGATCCAGGCCACGGTCGGCCGTTCGCCACCCGGGACGACCAGCATGGTTCCCGGCGGTATGTTGGGGTTTGAATAATCGCCCACGGTTTCGGATGAAAGGTCATTGCCCGGGTAATTCACGATATCATCCGGGCTGACGCCGTAGAATGAGGCTACGCCATTCAGGCCTTCCCCCTCAGACCAGCGATGGTAGACGCCGTCCATGGGCAGGATGAACAATTCCACACCGATGCTCAGCCCGTCTGGCGTATCGCCAATGATGTAGCGGTTCGCCCACAGCACCGTCTCCGGCTTTAAGCCAAATTTATCCGCGATACCGAAGATGGTGTCGCCTGCTTCCACAATGTAGGTGGTGACCTCGGTGCGGGCATCGACGGTTGGGGCAGGCGTGATGTGCGGTTCGAGGGTGCGCATCAGGCCGCTGGTTTCTCCCCCAGCGGCAAAAACCGGCGTGGGTACCCCCTCGGGGAGGGCAACGCGGGTGACGGTGGGCAGCGGGGTCGGTTCCGGCGACGTGATGGTCGCATGGACGATCAGCGCACCCACGCCCCAGATCACAAGCGCCAAAACCACCGCTGAAACGGCATACATGGCGATCTTCGGCAGGGACGGGTTCTTGAAAAAGGGAAATTTCCCTTCCTGCTGGGCTGTATTATCTGCCGGCGTGGGCTGAAGTTCATCAGATGAGGGTTTATTCTCGCCTATTGGCAAGATATCCTCGATATTTTCAGAAGGTTCGTTTGGATTGTTCATAAAATCACTCTGCAGGCATCTTATCATTAAAAAGATGAATGTCAAGTGGAGGCGGTGTGAGCGGTGAAGGTGGTGTTATGGCCAGGAAGCGCAATGTGCCATCGGAAGCCTTCCTTTGCAGCACTTTGACAGGGTCGGTTAGCATATTATTGAACCGCATGCGGGAAAGCTCAGGGGTTTGGAGGCGCGGAGAAATACGGATCGAACAGAGGGGCCAGGTCTGCAGCGGTGTGTGCGGTGAGGGTGGCCCAAAAATCTTCGCTGGTGGCGATTTCGTAGCGGTGGGATTGGGTGTAATCCCTGAGGAAGTTAAAGAAGGCGTCGTCACCAATGGTTTCACGCAAGTCTCGGAAAAACAGGGCGCCGCGGCGGTAAACCCTGTTGAAATATTCAGGGACGCTGCCGTCGACATAAATGGTCGTGTCGATTGTCCCGGAGGGCAGGTGCGAGTGCACCCGAGTCTGCCACCACCATTCCAGGTCATCAGGGAAGTAGCGTTCGTAAAACAACGCTTCGGCATAGGTGGCGATGGATTCGTCCAGCCAGGGCTCCATTGGCTGATTGCTGCCCACCAGGCTAAAGAACCACTGGTGCGAGACCTCATGCGGGATGATGATATGCAGGTCTGACCTGGGTGGGTCACGATACAACCAGTAGAAACTGCTCTGGATCAAGATCAGGCCGTCAAACTCCATGTTGATGCCCATATCTGCCTGCACAACACTGAGCACCTCGCGTTCATACGGGCCAAACACTTCACTGAACAGGGTCAGCGCTTTTTCTGCCAGGTCGACAGCAACTTCGGAGGCATCCGCAACCTCGGGTAAGGCATAGCCCCTGATCAGGGTGCCGTTGACCTCGCGCTCGATGATGCCGTAGGAATCGCTGACGGCCATCACGAAGGCGCGGGCCAGGGGTAAGGAAAACTTGTATGCACCGTTTTCGACTTGGGGCAGGGCGCCGGCCGCAACGACCATATTTTCACTGCGGTCTGTAAACGAGACGCTGACGTTGAAATCCGCTGATTCGAACACCTGGTGTTCACCGACAAACATGCTGTTGACCAGCGAAAACTCATATGCCAGCCAGCCCTGCTCTTCGTCAAAGGGCGGGATGGTGGGGTACCAGTAGGATAGGAGCAGCTGGCGGCCGGTTTGGCCGAACACACCGGAGCGGTCCGGCATGTAAAGCTCGTATTCGTGTGTAAACGAGATTTGCTCGCCGGGCTGGAGGGGTGTTTCCAGCGGGATCACCATGCGGTGGCTTTCCCAGCGATAATCGGGGACCGGGCGGCCTTCTCCGTCGGCAACCGAGCGGATGAAAATCGCGTTTTGAAAGACGGTGGGGTAAACAATGAAGACGATCTCTTCGATGGGCACACGGGTTTTGTTGGTGTAGAGCACCTGGCTGATCACGCTGATGAAGCGGTTGTAATAATTTATTGTGGCATTGATCACGTACTGGGTCTGTTGTCCATTAAGCGGCAAGGGTGTAGGTGTGGGCGTTGGTTCAGACGTCGGTGTAAGCGTTGGCATAGCTGTGGCGGTGGGAGCTGCGCTTGGTGAGGGTGTGGGCAGGACATCACCAGCGGGTGCACAGGCAGTCAGCAGGCTGATGGCACACAGGAGCAGAAATAGGCTTCGTATAGATATTGATTTCATCGGTTTTTGACCTCAAACAGGTTGATTTTACCCGTTATTGCCATGGGAGGAACAAAATCTTACCAGATATTTACATATCAGCTTGCGTTATTGATGGAATAGAACACTGCCGATTGTCAAATGCCACTTTTCAGTTTATCATGATGAATAAATTATTCAATTTAATGGGTTCACATGATTAACTTGTAAAGGATCAATCGATGATAATTTATTTTAGAGAACAAGCGTGGGACAATGGCACCTAAACCGAAGGGCTTGCGCGCCTTTATTTTGGTGTGGGTCGGGCAGGTGTTTTCCATGGTCGGGTCTCAAATGACCCACTTTGCGATGGGAATCTGGGCCTGGGAGCAGACCGGCCAGGCTACGCCGCTGGCCATGGTTGGCTTTTTCTCAATTGCGCCATTGGTTGTTTTCTCGCCGATTGCCGGTGTGCTGGTCGACCGCTGGAACCGAAAACTGGTGATGGCCTTAAGTGATATTGGCGCGGGTTTGGTTACTGCAGCTATCCTGGTTTTGTTACTGACCAACCGGTTAGAAATCTGGCATCTTTATATCACAGGCGCAGTAGGCGGGGTTTTTGGCGCTTTTCAATGGCCAGCCTACTCCGCAGCGATCAGTTTAATGGTGCCTAAAAAGCATTACGCCCGAACCAGCGGAATGATCTCGATGGCAGATTCAGGGGTGCGGATCATTGCGCCGATATTAGCTGGGTTTTTACTCCCCATGATTAGCGTTAGCGGAATTATCGCCATTGACCTGGTCACCTTGGTGGTTGCACTGTTGTTTTTACTAGTCGTGGTGATCCCAGAACCCAAACGGAAACAAGTCGACCACACTCGCGGGGCGTTCATGCGTGAATTGATCTATGGTTTTCGTTACCTATTCGACCGTCCGAGCCTGCTGTATTTACAATTGATGTTTTTTATGGGGAATCTGTTTTTTGCGGTGGGTGGAACGTTGATCACGCCGATGGTGTTGGCCAGTACTGGGGGAAACGCAGCCATCCTGGGGTCGGTGCTGTCGGCCGGGGCGGTCGGCGGATTGGCTGGTGGCTTGTTCCTGACCGTGTGGGGCGGCCCGAAACGGAAGATCACCGGTGTGATCATCGGGTGGATTATGAGTGGTGTACTGGGGTTGATGGTAATGGGTTTAGGTCGGGCTTTACCGTACTGGCTGGCGGCTCAATTCATCATGGTAGCCATCACCCCACTGATCAACGGCTCAAACCAGGCAATCTGGCAGGCAAAAACTGCACCGGAGGTGCAGGGACGGGTGTTTTCGGTGCGGCGATTTATCGCACAGATTACCGCGCCAATCTCAATGGCAGTGGCTGGGCCTCTGGCTGATAAAATCTTCGAACCGGCGCTGTTAAATCCGCAAAATGGCATGTCGCGCCTTTTGAGCCGCATTTTTGGGCCAGGACCTGGTGCAGGGATGTCTTTAATCATCCTGCTGAGCGGGGTTCTGGTGGCTTGTGTTGGGTTGATCGGGAGCCGAGTTAGATGGATCCGGGATGTGGAACAGCTAATACCCGACCACGATGAAGCTTAGTTGCTGATTATTATTTATTATGTACTGTGTTAATCGGTTCCGGGTACTGTCAATCCGCTTCGATGAGGACGATCTTATGGTTAATCTCGGCGGCTTTTTCCAGCATGGCCTGGGCGGGGCAGTAGCGGGTTTCGGAAAGTTCCACTGCACGCTCAACTGCCGACCGGTCGAGGTCCTTGCCCGTGACCTTGTAGGTAATCAGGATCTTTGTGAACACCTTGGGGTGGTCTTCAGCACGTTCAATCTCTGCTGAGACCTCAAATTCCGTGACCTGCTGCTTTTTCTTTGTGAGAATGGAGATCACATCCATCCCCGTGCAGCCTACCAGGCCAATGGCAAACAACTGCATGGGCTGAAAGCCAAGATCATGCCCGCTTTTAGCCTTACGGGCATCCAGCGGGATCAAGTACCCCGAATTGGCGCTGCCAGTAAAAGCCAGGCCGCCTTTCCATACAACTTTACTCTCCATAATTCAGTTTCCCTTTCCAACCTCCTCCAGAGGTTTTGATAGTGTTATCAGGTGAACGCGCCAGCTTCGATCACGCCGCAATCCGGACAGGCTAACTGGAGCAAGCCATCATAATCCAGTGTGGCCGCCTGGCAGCGCGGGCAGACCGTGCCGGGGCGCAGCCGAGGTGCGGGCGCGCAGTTCGGGCGGGTCTCGTCCGCAGTGCTGGGTGCAGCATCCCCGGCGTGACGTTCAATCTCCCGTTTTGATGTCATCTTCCAGTTTCAGGGCAGCAAACAACCGCTGCCGGGCATCCTGCGGCAGGGAGATCTTCTCCCCGTCGCTTTTGCACAGTTCGATGGTTTTTTGCAGGGTGTTGAAGACAATCCGGCAGTCTGCGCAGCCTTCCATGTGCTCCTCGAGAAGCGAGCACAGGGAGGCGTCCAGTTCGCCATCGATATAGGCGTTGAGCCGCTCCAGAGTTTGGTGGCAGTTAGAGCTGTTTGAATGTGTCATACGACTTTATCCGGCATCTTTTCCGTAAAATACTGGCTCAGTTCTTCACGCAGCGCCAACCGTGCGCGCATTAAACGCACTTTGAGGGCCGATTCGCTGATCTCGAGCACTTCCGCTGCTTCCTGGGTGGACAAACCTTCAACATCCCGCAGGAGGAAGGCAGCCCGGTTGGCATCCGAAAGGGTCTGGATGGCTCGGTTGATCGCCTGGCGAGTTTGATCTTTCATCAGTTCTCTTTCCGGCAGGCAGCAAAAGTCCACGATTTGCCTGGGCATCACCTCGCCATCATCCAGTTCAACACCGGCCTCTATGCTGGTCAGATTGCCCTTGCGTTTTCTGAGCAGCATCAGGGATTCGTTGACGGCGATGCGGTACAGCCAGGTTGACAGCTTTGCGCGGCCTTCAAAGTCTCCAATGTGGTTATAGGCTTTGATGAAGGTCTCCTGCAATACGTCCTCTGCGTCCTGTTCGTCGCCGAGCATTTTGAGCGCCAGGCGATATATCTTGTCGGAGTGGGCGTCAACCAGGCGGGCAAAAGCGCCCTTGTCCCTGCGCTGCAAGGCTCCCAGGTCGGGTTCGTTGCGGTTGGTTTGTTCACTCATTAGATGTAACTGGGCTGATTTCGGTTACATGTGCGGCCGTCAAGAGAGCGGCCAGGTTGGCAGGACATCCAGATCAAAGGGGCTGAAGTCCTGCTGGATGTAATGAAAATACCCCGCACCGGCGATCATGGCGGCATTATCGGTACACAGGAACAGCGGCGGAATATGCACAGGCCGTGTGCTTTGAGCGAGGATTTTCTCACGCAGGCGTTTATTGGCGGAAACGCCACCGGCCACAACGATCTCACGGACTTTGTGTTCTTTTGCTGCCATGAGGGTTTTTTCGACCAAAACATCAGCCACAGCGGCCTGGAAGCTGGCAGCCAAGTCTTCCGTGGGCAGGGGGCGTCCCTGTTCCTGAAGGCCTTCGACAGCCCTGAGCACAGCGGTTTTAACCCCGCTGAAGGAGAAATCCCAGGTGCCATCCAGCATCGCTTTGGGGAAGGAGAAGGCATCGTCCTTGCCCGATGCGCTTGCTTTTTGGATCGAAGGGCCGCCCGGGTAGGGCAGGTCAAGCAGGCGGGCGATTTTGTCGAAGGCTTCTCCGGCAGCATCGTCGAGGGTGCCGCCCAGACGTTGGTAAGTTAAGTGATCCGTCATCAGGACAAGTTCGCTGTGCCCGCCCGAGACCAGCAGCGCCAGCAGCGGGAAGCGGGGGGCCTGGTGCGGGGCCGCGTTGGCGAGATACAGCCAGGCAGAATAGATGTGCCCCTCCATGTGATTGACGCCGATCAGGGGCTTACCGGTTGCCAGGGCGATGCCTTTAGCCATGTTGACGCCCACCACCAGCGAACCGGCCAAACCCGGCCCCTGGGTGACGGCGATAGCATCGATGTCCTGGATGTCGACATGGGCCTGGCGCAGGGCTTCATTGACCACCGGGTAAATCGCCTTGACGTGCTCACGCGAGGCCAGTTCAGGGAAAACACCCCCATATTGCGCGTGCAGATCGATCTGGCTGGCGACCACGTTGGAATGGATCACCCGGCCGTCGCTGACGACAGCCGCGGCGGTCTCGTCGCAGGAGGTTTCGATTCCAAGAATACGGGCAGTGGGTAAGGGCATAGCGGCTCACCTCAGCTTTCTTTTGATGGGCAGGCACAGGTCCATGGGAAAATCCACAAACTTCTCAAACTGGCCTGCTTCGGTGACGTAATACGTATCTTCAAGGCGGACTCCCATGCCTTGATCGGGATAGTATAACCCCGGTTCAATGGTGAACACAGAACCCGGGACGAGGGTGTTGGAGGGGTTGTCTTTCTGATTGAACCAGGGCTTCTCGTGAACGTGCAGGCCTAAACCGTGGCCGAGGGAATGCACATACCCCGATTCAACCGCAGGGTCTTGCCGGACCGTGGTGTGCCCCTGGGCTTCAAACAGCTCACATGTGCGCTGCTGGAAATGGGCAGCGTTGAGACCAGTCTGCAGTTCAGACACCACCTGGTGGTACACCGAGTGGACCTGGTCGTAAAGGGCCTGGGCTTCCTCAGGGGCATTGCCCAAACACCATGTGCGGGTAAAGTCGTAATAATAGCCGCCGCCCTTCTCGCAAGGGAAGATGTCAAACACAATGGTCTGCCCCAAAGCGAGGGGATCGTTGGGATTTCCGCTACTGTGGGGCACACCGGCATCCCGTCCGATGGCAAAGATGGTCCCTTCGGGATTTTCAGCACCGAGTTCAGCCAGCCAGAGGTCGATCTGGGCTTTGACATCGGCGATCAGCAGCGGAACGCCGTCGGATTTCATCAGGATTTCGTAAACCATAAGGTGGCTGGTGAGGAACTCCACCAAGCGTGAAGCCACCTCGATGACCACCTGTCCCATCTTGCGGATGCGGTCGATTTCGTACGGTTCTTTAGTGGCCATGGCCTGGAGCAAAACGGCGTCCTCCATATCGCCGTGGAAGGAGAGGCCGGGCAGCATCTCCTGGAGTTTGGTCACCGTGGCGTGGATTTTCCCGGCATCGGTCTTTCCGTAAAGGATCACTTTGCCCTGTGTGAGGCCGATCTCTTCAAAAATGTGCTTATAGAGCAGGGCATGGGCGACCAAACGGTCACCTTCGGCTGTTTTCAGCCGGTCTTTAAGGGAATATTTGCTGTAGTTAAGGGTCTTTAAGCCGGTTTTTGCGGCCTCGTCTCGCTCCATCGTGGCGTGGCATAGGATGTCTTCCGCTCCGGGGCGCAGGATCACATCGGCCTGGGTCATGTGCCCACCGCCGGTCAGGTAAAACATGGCCGGGTTGTGCTGTGCCGGGCCGGTGACCCACACAGCATCCGCTTGCTGATCCTGAAGGTATTTTTTAAGGTCTGATTTCATGAGCTCTGTCTTTCCGTGTGTGGTGAAAGGTTCGGCGTCTTATGCCTGGGATACAGCCCAGGCATCGTCCAGGTTGCGCAGCAAGGCGCCTTCCTGCTCGGGGAAGACTGTGCGCGGGTCCAAAAGGACCCGGTCATCCTCGATCCGGGCGATCACCGGCGGGTGTGCGCTGCGCAGCGCGGCTGTGAAGGCTTCCGGTTTGGGCGGGTCAAGCGCCAGCAGGCTGGTCGGCATTTCCTCGGTTGGCAGGCTGCCGCCTCCGACGGTTGAACAGCCCGAGATCACCTCACCGGCGCCCAGGAACTGGCGCCAGTTTTCGGCTGTCCTGTGGATGTCGGCCAAAGGTTTGGCGATCATCATCCAGATTGGGATTTTGCTGACTGCTTCGTCTTTAAGGTAGTGTGACAGGGTGGCGGAGACGCCTGCCAGGGTCAGCTTGCCGCACCGCAGTGCGCGGGCCAGGGGGTGCACCCGGATGTGCTTGATGAGGTCCTGCTTGCCGATGATGATCCCTGCCTGGGGGCCGCCGATGAGCTTGTCGCCCGAGAAGCACACCAGGTCACAGCCGGCCGCGACGGATTCCTGCACCATGGGTTCGTGGGCAAGGCCGTAATTTGCGGTGTCCAGCAGGGCGCCGGAGCCGAGATCATGCAGAACAGGCACACCGTGACGGTGGGCGGCGGCCACAATTTCAGCCAGGTCGGGTTCGCTGTGAAAGCCGATCAGCTTAAAGTTGGAGTGATGTGCGACCATCACCAAACCGATGTCCTCATTTTCAAGCCCGGCCTCGTAGTCATACAGGTGGACCCGGTTGGTGGTGCCGATTTCCACCAATTCAGCGCCGGATTGCCGCATCACATCCGGGATGCGAAACCCGCCTCCGATCTCTACCAGCTGGGTGCGCGAGACGAGCACTTTTTTCCTGCTGGCCAGCGCAGACAAGGTCAGGAGGACTGCGCCGGCGTTATTGTTAACGACATACCCGGCCTCTACCCCCGTCAGCTGAGCGAGGATACGGCTGGCATGGACTGCGCGTTTGCCGCGCTTGCCAGATTTCAGGCTGAACTCCAGGTTGGTGTACCCTTCAGCCGCTGCGGTGATGGCCTGGCGCGTCTCGTGGCTGAGGGGCGACCGGCCAAGGTTGGTATGCAGGATCACCCCGGTGGCGTTGATCACGGGCACCAGCGAGGGTTTAAGCCAGGCAGCCAGCTGTGCTTTGACCCGCGCGATGATCTCGTCCTGGTCGGGCACAGGGACGTTGTGGTGGATGTAATCCGCCCGGATCGCGTCGAATACCGCCCGGGCAGCTTCGAGGCTCAAAGGGCGGCCGTAATGCTCGAGGAGCTTCGCCATTTTGGGCGCTTTTGTCAGTTGATCAATCGAGGGAAGCAGGCTCAGGTCGGGCATGATCTCTTCTCAAAGTGGGTGAACAATTAGGAATCCTTTTTGGGGTTCCAGCGGCTGCGCTCGAACAGGCGCAGGAGAAATTCTATCAGAACGAACACGCCGGCCATGATCAGCGCCAGGGCGGGTGTGAGCACCCGGCCAAGCTGCAGCCAGGCGATCGTGCTGCCGAGAACACCGACCCACAGGGCCTGGCGCACGATCACCATGCCTTCCACGGGCGGGTCGCTGGGAAAACGTTTATTGAGGTAATACGTCACGGGGATGGCCGGCCCGGTCAGGGCGAGCACACCGAGGAAAAAGAACAGCCAGCGCGGTCCCAAGGTGGGCAGGGCGTGTTGAATGAGGAGGATCACGCCAACCCACCCGATCAGGGTTAATACCACTGACAGGGGTAAGAATGTGCGCAGAAATGAGGGTTTGGGGCTGTTTTTCATGTTCGTCTCCTTATGTTAAATATTGTAACGCATAACGCCTGCGATGTGCATGCCAATCAGCGCTGCACAGGGTCAGCGGATGCAGGCGGATGGTATTGCGGTAAAATCATGCCAGATGAATTAATTGAGGAGCAAGAGATGACAGACTTGCGTGTTGCCGTGGATATGGGTATATCGAACATAGACCTGGTGTGGGAGGAACCTTCGGGAATGCAGATGCGCATGCTCGAAAACCAGTATGCCTCCCCGCTCGACCAGGTGCGCCAGGCGTTGAGGGTTGTGGGGGATGCCCTGGCACCTGGGGCAAGGATTGGCGTGACCGGCGGCTATTACCGTGCTTTACCCGAAGCTCTCGATGACCGCACGCTGTACAAGATCGATGAGATGTGCGCCCTGGGTTGGGGCGGCCTGGCAGCCACCGGAAGGGATGCCGGGCTGGTGGTCAGCGCGGGGACAGGGACGGCGATGGTATCTGCCCGTGGAGACGATGTGAGGCATGTGACTGGATCGGCGGTGGGCGGGGGCACCTTGCTGGGCTTGTCGAAATTGATCCTTGGCACTGCAGATGTGATGGAGATCGACCGCTTGGCGCTGGCAGGTGACGCTTCAGCCGTGGATGTGATGTTGAGCGAAGCCGTGGGCGGCGAGGTGGGCCGTCTACCGGCGCATGCCAACGCGGTCAACCTGGGGAAGTTGGGCGAGGGTGGCGATTTCAGGCGCGAGGACCTGGCAGCCGGGCTGGTCAGGCTTGTGGCGCAGGTGATCGCAGTGATCGCCATCAACGCGGCAGGCAGCGCTGGCCAGGACGAGATCATCCTGATCGGGCACACAATGGACTTGCATTCGGTGCAAATGGAGATCGCTTTGGTGGGCGAGTTTTACCAGCAGGCGTTCATTGTGCCTGAAAATCCTGGCTTTGTCACGGCTTTGGGTGTGCTGGCAGCGCTGAAAAAAGGAGAGAATGTGTAGGTGAGCAGGGGGGTAGCTGGCGGTTGGCAGCTGGGAGTATCTGGCTGCAAGGTGAAAGCTGATCGGATTCTCCTGGCGCCTAATTACCCAACACCGCGCGAGAATCGCCAATATTGACTCTAATATTCAAATGTGATAAGATTTGTCTAATTATTTTATTGGTTATTTTACTCATCGAGAGAGGTGGAGGGACCGGCCCGTTGATGCCTCGGCAACCGCGTGCATCACGCAGGTGCCAAATCCGGCAGAGCCCCATTTATGGCGTTCTGGAAGATGAGGTGATGATATACCCATTTCGACACCTCTCATCCTTTGAGAGGTCAATGTTTTAAACACCCGGTCAGGTTTTTGACCGGAAAAAAGGATGACATATGACTGAAAAACCTCGCCAATTGACCAACCGGCGGTATCTGGATGCCTTGGACCAACGCGTGGTGTTGTTCGACGGAGCGATGGGCACCAATCTCGACCGGCAGAACCTGACCCCGGAGCATTTTGGCGGAGAACGAACTGCCGGATGCAACGACTACCTGGTGATCACCTATCCCCAGGCGGTTGAAACGGTTCATCGGCGGTTTTTGGAGGTTGGTGCAGATGTGCTCACCACCGATTCCTTTCGCGCAAACCGGCTGACCCTGGCTGAATTTGGCCTTGGCGATCGGACGTTGGAGATCAACCGTGCTGCGGCGGCCCTGGCACGACGTTTGGCAGATGAATACAGCACGCCTGAGAAACCACGCTTTGTTGCTGGGTCAATGGGGCCCAGCGGCAAGCTGATTTCGGCTGAGGACCCCACCATGTCGGACATCCGCTTTGACGATTTGGTGGATGTTTTCAGAGAGCAGGCCGTGGGCTTGATTGAAGGCGGTGTTGACCTTCTGCTGATTGAAACCTCACAGGATATTTTGGAGGTAAAAGCCGTCATCCAGGGTATCCATGCGGCATTTGCCGAAACCGGGCAGGCCCTGCCTATCCAGGCGCAGGTCACCCTCGATACGACCGGGCGCATGCTGCTGGGGACAGATATCGCTGCTGCACGCGCGATCCTGGAGGGCATGGGCATCGATGTGATCGGGATGAACTGCTCCACAGGACCGGATTACATGCGGGAACCAATCCGCTTCCTGGCGGAGAATGCCGAACTGCCTGTTTCCTGCATCCCCAACGCGGGCCTTCCGCTGAACGTGGATGGCCAGGCCGTCTACCCAATGGAGCCTGAACCTTTCGCAGACCTGCTGATGGAATTTGTGAACGAATACGGCGTGCGGGTGGTCGGCGGGTGCTGCGGTACTCGCGAAGACCACATCGAACTGCTCAACCAGCGGTTGAACCGCGAGCGCCCCAAACCGCCCCGGCCAGAGCGTGCTGCGGAGATCGCTTCGCCGGTGCAAGCAGTTTCCATGATGCAGGAACCGGCGCCCTTCCTGATTGGCGAACGGTTGAACACCCAGGGTTCAAGGAAATTCAAGCGGCTGGTGATGGCGGAAGACCTGGATACCATCGTAGTGATGGCGCGCCAGCAGGTTGATAGCGGGGCGCACGGGCTTGACCTGTGTGTGGCCCTGACTGAACGAGCCGACGAAGCCGACCTGATGCGCGCGCTGGTTAAAAAGCTGGCCAACGCGGTACCCGTGCCTTTGGTGATCGATTCCACCGAAATCGATGTGATTGAGGCAGCCCTGAAAGCCAACCCGGGGCGCAGCCTGATCAACTCCACCCATCTCGAGTCGGGGCCTGAGAAAGCCGGCCAGATTTTCTCATTGGCCAAGCAGTTCAACAGCGCTGTAATCGTCCTGACCATCGATGAGGCGGGTATGGCCAAGACCGCTGACCGCAAGGTGGATATTGCACAGCGCATTTACGACCTGGCTGTGGGCACATACGGCTTGCGCCCTGAAGATCTGGTGTACGACACCCTGACGTTTACCCTGGCCACGGGCGACCCTGAACTGGTCAATTCGGCTGTGGAGACCCTGGAAGGCATCCGGCAGGTGAAGTCTGCGCTGCCGGGTGTGCTGACCTCGCTGGGCGTGAGCAATGTGTCCTTTGGCCTGTCTCGGCCGGCGCGGGCAGTGCTGAACAGCGTGATGCTGTATCACGCGGTGGATGCCGGCCTGGATATGGCCATCGTCAACCCTGCCCATATCAAGCCCTATGCGGAAATCCCTGATGATGAGCGCAGGCTGGCCGAAGACTTGATCTTTAACCGCCGCGAGGATGCCTTAACCCGGTTGATAGCGTATTTTGAGACCGTGGAAGATAGTGGTGAAGACCAGGCCCAGAGCGGACCTGACCTGGCGGAGATGACCCCTGAAGAGCGCCTGCACTGGCGCATCCTGCACCGCCACAAAGAGGATGTTCAGTCCGATATTGACGCGATTCTTGACCGCGATCCTAAATCGCCCAAGTCCGAGACGGCTGTGGTGGTGCTTAACGAGGTGCTGCTGCCTGCGATGAAGGATGTGGGTGATAAATTCGGCGCGGGCGAGCTGATCCTGCCCTTTGTGCTGCAGAGCGCAGAGGTGATGAAGATCGCCGTGGGTTACCTGGAGAACTTTTTGGAGAAGAAAGAGGGCGTGGCCAAGGGCAAGCTGGTTTTGGCGACGGTCTATGGTGATGTGCACGACATCGGCAAAAACCTGGTCAAGACGATCCTATCGAACAACGGGTACAGCGTGGTTGACCTGGGCAAGCAGGTGCCGGCTGAGACGATCATCACCCGGGCTGTGGAGGAGGGGGCCGACGCGATCGGGCTGAGTGCGTTGCTGGTCAGCACCAGCAAGCAGATGCCGTTGATCGTCAACGAGCTGGACCGGCGAGGGCTGGATTTTCCTGTGTTGATCGGCGGAGCTGCCATCAACCCCCGCTTTGGTAAACGGATCTTAATGACCGAGCAGGGTGAATACTACGGGCCGGGCGTGTTCTACTGTAAGGACGCCTTTGAAGGTCTGGCAACCATGGATGCTTTGATGCACCCTGAAAAGCGTGCGGCCCTGATCACGAACACCCGTGCGGCGGCCGATTTTGAGCTGGGCAGGGCATTGGGAGGGCACCGCAGTCAACCCCGCACAGCGAGCGCCAGGCGTGTGCCGCTGCTGGAAGAACTGCCCCAGCCCCCGCATTGGGGTCCGCATGTGGTGTTGGATATGCCCCTTGAGATGGTTGGGGAACACCTTTCAATCAACGAGCTCTATCGGCTTTCGTGGGGCGCCAAGAACGCCCACGGGGAGGCATGGGAGCAGCTCAGGGCAGAATTTGATGTGCGCCTGGCACGCATGCGCAAAGCCGCTGAGCAGGAGGGCTGGTTGACCCCGCAAGGCGTATATGGATATTGGCCATGCCAGGCTGAAGGTGATGCCCTGCTGGTCTATGAACCGGATTCGCTGGAGGGTGAAAAACCGCGAGTCTTGCAGCGCTTTGAATTCCCCAGGCAGGCGGGCGGCCAGGGGCTGTGCCTGACCGATTATTTTGCGCCGGTTGAATCGGGCAAGATCGACGTGGTCGCCCTGCAGGTGGTCACCGTGGGGCATGAAGCGACACGGCGCTTTGCCGAGCTTGAGCAGGCCGGCGAGTACACTGAAGGCTACTACCTGCACGGGCTGGCCGTGCAGATGGCAGAGGCAACTGCGGACTACTTGCACAACCACATCCGGCGCGAATTGGGCTTGGGCTCTGAACGCGGCAAGCGCTATTCCTGGGGGTATCCTGCCATCCCTGAGCTGGAAGATCATCGCAAGGTTTTTGACTTGCTGCCGGCTGAATCTGCCCTGGGGATGAGCCTGACTTCGGCCTATCAGCTGGTGCCGGAGCAGTCCACAGCAGCGATCATTGTCCACCATCCTGAGGCGAAGTACTTCAACGTCGGTGTCAGCCGAGTTGAGCAATTAATGAATGATTGATAGCAAGGAAGACGATCATGTCGACAGAAACGAACAAATTTATCGACCGTCTGGCTGAAATTGACCGCCCGATTGTGAGCGACGGGGCGATGGGGACCATGCTACACGACCACGGGATCAAGATTGATGCCTGTTTTGACGTATTGAACCTGACTCAGCCGGCAACGGTGGCGGAGATCCACCGGGACTATATTCAGGCTGGCGCGGAGATCATCAAGACCAATACCTTTGGCGCTAACCGCACCAAGCTGGACCGGCATGGGCTGGTTGACCGGGTGGATGAAGTCAATCGCGCTGCGGTCAACCTGGTTAAGCGCGTGGTGTTGGCTTCTTTTAAGGAGGTGTTGATCGCCGGTGATGTGGGCCCCCTGAGGGTGCCCCTGGCGCCGTTTGGCCGCATTCAGCCTGAGGAGGCCTATGAAGTGTACGTGGAGCAAATCACCGCCCTGGTAAATGCCGGTGTTGACCTGATTTTAATCGAGACAATGGTCGACCTGTATGCCGTACGGGCGGCCGTGGAGGCTGCCCGGCACGTTAACCCGGCCATACCCTTGATCGCCTCGATGACCTTCACGCGGGACCGGCGCACCTTGCTGGGGAATACACCCCAGGAAGTTGCCAGGCAGTTGGATGACTTTGGTGTGGAAGTGATCGGCGTGAATTGCTCAGGTGGACCCGCGCAGCTACTGCACATCCTGCGCTTGATGAAAAGCGCCGTACCGCATGGACGGTTTTCTGTGATGCCCAACGCCGGGTTTCCTGAAAAAGTTGGCGGGCGCATCATGTACCCGGCCGGGCCGGAATATTTCGGGGATTATGCGCTGTCATTTTGGCGTGCCGGTGCAGATGTGATCGGCGGGTGTTGCGGCACCACGCCCGACCACATTGAAATGATCGCCGAAGCGGTATTCGCTACGCCAAAAGATGCCCTGGTGAGCGTCATCTCAGATCTGGAGACCGCTGCAGAGGTCGAACAAAAGCCGGCAGAAGACCGTTCGCTGCTGGCGCAGAAACTCGAGGCTGGCAAATTTGTAATTGCCGCGGAAATGGATCCGCCCCGCGGCCTCTCGACTCACAAACTGCTGGCGGGCGCCTCCCTGCTTGCCGATGCCGGCGCAGATGTGATCGATGTCGCCGACAGTCCCATGGCGCGCATGCGCATGAGCCCCTGGGCCGTCTGCCACCTGATCCAATCGAAATTTGAGATTGAGACTACCCTGCACTTCCCAACGCGCGGCCGCAACCTGCTGCGTGTGCAGGGTGACTTGCTGGCAGCACACGCAATGAGTGTGCGTAATGTGTTCGTGGTCATGGGCGATCCAACTGCTATTGGGGACTATCCCGACGCCAGCGATTCCTACGACCTGGTGCCCACCGGCTTGATCCGCCTGATCAAAGAGGAGTTTAACACCGGAGTGGACCATTCCGGTGGATTGATCGGGCAGCCGACCTCTTTCTTTGTCGGTGCAGCGATGAATTTGTGTACGAACGACCCTGCCCGTGAGCTCCAGGTGTTAAAGAAGAAAATTGATTCGGGGGCAGATTTTTTCCTCACCCAGCCGGTGTTTGACATCAATCGGGTGCAGAAATTCCTTCAAATGTACAGGGACACCCTCGGTGATGCGGCGGTACCTATACTAGTGGGGATCCTGCCACTGGTCACCGAACGACACGCCCGGTTTTTACACAACGAGGTGCCGGGCATCAGCATTCCAGAAGCGCTGCAAAAGCGCATGGCTTCAGCCGGTGAATCTGCTGCGGTGGAAGGCGCTCACATTGCGGTTGAACTGATCCAGGCATTAAAAGCTGATTTTCAGGGTGTTTATTTCATGCCGGCTTTCAGCCGCTACGACATGGTGGCAGAGATCATCGATTCTATCCAATAACTGTGTAATTTGATACAGAGCGTGAATCAAGCGGAAATTTTGCGCGATTTAACTTTACGATTATAATCAATGATTGTTGATTGTTCAGAGAAATGAAACCGAACAAAGGTGACCACAATGAGGAAACATAAAAAACAGTTGATTTGGGCCGGCATGATCTTGCTGATCTTTGTATTGGCTGCCTGCAGACCCAACGAACCAGCAGTAGACCTTGAGCTGGCCGGCACCTATGCCGCCCAGACCCTGGCTGCAGCCCAGGTGCCCACGGAAACTGAAGCGCCTGCGCCAGCCGAAACAGAAAGCACGGCCACACCCACCGAACAATTCACTGCCACACCTGAGCCCACCGTCGGCCCGGTCGGCCCGGTGGATTTTCCTGACAATGTCAATCCCCTGACAGGATTGGCCGTTTCAGATCCGTCGATCCTTGACCGGCGGCCGGTTTTTGTGAAGGTAGCCAACTACCCCGTCTCTGGCAGACCGCATGCCGGGCTTTCCTCGGCAGATATGGTGTTTGAATATTACATCGGCGCTGGCGGAAACCGTTTCCTGGGCATGTTTTACGGCCAGGACGCCAGCATGATCGGCCCTGTGCGTTCGGGCAGGATGATCGATCCGTACTTAACCAGCCTGTATGAGGGCATATTAGGCATGGAAGGCGCTTATGTGACCGTTCGTGAGCATATTGCTGATATCCTGGGCAACCGGGTCATCAGCGGTAAGAATCTCTGCCCTGGCATCTGTGATGACGGCCGCAACCTGGTTATCAGCGTGTTTGCTGATTCTGAAGCCCTGACGAATATCGCCACCAGCCGCGGCGTAATTAACCAGCGTTATGTGCTGGAAGGCATGGCCTTCGACCCTCAAGCGCCCCAGGGCGGAAGCCCTGCCGAGGAGATCAGAATCCAGTTTTCTACCGTCAATCCCAGTGAATGGCGTTTTGATCCTGAAAGCGGCAAATACCTGCGCTGGATTGACAATCAGACCGGGCAGGCGATTGACCTCATCCCGCTGGTTGACCGGGTGACGGATGAACAGCTCGCGTTTTCCAATGTGGCGGTGATCTTCGTTAACCACAACGAAATTGCCCCGACGCTGCATGACATGGCCATATGGGACAATACCCAGGGTCAGCGCGCCGTGGTGTTCCGCGATGGGAATGCCTACGATCTGACCTGGCGCACGCCCAACCGAAATCAGCCCATCCAGTTTGTCGATGACTCGGGAGAGATCTTCCGGCTTAAACCGGGCAATACCTGGGTGATCGTGTTTGGTCTATATTCAAGTGCGGTCTCGGATGGAAGCGCCTGGGCCTTTACGTTCTATATGCCTTAATTCATGCGCACACTGATCATATCTGATATACACGCTAACCTGCCCGCATTAGATGCCGTCATCGAGGATGCCGACCCCTTCGGGCAGGTTTGGTGTTTGGGGGATGTGGTCGGGTATGGGCCCGACCCGAATGAATGTATTGAGCGGATTGCAAGCCTGCCGGGCATCCGCTGTGTGAAAGGAAACCATGACGCCGCTATTTTGGGGGAAATTGCGGTGCAAGCCTTTAATTACGAAGCCCGTGCATCGCTGCGCTGGCTGCAGTCGGCATTGCGGCCAGAGAATAAACTGTGGCTGGGTGATCTACCGGAGCGCTTGGAGCTCGAGGGCGTGACATTGGCCCATGCCAGCCCGCGCAACCCGGTTTGGGAGTACATCATGGACCTCAGCGCCGCCGGGGAAAACATGGGCGAGTTTGATTCCCGGGTCTGCCTGGTTGGACATACCCACGTTCCCATCCTCTTTCAGCAGGAGGTCAACGCGCCTAACGCCATCCGCAGGAGCCTGCTGCCTGAAGACAAACCGTTCAACCTCGAATTAAAGAGCATCCTCAACCCGGGCTCGGTCGGGCAGCCGCGTGATGATGACCCCCGGGCGGCGTATTTGATTTATGATGATCAGGATCAGCGCTGGACCTTCCGCCGCGTCGCTTATGACATCCAGCAGGTCCAGGAGCGGATTTTGGCGGCCGGGCTGCCGCATAGGCACGCCTCACGGCTGGCTGCGGGCTGGTAGCTGATCAGTTTTTTCAGCGCTGAACCGGATTTTTGCTGCTTTCCACATCGCTTGTTGGGGAACTTTTATTCGTTTTATCCCGTCATTAAGTTATATAATGGACAATATCGTTGATTGAGAGGAGAAGCTAATGCAAAAGAAACGAATGGTATTGTTGGTCATCTTCCTTGGGTTGAGCGTGCTGGTAGGAGCTTGTGCACCCATGCAGGCTGCCGAGGAAGCTGCCATGGAAGTGGCCCCCATGGCACCCAGCTTCGACAGCTACGAAATGCCTGAACCAGCCGCGTTGGAGAGGGATTTTGCCGTCGCCGAGGAACAAGGCATGCCTTCGAGTGTGGGCGAATCGGCAAAAGAGATCGAGCGCATGGTGATCTACAACGCCGACATGCGCATCTCTGTGGAAGACCCGGAAGTGACGATGCAAACCATCATCACCATGGCCGAGGACGCGGGCGGTTTTGTGGTGTATTCCAACCTCTACAAGACATTCACCGATCGCGGCAGCCTTCCCCAGGCTAATATCATGGTGAGGGTGCCCGCTGAACGTTTGAATTCGATCATGGAATCGATCAAGAACCTGACGCCAAACCCGCGCGACGACGTGCTTTCGGAAAATGTTTCCGGGCAGGATGTGACGGCTGAATACACTGATCTCGAATCCCGGCTGCGCAACCTCGAAGCTGCAGAACAAGCCTTGGTCCAGCTCATGGACGAGGCGCAAGATCCGCAGGATGTGCTGGATGTGTTCAGTGAACTGACCTATTACCGTGGTGAGATCGAAATCGTCAAAGGGCGCATGCGCTACCTGGAAGAATCTTCTGCGCTTTCAGCCCTCTCGGTGGATATTGTCGCCAAACGCGCATTGCAGCCGATTGAAATTGCCGGCTGGCAGCCCCGTGGAACCGTCAAAGAGGCTGTGGAAGCCCTGATTGAGGCCGGGCAGTACCTGGTCGATGCGCTGATCTGGTTTGGCATCTTCTGCCTGCCCTTCCTGATCCCCCTGGGCGTGGTGGTCTTCTTCATCGTCCGCATCATCCGCAAACGCAGGGCGAAAAGAAAGGCTGAGCAAGTGGAACCTGAAGAAATTACCGAGGTAGAATCGCTCGATTAGCTGAGGTTAGCCTATCGAGCCCGTTTCGGACGAACAAATCAAGCACCTCCCCGCCAGGAGGTGCTTGTTTATGCACACTGCACACGGATTGAGACGGCATGTTGACAGGATTTTATTTCTCATTTAAAATAATTTGATCGGTAAAATAAATTTTAACCTATAAGGAAATTTCAATGTCTGACTGGCCTGAAAAACAATCGGTTTTTATGATCCGAGACCTGGAAACATTAAAGGTGATGGCGGACCCCCTCCATCTGCAGATATTTGAACTGCTGAGCCCTGCGCCTCAGACGGTGGGCCAGGTTGCGCAGCAATTGGGCCTTTCTGGAAGCCGGCTGTACTACCATTTTAACTTGATGGAATCAGCGGGTTTGATCAGGGTGGTGGAAACGTGCCTGGTCAACAACCTGGTCGAGAAGCGCTATTGGGTTACAGCTGATGATATCGAGATCGCGCCGGATTTGCTCAATTTTTCCACGCGGGGCGGACAGGACAATGTCTCCCGGGTGATCGAATCGGCTGTGGATGCCACCCGCGCGGATTTGTTGCGCAGCCTGCAGGCCAGGCGCTCCGAACTTGAGCGCGGTGTGCCGCCTCACCCGCGCAGTGTGACGATTAAAAAATTGAAGAAACGCCTGCGAGATGAGACCTTCCAGCGGTTTCTTGATGAGTTCAATCAACTGATGCAGGCATTTGAAGACCTGCCGGATGAAGAGGGCGAAGAAGACGAGGTCAGTGTGTATGCACTAGCGTGCTTCCTCTACCCCAGCTTCGCTTTTGTGGAAGAAAATGAGGTGTCCGATGCCGCGTAGCCTTTTGAAGAATCCCACCCAGGGGATGAAGACCTTTTTTATCATCTGGATCGGGCAACTGACCTCGATGATTGGGTCAGGCCTGATTGGTTTTGCGCTGGCAGTGTGGATCTTCGAACAGACGGGGCAGGCGACCCCCTTTGCCTTGACCGGCTTATTCGCGATCCTGCCGCGTGTGCTGCTATCACCGGTGGCAGGTGCGATTACGGACCGGTGGAACCGCAAGAAGATCATGCTGGTGTCGGATTCGCTTTCGGGTATTGTCACCCTGGTGACGGCTGTCCTTCTCCTGACCGGCCGGATGGAAGTGTGGATGGTTTATCTGATCAGCTTTTGGGGCGCAGTGTTTGCCTCTTTTCAGCAACCCGCGTACATGGCTTCGATCGTCATGCTGGTGCCGAAAGACCAGCTCACCCGGGCGAACAGTATGGTCCAAATGGGCGGGTCGATCAGCGATATCCTCACCCCGCTGCTGGCCGGCGTGCTGTTCACGACGATCGGTATGCAGGGCATCATCCTGATCGACGTAGCAACCTACCTGATCGCGATCACGACTTTGATTTTGGTACAGATTCCGCAGCCAGAAAAGCAACCTGGCGAGGCGCAGGGGAAGATTTCAGTGTTTGCTGATGTTGCCTTGGGGTGGCGCTACCTGGTCGACCGGCCTGGCCTGCTGGGCCTGCTGTTCTATTTTGCGGTGGTGAACTTCACTGCGAACATCTCCAGCGCGCTGATCGGCCCCCTGGTGCTCTCCTTTGGGTCAGCAGCCAGCCTGGGCGCGGTGCAAACGGTGATGGGTTCGGGCATGCTGGCGGGCAGTTTGCTGATGAGCATCTGGGGCGGCCCCAAAAAGCGCATGATTCGCGCGGTGATCGGGTTTATCGCCCTGGCTTCGCTGGGATTCTGGATTGCCGGCCTGCGCCCTTCACTGGTGTATGTGAGCTTGGGGTTGTTTGTGCTGCTGTTCTTTATTCCCTTTTCTTCCGGTCCCAGCTCCGCAATTTTCGCCCGGAAAGTGGCACCTGATGTGCAGGGGAGAGTTTTCGCCACCCGCAGTATGATTTCGCTCTCGATGATGCCGCTGGCTTATCTGCTCAGCGGGGTGCTGGCCGACCGGGTCTTCAACCCCTGGCTGGTTGAGGGCGGCGCGCTGGCCGGCACATTCATCGGCCGATGGCTTGGGGTTGGCAGCGGGCGCGGAATCGGGCTGATGATGATCTTAAGCGGCTTGCTGCTCATGATCGCCAGCGGCGCAGCCTTTGCCCACCCGCGCATCCGCAACATTGAACAGGAGATCCCGGACGCCGTACCGGAGGGTGACAAAGCAGCAGCAACAGGAGCGGTCGGTGTGGGTGAAACCCAGGCTGAACCTTCCCTGTAACGTGATTTGAACTCAGTATTCTCAGGGATGGGTGATTTTTAAATCAAGTATGCAGGCAGGAAGGGTGGACGGGAGAAAGTTCACTCCTGGCCCCATGCCGATTGCAGGTCAGCCAGGGAAATCGGCCCGGGGCGCAGGATTTTGATATCCGGCCCGGTCAGGTCTGCCACGGTCGACGCAGTCGGGCCGGGAGTCGGACCGCCATCCAGGAGCAGGTCAATCCGTCCGTTCAGTTGAGACAATACGCCCTCGGCATCCACAGGGTTAGGCCCGCCGGAGAGGTTGGCTGAGGTGGTTGCCAATGGGCCGATTTCCGTGATCAGTCCTAATGTGAAGGAGAGGTTGGGCATGCGGACGCCAATGGTCTCATAGGGGGAAAGTGCTTCGGGCACCCGGGCATTCTTTTGCAGCACCAGGGTGAGCGGGCCGGGCCAGAAAGCGGCTGTGATGCGGTTCAGGCGTTCATCCCTGCGCAGGATCAGGCTGTCAAGCTGGCTAAAGTCCCCGATCAGCACCGGGAGGGCCTTATCGTCCGGCCGTCCCTTGGCCTCATAGATCGCCTCGATGCCCAGGGGGTTGAACGCATCCGCCGCCACGCCATAGATGGTGTCTGTGGGGAATGCGATCAACCCACCTGACGTGATGATCCGTTTGGCGGTGGGGATGGCCTGGGGGTCTTGTGTGGAGAGGATCAGGGTTTCCATTTGAATCAATTCCGTAGTTTGGCAAGGTGTTTGAATAATTTTACATTAACTCAGGCGGATTTCTACAATGCGGTCGTAGCCGGCCAGGTCCTGAACCAGCCTGTGCTGCGCATGGGGAAATGCGGCTTGCGCGAGGGTGAGGGTTTCTGCGCCGAGTGACGAGTCGGTTTCGAGCAGGATTGCCCCCTGTGCTGAAAGCCTGGTTTGCGCCTGTTCCAGCAGCCGGGCGATTAAATCGAGCCCGGATTCACCGCCGTCGAGGGCCAGGGCAGGTTCCCATCGGGAAACGTCCAGCCCAGCCAGTACTTTGCGGGGTATGTATGGAAGGTTGGCGCAAATCAGGTCAATCGGTCCGGCCAGGGGCATCAGCAGATCGCTGAGCACGAAATGCACCCCGGGCTGGCCCAGGAGGCGGGCATTCTGCTGCGCCAGGCGCAACGCCGGGAAAGACAGGTCCGCTGCCCAAACCTGCGCGTCCGGAAGTTCTGCAGCTAAGGTGACGGCGATCACGCCTGAACCCGTCCCGACGTCCATGATGCGGGGGGTGTCAAATTGACGGGCCAACTGAAGTGAAAGTTCAACCAACAGTTCGGTTTCGGGCCGCGGGATGAGTACATCGGGCGTCAGCATGAACCTGCGGCTGAAAAAATCCCAATAGCCCAGCAGATAGGGCAAAGGAAAGCCCTCCAGAAGGCGGGTCACGCTCGTCTGAAGGGTAAGGGCTTCCTGTGGGGTGGGTTTGTATTCGTTGTGGCTGAGAATCCAGCTTTTTGACCGCTGGAGTGCATGTGCCAGCAGGACCAAACTGGTGTTACCCGGGGTTTCCAAGCCGCCCTGGACCAGCTTTTCCTTGATTTGCCGACGAAATTGCTGCAAATTGATGGGATTATTCCTCCACCAAGGCGAGTTTTTCAGCCTCATCCACCAGGGTGAGTTCATCGATGAAGTCATTAAGATCGCCATCCAGAACGCCAACCAGGTTGTAGGATGAGAGGTTGATGCGGTGGTCCGTAACCCGGTTTTGAGGGAAATTGTAGGTGCGGATCTTTTCCGAGCGCTCGCCACTGCCAATCTGCGAGCGTCGGGTGGCGGCTTCTTCAGCATGTTTCTTTTGTTCTTCCATCTCGTACAGACGGGCTCTGAGGATGCTCATAGCGCGCATTTTGTTCTGGAGTTGGGAGCGTTCATCCTGGCAGGCCACCACCATCCCGGTCGGGTGGTGGGTGATGCGGACTGCTGTGGAGTTCTTCTGGACACTCTGGCCGCCCGCCCCGGCAGATTTATAGACATCGATGGAGATATCGGAATCGGGGATGTCAATTTCGACATCGTCAACTTCCGCGAGCACAGCCACGGTCACCGTTGATGTGTGGATCCGGCCTTGAGATTCGGTTTCAGGGACGCGCTGGACACGGTGCACGCCGGATTCGAACTTAAGACGGGAAAACGCGCCTTTGCCTTTGATCATGAAGCTGACTTCTTTGATGCCGCCAAGGCCTGTATCGTGCAAGGAGAGAATTTCTGTGTTCCAGTTTTGGCGCTCTGCGTAACGGGAATACATGCGGTACAGGTCGGCAGCAAACAAACCAGCCTCATCGCCGCCCGTACCTGCACGGATTTCCATGATGACGTTGCGCTGGTCACGTGGATCCTTGGGGACCAACATGCTTTTGAGCATTTCTTCAAGCGAATCGCGCTTTTCGGCCAGGGATTCGAGCTCCATTTCAGCCAGGGCGCGCATTTCTTCGTCGTCAGCCTCGAGCAGACGTTTGGTCTCTTCGATCCTTTCCAGGGTCTGCTGGTAGGCGCGCGCCTGAGTGACAACCGGCTCAAGCTCGGCGCGCTCTTTGGAGAGCTCAATGGCGGTGGTGTAATCTTCACCAACGGTGGTCAGCTGGGCTTCGATCTCATCAAATCGTTCAATGATTCCAGTAAGTTTTTCTAACATACCTATCTTTTTCTCGTGTTTCTGTTCGATTATTTAGCCTAGGGATTATACCACTTCGAGGTGCGTTTATCACAGCTAATAGCTAAACGGTGAAAGCTAATGGGTGATGGGTGAAATTGTTGAGATGGGCTTGCGGGATTATTGATTGAGGATGCCCTGCACATAGGTTTGCAGTCGTTCGTAATCGCCGGGCAGGTCCATATCCATGCCGAAGCCCGCGTCGGGGATGATGACCCCTTTGGTCTTGCAGTCGAATGACTTCGAGAAAACCCGTTCAGCGTCAGCCAGGGATGCCCAGCCTGCCAGGTACTTGATGATGACCCCCCACATGTGCGGTTTTTGCGCCAGCAGGCGGATCACGGGTGCTGGGTTGATTTTGCGCACTTGACGGTTGATTTGACGGCGGCGTTGGCTGATCCCTGCGATGATTTCCTGTCCGATGCGGATGGCGCGCGGGCTGAGGGCATACAGCTCGCCCGGAATGAGCTTGTGGTCGCGAAAGCGCATCACAACCCGGCCAGAGCCGGGAAAAACAGCCTCGATTAATTCCTCTGGCACCAGGGATAAGATAAATTCATACCCCGGCAGGGTCGTGAGCTGATCAAAGAAGCAATCGATGTCCTCGGTGCGGATGCCCGGTGTGTCTGAGGTGCTGATTACCACCAGGCCGGGGTTTTTTCCCAGGCTGGCGAGGTAGTCAACGCCCGCTGTGAGCTTATCGGCGAAGTCCGAGACCGTCTCAATGGGCACATAATGAACGGGGAAGTCGAAGGTCGCATCGGCTTCGGTCAGGCCGATCAGGTATAGCCCCTCCACAAAGGGTGAACTGTGCAGTGCTTCAAGCTGCCAATCGATCAAGCGCTTGCCGAGAAAGGGCAGCAAGGCTTTCGATTTATATTTTTCCTCCGGATCGACGACCTCCATCAATTTTCGGCGGCGGGCATCCCGCCCGCACATCACAAAAACGGGGTATTGTGGGTGAGATGACTGCGTCATTTTGTCCTCCCAATCCTTGGGTGAGTGAGGCATCGCTTACCGGACAACGAAAGCCCCGGATGTGGATTGTATTTCTGCATCAATTATAAGGGGATTTGATGACCGGTACCAGTGCAATTGCTCCCGTCCAGCCGCACACACGAGGTTGGGGATGGGAGGTATATTAGACTCAATAGGCAGGTGCCAGACCTGCTGGCCCAAGCCCGTTCAGGAGAAGTGTTGCTATGAACCCAACCTATTGCATGATCCTCACCACAGCCTCAAGCAAAGCGGAGGCAGGCCGACTTGCAGCCCTGCTGATGGGGGAGAAACTGGCTGCCTGTGAGAGCATGCACGCGGCTTAATCCCC
>NPIE01000263.1_pt2 | contig 89082 bp, 76 predicted proteins | sample 8637661 | NCBI WGS metagenome assembly NPIE01 (sample SAMN07420842, study PRJNA396082) | bioreactor metagenome | isolation source: sample BA12 brine-fed electro-methanogenic bioreactor BA | place: Japan: Kochi | collected 2016-12-09
TTTAGTTTTCAAAGACCGCTTTGTACCAAGCTGCTTTTTAACCCGTCGCCCGCAGCGACGAAGATCGACTTTAGCGAATTCATTCTAGCGCGTCAAGTTCTTTTTGCAAGCAAGGAAAATTTTCTTTTTTCGAAGCGGATTCACTCCGCCGGCTGCCCTTGACAGCGAGGCAGGAATCTACCCAATTCGATCCAGACTGTCAAGCCCTTTTGCAACCTTTTTTCCAGTGTCGTCAAAAAAACCTGTAACCAACTGGAAAGTCAAGTTTTTCCTTTATACAGCAAAAATGATACGCGCAAACTTTCTTTTACCCGCCTGCAGGATTTTTTCTCCTTCCGGAACGATCTCAAAATCAGGGTCACTGATTTTTTGGCCGTCAACCTTCACACCTCCCTGGCGAACCAGGCGGCGCCCTTCACCATTGGAAGACACGAGGCCTGCGTCCGACAAAAGACGACAGATCCAGACGGGTGCCGATGCATCTATCCGCACAACCGGCATTTCATCGGGAATCTCTTTTTTCTTGAACTGGCGGACAAAATTCTCCGCCTCCTGCTCGGCCGCCGCCTGACCATGGAAGCGCGCCACCAACTCCAGGGCCAGAGCCTTTTTGCTTTCCATGGGATGTGCGCCACCCGGCTTTCCCTCGACACCATCACGAACCTTGCCTAAAACCTCAAGGTCGACATCAGACAACAGCTCATAATAACGAACCATCAATTCATCGGAGATGCTCATGGCTTTGCCATAGATGTCCCGCGGTGATTCAGTGATGCCGATATAGTTGCCAAGGCTCTTGCTCATCTTGTTGACCCCGTCGAGTCCTTCCAGCAGGGGCATGGTCAGAACGCACTGCGGGCGCTGACCAACCTGTTTCTGAAGCTCGCGCCCGACCAGGAGGTTGAATTTCTGGTCGGTACCGCCCAACTCGACATCCGCCTCAAGGGCGACAGAGTCCCAGCCCTGCACCAGAGGATAAAGGAATTCGTGAATGGCAATCGGCTGCTGGGACTGAAAGCGCTTGTGGAAATCATCCCTCTCCAGCATGCGCGCCACAGTGTGCCGCGCGGCAAGCTGGATCAGGTCCGCCGCCGTCATCTTGCCCATCCACTCACTGTTGAAAACGAGCCGGGTTTTCTCTGGGTCGAGGATTTTAAAAACCTGCTCCTGGTAGGTGCGGGCGTTTTCAAGAACCTGTTCACGAGTCAGGGGCTTGCGTGTTTCGTTTTTGCCTGACGGGTCACCAATCATGGCAGTAAAATCGCCAATCAGAAAGCAGATCTGGTGGCCCAGATCCTGAAACTGTTTAAGTTTCTGGATCAGCACAGTATGGCCGAGGTGCAGATCGGGGGCCGTGGGATCAAAACCGGCCTTGATCCGCAGGGGGCGATCCTCCGCAACGGCCTCGCGAAGTTTTTCTTCCAATTCAGACTCAACCAGAATCTCCACCGCCCCACGGCGGATCACATCCATCTGCTCCTTGACTGACAACATAATATTCACCCTCAATGTCACCGCCCCACAGAGGGGCTCAAGATACTTCCTCAAAAATGCGCTCTATGGAACGCGCACGTCCACTTTGTGCGTCAACATCAAGAAGGACTGCACACAGAACAGGCTGCTTTTTGGCAACCTCAAAACGCGCAGGCACCTGCTTTAAAAATTTCTCGACCGCAGTCTCTTTTTGAATGCCGATCACTGAATCAAGACTGCCAGTCATTCCCACATCGGTAATAAATGCCGTCCCGCCCGACAAGATCCGATTATCAGCGGTCTGAACATGTGTATGTGTTCCGACCACGGCGCTTACCCGGCCGGCAAGATAGTGACCAAAAGCGATCTTTTCACTGGAGGCTTCGGCGTGAAAATCCACCAAAATCACCCGCGCCTTGCCCTCGAGCTCCGAGATCAGCCGATCGGCAGCCCGGAAAGGACAGTCCAGGTTATTCATAAAAACCCGACCTTCCAGATTGATAACGGCGACAGGAGTCCCATCGGGGACGGCAAAAACACCGCTGCCGCGGCCGGGAAGCCCGGGGGGATAATTTGCCGGGCGCAGCACCCGGGGTTCACGCTCCAGAAGGTCGAAGGCCTCCTTTTTATCCCAGATATGATTACCGGAGGTGAGCACGTGAATTCCGAGGCTGAAAAGTTCCCGGGCGATATCAACAGTGAGACCAAACCCCCCGGCGGAATTTTCACCGTTGGCGACAACGAGGTCGATCCGATGATGGTCGACCAGGCGATCGAGTTGACGTCTCAGCACCTGGCGTCCGGGGCGCCCTACAATATCGCCGATAAATAAGATTTTCAAAAAGCCCCCCTTTATGCCAAAACGAAAACAGGCATGGCCCGGACACTTACTGCCGGGGCCATGCCCTTCGAATGCAGTGCTATTGCCGCCTACCGCACAGCGCCAAGAATGTGCGCCCAGAAACTAAATTGGCTACTTGGCGAACTCCACCGCACGGGTCTCGCGGATGACGTTGACCTTGATCTGTCCGGGATAGGTCATTTCATCTTCGATCTTCTTTGCGATATCCTTTGCCAGCACAAAAGACTGGGCATCGGAGACATTATCGCTCGACACCATGACGCGAATCTCACGACCGGCCTGGATGGCGAAACAGCTACTCACCCCTTCGAACGAGGTGCCGATGCGCTCCAGGTCCCCAAGCCGCTTGACATAGGTCTCGAGGGTTTCACGGCGCGCCCCGGGGCGTGCGCCGGACAGCGCATCGGCGGCCTGAACCAGGATCGCCAGGACCGATTCGGGCTTTTCATCTTCATGATGCGCGGCCAGCGCATGCACAATTTTGGGGGACTCACCGTATTTGCGCGCCAGATCCGCACCGATGACCGCATGGCTGCCTTCAATTTCGTGATCGACAGCTTTGCCGATATCATGCAGCAATCCGGCCCGTTTGGCCTGTTTGACATTGATATTGAGTTCGGAGGCCATAATGCCGCACAGGAAAGCGACCTCAAGGGAGTGCTGCAGAACGTTCTGTCCATATGAAGTGCGGTATCTGAGACGACCGATCAGTTTGATGATCTCAGGGTGAATGCCGTGCACACCGACGTCGAAGGTCGCTTGCTCGCCGGCATCACGGATGGCAGTTTCCACGTCTTCTTCCGATTTCTGCACTACCTCTTCGATACGTGCAGGATGAATACGCCCGTCGGATATGAGCCGCTCGAGAGAAAGACGCGCCACCTCACGTCGCACGGGATTGAAGCCGCTGATAATGACGGCCTCGGGTGTGTCATCAATGATCAGATCGATGCCGGTCGCGGCCTCGATCGCGCGGATATTGCGTCCTTCCCGACCGATGATGCGTCCCTTCATTTCGTCGCTGGGAAGAGGTACGACACTGACGGTCTTTTCCGCCACGAAATCACCGGCATACCGTTGAATAGCCAGAGCGAGGATTTCCTTGGCCTTTTTGTCGGCCCGTTCCCTGGCTTCCTCCTCAATCTGCTTGACCATGCGGGCCGCATCATGGCGGGCCTCGCTTTCCATGGTATCGATCAGGTGCTGCTTGGCTTCCTGCGCGGTCATACCGGCAATCGATTCAAGCTTCTCCCCCTGCTGACGTATCAGATCATCCAGCTCCCGGTCCCGCGCCGCCAGCCGTTCCTCCTGCTGCGCAACGCCGCGCTCACGCTTGAGCAGTTCCTCTTCCCGGGCATCAAGCTGCCCCACCTTCCGGTCCAGGTGCTCTTCCTTCTGCAAAAGGCGCTTCTCCTGGACCTGAATTTCACGGCGCAATTCACGCGCCTCGTTCTCTGATTCCGTTTTAGCCTGAAGGATAATATCCTTGGCCTGCAAACTTGCTTCTTTGCGAATATTGTCGGCGTCTTTGCGTGCTTCCTCAATTAATTGAGCTGCAGCTTTTTCAGCATCGGCCAGACGCCCTTCTGACAACTTACGCCGCACGATATTGCTGCCGAAGGCGCCAGCGGCCACGGCAACCACAATCAACAGGATGGCCAGTTCTATACTCAAAGCCTTGATCCTCCTTGCCCTTTATGGATTAGCCCGGTCATTGCCGGGAGATTATTCGCAATAGCGACAGCCCGCTTCCGTCACCACGGCATGCATACGCACATCGTGAGCCTCGTAAGGCAGAGCCGCCACTCGCTGAAAATCAAAACACAGGCCGGCCAGGCGGCAGGATGGAGGTGCCGCCCGCAAAGCCCGATCGTAAAAGCCCTTGCCATAGCCAAGCCTGTGCCCGACCTGATCAAAGGCGACCCCGGGCACCACCAGCAGGTCGATCTCACCCACATCAACCCGAAGCCCCTCGCCCGGTTCAAGCACACCGAAACAGCCATGCACTAAATCGCTCCGCGAGGCAACCTCGATAAAGTCGAGGTCATCACCACAAACGCGTGGATAGACAACGCGCTTGCCCTGCTCTCGTGCCTCGGCAAAAAGCGCTTCAGTGTAAACTTCATTCTGAACAGGGCTGTAAAGAGCCAGGGTGCCGGCCTCGCGAAAAAGATCCAGGGAGATCAGATGGTCTTGAATCTCCAGGCTCAGCGATATGCACTGGTCAGCCGGCAAACGCCGGCGCTGACGAAGCAAGGCTTCACGAATCGTAGTCTTGGGCATGACGGCCCCCGGGCAAACCCGGTGATCGCCGCAGGACGGATCGGACGGTAAAAGGTGGAAGAAACGGCAGGATCAGCCGAAAACGAAGAGACTATCGGGGCAAGCGAAAAAGGTCATGCCTGCAATCATGTCACTCAGGACAGGACAATGACCCTTTTTCGGATTTCAGTGCAAACCAGACACGACAGGTGTGACCTGAACGCCCCTTGGCATCCTCTGGAAAGATAGCCTTTGCCACAACGAGTAGTTCCCCTTCGTATTCGGATTTATTCACCGGAGCAAATACTCAACCGGGAAAAACGGACCTGACGTCCGCATTAAATCTGCCGTTAACCACTTTTGCCCGAGCAACATCCAAGCAGAGATGACCGGTTCCAAAAGCGATAAAAAACTTTCAACTCACGTTTGCAGCAGAACACCTGTGACCTGCACAACCGGCCCAAAACAGGAGCCTGTGCATCGTACAGGTGTTATTCTAGCACTTCATCAAAATTTGCGCTACCACACTGCTGCGTGCCCAAAACCCGATCGATACGGTCGATGAGTTGGGTGACTTCCTGCGTCTGCGCTTCATCAGTTCTTTTCATCTGGAGAAAAGAACCTGCAACGTTGAGGAGAGCCAGAACGGCAGCATCCAGCGAATCCACGGCACGATGACGACCTGTCACTTCCTCCAGGGATTGCCGCACGAAATCGACCACTTCACGCACCTGATCGCTTGTCGCATCGGTGCGCAGGGTGTACTGCTGCCCAAGTATGGTCACCTGATGAGAGGTTTTCAGTGGTCCGACTCCTCCCCTTGCTCAAGCTTGGCAAGAATCCTGTCCAGCTCCCGGCCGAACGTCTCGCGTTCTTCGAGAAGCTTCTCATTCTCGGCCCGCAGTCTCTGACATTGCGCATCAATTGTCCGGACGCGTTCCAGAAGCTGATCAACGCGTTGTTCAAGACGGCGTAAAACATCTATTTCCATGTCAAATCCCATTTAGAGGTCAACCATCGATACTAAAAAAAATATCCAGGACAAGTCAAGCATTCTATCCTGCTCATTCTCGGTCAAAAAGCGCAGCGGCAAACATGGCAGGGTCGAAGGGACGCAGATCCTCCACCCCCTCGCCGATGCCGATATATCTAACGGGGAGCTTGAGTTCATTGCTGATGGCCACAACAATTCCACCTTTGGCCGTGCCGTCGAGCTTGGTCAGGGCGATGCCGCTGACAGCGACCGCCTCGCTGAACAGCTTGGCCTGATTCAGGGCATTCTGCCCGGTGGTGGCATCGAGGACAAGCAGGGTTTCATGAGGGGCGCCGGGAATTTCACGATCCAGAACCCGCCGGATTTTTTTGAGTTCTTCCATCAGATTGGCCTTGGTATGAAGTCTCCCGGCCGTATCAAGGATCAGAACATCCGCTTTGCGCGCCACGGCCGCCTTCGCCGCATCGAACGCGACCGCGGCGGGATCGGCGCCTTCGGAGTGGCGAATGACCTCAACACCGCTACGCTCACCCCAAATGGCCAATTGCTCGGAAGCCGCAGCACGGAAAGTGTCGCCGGCCCCCAATACTACGCTCCGTCCTTCGTTTTTGAACTGGCGGGCGAGTTTGCCGATGGTCGTCGTCTTGCCCACCCCGTTGACGCCCACCACCATAAGCACGAAGGGTTTTGCCGCATCAAGGTCGAGAGGACCGCAGGCCTGCTCTTCGAGGCGACGGGTCAACTCCTCCTGCATGGCACTGCGCACGGCTTCGCCGTCAGCAAGTTCATTGCGATCCAAACGGTCTTCGAGAACCGCCACAAGGTCCTGGGTGGTTTTCATACCCAGATCTGCAGTAATCAGGATCTCCTCCAGATCTTCGATCAGATCGGCGTCGATCTCCTTCCGCCCCCGCAGCAGGGTATCAATGCGACCGACCAGCGAAGCCTGGGTTTTAGACAGCCCCTGGCGCATCCGTTCAAAAAGACTGACTCTGGGCTCTTGAGGTACTTCTTCAATTTCCGGTGGGGCTTCCCGCTCCTCGGGAGGAGCGGCAGGCGCCTTTTTGGGTACAAGCTCCTCTTCCGCAACCGGTTCAGACTCGACCTCTTCAGGGCGGACTTCTTCAACCTCAGCCTCGGCAGGAGGTTCAGCGGTCGGGGCCTCTTCCTCTTCAGGCTCCGCCCTGAGTTCCTCCTTGGGCGCCGGCGCCGCCTCCGGCTCTTTGGGGACTGGCGGCCTGAGAGCTTCTTCCGGCTCAGGCCTGGATGGCGCTTCGCGTCTGAGCATCTCACGCCGTTTGCGCCGCCTGCGCCGGAAAACAAGGAGAATAAAAAGAAGCACAACCAGAACGACCAGGAGATACAACAACCCAAGCGCTGCCAGTTGACGATATTCTTCGGGCACCCCATAGCGCCCAAGCATGAACGCGATATTGTCCAGAAGCTGCGCAAGCCAGGCCATGGCATGCTGCAGGGCCTTTTCAACCCATTGGCCCGCCTGGGTCAGGGTTTCATTCAATTTGTGCTTAATCTCTTCCAACACGACTCAATCTCTCCCTTATTTTATGACCGGAACACATGGCTGAACCGTATTTCCCAATTCCGGATCGTGGGCGCCTGCTCTGCGTCAGGCAACTTCTTCGTGCAGTTGTGCGGCATAGGCCCGCAGGATATGCCTTGCGCGCGGCAACAGCCCCTCGCTTGCCAGCGCCAGGACTACAAAGTATTCCTCGGTCACCGGCTTGACCAGAATGAGACGGTCGTCGGCATGAATGGCCACTTCCTCCACTCCCGGCTCTCCAAGACGCGCAGCCGCCTGACGCAGGCTGTCAAGGATAATGCCGTGATGCGCTCCAAAAACTTTCAATTCGAAATCATCCATGCGGGCGGCGTTGGCAACGGCTTCACCTTCCCAGTCGGTGAGAACCACGCCCAGCGCATCAGGCAGTTCGCGCAGGATGTTCTGGAGAAGAGCATTTAAGGACATAATTTTTCGCTCCTGTCAATCTGAGGCAGTGGGCGCCGGTAAAAAAATCACTGACCAGAACTCACAATGAGACCAGTTTCGATATCCATTGCCTGCTAATGAGGCTGTCAAATTCGTGAGGGGGATATTAGCAATGGCTAAACCCCATGTAAAGAACAGTTTCGTATATATCGGAGCTTGCCGACTCACCCCTTTAATGGATACTATAGAAGCGCTGTTCAAATGCGGAAGACAAAAGAAAGAACCCGGTTTTATCCCCATAGAACCTTACATTTTCAGGTAATCAATCTAATGCTTCGACGCCATCCACTGCTTGTCTCAGTCAGTCTTCTGCTCATTGCGGCTGCGGCAGCATTGGCCTTCGCTATTGCGACCTTTGACCTTAATAATTACCGCTCTATTCTCGCCGGCCGTCTCAGTCAGCAGCTCGGCCTCCCTGTTTCCCTCGGCCAAGCCCGCTTTGCCCTGCACCAAGGCATAAATCTGGATTTCGGCAACGTACGCATCGGCGACGAAGCCAGCGGATATGATCTACACGCCGAACACCTTTTTCTGCGACTCAAGCTGCGCCCCCTGCTTCAACGTCAGATTTCATTCTCCGCCATCGAGATCGTCTCTCCAACAGTAAAAATTCATTCTTCCCCTGCGGAAAAGGCCGTTGAGCCCCCCCCTGCCCCTCTTTCTATTCTCTCTTTGCTGCACGAAACGAAAGTGAAATTTTTGACGATCCGCGACGGTCAATTTCATTGGCAGAGCGACACATCGAAAACAGAGGCTTCCTCATCCCGGCTCTCCGGAGTCGACTTAACGCTTGACGACATTGGCCCCAATGCAACGGCCACAGCCCGGTTCAAGGCAGATTTTCACTCGCAGGCCTTTGGCCCTGTACACCTCGAAGCCGAAACTGAGGTCACTCCGGCGGAGAATTGGACCGATTGGAGAGGATGGCACGGAAAGGTTGACCTTCAAGCTCGCCACCCTGACCCATCCGTATTGCTGAAAAAACACCTTACGGCCTCCACCTTGAGCGGCAAAGGAAAGCTGGCTGTTTCTGCGCAGGGTTCTGTGCGGGAAGGAATTGAACTGCACGCTGCACTCGATGGCCTGCAACTGACAACAGATGATAAAGGCAAGCCCTCGCCCTTCTCGGTTGAATCCTCCGGCCGCGCTGTAACGCGGAATGGCATCTGGAGTCTGAACCTACGCAATGCCCGTATTAATGACCTTCACCTGCAAGGGCCTCTTATTCTCAAAGTTGCCCCAGAACATCCCGAACAAGCACATATAAAAGGAGAACTCTCCAGCAAAACATTTGCTGTCGAGAACCTTCATGACATTCTTGCGGCGCTGGGCGCAGGCGACTCTCTCGACGCTCTCCAGAATAGTGGTTCGCTGACCGTTGAAAAGCTGCGGCTGGATGGCCCGATTCGTGCGGCCTCCAATGCAGGCAGCGAATCAACGGAACTATTGAGGTATGCAGCCGTTCACGGTGAAAACCTGACATGGGAGACGCCAGCAGGACCGATCGAAAAAAACCGGATGCAGCTGGTCTATGAGAACAGGCAACTAATAATCACACAAGGGAATTTCATCTGGCGGGGGATTCCATGGTCACTGAGCGGCCAAATCGAGAAGTTTGCGCCCGGTGGTGAGCCGCATCTGAACCTCAAAGGCGAAGCCCGAACAGGCATCAAGAAGCTCACACAGCTGCTTCCGAAGCCAATTCCGTCGGAACTGAGCTTAAATGGGCCGGCCGCAATCACCCTGGGAATTACAGAAGGTCTTTCCAGCCCCAAATTAAATCTCGAACTCAACCTCACCGAGGTTGATGCACACTGGGGAAAGGCGGCCCGCAAACCACCGGGCATGCCGGCCACCCTTGGGCTTCAGGGCACCCATGAAGGAGAGAAACTCCAAATTCGCGGAGGCCATGTGGCTATGGGAGGTATTAAGGCGAATTTCGAGGGGGAGGTTGCCCTCAAAGGCGCCACCCCGTTTCGCTTCATCGTCCAGCTCTCCCAGTACGATCTCGCACAACTCGAACAGCTGCTGCCGGCGGTTGAAGATTTCAAGCTGCAGGGCACGCTGGGCGGCGACCTTCTTTTGAGCGGCACCAGAGATCGTCTGGATCCACCTCAGGGCGAATTCACGCTCAAGGAGGGCGGAGCCCACTTTTTCAATGTCGTTGCCGACCTCAACCGCACCCAGGGCGAGATCTATCTTTCCGGTCGGACAGTCAATGCCCCCAAACTGAAAACCTACCTGGGGGAATCATCATTCGATGTCGCCGCACAGATCCCCGATCTGGCCGATTTTCGCCTGCTTATTGATCTGGAGGGGAAGAACCTGCGCCCGCGGGACCTGATCTTCAGGGGAGGCAAAGCCAACCTGACATCTGTTTACGGGCAGATGGCAATCGATACCAGAGGGATATATTTTACACCTGTTCACGCGCGCACCGGCGGTGGCACCCGGGCCGCTGTCAGCGGCGGAGTTCACGGCTACAGCAATCCCCGGGTCGAGTTGGCCATCGATGCAGAATATGGCAATATTGACGAGATTCTCGAATTCTTTTCAGGGCCGCCGCGGCAGGTGGAAAGTAAAGAGCAGGAGGCAGGACGAACGACGGTTGATATCAAAGTCAAGGCAGAGGCGGGCACTTTCCATAAAATTGAATTTGCACAGGCCGCTTCAGATATTCATTACAAGGCGGGGGTATTGCAGATCTACCCGCTTCACGCGGACCTCGCCCCCGGCTACTACGTAGGGCGGGTTGTCTGGGCCGAACCACCCGGCGCCACGCCCCTGCTCAAAGTTTCAGGCCATCTGGAAGATGTCAATGCCGAGGAAGCCCAGAACATTCAAAATGACGCCCCGGGGCTGATTACCGGCACGCTGCGCGGAGATTTCTTCCTTGAAGGAGACGGCCGCAATTTCATTGAAACCAGCCGCGGGGGGCTGTCTCTTGAAGCGCACAACGGTGTCCTGAGGCGGTTCAACGTGCTTTCTAAAGTGTTCTCACTGCTCAACGTGGCTCAGATTTTCTCGTTTCAACTGCCGGACATGGCGCGCGAGGGGATGCCATACCAGAAAATAACCGCCAGTTTCAGCCTGCACAATGGCATTCTGGCCAGCGAGGATCTTCTGGTGGACAGCAATGCCATCAATATGTCGATGGTCGGGGAGATCGATCTGGTGAATGACGAGATAGATGCCGTACTCGGTGTCAAACCACTGCAAACAGTAGATTCCGTTATTTCAAAAATCCCCATTGCAGGCTGGATTCTCACCGGGGAGGATAAGTCACTGATCATGACCCATTTCCGTGTGCAGGGAGACCGCAAAAACCCTGAGGTTGAAGCGATCCCCGTCACATCGATTTCGGAGAAGGTTCGCGGCGTTTTCAGGCGGGTGCTGGGATTGCCAGCAAAGGTGTTCTCCGACCTGGAAAAGGCAGCACAATAGGACGGACCCAGGGGCTGAACGGCATCTTCGATGAGGAGCCCCTTCAGGAGCCATGTTTCTCCCCGACATACACACTTGCAATCCCGCCGGTCTGGTCCACATGACGGATATTGGCAAAACCGGCATCTGCCATCATCTCCTTGAACTCTTCCCGCGAGGGAAACTCCAGCACGGAATCGGGCAGATACTGATAAGCGCTGCGTTTGGAGAAAAGGCCGCCGATAAAAGGCAGCAGGCGCAGAAAGTAGAAATAGTAGAGTTTCTTGAAAAGGGCATTTGTCGGGGTGGAAAATTCGAGAATCACCACCCGTCCGCCGGGCTTGAGCACACGCCACATCTCACGCAGGCCGGCGGCGCGGTCCACCACGTTGCGGATACCGAATGCGATGGTCACCCCATCGAACACCCCGGCAGGATGGGGAATCGTCTCACAGGGCGCGTTGACCAGAAAGATCCGCCCGGCGAAAGGGGACTGATCGATCTTCTCGCGGCCGCGAACCAGCATCCCCTGAGTGAAATCTTCGCCGACAATCGTTACCGAATCAGGCGTTTGTCGGGCAATCTCCAGGGCCACGTCCCCGGTCCCGGTGGCCAGGTCCAGAACGCAGCCGTTGTCCGGAATCTCCAGACACCCAACGGCAAAGGTTCGCCAGCGGCGGTCGATTCCCAAAGACAACAGACGATTTAGCAGATCATAACGGGGAGCAATCGCATCGAACATCTCACGGATGCGGCGCCCCTTATCGGAAAGCTGAAACATGAATATCATCTCCTGGCGGTATTCTCGGTGCCTGTTTTGTATCACAAGCCGCGAAAGCGCGCCAGCCAATTTGCCGAAGACCTCTCACAGCGATTGATTACGGTCAATAAGGAGAACATGTCATGCCGCCACTTCTGGTCACCGCCGCCATCATCCGGTGCGAGGATCGCATCCTGCTCACCCGGCGCCCTCCCCATGTGCGCCTCGGCGGATGGTGGGAGTTTCCCGGGGGCAAACTTGATGAAGAAGAGTCGCCGCAGGAAGGCCTGAGGCGCGAGATTATCGAAGAGTTGGGGATCGAAATCGAGGTCGGCCCCATCTTCGAGGTAGTATACTACCGTTACGAGCGCGGGCCGGTGCTGATCATGGCCTATGAATGCAGACAGTGCGACGACCGCCCGATTCGCAACATCGAAGTCTGTGACCACCGCTGGATTCTGCCGGCGCATCTCGACCAGTTCGAAATACTGCCGGCGGACCAACCCATTGTCGAGAAACTGCGAAACAACGGCATGGCCGCACCTGAGGGACAAAATTCTGCAGCGGGCTTTTAAATTTGACAAAAATAAAACAGCGTATTAGTTTCGTGGCAAAAAGACCTGGCTGGATATAACAGCGGATTTGCCACCCATTTATCAAACCAAGGAAGGAGAATTCAATTCATGGATTCACCCCCCCGGTTGGAAGTCAATTTTTTCCGGCCCAGTACGCCGAGCATGCAGAACGAGGTCGCAGTCGCCCGCATTGTTCTGCTGTTCTGGTTTATTCTGAGCTGCGGCGTTCCCATGACCATCTGGTTGGCAGGACTGGGAGACTCCAGCGGCCTGGGTCGATCTGTTCTGACCGAGACGCGCTTTCTCGGCTTTCCTCTGCACTACTGGCTGGTGGCGCAAGGATGCACCATCGGCTACGTTCTGCTGTGTAAACTGTACTGCATGCTGTGGGACAAAAAAGTCCGCAGGAGGTAGTTCTCCCCCGCGTCGCTGGAAGGTTTGATGCAATGAAAAGATTTTTCTTTTGGATGCCTTTGGGATTTTTTCTGTTCGTTGCTGCACCGCTGTGGGGTGCGGGCGAGGAGATCTTTCAGATCGAGAGAGGGTTCAAGCTGGTTCCGGCCCTGATTATGGCCGCAACCCTCTGCGTGTATATCGGAGTGGGTTTTTTATCTAAAGTTTCAACCACTTCTGGTTACTGGGTCGCGGGACAGGGGATCGGCAAATACGGCAACGGCGCCGCCATCGCTTCAGACTGGATGTCGGCCGCTTCGTTCATGGGGGTCGCAGGACTGCTTTACCTCAAAGGCTGGTTCGGCCTGGGCTACATCATCGGCTGGACCGGTGGATACGTCCTGTTATTGGTCCTGCTGGCCGCACAGATCAGACGCTTCGGCAAATACACAATCCCTGAATTTCTTGGTGACCGCTATGACTGCCATTCGGTACGCCTGATTGCGGCCACTGTAACCGTCATCATCGCCATCACCTATTCCACGGCCCAGTTCAAAGGGATCGGCCTGATCTGCGGCTGGATTTTCGGCATGAGCTACACCGCCAGCGTTTTTTTCGCCGCCGGCGTGGTGCTGGCCTATCTGCTGATCAGCGGGATGTCGGGCGTCACACGCAACCAGCAGATTCAGTACGTGGTGCTGATCTCGGCGTTTCTCATTCCGCTGTGGATCCTGATCAAAAAGGCTGGCGGAGCCGGGATCCTGCCTCAGCTTGAGTATGGTGCTGTGCTGTCAGGGCTGATGGAAGGCCAGGTTGCCCCTGCAGCAGGAGGACAGCTCGCCGGCAAAGAACTCGCCGAAGCGTCCCGGGCGTTTCTGCCCTGGGGTACGGGGGGCAATATTTACCATTTCCTGGCCCTGGTTTTTACCCTGATGGTGGGTACCGCCGGCCTGCCTCATATCATGATTCGCTTCTATACCGTCAAAAATGAAGATATTGCACGCAAATCGGTGCTCTGGGGATTGTTTTTCATCGGGCTGCTCTACTGGTCCTCTCCGGTTTATGCCGTGATGGGTAAATTCTGGAATCCGCTTGGTGGACAAGCCGTGGCTGATGTCATTATCCTGAGCGCCCCGGAGCGGGCAGGTCTGGGGCCTGCTTTCCTGGGCTATCTCGCTTCCGGCGCACTGGCGGCCGGCATCTCCACCGTCGCAGGACTGCTGGTGGCGGGCGCTTCGGCAGTCGCCCATGACTGGTACGCCACCATCTTTCGCCCTGAGAGCACCGACCGCCAGCAGCTTTTCGTCGGGCGAGTGATTACGGCGGTTCTGTGCGCAATCGTGGTGCTGACAGCCCTCAATCCGCCCGCGCTGATTGCCCAGATTGTGGCCATGGCTTTTGCCATAGCCGGCAACACCATCTTCCCCGCCTGCGTGCTGGCGGTGTGGTATTCCCGTTCCAACAAATACGGCGCTTTGGCAGGAATGATTTTCGGGCTGGCCATGACCCTGATCGCCATGGTCGGCTGGATCATGCGTGTGCCGCTCTTCTCTGCCGACGGCCTTCTGCCGGCGACCTCCTCAGCCCTGATCCTCTGCCCCCTGGCGTTTCTCATCAATATTGTGGTTTCCAACATCACGCATGAGCGCATCAATGACGAATCGGCCCAACGCAGTGACCGGGTGCTGCGCAAGCTGCACAATGTCCCAATACCCGTTGCCGGTCCTGATTCCGACGAACATTCGTCACGACGGCGCATCCATTAAGGCACCGCACTTTGAAGTTTTTCACTCGCAAGCGATGCTCACTGCTGTTCGCCGGGGCGGGTCTGGCCCTGATGGGGGTCGACCTGATGCTGACCCGCGATTTCTTTACTCACATTGGTGAACTGATGGCGGCCAGTCTGCTGTGTTTCGCTGCTGCCATCTACCTCGACCGCTCGCCACGCCCCAAAAACCTCGCGCACACCCAGGACGCGCCACAGAACACAAAAGGCTCGGATTAAACGAAAAAAACGTTGCCCTTTCCGGGCATGATGCTAATATTAAGATTGTTTATTTTCACTGCCCTCCGAGCATTCCGGGGGGCTTTTTAACGACGCCATTTTCCACCGGGGATATCGGCTTGATCAGACATCTCAGAGACAGTGAACCCTTCAATATTCTGCCTGATCACCTGTTTGAGGAACTCCGCAAAGCGGCTGTCCTGAAGAAATTTCCGGCCAATACGCATATCTTCAAGCAGAATGATTCTCCCACCGGCTATCTTTATATCATCAAAGACGGCCTGGTAGAGATCACCGTGATGAACCCCGGCGGGGTGGAGATGGTGGTCGACTATCGCAAAGAAGGGCAGTTTTTCGGCGCCACACCGATCTTTACCGGGGAGCCCTATACCGGCGGCGCACGCACAGTGCGCGCCACCGAATGCTTTGTCATCAATGCGGATCTGGTGAAGAAGGTGGAGGAAGAATATCCGCGCATCGGCGAATATTTCACTCGCATTGTCCTTTCCCGGGTACGCAACCTTTATTCAGAGATCGTCACGGACCAGACTCAGGACGCCATCACCCAGATGGAGGCCTACCCCTTCAAAAAGCGACTGTCAGAAATCATGGCAACGCCGCCGGTCTGCTGCACGCCGCAGAATACCGCACGGGAGGTGGCCCGTAAAATTTCCGAGAAACGCGTCAGCTCGGTCCTCGTGTGCGAAAGGGATGGTTCGCTGGTGGGGATCATTACCGAGCGGGACCTGGTGGGAAAAGTGCTCAGTCTGCCGAATGTCGATCCGGATGCCATTACCGCCGCAACCATCATGACGCCGCAGCCGCATTCCCTTTCGCCCGATACCTATATGTATGAGGCGATGGCCTACATGAGCGCGCATCGCATGCGGCATCTGCCGATTCTTGACGGCAAGCAGGTGGTTGGTATCGTGACGCTGCGTGACCTGATGCGCTTTCGCAGCCAGAAAGCCATGCTGCTGGTCGGCAATGCGCGCCAGGCCAAGGATCTTGCAACCCTGGCGGCCATTCGCAGCGAGATCGCAACCGTTGCCCGCACCCTGCTGTCCGAAACCCGCTCTACTCCCGAAGTGATGGAGATCCTGAGCTACATCCATCACACTATCATTCGCCGCACCTTCGACTTGTGCCTGGAAGAAATGAAGCAGCAGGGGCAGCAACCACCGGCAATCCGTTACTGCTTTCTGATCATGGGAAGCGGCGGTCGTCGAGAAATGCTGCTGGATCCGGATCAGGACAACGGCTTTATTTTCGAGAACTACCCCGATGACAGGCAGGAAGAAGTCGACGCCTTCTTCGTGCCGTTTTCGAACAAAATCGTCGACGCTCTGGCCGAAGTCGGCTATCCGCTCTGCCATGGCAAGGTCATGGTCAACAATCCTCTGTGGCGGGGGCGCCTGTGGGAGTGGGATGAACGCATCGAGGACTGGGTTAACGAGCCGGAGCCGCAGAAAGTGCGATACTCCTCAATCTTCTTCGATTTCGTTCCCATGGCCGGAGACGGTACCCTGGCCCAGGATCTGCGTGATATTGTTCATCGCCACATCCGTTCCTTCCAGGGCTTTCTCTATCACATGATGTCTCTGGATCTTCGCTACAAAGTACCAATCGGCCTGCTGGGCCGGTTTGTGCTGGAAAAAAGCGGTGAGCATAAAGGAGAGTTGTCTCTCAAGCATGGCGGCACGGTCTATATCGTCGATTGCATCCGCATGTTCGCTCTGGAGCAGGAACTTACTGAGGTCACCACCTTCGCCCGCCTGGACGCCCTGGTGGAAAGAAATGTGTTTGCCCCGGAGACCGCCGAACATATCCGGGCGGCGTTCGAGGCCCTGACCTTTCTGAGGCTGCGAAACGAGATCGCTCTGGTAAAGGCCGGCCGCAAACCCAGTCACCACATTAATCCACACAATCTCTCCAAGACCGAGCAGGATCTGCTGCGGGAATCCTTCCAGGCAGTTGGCAAACTGCAGGACGCCACCAAGCGCCACTTCGCCAAGACGCCCTTTTAACCGGGGGAAGAAGTGCCCGCTTTTTGAAGCAGATCCGTTCTGCTCTTCTTTTTTTCATAAAGAAAGCCCCTCGCAGCAATTATCGCGAGGGGCTTTCTTTTAAGCTGTCAGCCGAAAATCTTCACGATTTTTTCCGGCTCAAGGGTCCTGCGGTTCAGGACGCTATGTACTCCTCATCAGGAGCGCTTTGAAATTATTTTTGTCTGTGGTTTCCGTTTTCGGGAATCCTCCTTTCTCCTTGCTTTGTGATTACATTCTTCCACAGAATTTCAGAAATTCAAGAGTTGCGATTAAATTTTCTGCCGCAAATCAACGCTCTGCCTTCTCCGACCGCCAACGGCTGAAAGGGCTGCGAACCAGGCTGGAGTTGTAATAGCGGGGATCTCCGGTCACTTCAGTGTCAACCCAGGGCGGCAATTCGATCTGCTGCCCCTCTTCCTCAAGTTCCACTTCCGCAACACACAACCCTTCATTTTCGCCGCCGAAGACATCCACCTCCCAGAGGAGGCCGGCGAAAGGCACCCGATAGCGGATTTTCTCGATCAAAGGTCGCTGACACAACTCATCGAGCATTTCAGCCGCATCTTTTGCGGGGATCTCATATTCATACTCTGCTCGCACAGTCCCCCGGGTCGGCCCCTTGATGGTCAGCACCCCCTGATCATCGATCAATCTCACCCGCACCACCCCTTCGGGGCCGATGGAGATAAACCCCTGGCGCAAAAAAGAGCACGCGGTGGCCGCACTCTTCCATTCCATCCCGTGAATCAGAAATTTCCGTTCAATTTCCAGCGCCAAAGAACCTCCCGACAATCCTGTTCAAAATATCGAGGCGAGCCGATCATAGGATTTTTCGAGACGGATCGTGGTGGCAAGCAGAATCCCTTTAAGCAGACCGACACCCACTCCAGGATGCTCTTCAAGCAGGCGGTCGAACTCTTCGCGCCCTAAAACAAGCAGATCCGTATCTTCCAGGGCCAAAACGGTGAAAGCCCTTGGATGATCTTCCAGAATGCCAAATTCCCCAAGCACCGTGCCCGGCCCATAAACCCCGACCACAACCTGTTTCCCTTCAAACTCGGTATTCTTTTTTTCCTCAACGCGGCCTGATGCCACAAAAACGACACTGTCGCCCGGATCATCTTCACTCCAGAGGATTTCCCCGGCCGGAATCTGCCGACAGGTTAAGTGGGGCTTCAGGATTTCGATTGCATCTTTATCGAGATACCGGAAATAGCGCATCTCCTCCTTGATCTGACGACAAACGGCATCGGGAGTTTCCATCAAAGTCTAAGCCTCCTTTGGCCGATTTTTCAATTCACCAATCTTGTTGCGCATCTGTTCGAACAGACCTTCCATCCCCTCCTTGCGGGCGATTTCCGTATAAGTGCCACGGTAGTTGCGCACCAGGCTGACTTTCTCCACAATGACATCATAGACCAGCCACTGCCCCTGGCGATCCACCAGCTTGTAGGAAATGGGGATATCGGCGCTGCCGGTGACAATCAGCGTCTCGACCTCGGCTCTGGGGCCGTCGATTTTCTCCGAAACAAAACGCACTTCCTCATCGGTATAGCTTTCGATGCGCCCCAGATAGCTTGCTTCCAGCAGCTCGGAGAAAAGCTCCATGAAAGTCTCACGTTCATCGGCATCGGCTTTTTTCCAGTAGGGGCCCAGCACCCATTGCGACATGGCCTGAAAATCGAAACGCGCCTTGATCAGCTTGGTCAGACGCTGGCGCTGCTGCTCGCCTTTGATTGCATCATCCTTAAGGGTGTCGATCACCTGTTCGACGGTCTGCTCGATTTGTGCCATAGGTCCTGCGTCGGCAGAAAGTGCCGGGACCGGGGACAGGCACAATAGCAGGCAGGCCGCTGCCATCCACTTGCTGAACATAGATTCACTCCTCGGGGGGAAAATATTATTCGACAATCATTGCTTCGCGCCGCTGCATATAGCCGTCGCGGATGAACAGATAGGGGTCGAGTTGCTCTTTCTTGATGCTCTCATAGGTGTCCTCGTCCAGGGAGATGGCATTGATACGGTCGGTCATCTTGACGGCCGTTTTATGCCAGCTTTCATCGAATACGTAGTTCCAGGGGTCAAGAAAGAAATCGCCGACTCGTCCCACGGCATCGCGGGGCGTCGATGGCCCGAAAACCGGCAGAACCAGGTAAAATCCCGATGGCACTCCGAAATACCCCAGGGTCTGCCCGGTATCCTCGTTTTTCATCTTCCACCCCAGGTGCTTGCGGGCCGGATCGAACAACCCCGCCACTCCCCAGGTGGAATTGACGACGAAGCGCCCCAGCTCGCGAGTTGCATCCCCGAAGCGAAACTGCAGCAGAGAATTGGCAAACCGCACCGGTGTCGCCACGTTGCTGAAGAAATTATCAACGGACACCCGCGCGGGCTCGGGCACGATCCTGAAGCCCCGGGCAACCGGTTTCAGCAGGTAGAAATACAGCTTATCGTTGAACCAGAACATGGCACGGTTGAAAGGCTCGATGGGGTCGTAGACCACCATGAGTTCTTCCTCGTATTCATCGGCAAAAGGGTCGAAGGATTCGGTACTCGCCTTCTCAACAGTCTGGCCCGAATTTCCGGTTTCCGCTGCAAACGCCGGTGCAGAAAAGAGTAAAACCGTAGAAAAAAGTCCTATTAAACAGAGAAAACGCCACATTCGACCTGATCCTTTCAACCCGTCTTTTCCATCAGGAATTACTGGCTCTCAAAAATATACTTGCTGATGAGTTCTTCCAGGTTGATGGCGGACTCGGTTTCTTCGATCTCGCCGCCCGGCTCGATATATTCAGGAAATCCGCCCGGCGAAATGCTGACATATCGGTCGCCGATGATTCCTGCGGTACGGATGGAGGCAATGCTGTCCATGGTCAGCCGGACATCATTGTTCAGGGAAAGTTCGACTACCGCTTCATACATCTCCGGGTCGAGGTGAATACGGCTGACCTTGCCGACCGGGACACCAGCCACCTGCACAACCGCCCCCTCTTTGAGACCGGCGATAGAGCCGAATCGCGCTTCGACCCTGTAGGTATCGCGCTGCAGAAGATCGATGTCGCCCAGACGGATGGAGAGCCAGGCAAAGCAAAGAAACCCGGCGACCAGAAAAATGCCGACGGCCATTTCCAGATTAAACCGTTTCATAAAGCACGGACTCCTCTTGGTCACTCGAATAGATCGGTCCCATAGTCGTTTCGACATATTCTCGAATAAGCGGGTTTCTGCTGAGCTGAAACTCTTCCGGCGACATGCATCCCTGAACCTGTCCGTCAGCGAGAAGCGCAACGAAATCGGCCAGCTTGAAAATCTTGGGCACGTCGTGGCTGACGATGACCGCTGTATAACCCAGTTTCTGCTGTGTTTTGTGGAACAAGCGATAGATTTCATTGCTCTTGTGCACGTCGAGCCCGGTGGTCGGTTCATCGAAGAAGACGACCTGCGGGCTGAGCACCAGCGCCCGGGCCAGCCCCACCCGCTTGCGCATGCCGCCCGAGATCTGAGCCGGGTATTTCTCTTCCGACCCCTCAAGATCCATCAGAGACAGCTTGTCCATCACCTTGTCCCGCACCCATGGTTCATCACGGCGGGTGCGTTCCCGCAACGGCAGCGCCACGTTATCAAAGACGGTCATGGAATCAAACAGCGCGGCATTCTGGAACAATACGCCGAAACGGGTTCGGATCTCCTTAAGTTCGCGGGAGCGGATGCGGTTGATATCACGCCCGAAAACCCTGACCTGCCCTTTATCCGGGCGCATCAGACCCAGCATATGCTTGAGGATCACACTTTTGCCCTGGCCGCTTGCGCCGACGATGACGGTCGTTGTGCCCTTGCGAATCGCAAGATCGATTCCATTGAGCACGACCTGTCGACCAAAGGATTTATGCAGCCCTGACAATTCTATGACAATGTCTTCCGAAGCTTCACCCATGAATTATCCCGTCAAAACCATTTCACCCGATGCCGGATCACAACATGATCGCAGAGATCAGATAATCCCAAACCAACACCGACACGGAAGACAACACAACCGCGTCGGTCGTTACACGACTGACGCCTTCAGCTCCGAAGCCTCCCCCGCGCTCGAGATGAAGAAAATACCCCTTGGCCGCATTGATCCACACCAGCAGCAGTCCAAAGACAAAGGATTTGACCAGCCCCATTTGGACATCTGCCCAAACGACGCTGTCATACATTCCCTGGAAATAAGCCCCCTGGTTGATTCCGAGCAGAACAACCCCGATCAGCCATCCTCCGAAAATGCCGACAACATCAAAAATTGCAGTCAGAAGCGGCATGGAGAGCAGGCCAGCCACAAACTTGGGGACCATCAGGTATTTGTAGGGATCGATTGCCATGCATTCGAGGGCGTCGATCTGCTCGGAATTGCGCATGATACCGATCTCGGCGCAGATGGCCGAACCGGCCCGTCCGATGACCATCAGGGCCGCAACGACCGGCCCGAGTTCGCGAATCAGGCTGAGCGCCACCGCGGAACCGAGCATCCCTTCAGAGCCGAACTTGCGCAACGTGTAATAGCCCTGCAGCGCCAGGACCATGCCGGTAAAAGCACCGGTAAAGACGATGACGAAAACAGAACGGGTGCCGATGAAATTAATCTGGCGGAGAATCGGGCGAAGTTTATAGGGAGGCTTGAAGATGGAAAGCAGGCAGACGGCCAGAAAAAGCCCCATGCGTCCCAACTGTTCAAGCACAAAAAGGCACTGGTCACCCAGCTTTTCAAACAAACGCAGCATGCATTCTCATCCACATTGCAAATCAGACACAAAGCCCACTCGAGGGCACAACGGACAACGCTAGAAATCTACCAGATTTTTTCAGAATTCCAATAAATTAAGCGATTTTGTCTTGCGTTTTCGACAAGAAAATCTTGAATTCACACAATAAGAGTGCCGATTAAATCAGGAACCATATCTTTTAGATAAACAATAAACAAAGCTAGCACCCAGGTGCAATATTTATCAAAAATAATTGTTTTATCGATTGAATATTAAAAATGTCATGGCAGATTTTATTCATAAGCAGGCATGAGGAAGAACAGGAACAATACCTATAATTCATTAAAGACATTGTTATGGCTGCACTTTTTCCGTTCATGCGACGCCGGTCTGCTACGCCAGCGACCGCTAGCGCGCCCCGCGCCTCTGCCGCCCCTTCTCCGCCGGGCATCGCCCCCACACCGGACCAGGCGGCTCAATCCATGCTTGCGATTCTTGAGAGCTACCTTAAGACATCGCCCCCCGGCTTGCCGCCGGCCGGCGTCACCACGGTCAGCCTGGAACAGAGGAATGTCGGCCTGGGCAATCGGCGCGGGAATTCCAAGGTCGGCTCACTCGCCACCCTTTCTCTCAAAGGGGGACGCCTGGAAGCCGTGGTCCGCTTTCAACTCTGGGGCTCGGATGCCGCGACAGCGGACAGCCTGGTCGCCGACCTTCAGAACCGCCTGCTGGCAGACAAAGTATCCCTCTGGAATTCAGGATTTCTAAAGCTCTCCCAGGTCCAGACCTCTCTTGCGGAAAATACCGCCGGCGGCGGAGGCTGGCGCAAAACCACCGACTACCAGCTTCTTTATGAATACCACTACAGCGATCTCGACGGCGCCGAAAGCCTGATTGCAGCCATCCCCATCGACAGTGATCTGGAAGAGCGCGATTCCGGTGCTCACGAAACAACCACAGTTCGAGACGAGATGGTGCGCTGGGACAATCTGGCCGCCCCCGTGCTGCAGATCAGGCGCAACTCCACAACCGGCGTCAGGATTTCAGGACTTGCAACCCTCGCCTACCTTCCTGGCGGCTGGAGCGGAGGCGCTGTCAGTCTCTCTCTGCGGCAGTCAGACAACCCGGCGCCTCCCGCCGCTTATCCGACACTCAATGAATTTCTGGATGCCGTCTGCGATGCGGATACTCCGACCAGGCACGCGCAGGTGGAGATGCTTTCTCTGGAAGATTTTATCGCGGCGTTTTCCGTCGCCGGGACGTCGGTTCCCCTGGGTGACTGGGATGAAGACGGCACTCTTGATGCGTATCTCTCCGGCACCCTGATTTTTCCGCGTCCGATCATTCTGCAGCACAACAACCACTTTTTCCAGGTGTCCTATCAGGACGCTTCCTTCGATACACCCGCTGTCGTCTACCTGCGTGTGCAGGTACGTGGCTGATTCGGCTGAAGAGAGAGGTTTTCCTATGGCAACGGCACAGCAGACTCAAGGAAAGGACACATCATGGCAGAGATGATTCTACCGGGAACGTATATCGAAGTGCGGCCTGAAGGGCTGATCACCCCGGGCCGGGTCACAGTCGGCAACGTCGGTGCAATCGGTACCGCCGCCAAGGGACCGGTTGGTTCACCGGTTCTGTTGGGCAGCTATGCGGAGGCACGTCAGGTGTTCGGCGCCTACGATCCCTGGATTGACGGGGCCAGCGACGAGCTGACGCTGGTGCGGGCGCTGGAGCAGGTTTTCAGCCACGGCGCCACCACGGTCTACGCGGTGCGCGTCGCCTCCGGGGCGGCAGCCAAGGCAAGCTTCGAGATCGGCTCGGCAAGCGGGGCGAATGTCAATCTTGCGGCCAAAAGCGAAGGTACCTGGGGCAACGATCTCAAGATCAATATCTGGGACGCAGACGCTCACGCCTTTGTTGAGGACGAGCAGCACAACGGCGGTGCCGCCATCACCCTGGCCAACACCCCGGTGGTGAAAAGCGCCCGCAACCGCATCCGCCTCTTCACTGACGCCGACGGCCTCACCCGCTCCCTGAAAATTCTCTACGAGAGCGCCGGCGACTCCGCTCCCGGACCGGGCGAGGTGCGGGTGATGAACACGGGTGACCTCGAGTTCAACGCCGCAGACACTCCAGCGGCCGCAGACGTGATCACCGCCTCCTACACCGTGGACAAGGCGAGCGCAGTCAAGGTCTCTATCAATCTCAACGGCCTCAAGGAAACCTACATCGTCGTCAGCGGCAACGACCTGGCCGCCGACATCAACCGCCTCTCGGCCTGGGTCGAAGCCACGGCGCTTGCCAATGCGGCCGAACTGCCCGACAAGAGCGCGGCGGCCGATGCCTTCAGCGCATTCGGCACCGGCGCCAATACCAGCGGCGACAACGGCGCTTCGGGAGCCAACTACCAGACCGGTCTCGACGCCCTGCTCAACGAGGACGCCCATATTATCGTCGGCGCCGGGCAGGATGACAGCTTCGCCGATGAACTCGACGCCCACTGCCAGAACGCCTCCTCCGATGCGATCCGCAAAGACCGCATCGCTGTGGTCGGCAGTGCGGTGGGGGCAGGCCTCGATGACATCCGCGGCCATAATGTCGCCAGCGACCGGGTGATTTTTGCCGCCCCCGGCATCAAGGTCACCGACAGCGCCGCCTCGCCGCCAGCAGAGGTCACCCTGCCGGGCGCTTATGCCGCTGCCGCAGTCGCCGGTCTGCTGGCCAGCTATTCGCCCCATATCAGCCTCACCAACAAGACAGTGCGGGTAGGCGGCCTGCAAACCAAGTTCACTGCAGCCGAGCTCACTCAACTGGTGCAGAGCCGGGTACTGGCGCTTGAACAGAGGCAGGGGTTCCGCATCGTCAAGGGGATTACCACCAGCACCAACACCGCCTGGCATCAGATCACCACCCGCCGCATCGTCGATTACGCCAAGTTCGGCGTTCGCTCGGCCTCAAATTCGTATATCGGCCTGCTCAACAACGAACGGGTCCGCAGCGCCCTGCGCAGCACCATCAACAGCTTCCTCACCGAGATGGTCAACGACGAAATGCTGATCAGCTACGAACTCGAGGTCACCGCCACCCGCGAAGAAGAACGCCAGGGGATCGCCCGCGTCACCCTGGTGCTGCGGCCGACCTTCAGCATCGACTTCATCAAAGTCACCATGTTCCTGGAATAGGAGGACGATAAGCCATGGCCAACACCAATGTCTTTACCGGAGCCCACGGCACCCTGACCCTGGCCCCTCTCGATACCGCCGAAGGTCGGGATGCCGAATCGATCATCGGCGCCTACGATATCCAGCAGGCCGTCGGCCGGGTAGTCGACGTCAAGCTCAGCGTGCGCAACGACCTGGAGGAGTTCCACGAAATCGGCCGCCGCTATGCGACCTCGCTGCATCCGGGCAACATTCACGTCAGCGGCACCGCCGGACGCGCTTACATCAACGGCGCCCTGCTCGGGCTGCTGCTGGGGCGCAAATCCTTTCTGCCGTCCACGACCGAACCCTTCGTGCAGCCGGCCTTCAACATGACCCTGCGCCTCGATGATCCGGCCACCGTCGGCCACGCCGAGCTGGTGGTCAGCGGCGTCAAGTTCCAGAACTGGTCGCTGAGCCTGCCGGAGGACGACTTCGTCATGGAGGAAGTGACCTTCAAGGCCCTGTCAGTGGAAATCGTCGATGTCGAAGGCGACGTCACCGTCGGCCCTGTCTTCGTCGATGAAGGAGAATAATCCATGATGCTTTCGCCTGAGGATCTTCTGGCCGGCAGCGCGATGACGCACGAGATAGAGATCCCCCCCGACCTTCTGGTCAAGGGGGGGGATTCCACCGTTCGGCGCGTGGTTCTGCGCCCCCTGTCCGTGCGCGACCTGCAGCGGATCGACAAGGCCGCGCGTGACGACGAGAGTCTTTCCGCGGCATTGATGATCAAGCAGGCCCTGACCGAGCCAAGCCTCAGTGTCGACCAGGCGATGCAGCTCCCCGCCGGCCTGGGCCGTTATCTCATCGAAAAGATCAACACCATAAGTGGCATCGACACGCCGCAGGATGAATTGGAGGAATACGTCCAGGCGCCGTTGGCGCGGGCCTGCTTCATATTGGCCCGCGAATTCGGGTGGACGCCGGAGGATGTCAGCGGCATGACCATTGGCCAGATCCTGCTCTATCTGGAAATGGCGCGGCGTGAAGGGAAGGTCCATGGCGGTCAGGATTAAAGTCTTTCTTCATTTGGCGCCGATGCAGCGGGCATTCCGAGGGACACGGGGGACAGGGGTCTGGCGCCGCGCACTGGCCCACCTATTGAAGCGAAACAGGCAATTGAGCCGCCGATGCGCCTGGGTGGCCCGTTATGGCGGACGCATCCCCGCTCTGGTCGATAAACCGCTCTGGGGAGCAACTCTCGCGCAGGCCGTCGATCTCCCCGCATCAAACAACAGGAACTCCCCGGTGCGCCCCTTGACGCGCCGGGGCGCCAGCACAGCAACGGGAGCAGAAACATCGGCGTTGCGGGATCCGGCGCAGGCCGACTTCTCTCCGAAACGCCGCAAACGCACGGGGACGGTAAGCGACGCCCCGCCATCCATTGCCGCTCAGGCTTCAAAAGCTTCTGTGGCAACGGCAAGAAAACTTGAGAAACAGCTCAACCATGCCGACTTGCAGAGATTTTATCAAGTGAGAGAAACTCCCGACGAGATGGCAGCAGCTGATCAGTCTTCCACAATCAACAGAAGCAGCATCAAAGGGGCACAAAAAGAAAAGCCGAAACGCCTCTCTTTCAAAGAGCCCCTGCGGGAGTCAAAGAAAGCCACACCCAGATCCCTTGCGACTGCAAACCGGGCCAAAGTAACTTCATGGCAAGACCTGATTTGGGGCAAAGCGCAGAGCACCCTTTCGCGACATTTCGCGGCCGGACACAGGGCAAGAACACCGAAACAAAAGACAAGTGATTCAGTTATACACTCTCGACCGATGAGCCATGAGTCACCGGATACGGCCAATCCCGAAGGGCATGGTTCGGTCCGCGCCCACCACGTGGAGACCTCTCCGTGGCAATCTCTGCTATCGGCCGGGAAAACACTTTCCACCGAGGAGCTAGCTTCCCTTATCGAAAGGGGGCGCCGGGAAAATCCGCCCACGGAGGGGCTAAAGCCGTCGCCTTCAAACTCAAATGCTTCGCCCCGGCAGAAGTCACTGTCACAGCCAGGGTCCCCGGCACAAGAGGACCCCAAAACGGCAGCCCACAGGCACATTGCATGGCAGAAGAATCCCTCTCCAAAGCCTTACAACGAAGTCCCTGCCCACAAGCTGCGGGACATTTCGCAGCAGGCTTTGGAAAACTTTTTCTCCAAAGCAACGGTCCGGGAGCATGAAGGACGCACAGCCGGCCCCTCACTCACAGCTCAAAGAACGATGCAACGACTTTCATCCCCGACCGCTGCGGAGAAGGTCCCTCCTGCGGAGGCGTCCTCCTCGACCACGACCCCCGGCCCGGAAGAAAAAAGCCCGGAACCCGCTTATTTTCGGCAACCGAAGACATATGACGGTGAAAGCCTGGAGCGTTTGACCGAACAACTGCAGCGCATCCTCCAGGATGAGGCGCGCCGCTACGGCATAGACCTGTAAGAAAGCGATCAAGAAAGACTCTTATGAGACCGATGATTGACGAACTCGAACTGCCCCAGGTCCAGGAGATCACCACCCGCGATCTCCGCGACCTGGCCGAGCACAAGCCGCCGGGAATGGACGGCAGCTTTCTGCAGAACCTGGGACGCCGCCCAGCCTGCCTGATTCTCGGCGGCGTGGCCAGCGGCCCCGATTCGCGGCAGTTCATCGACGATCTGTACGCTAAATTTCAGGCGGGCGCCCCCGTGGCCTTCACCGCCGATATCGTCGCTGACGCCAATATCGAACAGATGTTGATCGATGACCTGCAATACCGCGATCTGGCCGGCAAACCGGAGCGCTTCGCTTACGTGGTCACGCTGCAGGAACACATCGAACCGATAGACCCCGAGGATGCTTCGCTGCTCGACGACGAGATTCTCGACGAAGCCGAGGGACTGCTTGACGATCTGATCGACGGCCTCGACATCGGTCTGGATTTTTCCACGGGGCTGGAGCGCTTTGTGGAGCCCTTGGGTGACCTGTTAGAAAGGTTGCGTGAATTCAGTCGGGCCGTTGAACGGACGCGATAATAAAAATGAAAACAAAACATCCTGGAGACTCCAGGTCACAAAGCACAAAGCAAAAAGCAAAAAGCAAAAAGCAAAAACCCAAAATCGATCTGACAGGATTAACAGGATAAAAGCAAACCTTATAACCAGAGATCATCCTGTCAATCCTGTTAATCCCGTCGCTTTAAAGGTTTTCTTGGTGTTTTGGTGTGAACGTAGCGCCTTTCTGTTTACAAAAAAAGGAGATCTGCCATGGCTGAAAAGAACCTGTTTGAGGAACTCAAAGACGTTCTGCAGGATTTCAAAGATTTTCTCGATGCCAATGTCCCCACGATCAAACCGGCGATCCAAGCTCTGGCTTCGCTGATTCCCCAGATCAACGATCTGATCGACCTGCTGGTCGGGTTGATGAACGATCTCAAGACGGAAATCAACAATCTGGATGTCAGTGCGATCCCGGGGCTGGAAGAGGTCTCGTCCTTCACCACCAAGATCGGCTCTTTCCTGGATGCGGCTGAAAGCCTGCTGCCGGACCAGCAAAGCACCATCAATGAGGTGCGCAGCGTGGCAAACGTCGTCACCGGTCTGCCGTCACTGGACGAAGTCAAGACGGAGATTCTGACCCTCATCGACGCCATCATCGCGCACCTGAACTCGTTAAAGGCGTAGTGACAAAGTCTGTTTAAACACCTGGACACCAGGGTCACCTGGAAAAGCTTTAAAAAGAACAGGATTGGCAGGATCCGGAACCATCAATTTCAACGGGAAAAATCCTGGGAAGTTTTTCTTTGTGTTTTGGCGTCTTGGTGGCTTGACATCGGTTTTGAAGAACAAGGATCCAATTTATGCCCCTCCGCCCCATGCTCGGCGATATGGAACTGCAGCAGGTGCAGTTCATCGACAGCGACCAGGATCAGATCCTGGTGCGACACGCTGTGCCCGCGCTGGAGGGTGACTTCTGGCAGGGGACCGGGCGCCGCGCAGGAGTTTTCTCCCTGGCGGGGGTGCTTTCCGGCGCTGAGTCAGGCCCAGGCCTCACCGCCCTGCGAGAGCAGTTTCGCACCGCCACGCCGGTTTCATTTGTCGCCGACATCGCCGACGCCAACCGTGTGGATCAGGTGCTGATCGAAGAGATGGAGGTGCGCGAGATCGCCGGTCGCCCTCTGCGTTTCGAGTACCTCTTCCGCCTGCGCGAATATCAACCACCCCCGCCGCCTCAGCAGGAAGTTCCTCCCCCCCCGCCACCTCCTCCACCGCCGGTTGATACGGGCATCCTCGAGGTGGAAGTCCTGGTCGAGGGGCAGCCCGAGTTCGATCACGGGAACACCACGGTCACGACGGAAGGGGAACAGGAAGACGGCAGCGCCCTGTCGCGCACCCTCACCAACCGTACCGACAACATCTGGCGCGAGGAGAATTTTCCGCCGGGCAGCTACACCTGCCGCGCGGTGGTAACCGGACCGCCGGCCCTGAGCGGTTCTGCCGACGGGACGGTGCGTGCCGGCGAAACCACCCGGGTGACCATCGTGCTGCGCGCCGGACAGGTGATTGCCACCCAGTTCATGATCCACCACCGCTTCGACAAGGCCTTCGTCGAGCCCTGCATGCGCGCGGTGCTGCGCCAGGTGGCCGATTACGCCGCCAGCCATCCCGATGAAAAGCTGATCATCGTCGGCCACACCGACGAATCGGGGAGCGTCGAGTACAACCAGGCCCTGTCCGAGCGCCGCGCCAGGGCGGCCTTCGCCTTTCTCACCTTTGGCAGCGACCGCGCCGCGGCCCTGGCGGAATGGGACGAACTGCGCCGCCAGAGGCCTTCGGGGGTGGCGCGCACCGTACGCGACACTTGGGGAACCCGCGAATACCAGCATATTCTGCAGGATCTCGGTTTCTATTCCGGCAATGTCAACGGCGTGCACGACGGCGCCACCGATCAGGCGGTGCGCACCTTTCAGTCCGAGCACAGCCTCAGTGTCGACGGCGCCGTCGGCGACGAAACCTGGCCGGTACTGATCGATGAATACCTCTCACAGGGTAATCTGGCAGTGCCCGAGGACCGCTTTCTGCCCAACGCCTCTGATGGTTGTGACGGCGGCATCCTCAAGTGGCTCGGTTGCAGCGAACGGATGCCGGTCAACTCCACACCCCGCGGCCAGTGCGCCGAGCCGGCCTGGCGCCCCAACCGGCGCACCGAATTTCTGTTCGTGCGTGCCGAGGCGCTCCCCTGCACTGTACCCGAACCACGCACCTGGAATCTGCCCGGTCCTGCCGCGCCCCCCTGGTGCCTCGGCCCGGGCAGCAGCGATACGCCCTGCTGCTTCATCACCCGCGACCCGTCCGAAACCGACAAGTGGCTGGTGCAGCCTTCCGAGCCGGAAACGGTCACCGTTCGTGGCTCTCTGCGCCGCGCCGACGGCACACCGCTCGCCAACGCGCGCTTTGTGCTCATCGACCCGGACGGCGAATTCCTCACCGGCGAGAACGTCTGCCGGGCGCCCAAGGGCGAGGGGATCCCCGGGCGCACCGATGCGGGCGGCGCCTTCGCCTTCACCGACCGCCCCCGCCGGGCCGGAGTCTACACCCTTGAGATTCTCGAGCCGGTGCTGGCGCGCCCGGCCGACGAGCCTGGCGTGGCCGCCAAGGGCAACGTGGTGTGCAAACGCCTGGACGGCTCCTCCGACTTCGACGTACTGATCTGCGACGGCCCGGCCAGCGACTTCACCCTGCAGGTGGAGGGCGCCACCGAGGTCGGCGGCGCCGGCAGCGGGGTCTTTCTCGCCACCGTCGCCGCCGGCGAGGAAGTCCTGATCACCGCCGTCACCCCGCCCGGCACCTGTGCAGCCCCGCGCAGCATCGTCTGGACCGGCGGCGAGGAGGTGCCCGAGCACGGCCTGCAGCGGCGGGTGCGCCGCGACGCCATTGTTCGCGAAACGGTCACGGCCGAGATGGCGGCGGCCGGCGTGATCCGCTCGGTGGAGATCTTCGTTGTACGCCTGACTCTCGACGTCGACGCCGACCGCGACGGCACGGTGGAAGACGGCGCCACCGGCAAAGATACGTGGGAATTCGGCGCCGGACGCAAGGGAGCGGTGATCTTGGTCAATTGCGACAACGACGACCGCCCCGCCGGCAACAGCCAGATCGACAATGACAATCTGGTGGTCGACAGCGCCGCCGATGTCGCCGACCTCGGCACCCTGATTGCGCGTCAGAGCGGCGCGCTTCCCGCCGGCGTGACCCTGGTTCTCGCCACTCCTCAGCGTGACCGGGTTCGCATCTTCGACGCCCGCACCGCCACCGGCACGGCAGTCGTTGGGCCGGCACCCCTACCCGCCGAGGCAACGATTGCCGGCAGTGCCGGTGCCGATGTGGAACTGGGCATTGAAGCCCTGCAGTACCCGGACAACGGCTTCGACGGGGCGATCACCCTGCAACTGATTCTGCGGGACGGCGCCACCGAACTGGAACGGGATGAGGCGGTGGTCCGGGCCGCTCCCTGGGTCATGCCTTCCCATCTCCAACCGACCGAGGAACTCTACGTGGTGGAGACGGCCGACAATGCTTCCTTCGTCGCCGAGATTGCCGCGATCGCCAGCGCCCGCAGCATTGCGCTGCATCGCACAGGCAACAGCGACCGCTGGATGCAGGACACCATGGAGGTCGGTTATTCCCAGGTGCCGGGCCAGGCTTTCAATGTGGTGCTCAAGTCGGTGCGGCGACGCGGACTGCAGCACTTCGCCCACGATGAACTGCTCGGGGCTGACTACGGCTACATCGAAATCAACACCCCGACAGCGGCCAATACCTTCGACTCCCACGGCAACCTCGAAGTGTCTCCTCCTCTTCAGGCGGGGGGCAGCGATTACAAACTGGGACGCATCTATTTCGGCAGCGGCCGGCCGAGCACCCCGTTCAACGCTGAATGCCGGCAGTTCCTCGAGGCTCAGCGGGTGCAGAAGCCCTTTCCCATCGACACCGCCTGGCTGGCGGTCGGGCATGTGGACGAGGTCGTCAGCTTTGTTCCGAGCAGCGCCGGCAGCAAGGGATTTCGTCTGCTCATTTCCGACACCGGCGAAGCCATCACCCTGCTGCGCAATCTGCGTGATACCGGCCATGGTAGCCGCACCCTGTTCACGGGCAAGCCCGAAGAAATCTCCATTGACGATCTGCTCACCGAACTCGGTCGCAACGCCGCTGGAGAACTCGGGTGGGCCAATACCTTCTGCCAGGGACGGCTCGACGGAATCCTCGCCACCATGCGGACCGAGCTGGGGCTCGACCCGGGAGATATCGTGCGCATCCCCTCACTGTTCATGGAAAATCCCCGCTCTCCCCGGCGCGTCGACCCTCTTCTCGACCCGGTCTTCGACGCTCATATTCCAGGCATGATCAACCTGCTGGTGATCACCGGGGCGACAGTCGCCGAAACGCACCTGGTGATGGCGCGCCCATTCGGACCGGTCGTCGCCGGAACCGATCAGATCGAAGCAGATGTTACCAGCCGTCTTTCACCGCTCGGCTACGGGGCAGGACAGATTCATTTCGTCGACGACTATGACACCTATCACCTGCTGCTGGGCGAGGTGCACTGTGGAACCAACTCAAAACGCAATCCGCACCTCACCCCCTGGTGGGAGCAGACAGATTTTTAAGAACGAGAAAGGATAAGGGCCACGTGATCAAATTCATTTTTCAGACGGCACTGCACGCCCGGGGCGAACTCTACCTTGCTGCCGAAGACGCGTTGATCAAGGAGAAGAGCCAGGCGGAGTCCTTCCTTGCTATGCTTCCCGAATTTTCCAATCCCATGGAGCAGCGGGTTGTCGAACTGCTGCGCCAGCGGGTCGCCCAGAATGAGGACATCGCACGCTGTCTGGCTTTTTTCGACGAGACGGAGGCGGAGACCGCCCCCACCGCGCAGGGTGAGCCTGTTCCCGAATGGGTCGCCGCCCGTCTGTTTCAGGATTTCGGCCCTCGCGTGGGCCTGCTGCTTGGCGTCTACCTGGTCAAACTCGAACAAACCTGGCCTTTCTGGAAAACCGCCGGCGCGCTGCTCTACCTTGAGCGGCTTCCCAGCTCTCAGGTCTCGATTTTTCTCCTTGAAACGGCCGTGGCGGCGCAGAGCGGGCAGTTTCGCGAGATGGCGCGCAAAGCGCTGCTGGCCAAACCCGATGCCGGCCTGCTGGCTCTGGTGCAGAAACGATTGGAAAAAATCGAAGGGGCCGCAACAACTCTGCGGCAGCTGTCGCAAGACCTGCAGAACCGTCAGACACAACGCAAAGGTTGAGGGAAAATCTCAGGAACGAGGATGGCAATGGCGCTTCGCCCGATGCTCGACGACATCGAACTGCAGCAGGTGCAGATCATCGAAAGCGACCAGGACCAGGCTCTGGCACAGCACCGGATTCCTAGGCTGGAAGGTGATTTCTTCCAGCATCTGGGGCGCCACGCGGGCAGCTTTTGCCTGCACGCGGTGCTGACCGGCCCCGAGGCGCGGCAGGGAGTGGAGGCGCTGGAGGAAAAATTCCGCGCCGGCACGCCCGTCTCCTTCGTTGCCGACATCGCCACTGCGGTGCAGGTCGAGCAGGTGCTGATCGCGGGATTCGACGTACGCGATCTCGCCGGCAGGCCACTGCGCTTCGCGGTCAGCTTGCGCCTTTGCGAGTATCAGGAACCACAGCCGCCGGCAGCGACGGAGGAAACTTTCGGCGAGTCCGAGGCCACGCAGGAGGAGGCCGAAAATGCCGGCAACGAGCGTTCCGAGGAGGTGACCGACCAGGTCTCTGCCGGGCAGGGGGATCTGCGGGTCGAAGTCAGCCTCGAGTCAGGGGGTGACCTGAGCGACCTCGGAGTGCTGGTTGAAGGCACCAGCGACACGGGGGAAGCGGTGCGCTTCACCATCGAAGAGCAGACAGACGGGGTTTTCGCGCGGCAGAGCGTTCCTGCCGGCAATTACACGGTACAGGCCTTCAGGAGATAGAACTTGGCGAACGGGACATCCACAACTCTGCAGGTTTTGACGGGACAGACCGCACTGGCCAGCCTCAGTGTCGGCGACCCACGCTTCTGCCGGATCCCCGACGCCATCACCTATCCCAGCGCCTCCTCCTTCATTCGCCCGACAGCCGCCTTCAAAACCACGCTCCGAAACACCGTCGACCGCATCCGGAACTCCCCTGTCGGGGAACAGCTGCTGGTGGTGGGGCACACCGACGACATCGGGTCGCCGAGCGGCAACGACCCTCTCTCCGAGCGGCGCGGCGAAGGGGCGCTGGCGGTGCTGCAGGGCAACGCCGCGGTGTGGGAGACGATCTTCAATGCCGAGCGCGGTGGCGCGAGCGAGCCTTGGGGGGACGACGACTTCCGTCAGATGCTCACCGAAGTCAACGGCACCGCCCCCAGCCAGAGCGACATCGACCAGCACCGCGCCGCCAACGCCGCCGGCACCGCCCTGCGGGCCACCCTTTTCGCCAACTATTTCGAGAGGCTGCTCGGACGCGTCCCCTCCACCCTCACAGTGACGACGCTGCCCCCCGGCTTTCTCGGCTGCGGCGAAAATCACACCCTGGCGAGCGGCGATCACGAACCGAGCCGACGGACAGAATTCTTCTTTTTCCGCGGCACCGGCCCGACCGTCGACTGCAGCCTCTACCCCACCTGGCTCACCCCCTGCGTTCTGATCCCGGCTGGCCCGATTACCGTCACGATCGCCCCCATCGGTATCGTGCGGGTGGGTGCCACCGAGTCGGTACTGGTCACGGTAAGTCAGTCGCCCCTGCCGCTGGGTGCCACGATAACCCTTGAGATCACCCCCACCGCCGGCACCGGCGAGGCGGTGTTCGTCACTGGCGGCAGCACCACGCAGATCATCACCGGCACCACCACGGTGCGGGTACGCGGCAATCAGCCCAGCAGCCAAGTCGACAACCTGCGCATGACCGCGGTGCTGACCGGCCAGGCTCCAGTGCTGGCGCAGGAAGACTTCACCGTGGGACGCAATCACAACTTTTTTCTCCAGTTCGAGATCTGGAACCTGACGACCCAGGCCTTCGAACCGGTGGCCGGCCAGAGCGTCAATCTGATGGACGAGAACGTCCTCAGCGACACCCTGATGGCTACCAGCACCACCGACGCCCAGGGACGGGTGCTGTTCACCATCGACGACCTGGCACTGGCCGCCGACGGCGAGGCCGAACCCGATATCTACTTCGCGGTGCAGTTGAGCGGGACCATCGCCGGCCACAGCGCTCTGCCCGCCGAGTGGAAAACCAAGGGGTGGAAAGCCACCGACGGCACCGACGGCCTGCATAACGACTTTACCGGTAGCGACCTCGGCTCGCCCTCGAGCCCCCTCGTGTTCCGCGTCGGAGTCGACTTCCACGTGCGTCTGCAGTATCCCGTATCCGGCGGCTTCCGCAGCGGCAACACCGATCCGGCGGCGCAGGGAATCCCCGTCGACTTCTGGGCGGGCGGAAGACCAGGCATCCGCAAAGGGCAGTTCCGCACCGACGAGAACGGGGAAGTGCATGGCGTCATCTTCGACATCGAGGGGGGCGACGAGGTTCATTTTCACACCCGCTTCGAAATGGAAGATGCCGCCATCAACCTGCCCCGAGCCCGGGTGCACATGAGTCAGGGAGGCTGGCGGACCTTCTGGAGCGACGCCGACACCAGGACTTTTCCCCGCGATGAAACATCCATCGGCACTCAGAGCAGTCCCGAGCTGCTCACCGCCAGCGCCAACGAGCGCAACGTGGCGCTTTACTTCCTTAAGGTTCTGCGGGAATGGTCGGTCTTTCTCTTTAAAGTAACCGGCGGCGCCTGGACCGGGGTCAGCAATCTGACCCTGTTCCGCCGTTCCCTGTCAGGAGTGGCCTACTCCTGGCCCGTTGGAGAGGTCAACATTCCCCCGGCGGACCACTGGGACCGCCGAACGATCACGCATGAACTGAGCCATCAGATCATGTGGAAGGAGGTCGACTTTTCCAGCCTCGGCATCGCCTACGAGGGAATCTTCGGCAATCTCGCCCTTTATCACCGCCACGATCTGCTGTCCAACCCCGAGCACGCTCTGATCGAGGGCTGGGCGGAATTCGTGGAGGTGGTGTTTTCGCCCGGCGCGACTGCATCGACCCCGCCCTATGCGGTATCGGCAGTGGTTGATGCCTTTTCCGGCGGGTCAACCCTGTCGCTGGGGCCGCCCCCCAACAATCGCGGCGAGAGCGTGGAAGGGGCGGTCGCCAACGGGCTTTGGGGGATTTTCCGGAGTCAGATGGCGGCCGTCGGCAGCGCCAACATTCCAGAGACCGCCAACGGCAAGATCCTGACCACCTCGGCGGCCAGCTGGCTGAACAGCACGGCGGTACGCGACCGCTTCCTGTCGATGATCTGGCAACCTTTCAAGGATCTTGCCGCCGACTCGAGTCCGACCTCGACCCTGCTGTTCGATCACATGCGCACCCGCAACGCCGCAACCTGGCACCAGCTGCAGCCCGAGCTGCAGGCGTTCAACATGGCCATGGCCGCGCCAACGGCGATCAGCCTCTTCCCCGACTGGGGGCCGCTGGCCGGAGGATCAGCCATCAGCCTGAGCGTCGGTATAAGCGGCTCCAACTTTATCGCCCGCACCAGTGGCACGGCGGGCACCTCGGGCAACGCCCTTGAAACAACCGTCGATTTTGGCGGCACAGCGGCTCCCACGGTGAGCGTAACCGCGCCTGACGCCCTGACGGCGACACCGCCGGCGCGCTCCTCCACCGGGACGGTGGACGTCGTCGTCACCACCCCGTCGGGCTCGGCCACGCTCAGCGCGGCCTTCACCTACATCGATGAACCCCTGCTGCTGATCGACGTCTCGCCGGCACGGGTCTCGACGCGGGGCGGCGATCTCGTCAACCTGACGGGAACGGGGTTTCTGCCGGGCGCCATCGTCTCCATCGACGGCAACCCACTGGCCGCCCCGGCGATACAGGTCACCACGCCCGCCGACATCGCCGTCGAAACCCCGGCCCGAGCAGCCGGGCTGGCCACGGTCACGGTGCAGAACCCGGACGGAAATTTTTCCATCTGGCCGGGCACCCTTGAGTTCGTGGCCCCGCCACAGATCTTCTCGATCTTCCCCATCTCCGGGCCAGCGGCGGGGGGAACTGTCATCGACGTCTTCGGGGCCAACTTCGACCCGTTGAGCGACGTGGTGTTCGACGCGTCGACTCTGGCAAGCGTGGTTCATATCGATTCGGGACACCTGCAGTTCACCACCCCGGCGGGCACCTCGGGTGACCTGGTGGTCGGCGAAGTGGTCAATCCCGACGGGCTGTCGGACACTTTCGAGTTTTTCTACGAGTAGGAGGATGATGTGGCACTGCTCAACCCGGCCTACAAACTGACCATCGGCGATCGTCTCGTCGATACCACCGATGAGCCTCAGGCCAGCATCGTCACCGACCTGCGGGTCGAGTTCGACATGGATGTCCCTGCCGACCGTTTCACCCTGCTTATGGGACAGGTCGGAAATTGGCGGCCGAGGCAGGAGGAGGAAGCTGTGATCGAGCTGGGCTATGCCGACGACAACGGCGGCCTTGAGCGAGTCATGACCGGCAGCATCACCGCAGTGCAGCCTGACCTGGTCCAGCGACGGGTCATCGGCCACGGCGCGGCGATGACATTGCTGCGTAAATTTACAGACACGACCTTCGAAGCGAAAAAGGCCGGAGAAATCGTGCGCGACCTGGCCGGCCAGGCAGGGGTCGCCGTTGCGACCGTCGAGGACGGCATCGACTTTCCCGCCTACGTGATCGACGCCCGCCGCAGCTTCTGGCATCACATGCGCGACCTGGCCGACCTGTGCGGCTTCGACCTGTATGTCAACGCCGAAGGAGAACTGGTTTTTCAACGCTTCAGCGGCGGGCGCACAGTGCACGTCTTCGACTACGGACGTCACCTGATCGCCCTTGAGTGCCAGCGCACCGCGCCACGGGCGGGTTCTGTCGAAGCCTGGGGCGAGAGTCCGACCGGCTCCGAGGGAGACGATGCCTGGAACTGGCTGACCAAGGACTTCAGCGGCACCCGCGGCCAGGCCGGCAGCGGCGACCCGACCCTGCTTCTGGAAAGGCCGGCTCTGCGCACCGCCGCTTCGGCCCAGACCGCCGCCGATGCTCTGCACACACATCTGCAGCGCATGGTGCAACGCGGAAGATTACGCGTGCTGGGCAACCCGGCGGTCAAGCTCGGCGACGCCATCCGCGTGCAGTCAGCTCCGGAGGAAGAACTCAACGGCACGTTCCAGGTGCGCTCGGTCACCCACCGGATCAGCAAGAATGAAGGTTTTGTGACGCTGATCGGTTTTCGGGGGATCTGAGTTTCAAAAGTCAAAGGCAGTTAACACAAAGACACCAAGGAGGCACCAAGAACACCAAGAAAAGCTCAAAACCTTTTTGACAGGATGAACAGGATTAACCGGATAAAGGCAAAACCGGAATGACCAATTCCACCCTGTCAATCCCGTCGTCATTAAAGATTTTCCTGGTGCCCTTGGTGTGATCTTGGTGCCTTGGTGTTAAAGCTTGGAGGTTTAAAAATGTCATCTATCGTCGCCACCATCCAGGAAATCATCCGCCACGAGCTGCGCCGGGTGCGCATTGCCGAACTCGGCGTGGTGACGGCGGTCTATCCGCACAGCGCCGACGGCGACAGCGACAACTACGGCTGCGATGTGCGTCTGAAGAACAGCGGTCTCGAACTCAAAAGGGTGCCGGTGGCCACCGGACACATCGGCACCGCGGCGATCCCCAACGTCAACGACCTGGTCCTGCTCGCCTTCGACAAGGGCGATGTCAACCAGCCGATCATCACCGGCCGGCTATACAACGACGAGGATCGACCACCGCTCAACAACCCTGACGAGGTCATTTTCCGTCTGCCGCTGCACGCTTCGGACGAGGAGGCGATCAAAGCCGAGATCCGCAACCACCAGGATCAGAATCCCCCGCGGGAGATCGTCGTCGAGATGTCGCCCAAAATCACCGTGCGCATCAACGACGGCTCGGTCACCGCCACCGCCGGTCAGACAGAGATGAAACTGGACCAGCCCGACGGCAGCGGCGGCACGGTGACCGTGGTGGCGGGCAACACCCGCATCGTCATGAACCAGGATGGCGACGTCGAGGTGGAAGCCCTCGGTGCCATGACTCTTAAAGCCCAACGCGACCTGACCCTGGAAGGACTCAACGTCAAGATCAAGGGGCAGATGAACACGGACATGGAAGCCGGCGCCCAGGCCACGGTCAAAGCCAACATGGGCGCTACGGTCAATGGCGGCCTCAACTCGACGCTGCAGGGGGCCACTGTGAATATCAAAGGGATCACATCCTTTTCACCGTGAAACCTCAAAGCTTTAAACACCAAGACACCAAGGAGGCACCAAGATCACCAAGAAAAAATAATTCTATTCAGGTTGCGTTGACCAAAGTTGGCGAGAATAGGTTCTGACCACATTCGTTTTTGTCAATAGATTCTCTTGGTGTTCTTAGTGTGATCTTGGTGCCTTGGTGGTGAAAAGGTTTTTTCAAATTTTTTAATAGCACTGCGGAGGTCGATATGAAAAAAACCGACGAAGGCCGCTTTCTTTCCCGCGGCGGCAAGAAGATTGAAGTCAACAAGATCGAAGACACCTTCACCGTGAACCTGCGCACGGCCGAGGATGCGGCCCACCTCAAGGCCGATAAAGAAGTTCAGGCCGTCGAGATGCTGACCAGAAATCTCGCCAAAGTGAGAGTTGCCGCCATCCAGGCCAAATCACAGGTGCGAGACCAGCTCATGGACAAGCTGCGCCGGGCCGAGAACCTGGTCGTGCACCACGAGTACGTCGACAAGCAGAATCCGGAGGCGGTCTACCAGATCACCCCCGAGATCATGCTCAAATTCAAGTCAGATACATCGCGGGAGCGCATGGCGGAGATCCTCGATAAAGCCGGGGTGGTGATCAAAAAACCCTACCCGGAACTGGGGAACGCCTTCCTGGTCGAGGTCACCGATGCCGCCGGCGCCAATCCGGTCAAGGTCGCCAACCGCCTCGAGGCCAACAAGGAGGTGGAGTACGCCGAACCGGCCCTGGTCAACCGGCTGGTACAGTTCGATTTTCCCAGCGACGACCAGTTCTCGCTGCAGTGGCACCTCTACAGCAAAAATCAGGCGGCGCCCGATATCGACAGCAAGGCCGACGCGAACGTCTACGAGGCATGGCAGGTGAGCAAAGGAAGTCGCGACATCGTGGTGGCGGTGCTCGATGACGGTTTTGAACTCTCGCACCCCGACTTCCAGGGGGCGGGCAAGGTAGTGCATCCGGTCGATTTCACCGGCAACGACGATCAACCCCAGCCCGGCGCCGGCGATTACCATGGAACCCCCTGCGCCGGAGTGGCTATCGCCGAGGAGAACGGCGAGGGGTGCCTTGGGGCCGCCCCCGGCTGCGCCTTTATGCCGGTGCGCTTTCCCCTGGGGGCAAGTGATCCCTGGCTGATCGAAATCTTCCGCTTCGTTTCGCAGCGCGCCCATATCGCCTCATGCAGTTGGGGGATGATTCCCGGCAACTACCCTCTCGCCTCGGCAGTACGCGATACCTTTGTCGATCTCGCACGCACCGGCGGCAAGGACGGCAGAGGGCTGGTGATCGTCTTTGCCGCCGGCAACTACGACGCTCCCCTCGATGTCACCACCAGCGATACCATCCGCTGGCTGGGCCGCGACAGCCAGGGCAACTGGCGCATCTCTACCGCCACCGGACGCATCGTCAACGGCTTTCCCGCCCACCCCGACACCATCGCGGTGAGCGCCATCACCTCCCTCAACAAAAAATCGCTCTACAGCAACTGGGGGCGCGAGATCAGCGTCGCCGCGCCAAGCAACAACTTCGACCCAACGACGTTCGGAAAACTGCCGGGGCGCGGCATCACCACCACCGACAACGAGTATTACGGCGACGACTTCACCTCCGGCAAACGCTACACCAACAGCTTCGGCGGCACCAGCAGCGCAACGCCCCTGGTGGCGGGGATCTGCGCCCTGGTCAAGTCGGCCAACCCGGCGCTGAGCGCCCTGCAGATCAAGGAGATCATCGAACAAAGCGCCGACAAGGTCGAAGATCCGTCCACCGATCCTCTCTACGGCCACGCTAAAGGAAGCTACCAGAACGGGCACAGCGAATGGTTCGGCTTCGGCAAGATCAACGCCCTGAGCGCCGTTCAGGAGGCGGCAGGACGGCTGCAGGCACAACGGGTGATCGAGAAGGAAAATACGACGGCGCTGGCGATTCCCGATTATTTTGCGGCTGGAGTCTCAAGCCCTATCAGCATCGGTCAGAACGGACCTGTGGCCGAAGTGGAGGTGGAGGTCGATATTACGCACACCTGGATCGGAGATCTCGAAGTCAGCCTGATCTCCCCGACAGGCACCCGGGTGGTACTGCACAACCGTGCCGGAGGAAGCGCCGACAACCTGCGTCGCACGTTTACGATCACCAATACCCCGGCGCTGGGAGGGTTTCTCGCAGAGAACGCCGCCGGAACCTGGCTGCTGCAGGTCATCGACCGGGCCCGGGCCGATACCGGGATCCTCAACCAATGGGCGCTTAAACTGCTTCTCGCGCAGGAGCAGACCATCCGGGTCGGCTCCAGTGCCAGTCTGACCATCCCTGACAAGGACCCGGGAGGTGTCGCCAGTTCATTGAATGTGGACAGGGACGGCACCCTGCGCGCAGTGGCTGTCAGCGTCGACATTACCCACACCTGGGTGGGCGACCTGCAGGTGAGCCTGGTCGCCCCAACAGGGCAGGAAGTCATTCTGCACGGCCGCAGCGGAGGCAGCGCCGACAACATCCTGACGACCTACAGCGACCGGGACAACTCCGGTCTGGACGCGCTGGTGCAGGCGGGCGGCAACGTGCGCGGCACATGGACGCTCAGAGCCGTCGATCTCGCCAAAGCCGATGTGGGAAAACTCAATGGTTGGGAGTTGGAATTGAGCATTTAAAAAGAATCAACACCAAGGCACCAGGGAGCCACTAAGACACCAAGAAAAAAACCATGATTCATCTGACAGGGTCAACAGGATTGACGGGATGAAAGCAGAGGCCAGAAACCAGGATTAATCCTATGAATCCTTTCGTTCTAAAGGTTTTCCTGGTGCCTTGGTGGTAGAAACAAAGAAATTCAAGGTTAAGGAGCCGCACATGCCCGGACCACCTGTTTCCATCGGCTGCAGCGTACTGCTGACCCCCGGCGCGGCCGGGCCGCCTGATACAGGGACGATCATTGCCGTATTTCCACCGTTCATCACGGCGGGGGGAATGCCGCTGGCCACCAGCGGATCGCTTTGCACCATGATCAATTCAGTCACCGGCGTTCCCTATCCCATGGTGATCGGCATGCCGGCAAGCAGCGGCGTCACCGTCGGCGGGCGCTCCCTGGTTCGAATGCTTGACCGGATTCCGACGCCGCCGGGGATCATGACGATCCTGGGGCCCCCGGCGGCGCCGTACATCACCGACAACTGGCCGCCTTGAAGAGAGAAAAACTTTTTAACACCAAGACACCAAGGAGGCACTAAGACACCAAGAAAAGCTAAAAGCAATCTGACAGGATTGACAGGATGAATGCGAAATTTAAAAACCCAGAAAAAAATTGGTTATTCCTTCAATCGTTAAGGGCTTTAAGGGTTTTCTTTGTGTCTTGGCGCCTTAGTGGCAAAAAACGAGGTAGTGACCATGGCTAATGACCATACCCGCTTCGGCAGCGACCTGCGCCTGCTCGGCAACCTCGAGGAGCAGAACTCCCGCGCCCGGGGCAGCGATCTGTTTACACGCATCCGTCCGCAGACCGGGCAGACCGACCTGGCGACGCTGGAGCAAGTGGAGAATCTGCAGCAGGCGCTGCGGCTGCGTTTTTTCACTCAGCACGGGGAGCTGGCCCATTTGGGGCACCCCGATTACGGCTGCCGGCTTTATGAGCTGATCGGCGAACTCAACACGGAGAGCAACCGCAACCGGGCCAAGCTCTACACCTTGCTCGCCCTGCAGGCCGAGCCACGGGTCAAAGAGGTGCTCTCGGTCACCGTCACCACCCGTCGCCGCAAGCGGTGGCAGGTCGACATCGACGTCCAGATCAAGACCATCGACGGCGACACAGTCCTGAACCTGGTCTTTCCCTTCTTCTTCGAAGGAGCAAGCGCATGAACGGCGATACCCGCACACTGATCGAACGGCCCTACCAGGAAATTGTCGACGACATCCTCACCGCCATCGTCGGTGGGGTCGTCAATGAGCCGATTATCTTCGACGTCAAGGAAGACCTCTACCCCCTGGCGGAACCGGCCCGCGAGATCCGCGGCATCACCGGCACCCGCGACCGTCAGCGCCACAACTTCCAGAAAGAGATCGACTTTCTTTTCAGCGAAGGCGACAACGCGTTGGTATGGCAACAGACGGGGAAAAAGCCTGACGACGAAACCACCTTCTACATCGATTACTTCCGGCGGGAGAGTGACTCGCCCCTGACGGACATCAATGTCGGCAGCGTCACCCGCACTGTCTCCGAGGCGGTGGGGCGAGAGATCGCGACCGTCTATCAGCAGATCAACCAGGCCTATCTTTCCGCCTTCATCGACACCGCCACCGGGACCTCCCTCGATCTGGTGGTCTCGATTCTCGGCGTCGTCCGCCAGACCAAGGACTATGCGGTCGGGCTGGCGACATTTTTCCGCGACCCGGCGGTGACCGGCAACATCACCATTCCCGAGCGCGTGACCCTGTCCACTGAAAAAGACGCGGCCCGGTTCATCACCACTCAGCAGCGCACCCTGCAACGCGGCCAGGTGCGCATCGATGTGCCGATCCGCGCCGACGAGGAATTCAAAGGGGATGCCGGCAAGGTCGAAGCCGGCAAGATCACCACCCTCGCTCAGCCGATTGCCGGCATTGCCCGCGTGACCAACTTCGAGGCGACCTTTCTCGGAGCCAGGGATGAAACCGATGAGGAACTGCGCGCCCGCGCCAAAGCCGTTCTGCGCGCCCTGGGCAAAGGCACCCTGGCGGCTCTGGCGCGGGTGATTTCCGAAGGGCGCGGCGAGTTGGTGGAGTTCTGGGACCCCAACAGCCCTCCCGCCAAACGCTCCCCTCTCGGGACCGTAAACCTGCTGGTGGAGGCTGAACCAGAGCGCTTCCCCAGCCTGCAGGCTGCGGTGCATGAGACCCGCGCCGCCGGCGTGCAGGCAACGCTGGTGGCACGCTACGTCTTTTTCAAACCGCGGGCCCGGGTGAAAATCGCCGCCGGCCTCACTGCTGCAGGCAAGGACAAAGTCAGAAAGGACATCACTGCCGCACTGCAGGACTACGTTGACGGTCTGTCCGCCGGCGACCCGGCGGAAGGAACGCAGTTGCTGGCCGCATTCAAATCGGTGGCGGATGTCAAGGACGCCATGATCGTGGATGTGATGGCGTGGCGCAGCGATCTCGGCAATCCCGGGGGAGAAAGTCTGGTCGATGCATTGGTCACCGCTGTCAGCGGCCTTGCGGTGGCGGACGAATCGGCGCTGCGCGCCACCATCGACCAGGTCGTGGAAGGAGTCGGGCTGGCCGCCCCCACCTCCCGCCGCATCGCCGACCGCAGCCTGGTCCTGGGGCCGGCCGGCGCACCAGCGACCGATGCCGAGATCGAGGAGGCAACATTCAGCATCGCCGCCACGATCGACGGCGAAAACTGGTGGGTGGTACTCGACCTGGAGACGGCGGACATCGCGCTGGAGGAGAGCTAATGCCGACCAAGACCGAACGGATCATCGCCAACCTGCCCGGCACCTTCAAAGCCCTGCCGCGGCCGAGCACCCTTTACAGTGTGATCGAGGCTTTCGGCGGCGAGCTGCTCAAAGGCGAAAACAGCCTGGCGGCAACCATGCTTGCCCACTGGGTCGACCATGCCGACCGCGGTGCCGAGCTGATCGACGACCTGGCCCGCATCGGCGCCCTCTACGGACTGGCGCCACGCCCCGATGAGAGCGTCGAGGAATTTCGCGCCCACCTCAAGCGCTATATCCGCACCTTCATTGAGGGAACAGTCACAGTGCAGGGGGCGCTGCGGGTGACGGCGGAAACACTGGCGCTGCGCATCGCTGACCAGTATGAAGAGATGGACAGCTGGTGGAATCGCTCCGGCGAGAATCTGACCACCGTCCAGATCCGTGGCGACGATGCGGCCCAGAAGGTGCTGGGTGTTGTTGAAACGAACGTCCAGGGTGATGACGTTCAAGCGGCCCGACTTTCCGGAACCGTCGATCTCAGTGCCGGGGTCGACCTGCGAACCGCCGGCAGGCTGCACCTGCAGATCGATGGCGCAGCGCCGGTCGCCATCGACCTTGCCGGCGCTGCGAGCGACTCGGCGGGAGTCACCCCTGACGAGATCGTTTCGACAATCAATTCGGAACTGGGGGACAACATCGCCGGCCACGAAGGCGGCAGATTGCAGCTGGTCTCTCCCACCAGCGGCCCCGGCAACCGCATCGACATCCTCGACGGCCCGGAAGACGCGGCACCCTCGATTTTGGGTCTGCCCGCGCGCCTGCTCACCGGCCGCGACGCTGCGCCGGCCCACGTCACAGGCACGCAGGATCTCTCCGGCGACATTGACCTCAGCGACAGGCGCTACCTGCGTCTTTTCATCGACGGTGCCCATCTGGCCGAGATCGACTGCGCCGGGGCAACCCCGGAGAGCTCGTCCCTCGACGAAGTGCGCGACGCCATCAACGCCGCCTTCGGTTTCCCGCTGGCCGAGCACGACGGCCAGTTTCTCACCCTGACCTCCCCGACAACAGGTCTCGGCAGCCGCATCGAAGTCAAGACAGCGACCGCGCAGGACGCCGCCCAGACACTGTTCGGTCGGGTCCCCCCCCTGACCCGTGGCGAGGATACCGCCGCCGCCCGCCTGGTGGGGGCCCCCGATCTGGCAGCGGGGGCCGACCTCGGCATCACTGCCGAACTCACGCTGCGGGTCGACGGCGGAGCGGCGGTCACGGTCAACTGCGCCGGCGCCGACCCAAGTCGCACCCAGCTTCCGGAAATCGTGACGGCCGTCAATTCCGCAGTGGGCCTCACCGTCGCCAGCCACAACGGGCGGCGTCTCATCCTCTCCTCACCGAGCAGCGGTGCGGCAGCAACCCTTGAGATCCTGCACGCCGACAGTGGAGACGCCAGCGAACGGCTGCTGGGGCTCAAGCCGCGCTCTTTTCGCGGATCCGCGGCAACCCCGGCCCAGTTGATCGGAAAGCCCGACCTGGCAAGCGGCATCGATCTGGCGGCCGTCTACAGAGTGCGCCTCTCTCTGGACGGCGGAGACGCCGCCATCATTGATCTGCGCCGCCTTGCCGCTGATCGGCGCAACGTCAGCCTCGATGAAATGACCGCGGCATTCAATGCGACGCTGGGCGCGCCGGTCGCCAGCCATGACGCTCACCATCTGCTGCTGACGTCACCCACCAGCGGCGCGGCCAGCCGGATCCAGATTCTGCCCCTCGAGAATAGAATCAGCCGCCGCTTTGTCACACAAACCCCCATCATAGACGAAGCCGCCCCGGCTGTTTTCGGCACAATCGCCGCTGAAGCGCGCGGGGCCGCCGCGCGCAAAGCTCAGTTGAAGGGCACCACAGACCTCAGCCGTGGGATCGATCTGCGCGCCGGTTCGTTTCTCCGCCTTGCTCTGAACAAGGATACGCCAATAGAGATCGATTGTGCCGGTCCCCGCCCCCGCGCCACCACCCTCGCTCAGATCGTGGCCGCGATCAACGCAGCCACGTCCGCATCCATTGCCAGCGACGACGGTCTTCACCTGATCCTGACCTCTCCCCTGGCCGGCAGTGCCAGCCGCATCGAGATACAGCCGTCCCAGGCCCGCGATGCCCGTCCTCTCCTGCTGGGGCTTGAACCGACGACAGTCAGCGGCCGAGCAGCCACGAGTGTCACGTTCACCGGCACGGTCGATCTGATGGAGGGCCTCGAACTGCCGGCGCATTCGGCGCTGAAGATCGGCATCGACGGCGCACCGGCAATTGAGATCCCATTGACGGAGGCCGAAGCGCAGCACAAAAGCCTCAACCAGTTGATGCTGGCCATCAACCTTGCCCTCGGGCAGACCGTCGCCCACCACAACGGCCTCCATCTGTCACTGTCTTCGCCTTCCAGCGGGGCGGCCAGCGCTCTCGAGTTCGCCGTGCCGGCGGCCGGCGATGCGACCGCAGCCATTTTCGGCATCGCCGCACCGCGTCTCTACCAGGGGGAAGATGCGACACCTGCCATCATCAGAGGGCGACACGACCTCTCCTCCGGCATCGATCTACGCATCCGGCGCTTTCTGCATCTGAGCATCGACGCCGGCCCGACCAGAGAGATCGATTGTGCCGCAGGCGCCGCCGATCCTGCCTTGACCACACTTGAGGAAATCGTCGCCGCCATCAACAGCGAAACGGGATCGACTGTCGCCGGTCACGACGGCAGCCGGTTGCTTCTTACCTCGCCAGGAAGCGGTTCAGCCAGCCGTCTGGCTCTCGGCACCTACCATGGTGGTGATGCCGCATCCACCCTGCTCGGCACCGCTACCGCAACGGCAGAGGGGAGCGCGGCCGTGCCGGCGGTCCTGACCGGCACCCCTGACCTGGTGGCGGGTGTCGACCTGAGCCAGCGCTCTGTGATCCGGCTGGCTGTCAACGGCCAACGGGCGCAGGACATCGACATCGCTGGAGCGGCACCGGGCCAGACTTCCGGCGCAGAGATCGCGGCCGCCATCAACCGGGCGTTCCCGGGTCTTGCCGCATTGACGGATGACGACCGACTCGCGCTGACCTCTCCCACCGCCGGCGAAGAGAGTCGGATCGACCTTCTCCCGCTGCGCTTCCTTGAGGTGATCGAATATCCCCCAACCCGCCGGGAACTGGAGAATAGCCTGCGCCACGGCGAAACCCTCACTATCCCCAACCAGGGTGCGGCCGAGGTCTTTGCCGAGGTCTGGTTCGCCTCCGACCAGGGCCTTGTCGGGCCGAGCCTCTCCGATCCGACCGCGGGCTGGCGGATCTGCCTGCAAATTGTGGTCGCTCCCGGTGAACGCGTTCGCCTGTGGCGGGATTCCGCTCAGCGATTGCAGGCGGAGAAGATCACCACGAATGCCTCGAAAATCTCCATCCCGGGCGACAGGATCTTCCGTGAGGGCAACACGGCTGACATCCTTAAAGTTCCGCCGGGAGCCAGTCGCTGGAGTTATGCCAACTGCCTGGCCAGCCGTTATAACGCCGCGTATTTCGACCTCAGCCGTTTTACCGGCGGACGTTGCCATGAACGGGGCATTTTCAACCTGAGTCGCTTCGCGCGCCCGGCCAACGATTGCGGCGCCGCAGTGTTCGCCTGGCCGCCCGGGACCGATCCTGAACCTGCTGCCGACATCTCCCTGAGCTGGTCCGAACATCTGCCGGGAGCCTTTACCGTCAACCTGCCGGCTGATCTGCCGGCTCGATTCGGCGGCCGCTTCAATGAGGCACGCTTCGCCCTGCCGGGCAAGACGCCTGAATTCTACCCTTTCACGGTGACCGAACCGGTGGGCGACCCCGACTACCTTGCCGACCTGCTCAACACTTCATCCAGACTGGTTTCCGCCAAAGTGGTCGCGGCCGTTCCCCTGGGCTGGCAGCCGGTCGCCATGCCGTTTCGCAAACCGCGCAAGCTGACACTGGGCAGCGAGGCTCAGGCGGCCCGCCTCTATCTCTCTGAGGAAGGCATTCCCGGCTTTCTCGAGCTCGAAGCAAGAATTCCCGGTGCGGCCGGCAACAGCATTCAGGTGGCGGCCCGCAAATCAGGGCCGGCTCTGTTCGATGTCACCGTTGCTTTTGCCGGCGCGGTCTTCGAAAACGCGCGCCAGTGTGCCCTGGGAGAAAGCCTGCCCTCCCTGACCTCTGAGCTTCTCGCGCCCGGAGCGGTCGGCCTGCTGCAGGCCAAGGCCGCCGGCATCCGGGTCGCTGTGACCCGCGACAGAACCGAACGTCCGACATAGCCAACCCCCAACACAAGGAGAACAAACCATGGCTGACAACTGCACCCCCTATATTCCCCGCAACCCCGGCGACCCCATTACGGCCGAAGATTGGAACGACCTGCAGTGCAAAGTTCAGCAGGAGATCAAGGAGACGGCGGAAGCCACCGAGGAAAAGATCAAGGAAGAGGGAGTTTCTCAGGCTGACAACGCCGACAGGTTCGACGGCAGAACCCCCAAGGACTGGACCGACGAACTCGATGAACGCTATGCCGAAAAAGTGCACGACCATGAAGAGATGGCCGGCTATCGGCGCTTTATCAAGCGCTTTACCGGCGAACTCAACAAGGTGCTCATTCATCACAAATTGGGGCGATTCCCCCTGGTCGACATCTACCGCCTGGAAAGAGTGGTGGGCGAGAAGGCGTCCGAGGAGATTCGTGCCGAATACGGCCACTGCAAGCTACTTTTTTATTACGGCCATGCCGACGCGGACGATTTCGGCCTCTCTCATCAGGTCTACCGTGAAAAGATCCGCCTCGGCCTGCCCTTCGGTCCTCTTCTTGATGAACTCGGCGTCGAATACGAAGACGACGATACCATCGAGGACGTGCTCAATGATATGTGGGACCGCTTCATGCACGATCCCAACGACGAGATCGATCACTGCCAGAGTCCCTGGGTTGCCGAATGCTGCGGGATGCGCCGCACGGTCGCGGAGCTCAAAAAGGCCGACCAGTGGAACGATCTCTACGTGGCGATTCTGCCGCTGCGGGTGCTGGCCGGCGATTCAGTGTGCGGACGCGAGCAGGAGACTGGCGGCGACTTCCGCCGCCCCTGCAAGCTGACGGTCGCGCAGGTCAACTACGACACCCTCTATGTTGAAGTGCATGAACTCTCGGAGAATGATCCGCCTCTTGATCTGATGATTCTTCTGCGCAGTTGATGTATGTGGAGCAGTGGGAAGGGCCCGCTGCTCCGTTCTCCGAAATCTCATGACGGGAACGTGACCAGATATGAATCTGACAGAGATTTATTCGGGAGAAAATGAGCCCTTCGAGGGCGATCTGAGCTTGTGGCTGCGCAGCCTGCCCGAAGGGGCCAGGGCTTCGAGGGCAACACTGACTCTGAAACCTGTACCACCGCCGGGGGGCAGCCTGTTTCGCGAAACCATCCGCTTCAACGGCAGCCAGGGAGAGCGGGGGGCAACCCTGAACAGCGGCAGCAATTTTGTGGAGGTCGATTTCCACACCCGCCGCACCCTGCTGAGAGCGGTGGGGACCGGAGACAATCCGACACTGCAGGTGGATATGGGTGGCGCCTTCCTCGGAGTTGCCGAAGACGGGACCTTCATCGCCAACGGAGCCCCCCCCTGGACGGTGGACCTGTCCGCAGACACCGACAATCTGCCTGCGCTGACCGTGACCCGATTTCGGCTGACGGAGGCGGGGACCGGAAGCGGCACCCTGAACCTCAGCCAGGTGGACTTTCGCTCCACACCGAGCAATCTGCAGGTACGCCTTGGCCAGATGCCGCCCTTCTGGGTGCGGCTGGGAGAGCTGAGCCAGGCGGCAACATCTCCTGATTTTTCCGAGGTGCTCAATTTCTTCCTCAATGACGCTGCGGTTGAGAACGGTTTCTTCCAACTGCCGCTGGTGATTCACTCAGAAACGCTGGCGCGGATCGAGGCGACGCTCAATATCACCTATGTCATCGAGCGCCCGGTTCTGCCCCCCCACCTGTCGGAAGTGAACCTGCCATACGATTTCAGCACTCTGCCGGCAGCCGAAGAAGATCTGCTCATGGTACGGCTGCCGCGCGGGGCGATCCCGGTCAAGGGGCGCAACCAGGCCAGCATCCGCGGCGCCTTTGAACCGAGCCGAATCGCTTCAGGTGACCCAGGAGAGAGTTCTTCTGCCGGTGAAGTGACTGTCACTCCCCAGTGCAGCCAGGCGCAGCCCATAGAAGCAGAGCAGGAGATCTCCCTCTCCGGCATCGACCTGCCGCTTGCCAACACCCGCCCGGGATTCACGGGGCTCAACCTGAGTATCGTGGAAGACGCCGACGGCAAACCCTCGGGCAGCGTGCTTGCCACCGCCGAGGTCAAGGTGGGAAAACCTCTGCCCGACGGCAGGGTCTGGGGGAGCGCAACACTGCCCGAAAGGTTCCGTATCCTGCCGGGAACCCGCCGCTGGCTGGTTCTGCAGAGCCGGGACGGCGAGGCCTACTGGAGCGTCGCGACCGGGAGGTCCGATCTTCCAACACTGCAGTGCAGTCGTGACGGGGGGCTCTCCTGGCGGGCCTCCGGAAGCACCGGATTGAAACCGCCGCTTGCGGGACTCTTTCGCCTGCGTCATGTGCCCGAGCAATTCACCATACCGGTGCAGTTGCAGATCGGCAGGGGAGCGGGTTCCGTTCGTCGCCGACTGGACGAGTTCGCACCGGCGGGGAAAGTTGAATTCTCCTTCGACTTCTCTGACAGGCTTGAAGAACATCTGCGGCGCCCGGGGATCCCCCCCGCCTGCGACGGCCGTTCGGTGCTGTGCAACCCGGACTTTTCCCTTCCCCGCCCCCAGGACGCCACACGCCGGCTTTTCGGCCGCGACGCGATCAGCAGCTGGAGGGTCGAGAGCACCGTTGATTTAAGCCGCGGGATCAATCTGAGCCACGAACGTTTCATTATGCTTTCCGTGGACGGGTCTCCGCCGCGCCGCATCGACTGCGCCGGGGCCGACCCCGCCCACACCCGCGCCGAGGAAATCGTCGCCGCCATCAATCGTGGAGCAGGGGCAAAAGTGGCCGAAATCACTCCCTTGCCGGCGAGTGCCGCCACATTGAAGCCCGGCAGTTCACTGCAGTTGGTCTCTCCCCTGGGCGATTACGGCACCATTACGCTGCATCCATGGTGTGAAAAAGGCCTGCCTGAATGCTGGGAGGGCAGCGCCGCACGCATTTACCGTCTGGGACGCGCTCATCTGCATGATGAAAGGGGGGGCGTTGCGCTGCTTCTCGCCGACGAGAATCTGATCGCGCGCGGTCTGCAACAGGGAGAAAGTGTTTTTCGTCCCGCCTGTTTTGCCGAGAAGAACCCTGCGCCCCCCGACGGGGCAGGTGCCATTCTGCGCCAACGGTTCACAGTGTCGGCCGAATGCAGCTATCAGCTGAAGCTTTCTCACAAGACCCATGCGGGGGCCAACGGCGACGGAAACACCTGCACCCCGCAGGCTCTGGAAGCCCCCTCTCTGGAAATTGAATGGTTCGATGCCATTGGAAACTCCCTGCAGAGTGAGAGTACACATCTGGAGGTGAACGGCGCGGACAAAACCCTGATCGGCGCAGCGCCAACGGAGAAGCGGTTGTGCCCGCCGCAAAACGCCACTCAGGCTGAATTGCGTCTTCGCCATCCGGCTCCGGCAAACTATGGACTCGTCCTCAACAACCTCAGTCTGACCGCAAGCGCGCAGGCCGTACAGAACCACGACTTCTCCCGTTGGGAGCAAAGTTCGGGGCAGCGCGTTCCTGCCCAATGGCAGCTCGAGAGCGGCTGGACGGAACGGGCCTTGGGACGGGGCGTGAGGCTGCGCGGCGACGGACCGGAAGAGGCCCTGATGATACAGAGCGCCGCAGTCACCGGTGACGCCGTCTACCGCCTGCAGGTACAGGCCTCATCGACCGCCGCCACGACCAACTCATCCGGCTCCTCTGCAGCCGCGAGACGCGCGCGGCTGGAACTGGTGTGGAAGCATCAGGAACGTTCCCTGGGCAATCCGGTGAGTCTCACCCTCGACGATCCGGCTTTCCCCACCCGCGGGTGGCAGGGGCCGGCCCCGGCAGAAGCCGATCAGGCCGAACTGCGCCTGATCCAGCCGCAGGGGGCTGCCGACCTGGTCGTGACGGAAGTGCGGTTTGAAAAGCAGGACATGACCGAGGTGCCCCTCACCTTTCTGGGCGAGTCACCGGGCCGGCTCAAAATCAGCGACCTGCGGATCGCCTATGACCTGCCGGAGGTCGAAACGGCACCAGCCTCGGCAATACAGGCCCGGTCCCTGCTCTCTGCCGGGCAGATAAGCGGCGAAGTACTGCGTCCGGCAGCGGCGGCGCTGGCCGACCAGCCAACTGCGGTCATTTCCGGCGTCGGCAAGCGCTATTCAGAAGTTCTTGCACGCCATGGAGTTCGCACCATCGGGCAGCTGGCTGCTTTCGAGAAAGAGCAGATCGAGGGCATTCACCCGGCAAGACTGATTGAACTACGCGCCGCCGCGGAACTGGTCCTTGATTCCGTCGCTCAGGTTTCGGTCCCCGACACCATAGCGACTCATTCGGTACGCGAGATCGCCTCCAGATCGTCGGAAGAATTGGCCCGTCTTTCCGGTGAATCTACCGCCCGGGCTCGACAGCTCCAGCGGCAGCTGCGCGCCCAGCTTTACCTGCTCGACAACAAAGCGCTGGAAGAAATGACTCTGGGAGCGCTGACAACGCCAAGAAAGGTTGAAAAAGAAAAGCCCCCGGGTTGAAAGTCCTGCCAGCAGGATTTCACGCGGGGGCCGGGGAAGGTGAATTGAGGATCGGCAAGGGGCGCGCCTATTTATCTGACTTTTCGTCCCCCTTGCCGAATTTATGCAGCGTTTCGGCCATCTTCAGCAGGCGCTGATCGACCTTTCCGTTGATCGTGCCTTCCGGCCATTTCCCGTCGCTGTCCCGCTCGCCGGCAGGCATGCCCGTGAGGATTTCGATCCCCTCGTCCACGGTCTCCACCGCCCAGATATGGAAATCGCCCTTCTCCACCGCCTCTCGCACTTCGCGGTCGAGCATCAGGCTTTTGAGGTTCGGGTGGGGGATGATGACCCCCTGCTCCCCGGTCAGGCCCTTGGCCTTGCACACGGCATAATAGCCTTCGATCTTTTCGTTGACCCCGCCAATGGGCTGCACCTTGCCGTGCTGGTTGACGGAGCCGGTCACCGCAATCCCCTGCTTGATGGGAACTTCGGCCAGAGAGGACAGCAGGGCATAGAGTTCGGCACATGAGGCGCTGTCCCCTTCAACGCCGGCATAGGACTGCTCAAAGCAGATGGATGCGGAGAGGGCCAATGGCTTGTCCTGGGCGAAACGCTCGCCGAAGAAGCCGGTGAGAATCATCACGCCCTTGTCGTGAATCGGGCCGGAGAGCTTGGACTCGCGCTCGATGTTGATCATTGAGCCTTTGCCGAGATAGGTTCGCACGGTCAGGCGTGACGGCTTGCCGAAGGAGTAGTCGCCGAGCTGATAAACCGACAGCCCGTTGATCTGCCCGGTCATTTCGCCTTCGGTATCCACCAGCAGGGTGCCGTCCTCAATCAGTTCCTGAATTTTCTCTTCGATCTTGTTGCAGCGGTAGACGCGTGCTTCGATGGCCAGATCAACGTGCTTGGAACCGACCCGGTCGCACCCTTCCTTTTCCGCGTAATGAGCCGCTTCGCGGATCAGGTTGGCGATTTCAAGGAAACAGGAGGAGAACTTGCCCTGATCCTCGCTCAGGCGCGCTGAATGTTCGATAGTGCGCGCAACCGCCTGCCGATCGAAATGGAGCAGTTCTTCGTCTGTGCATTTCGCGCCGATAAAAAGAGCGTACTGCTGGGTGTTCTCCCAGGTATTTTTCATCATGCGGTCAAAGTCGGCTTTGACTTTGAAAAATTTGCGGAAATCCGGGTCGTACTGAAACAGCAGATAGTACAGCAGCGGCGTGCCGATCAGGATGATCTTGCAGGAAAGGGGCACTGGACGGGGCTTGAGGGTGACCGTGGCCAAAAACCGGAACTGCTCGGTCATATCCTCGATCTTGACTTCCTTGTTGCGGATGCAGCGCTTGAGGGCCTCGTAGGAGAACAGGTTGATCAGCACCTCGCGGCAATCAAGGATAAGATAGCCGCCGTTGGCGCGATGCAGGGCGCCGGGCTTGATCATGGTGAAATTGGTGGAGGCGTTGCCCATCTGGATCACATGCTCGACACGGCCGAACAGATTGAAATAGGTCGGGTTAGCCTCATAGACGACAGGCGCGCCTTCGAGTTGATGATTATCGACAAACAGGTTGACCAGGTAGCGCTCGAAAGAAGCTCCCTGCTCCGGCGTCTTCATACCCGGCAGTGCAATCTGCGGCCCCTTGCTGGGCCGTAATTCCTCGATGCGCCCCAGAATGTCCTTTTTACAGTTTTTGAAATGCTCCAGCACCCGCTCCTGGTCGGCGTATTTTTTCTCCAGCTCCTCGAACAGCGGCTCCATGCCGTAATTGACGACCTCTTTTTCCATCTCGGCCGTTTCCCGCCGGGCCTGCTCCTCAAGCTTTCGCACTTCACGCAGGGTATCGTTGAGGTTGTTCTGCAAAGCGGTGCCACGCTCGTCAAGTTCCGCCTTTTCCTGGTCGGAGAGTTCTTCGTATTCCTCCTGCGAAAGGGGGTGTCCCTCCTTCACCGGAACCAGAACCAGACCGCTGACGGTGCGCTGCAGCATGAACCCCTTCTCTTCGGCCTGGCGCTCCAGTTCCTGAAAAACTGCTTTGTGCTTTTCCTGGTGTTCCGAGGAGATCTTGTTCTTCTGCTCTTCGTACTCCTTGCTTTCAAAGACTTTCGGGATCTCTTCCGTCAGGCGCTCCACCAGCCGGTCGACATCCTTTTTAAGCTCCTGACCCTTTCCGGCCGGAAGACGAATGTAGTCGGGGCGGGTCCCATCCTCGAAATCGTGCACGTAGCACCAGTCATCTGGGACAGGCTGCCCCTTGGAGCGATTATTGAGGATTTTTTTGATGGAGGACGAACGCCCGGTGCCCGGCTCTCCAAGGATAAAGATATTGAATCCGCTGTCCTTGATGCCAAGGCCGAAATCGATGGCGGTCAAGGCCCGATCCTGGCCGATGGTGCCTTCAAGGGGCGGCAATTCGCGAGTGGTCTCAAATTCGAATTGATTCGGATCGCAATGCCAGGTCAACGCCTGGGGCTCAAGTCGCAGATGCTCAATGGACATAGAGATATCCTTCCCGAAAAAAACTTAGAACAGAGCGGTCACAAAGGAATCTATTGCCTGGCCGCCTATCCGTCGTCCTCCACCGCCACGAGCGTGACAGGCGCCTCAAGGTAGTCGCGCACGGTATTGAGAAAATCGGCGGCATCGGCGCCATCGAGGACACGGTGGTCGGCAGAGAGGGTCAGGCGCAGGCGCGGAATGACAGCGAGATCTCCCTGCCCGGCATCAGCTACCGGTTCATGCTGCACCGCGCCGACAGCCAGCGCGGCAGCCTGGGGCGGGGTGATGATCGCCGTAAAAGACTCGACCCCCAGCATCCCCATATTGGAAACGGTAAAAGTCCCCTCAGTCATATCTTCAGTCTCCAGGCGCCCCTGACGCGCTTTTTCAGCCAGTTCCCGCGCCCAGCCACCAATACGACGTACCGACAGCTGTGCACAATCACGGATGACGGGGCTGTAAAGGCCTTTTTCAGTGGCGACGGCAATTGCAACGTTGATCTCTTCAAGCAGTTCGACCTCTCCGTCATTCCAGCGGCTGTTGACCTGAGGATGATCACGCAAAGCGCGCGCCGTGGCGGCCAGAATAAAATCATTGACCGAAAGATCGAGCTGTGAATGAAAATGCATGACATCGCTCATGTCCACCGCGATGGTGACATAAAAATGCGGCACATTCTGCCAGCTTTGCGTCATTTTTTTTGCGATGGAGCGGCGAATCCCTCCGGATCTTGCTCCGGCAGCCTCGCGTTTCGATTTCCGCCTGCCAGATTCGCCCTGACGTCCTTTTCTTCTCCTCCGTCCCGGGCGACGGTCCTCTTCCTTCTCTGCCGCAGAACTCTGCTGCTGAAGAAACCGCTCGACATCCTTGACACCGATGCGGCCGCCGGGGCCGGTTCCACGAATATAACGCGGCTCAAGGTCATGCTCTTCAGCGATCTTGCGGGCTTCGTCCGAAATCCGGCTGACCTGCCAGACGCGGGCACGTACAGGCGTTTCCCGCCCTGCCTCGGATGATTCCCCGGCTCCGCCATCGCCGCGACGCTCGGCCGCCTCTTCTTCCTCTTCTTCCTCTTCCTCTTCCTCTTCCTCTTCCGAGGTCGATGGGGCGGGCGGTTCGCTTTCAGCCGGAGGTCCTTCCTCCTCCCCCTGCTGTGCCTCACCCTGGGCGTCAAGCACCGCCAGAACGGTCCCAACCGCAACCGTTTCTCCTTCCTCGACCTTGATCGACTTGACCACCCCGGATTCGAACGCTTCCATCTCCATGGCAGCCTTGTCCGTTTCAACCTCTGCGATGACCTGGCCTTTTTCGACTTTTTCTCCCTCCTTGATACGCCATTGGAGGAGAGTGCCTTCTTCCATGGTATCGCTGAGCTTCGGCATTTTTATCTGTTGGGACATGACGGTCTCCCTTGATATCGAATCAAAACTCCATGACTTCCTGCACACGTCCAACCACCCGCTCGACATCAGGCAGGGCGGCCTGCTCCAATTCCTTGTTGTAAGGCATGGGGACATCGGCCGATCCAACCCGCAGCACCGGTGCCGACAGCGAGGCAAATGCATGCTCCATGATCAGGGCCGCAAGTTCTCCCCCCCATCCTCCGGTCAACCAGCACTCTTCCACCGTCACCGCACGGCCGGTTTTCTCAACCGATTCAAGCACGGCGGGCAGGTCTAGGGGGTTGAGTCCGCGCAGATCCAGCACCTCGGCTTCAATCCCCTGCTCGGCGAGCCTTTCAGCAGCGTCCAGGCAGACATAGACCATGCGCGACAATGTGATCAGAGTCACATCCTTACCTTTGCGCTTGATATCCGCAACTCCGAGAGGAATCGTAATGTCTTCCTCCGGCACCTCTCCTTTGACCCCATAAAGGCCCTCGTGCTCGACGAAAAAAACAGGATCGTCGCTGCGGATGGCGCTTTTGAGCAAACCCTTGGCATCGGCCGGCACAGATGGCACAACAACTCGCAGACCGGGGCAGTGCATCAACAGCGCCTCGATGGAGTGAGAATGCTGGGCGCCGAGTTGATGCCCGGCTCCGCCGGGGGCGCGAATCGTCAGGGGAACTTTGGCCTGCCCCCCGAACATATAGCGCACCACTGCGACGTGATTCATGATCTGGTCCATAGCCACCAGCCCGAAATTCACCGTCATCAACTCAACGATGGGGCGCAGGCCGGTTATAGCTCCCCCACAACCGAAACCGACCAGGCCGGCTTCCGAAATAGGGGTATCGATGACCCGTTTTTCCCCGTAACGGGCCAACAGGCCCTTGGTCACTTTAAAAGAGCCTTCGTAGAGAGCGACATCTTCCCCGAGGAGGATGATCTGTGGATCCCGCTCCATTTCCTCATGCAGGGCTTGATTGATCGCGTCACGGCAGGTTATCTCAGCCATTGGTTTCTCCTGCGAAATGGCATTTTCTGGAAATCAGGATTCAATATAAACATCGGTCCACAATTCCTGAGGCTCTGGATCGGCACTTTGCTCGGCAAAACGAATTGCCTGCTCAATCCTCTCCTCTTCCTCCGCCTTAATCTCTTTCAGATCGTCTTCACTGGCATTGCCTTCAGAAATCAACCAGCGGCCAAAATTGGGGATCGGATCGCGTTCACGCCAGACTTTTTCTTCCTGTTCGCTGCGATAGCTGCCCGGGTCGGAGATGGAGTGTCCGCGGAAACGATAGGTCCGCGCCTCTATATAACTGGGGCCGTTGCCCCGGCGGGCATCCTTTATTGCGTTTCTCACTGCCTCGTAAACTTTAAGGACATCCATCCCATCGACTTTAGAACCGGGAGTTTCATAGGCACAGCTTTTTTTGTAGAGTTGATCCACGGCACTGGCACGGCCCACGGCGGTTCCGATTCCGTACATATTGTTTTCACACACGAAAACCACCGGCACGTTGTAAAGAGCCGCCATATTCATGGCCTCGTGAAAAACTCCCTGATTGGTCGCCCCATCACCGAAAAGGCACACGACAACCTCGTCGGATTCGCGATAGAGGATCGAATACCCCATGCCCACCGCCAGCGGTAAATGACCGCCCACGATGCCGTACCCTCCCATGAAGCGAAGGTTGGCATCAAACATATGCATTGACCCTCCCTTGCCTCGACTGACTCCGGTCTTTTTGCCGTAAAGTTCAGCCATCACGTATTTCGGATCAGCACCCTTGGCCAGGATCAGACCGTGCTCCCGATATGCCGCAATCATGTAGTCGTCCTTATGCATGGCATGGGCAACACCAACGCCAACGGCCTCCTGGCCGCTGTAAAGATGGAGAAATCCCCCCATCTTCCCTTGACTGTAGAGTTTCGGGCAGGCTTCCTCGAACTGCCGAATCCGCACCATGTCGCGATAAATCGCAAGAAGTTGCTGACCCGACAGGGAAGCGGCGTCCTGCTTTTCTTTCATAAGTTATCCTTTCGCCTGCATTGCGAACCAACTCGAAATACTGCAGATCATCTCTATATCATTGGGACTTTCGGTTAATGGTATCAAGTAAGTTCGGCTTGGCAAGCGGCAACTGGGAGCCTGTACTGAGAGAGGAGTAGAAATGGATGGAAAACAAAAAGAAAGGAGACGGAATAAAAAAACGGGCCAACGTATTCTGCCGTCGGCCCGTTTCCGGTGAGCGTATAAATATGGCAATGCGGGAAATTGCCCTTAAATTAGATCACCCGATGTAGACATTGTGGTTGCGAGCGCGATTCGCAATGATGGTAGGATCCAGCACTTCACCACAGGAGTGGCATTTCCACGCCTCAAATGAGCGAACAAAATCATAGAACTTCTCGGCGTACATCCTTCCTTTGCATTTGGGACATTTCATCGGATTTTCCCCCTTTTGAAGTTAATCACGAATTTTAAAGTGTGACTCAGGCAATATCAGCGATCGATACTGGAGACACTCTTTCACCAGACGTGCCAACTGACTAGAATCAATGATGAAGAAGGGGGGATCAAGCAATAAAGGACAAACTTTGTTACTATTTTTCAAGGCGTTAGCTTATTTCTAAAAAAATTTTCGCCACTGGGAAATTCGCCCTGCTCCAATGCCTTTAACACGTCTCAAACGATCGATCTTTTCAAAATCGCCATTCAATTGACGATCCTGTTCGATTCTCTCTGCCAAACGCGGCCCAATTCCCGGCAATGCCTGCCAATCGTCCAAATACATTCGGTCGGGGTGCAACGACACCCCAAGCGCCATCCGATGTGCGGCAGACATCCATGACGTCTCAACTTCCAGTTTATTCAAAGAGTTACAGGAAAACGCCAGGCGTTGTCCGTTCACAACAGGGGCGTCAGGGAAGCTAGATTGCTGAATGGATCTCACACAATCCAGGTCCGTCAACGAAATGACGGCAGACCATGGCAAACCGTCAGAAAATTGATAGATGCCCGGACGAGGGACACCGGCAGCAATTTCTACGATGATGTGTGAGGAGGAGACGGGAGTCGGGGCCGGCAGCTCTTGCGCAGAAAAGAGCAACCGGCCCTGGTTCAGAAGCAGAAATGTCAGTATCGCGCCGATCAGCAACAGCACGCCTTGGCGAGCGTTCATCCTTCGGCGCGGTAGTCCCGGATCAGTTTATACAGAAAGGAATCGATCAGTGCCTGGTAGGAAGCATCGATGATGTTGTCGCTGACACCGACTGTGCCCCACCTTGTTTCCTTGTCGCCGGATTCAATGAGAACGCGGGTCACTGAAGATGTCCCCTTTCCCGCCGGCAGCACACGGACTTTATAGTCGAACAGTTTGACCTCACGCAACTGCGGATAAAAATTGCCGAGGGCCTTGCGCAAAGCGTTGTCCAGCGCATTGACCGGCCCGTTGCCCTCGGCAGCCGTATGCTCGATCCGTCCGCCGACCTTGACCTGCACCGTCGCCTCGGACTGGGGCTTTTCGTCTTCATGGCGCTTGCTGTCGATCACACGGAAACCGATGACGGAGAAGAAGTGGCGCATGGTTCCTAGAGCACGGCGCATGAGGAGTTCGAAGGAAGCCTCGGCCCCCTCGAACTGGAATCCCTTATTCTCCAGATCCTTGATATTCTCAAGGATCTCCTGGGTAACCGGATCCTTGCTGTCGAGGTTGATATTGAACTGCTCCGCCTTGGCCAGGATGTTGGAGCGGCCGGACAGGTCGGAGACCAACACACGCGTCACGTTACCGACAAGTTCCGGGCGGATGTGCTCATAGGTCTCGGGATGGCGCTGGATCGCGGAGACATGCACGCCTCCCTTGTGGGCGAAAGCCGAATTGCCCACATAGGGCTGATGCTTGCGGGGGATCATGTTGGCCATTTCATAGATGGTACGCGATACCGTACGCAGATTGGCCAACTGCTCATCAGTGACGCAGTCATGCTGCAGCTTGAGCTTAAGCGCGGGGATAATGGAACAGAGATTGGCATTGCCGCATCGCTCGCCAAACCCGTTGATGGTCCCTTGGACATGCACAGCGCCGCAATGAACAGCCATCAGGCTGTTGGCCACGGCACACTCGCTGTCGTTGTGGGCATGGATGCCGAGAGCAGCGCCGATCTCGGAGCGAACCTTCTCCATAATCGGTGGAATTTCGTGGGGCAACGTCCCGCCATTGGTATCACACAGCACGATGCAGTCAACCCCCGCCTCCTCGGCCGCCTTCAAAGTCTTGAGGGCATATTCAGGATTGGCTTTGTAACCGTCGAAAAAATGCTCCGCGTCGTAAATGACCTCGCCGATATGCTGCTTGAGATAGGCCAGCGAGTCATTGATCAGCTCGAGGTTTTCCTCCAGGCTGATGCGCAACGCCTCATGGACGTGAAAATCCCAGGTTTTGCCGAAGATGGTCACCGTATCGGGTTCAGCCTGAATCAGGGTGCGGATGTTGGCATCTTTTTCTGGAGTGCTTTTGGCGCGGCGGGTCGAACCGAAAGCGGCAATTTTCACCTGCTTGAGGCGCGCCTTCTTGATCTCTTTGAAGAAACTGATGTCCTTGGGATTCGATCCCGGCCAGCCGCCTTCAATATAATGAATGCCCAGCTCGTCAAGCTGTTCCGCGATGCGGATCTTGTCCGCCACCAGGAAAGAAACATCCTCCGCTTGTGTGCCGTCACGAAGGGTGGTGTCATAGAGGTGAATCAGGCTCATTGCATCTCCATCCTTTGCACAAGGGGCGACCCGCAGGCCGCCCCCGTTCAATTCCAAGTTTTTTACCAGGAATGGCTCTATTCGGCCTTGACGTCTTTCTTCGCCAAGTCAAAGGCTTCATGCAGCACGCGCACTGCGAGTTCCGTGTATTTGGACTCGATCACGCAGGACACCTTGATTTCACTGGTGGAGATCATCTGGATGTTGATCCCCTCCTGCGACAGGGTTTGGAACATTTTGCTGGCGATGCCGGAGTGAGAGCGCATGCCGACACCGACAATGGAGACCTTGGCGATATTTTCATCGCCCTTGACGCCGCTGGCGCCCACTTCCTTAGCCGTCTCCTCAACGATCTTAATCGCTTTTTTATAGTCGGTCTTGGGAACGGTAAAAGTAAGGTCTGTGTAGCCGTCGCTGGAGACATTCTGAATGATCATGTCCACCGTGATATTGGCATGGGACAACGGCGAAAAGATCCGTGATGCGATTCCGGGCTTGTCAGGGATACGGAACACAGAGATCTTGGCTTCATCCTTATTGTATGTGACTCCCGAAACGAGCACGGTTTCCATATCGGCATCCTCCTTCGTAACCAGGGTTCCTGGATTGTCGTTAAAACTGGAACGGACGTGGATTACCACGTTATATTTCTTGGCAAATTCCACCGAGCGGATCTGCAGCACCTTTGAGCCGAGAGAAGCCATCTCCAGCATTTCGTCATAGGAGATTTTTTCCATTTTCGACGCTTCGGGGACAAGGCGCGGGTCAGTCGTGTAGATGCCGTCGACATCGGTGTAGATTTCGCAGACATCGGCTTTGAGCGCTGCCGCCATGGCAACCGCCGAGGTGTCCGAACCGCCACGCCCCAACGTGGTAATGTTGCCTTCCTTGTCGATCCCCTGGAACCCGGCAACAATGATGATCGACCCGTTTTTGAGGTCTTCCCGGACCTTTTTATCCTCAATCTTCTGAATGCGCGCCTTGGAATAGGCGCTGTCGGTGATGATCGGGATCTGAAAACCGAGATAGCTTTTTGCCTTGTACCCCATGGACTGCAGGCACATCGAGAGCAGAGAGATCGAAACCTGCTCCCCCGTGGCAACCATCACATCGTATTCACGTTCGCTGGGGAACTCGCAGACTTCGTTAGCCAGAGCGACGAGCTTGTTCGTCTCGCCGGCCATGGCGGAGACGACGACCACCACATCGTTGCCGTCATCATAGGTCTTGGCGACTCTGCGCGCTACATTGCGAATACGCTCGATGGTACCGACCGAGGTTCCTCCATACTTCTGAACCACCAGGGCCATAATCGTTTTCTCCTCCGTATGATGAGTAGCGGGCCTGGGCACCCGACACTCGGGTATGACGTTATCCGCGGTTGCGGCGGCGCCCGGCCTTGTGAACCGCCAGCCCGGCGACATCTTCCGCTGCTTCCATGATCATTTCCGGCAGGGTGGGATGGGCATGTATCGTTTTCCCGCCGAGGTCATGGGCACTCATGCCCGCGCGCATGGCAGCCGCTACTTCGGCCACCAGGCTCGAAGCCTCAGCCCCCACGATAGCGGCGCCGAGAATGGCGCCGTCTTTTTTATCGGCGACGATCTTGACCAGCCCCTGGGTTTCCCCCTCGCACTGTGCCTTGCTGGAGGCCTGGTAGGAAAAGCGCCCGCTTTCCACCTCAATCCCCTGCTGCTTGGCCTGATCTTCGGTCAAGCCGACCTGGCCGATTTCAGGCAGGGTGAAGATGGCGCTGGGGACCACCCGATAATCAGCTTTTTCATTGCCCCCCATGGCGTTGGCCACAGCGATCCCGGCTTGGTAGGAGGCGACATGTGCCAGCTGGATGATGTTGGTCACATCGCCGATCGCGTAAATTCCAGGGGTCGAAGTCCGCAACCCGTCATCGACAACAATGGCGCCGTCTTTTGTTTCAACCCCGGCATCTTCAAGGCCGAGATTATCGATATTGGGAACACGGCCGACCGCAACCAGAACCTTTTCAGCCTCAACCTGCTTATCGCCGGAGAGGTAGGCCGTGACGCCGCCATCCTTGGCATCGAGACGCTCTACCGAAGTCTCTGTATGAACTTCCACCCCCAGGGATTTAAAGGATTTCTCAACCTCCTTGACCACCTGGCGGTCGCTTTGTTCAAGCAGGCTAGGGAGCTGTTCCACCACCGTGACCCTGGTTCCCAGGGCGGCGAAAATTCCGGCGAATTCGCAGCCGATATAACCGCCCCCGACAACCATCAGACTGGCGGGAAGTTCTTTAATAGCAAGGATTTCCCGGCTGGTCAAAACATTTTTCCCGTCTATCGACAGGGCCTTAGGGCGCACTGAGCGAGAGCCGGTAGCGATGATGATGTTTTTGGCCCGAATGCGCCCGGTGACCTCGGGCCGCTTGATGCAAATCCGGCCCGGCTCTTCAATTAGAGCGTGCCCCCGGAACAGTTCCACCTTGTGCGCCTTGAGCAGCTGTTCGATCCCGCCGACCAGGCGCTTTACAATGTTATCCCGCCGTTCGGCCGCGACTGCATAATCCAGAGAGGGCTCATCGATGCGGATGCCGTGGTCTTCGGCGTGCTTGAGGCGTTGCCAGAAATGCGCGGTGCTGTAAAGAGCCTTGGTGGGGATGCAACCGCGATTGAGGCAGGTGCCGCCAACCTTGTCTTTTTCGATCAGACACACACAGGCCCCCTGCTGAGCGGCTCGGATTGCAGCGACATAGCCTCCAGGTCCGGCACCGATCACAGCAATATCGAATTCCTTCATCGTGCGGCCTCCTTTCGCCACCGGGCGCCCAGATCCTCAAGCAGGCGCCTTCCCGGTTCGGCATGCGCCTCAAAAATAAGGCGCCGATGGAATTCATCCAAACGGATCAGGGTGATCAAAAGACCTTCGCTGCGGCTTTCCTCGAATCGATCCCCCCACTCCACCACGGTCACGCCATCAGCGTCGATATAATCGCTGAAGCCGAGATCTTCCAGCTCATCAGCGCAGCCCAGGCGGTAGAGGTCGAAGTGGTAGAGCGGCAGACGGCCGCTGTACTGATTCATCAGCGTGTAGCTGGGACTTGTAACGGGCTCATCATCGGGGATATCGAGCCCGCGGGCCACCCCCTGGGTAAAACAGGTTTTTCCCGCGCCCAGATCCCCCGCCAGAAGAATCAGCAAAGGCTCTTCAAGCAACCGGCCGAGCAGCATGCCGAGGCGGGCCGTTTCTTCGGCGCTTCCAGTTTCGATGGTCAAAACGGCGCTATTCATCGCCCCATCGACCGGATGACATCGAGGCGCGCGACGACTCCGATCACTTTGTCATTCTCAACCACCGGAATCAGATGTGCTTTGTTCTCGGTCATCAGGGCAGCAACTTCGGAGACCGGAGTCTCCGGGGAGCAGGTGACCACCTCGGTGGAGCAGATCTCATCGACCTTGCGCGCCGTGATTTTCTCTACCTCTTTCTTGAATTCCTTCTCGCTTTCGAGATAGATCACCCAATCGAAGATGGAAACAACCGTCGGCAGGTGAAGGGGTCGATCCTGCGCCACCAGATCTGTTTCGGTAACGATCCCGAAAAGTCGGCCGTCATCCTTGACAACCGGCATGGCGCTGATCCCTTTTTCCATGAAAAGTCGGGCCAGCTCTTCAATGCCGGTATCGGGCTCAACGGAAATGACACTGCGGGTCATGATATCTTTGGCTTTGAGCATTGCATCGCATCCTTTAACAAGAGGTGAATATTATCCAGTGAAAATGGTCTGACGATCTCATCCAGAGCGCAGAGTGAGTTCGTGACGCGCGGCGGCAAGCTCGCGGGCGACCTCACCGGCAGCCAACCCGGCCCTCCCTTCACGACAGGCCAGTCGGTCAGCCGCGGCACCATGAAGGTAGGTCGCCAGAACTGCTGCTTCGGCGGCGGGCACCCCCTGGGCCAGCAGAGCGCCCACCACCCCGGTCAGCACATCGCCCATGCCTCCGGAGGCCATGCCGGGGTTGCCGCTCGCATTGATCCAGACGGTACCGTCAGGGGCGGCAATCACCGTACGCGCGCCTTTGAGCACTACAATGACTCCGTAACGAACAGCGAAATCGCGCGCCGTTGACAGGCGGTCATGCTGAACCTTCTCCACTGAAATCCCCGCCAGGCGCGCCATTTCTCCGGGATGAGGAGTTATGATGGTCGTTCCCGGCCTGCGGGATGACAATCCCTCAACGTACCCTGCAAGAGCATTGAGCCCATCTGCATCGATCACCAACGGCAGGTCGCAGTCGCGCACCAGATGCCGGACCAGCCCCTGTGCCTGCTCATTCTGCCCCAGACCGGGGCCGACTGCCAAGGCCTGTTTGTCCTGCCAGGCAGCCGCCAGCGGCTCAAGTGCCTCCAACCCCACGGCGCCATCGATCTCAGGCAGCGGCACCGTCATGGGTTCCGTTAATTTCACCTCGAGAATATCATGAATTCCGGCCGGCACCGCCGCTGTCACCAGACCGGCACCGCTGCGCACCGCACTGTCGGCCGCTAGGGCGACTGCGCCCGATTTTCCGGTAGAACCGCCGATGATCAGCAGATGACCGAAAGTGCCTTTGTGTCCGTCGGATGGCCGGGGTGGGAGAAAACGGCGGGCAAAATCGCCATCAACCAGAATCTGGGCCGGCGTCTGGGCTTCCAGCAGAAAGGAAGGGATGCCGATATCTACGGTTTCAAGAACTCCAACCTGGTCTACTCCAGGATAGACGACATGTCCGACTTTAGGCAGGGCAAAAGTTACGGTGAGGTCGGCCTGCACGCAGCATCCGAGAATGCGACCGGTTGTGGCATCGAGCCCGCTGGGAATATCCACGGCGGCAGTCGGCGCCGGTTGTTCATTCATCCAGGCAATGGCCCGGCCATATCGACCCCGGACATTGGACGAGAGCCCTGTGCCGAAAAGTGCATCCACCAGAAGACGCGCCCCGCGGCACTGAGAGAGTGCGGCTGAGAGCCCATCGTCATCGGGCGCAAAAAGAATCTCACCTCGCACCTGGCGCAGAACATCGAGATTAAGACGGGCGTCTCCCTCCACCGACGCATCATCCGCCAGGACGAGAGTGCGAACCTGCCAACCACGCTGCAGAAGCGATCTCGCAATGACATATCCGTCACCGCCGTTGTTGCCTTTACCCGAAATCACCGCGACCGGTCCGGGATAAAGATGGCGATACCGTTCATCAATCAACCGGGCGGCGCCCTGTCCGGCGTTCTCCATCAGAACCGGACCGGGCAGGCCGATATCTTCGATCGTCTTCTGATCAAGCTCCTGCATCTGTGCGGCACTCAGAACTCTCATTGCTCCTCCAGAATGACAACGGCTTGTGCGTAGTCCCCGTCATGACTGTAAGAAAGATGCACCCGATCCACTCCACGGGCCCGGCAGATAGCAGCGGCGGCTCCGGTCAGAACCAGAGAGGGTTTGCCGAGGTCGTCGCGCGCAACACTCATATCATGCCAGCTCATCCCCTCGCGCAGGCCCAGTCCCAGTGCCTTTAAAAAAGCCTCCTTGGCGGCAAACCGCGCGGCCAGATGGGGCGCAGGGTCCTTTCGATCCAGAGCATAGGCCTTTTCCTCGGCGGTAAACAGGCGATCGATCAGCGCCGTTTTGCCCTGCTGGAGAAAATCCCTGAAGCGACCGATGCGCGCCAGATCCGTGCCGACGCCGAGGATCGCCATGGTCAGCTCCCTTTAATCAGCGCCGCCATGTCACGCACCGCCCGATCCATACCGACCAGAACGGCGCGCGCCACAATGCTGTGCCCGATATTGAATTCTTCAATCCCTCCAAGAGCTACGACATCACGCACATTGTCGTAGTTAAGGCCGTGTCCGGCATGGACCGCCAGACCCAGCTTCTGGCCGAGTCTGACCGACTGCTCGATCTTGGTCAGTTCGGAGCGGCGCACATTGGCGTCGGCCGCATCGCAATAACACCCGGTATGAATTTCAATGGCATCCACCCCCAGCCGATGAGCGGCCTTGATCTGCTCCGGGTCGGGATCGACAAAAAGACTGACAGAGATTCCGCCATCGCGCAACAAGGCCACGGGATTTTTCAGCATCTGCCGGTTCTGGACGACATCCAGACCGCCCTCGGTGGTCAGTTCCTGGCGCTTTTCCGGCACCAGGGTGACTTCATCCGGCCGAAACTTCAGCGCGATACCCACCATCTCATCCGTGGCGGCCATCTCAAGATTCAGGCGGGTGCGCACCGTTCTGCGCATAACTGCGAGATCCCGGTCCTGAATATGGCGGCGGTCTTCGCGCAGATGAATCGTGATGCCGTCGGCACCGGCCAGTTCCGCCAACGCCGCTGCGGTCACCGGATCGGGTTCATGTGTTCTGCGCGCCTGGCGCACCGTGGCGACATGGTCGACATTGACCCCCAGTCTGGCAGCCTTCATTTTTGTTTCTTCTCCCCCATGACCCGCTCAACAACCGCGGCAATCTGATGCGCAAGTTCGGTGATCTGGTATTTGTCCTGTCCTTCAAGCATGATGCGCACCAGCGGCTCGGTCCCCGAAAAGCGAATCAGGACCCGCCCGTTTTCACCCAGAACCCGCCGGGCATGATCAATCTCTTTTTTAATTTCAGGGATGCTTTCAAGATCGGTCTTTTCGGTCACCCGCACATTGACCAGCACCTGCGGCAAAGACACCATCACCTCGGCAAGCTCGGAGAGCGGCTTGCCGCTGCGCTGAATCACCGACAGCACCTGGAGCGCCGACAGCATCCCGTCACCAGTCGTGTTGTGCTCCAGAAAGATCAGGTGCCCGGACTGCTCTCCGCCGAGGGAATAGCCGCCCTCGCGCATAGCTTCAACGACATAGCGGTCGCCCACATCCGTTTTGACCACCTTGCCTCCGGCCTGCTTCAGTGCAATATCGAGCCCCATATTGCTCATGACGGTTGCCACGAGTGTATTGTGCGCGAGCTTTTTGCGCTTGATCAGGTCGACGGCGCACAGCGCCATGATATGGTCGCCATCCACCACGTTGCCGAATTCATCACAGAAAATGACCCGGTCCGCATCACCGTCCAGAGCAATACCGAGATGCGCACGGTGCTCCTTGACCGCTTCAGACATAACCTCCGGGTGCAGTGAGCCGCAGCCGGCATTGATGTTGGTGCCGTTAGGTGAAACCCCCAGGGGGATGACCTCGGCGCCAAGTTCCTCCAGCACCGCGGGAGCCACGCGATACGCCGCGCCGTTTGCGCAATCGAGCACAATGCGCAACCCTTTGAGATCAAGATCTTTGGGGAACGAATTTTTCAGGAACACGACATAACGTCCTACCGCGTCATCGATACGATAGGCTTTGCCGACTTCGGAGGCGATCGGGCGCAGGCTCTCGATCTTCTTGGAGAAAATCAGATCCTCCATTTTCAGCTCGAGAGCATCGGGCAGCTTGAAACCATCGTTGGAGAAGAATTTGATGCCGTTATCCTGGTACGGATTGTGTGAAGCACTGATCACGACCCCCGCATCGGCCCGCATAGAGGAGGTGATAAAGGCAATGCCTGGTGTGGGGAGCGGCCCGACCAGCAACACGTCGACCCCCATGGAGCAGATGCCGGCAGCCAGGGCGTTCTCGATCATATAGCAGGATAAACGGGTGTCCTTGCCAATGACGATGCGATGACGGCGGTTGCCGTCCTTGAACAGGTAGGCGGCAGCGCGTCCCAACTGCATGGCCGTCTCAGTCGTCATGGGCGGGATATTGGCGACTCCCCGCACACCGTCTGTTCCAAAAAGCTTTTTTTTCATGACAGATTTCATTCACCTTTCTCAAGCGATGTATTCTCGCGTTTTTCTTCGGGCAATCCTGAAGTCTCATTCTCCGGAGCCTGCTCCGGGTCGGGGGCCAGCGCAACGACATGCACCTGAATTTCAACGGTGCGGTCTTCTTTGAGCTGTGTGTATCTGCCCTGGTAATCGAGGGGAACGATCAGGGTGAAGCTTTCGCGGATCCCCTCGATATCAACCGGTTCCGTCAGCACCTGTGAAACATCTTTGATTTCGCTCTCGGCTCCCTCGATCAGCACTCTTCGCGGCGCAACATCATACCCCGCAAGAGTGTAGCCCTCTGCCGGCTCACCGCGCAACACCACTTCCACTGGTACATCCTTCTCCCTGACGCGTTCAAGCTTGACATCAACGAAAGAGGGAGACAAGCGGGTCACCTTGAGACCACTCGGGATATTGAGTCGTTCTTCAAGGCGTTTGAAGGATGTCAGGCCGGGTTTGAGATCGCTCAGGTCAACAGCGATGCTGATATCGGCCGGCGACAGGTTCATCAACAGCGTGCGTGGGCCATTGAGCCGTATGTCGACCAGATTGGGAACCTCGTTGGCAACCATCAGACCTTCGGGCTCGTTGACCAGTTCAAGGGGCACGGTAAAGCCGACTTCGACCCGCCGCTCGCCAATGACAAAGAACCACAAGACAAGTGCGAAGACCAGCGATACGATCTTCAGAATCCAGTTTTCGGTCAGGACCTTGAGCATAACGACCTATTTCTTTTTTCGAGCGTTCTGGTTTTCCAGAAGACGCTTGAGAACACGCTTCAACGACGACGAGTCAAGGTCACGGGTAATGCGTCCTCCCACCACGATAGAGATGCGCCCCGTTTCCTCCGAGACGACAATGGCCACCGCATCGACAAGCTCGGTCAGCCCAATAGCGGCACGATGCCTCGTCCCCAGCGCTTTGCTGATGTCAGGATTCTGCGAAAGGGGCAGAAAGCAGCCGGCCTGTTTGAGCCGCCCCTGCTGGATGACCACCGCACCGTCGTGGATGGGGGAATAGGGGAGAAAAATGGACGTCAGAAGATCGCTTGAAACCCGCGCATCGATCTCTGTGCCCACTTCAAGAAAATCCTTCAGCCCCGTATCACGCTCTATGACGATCAGAGCGCCGATACGACGATTGGCCATCACGACGCTGGCCTTGACCAGCTCATCGATCACCTCGCCTTCCTCCCGGTAGGAGAGACCGGCAAAAAAAGGGTTGCGACCGACATGCATCAGGGCGCGCCGTATATCGTTCTGGAAAATGACAATAATAACGAGGATGATCGAGGAGAGAAAATTATCGAGAAGCCAGTGCAGGGTGTAAAGGCCGCCAACCTGCGAGGCTACATAGACGAAAAGAATGACCGCGAGCCCGAGCAGCATCTGCACCGCCCGAGTCCCCTTGATCAGCAGGATAATCCGGTAGATGATGAAGGCGACCAGCCCGATATCCAGCAGGTCGAGCCAGCGCAAATTCTTGACAACATCGAAAAACCCGTCCATTTCAGCCTGGCCTGCAAAGGATCAAAGAGGTTAAACGGCAAACAGATCAATCATGCATAGGGGTGGATCGCCCAGGCTGTCACAGCGGCATCACAATTGGGCGCGACATCATGCACCCGGAAAATACGCGCCCCCTGGGCTACGCCAAGGGCGGTGGTCGCGACAGTTCCGAACAGCCGCTCGTGCGGCTGGGCGCGGTCGAGGATTTTACCGAGGAAAGATTTACGGGAGGTCCCAAGCAGTACCGGGCGACCCAGACACTGGAGTTCGGCCAGGCGACGCAGGATTTCAAGGTTGCCGGCTGCATCCTTGCCGAATCCGACACCCGGATCAACAGCGATGCGGTCTTCTGCAACGCCGGCAGCACGCGCAAGTTCAATCCCCTCTGCAAGGTAGCGGCAGACATCCCCGAGCAAATCCGCATAATCCGTGCGCTTCTGCATGATGTCCGAACGCCCCCGGGTATGCATCAGGAACAATCCGGCACCGGTCTGCGCAACGACATGGGCCATTTTGGAGTCAAAGCGCAGCCCACTGACATCATTGACAAATTCCGCGCCAGCAAGAATTGCCTCATAGGCAACGCGGCTTTTTGACGTATCCACCGAAATTGGAACGGCACACTGAGCGGCAATCCGTTCCACAATGGGAACCACCCGTCGCATTTCCTCCGCTTCATCAACGCCGGCAGATCCCGGACGCGTGCTTTCCCCTCCGACATCGATGAGATCGGCGCCCTGCTCCTCCATGATCCGGGCCTGTTTCAAGGCGCTATCGGGATCAAGATAGCAGCCACCATCCGAGAATGAATCCGGGGTGACATTGAGAATCCCCATAATACGGGGGCGGCTCAGATCCAGGGTACAGGTGCGCCCCCGCAGATATGTTGCCGGATGCTCGGAGCGATCCAGGAGAAGGCTGAGCGACTGCGCCAGCCGGGCTTCCGATATCCCGCCATCATCTTGCAGAACCTGGCAAAGTGCGCGCACCCCGGGGCGATCACTGCATAACACAAGATCGCCTGCCGTGCCCTTCGCGTCAAGGAGAGACGCTGAGGGCACAATCTGCTTGAGACAAGCCCCCGCACAGGTTTCCAGCCGGCGGAAGAGCTCCCGTGGGACCTCGTGCACCTTAACCAGATCGGTACCCGGCTGCAGATAAGGAAGAAAGGCTTCAGGGGAGCGGACGTCAAGGCGGCGCAACTCCGCCAGGGCCTGTGCCTCGCTATCGATTTGAAGCAACCGCGGCGGCGAAGGCGTCATCTACTCTTCTTCTGTCCGGGAGTCCTGATCCACACAACCGCCTTCAGAAGGAGCAATGTTTTTTCCGCCTTCCTCTTCCCCGGCCTCAGATGAGCCAAAGACCAACGCCTTAAGCTCGTGCCCGTCAAGGTTTTCGCGCTCCAGCAGGGCTTCAGCCACGCGATCAAGGCCGGCGCGGTTCTCCCTGAGGATGTTGCGGGTCCGCTCATAATTTCGCTGAACGATATCGCGGATTTCATTGTCGATTTCGATGGCGGTCGCTTCGCTGTAATTTTTGGTGTGCCCCATGTCGCGCCCGAGGAAAATTTCCCCCTCTTTCTCACCGAAGGTCAGGGGCCCAAGTTTTTCGCTCATCCCCCATTCACATACCATCTTGCGTGCGATGGCGGTGGCGCGCTCAAGGTCGTTGGCCGCGCCGCTGGTGATGCTCGGGAAGACAAGTTCCTCGGCGATGCGGCCGCCGAGCAAAGTGCAGATGCGGGTATTGAGACCATCCTTGGTCTCATTGTATTTCTCTTCCTGGGGCAGATACATGGTCACGCCCATGGCACGGCCGCGGGGAATAATCGACACCTTGTGCACCGGATCGGAACCGGGGATGAACAGGGCCACCAGAGCGTGCCCAGCTTCATGCCAGGCGGTGACCTTCTTCTCCTCCTCGGTGATGACCATGGAGCGCCTCTCGGCTCCCATCATGACCTTGTCCTTGGCCGCTTCCAGGTCGGCCATGGAGACCTTGTCCTGATTCTTGCGTGCGGCCAGCAGAGCCGCTTCATTCACAAGGTTGGCCAGATCGGCGCCGGAGAACCCTGGAGTCCCCTTGGCCAGAACCGCCATATCCACATCTTCCTGCATGGGAATCTTGCGGGAGTGAACCTGCAGGATCTTTTCGCGACCGCGCACATCGGGAGCAGGTACGACGACCTGACGGTCAAAGCGTCCGGGACGCAGCAAGGCGGGGTCAAGCACGTCGGGACGGTTGGTGGCGGCAATCAGGATCACGCCCTCGTTGGACTCGAAGCCGTCCATCTCGACCAGCAGCTGATTGAGGGTCTGCTCCCGTTCATCATGACCGCCACCGAGTCCGGCACCGCGATGGCGCCCAACCGCATCGATCTCGTCGATGAAGATGATGCAGGGAGCGTTTTTCTTGCCCTGAACGAACAGGTCACGCACACGGCTCGCGCCGACCCCGACGAACATCTCAACGAAATCGGAACCGGAGATGGAGAAAAACGGTACGCCGGCCTCGCCGGCAATGGCGCGCGCCAACAGCGTCTTACCGGTTCCAGGCGGTCCCACCAGCAGAACACCCTTAGGAATTTTGCCGCCGAGGCGAGAGTATTTCTTGGGATCCTTCAGGAAGGAAACGATTTCCTCAAGCTCGTCCTTGGCTTCCTCGACGCCGGCAACATCACTGAACATGACGCGTGCGGTGCTTTCATTGAGGAGTTTGGCGCGGCTCTTGCCGAAACTCATGGCCTTGCCGCCACCGGACTGCATCTGCCGCATGAAGAAGATCCACACGGCAATCAGCAGCAGGATCGGCCCCCAGGAGACCAGCAGAGTGAACCAGAACCCCTGGTCTTCCACCGGCTTGGCTTCGATCACGACACCTTTTTCCTTAAGCTCGGGGATCAGCTCCACATCACCCGGGGCATGGGTCTTGAACGCAGTGCCATCGTCGTAGAGGCCCTCGATCTGCTGCCCCTGAATCGTAACTTCCTGAACCCGTCCTTCATCAACGGCACTGAGAAAATTGGTGTAGTTGACAGGCTTTAACTCCTGCTCTTTCTGCGTCATCATATTGAAAAGCAGAATCATCAATAAGGAGATTACCAGCCACAACGCAAGATTTTTATAAAACTGATTCACTTTCCCCCCTAATACAGGAAATATATTTGCTTGGTTCGGTTGATATAAAGGTGCTAAGCCCGGTTTAACTATCGGGAAAAAGTACCACAAAGGACGAGAGTCCACAAGTCGGGACTGACCTTTTTTAGGGCAGCAGCACGACCCGTAGAATTTTTCTGGTTTTTTCGTCGGGTCGGTCGTCGTTGCAGCGGCGCAACCCCGCCAGCCACAGGATCCGTCCGTCATGTTCGAGCACGGGGCAGGATCTTCTTATATCCTGAGGCACTTTTTCGTCAATGAAAATATCTTTAAGTTTACGTCGCCCGCTCATTCCCGCAACCGTCATCCGGTCTCCGGCCTCGCGGGAGCGAAGAATCAGGGGAAATGTGACCTGAGTTGCGTCGAATTCCACCGCGGTGCGGCCATCACACGGGCCCGGTTTCGAGGCCAGAGTAAATTCGACCTGCCAGCCGCCCGGCAGCCTGTACAGGCCCGGAGCCGTCACTGTTTGGCGATAAGGCTCTGCCGTTCCAGGCGGTCCGGCTCGTAAATGAAGCTCATCGTAGCTGCGGCAGGCCGTGATTCCGGGTAGATGAAGGTTCTTACTCCCCTGCGCACCTTCCACCAGTCGGGCCAGGGCGGCAATGTGCTTTTCCTCCACCCCCCGCAGGTCTCCCCGCACGACCTCGAGCAGATGTCGCAGTACGCGGTCACGAAGCGCCGGGTGAAGCCTGTTGATTTCCCCCCGCGGGGCACAGGCAGAACCTGATGCCAGAGGCCAACCGGAAACCGTCTCCGTCACCTGTCTTCGCCAGTAATCCTCCTCGCAGCTCAGACGCCGGGCCAGTCGGGAGAGCGCTTCTTCAACGCGCGGGTTGATCAAACGGCACAGGGGGAGCAGCCGATGTCGAATCAGGTTGCGGGTAAAGCGCAGGTCGTCATTGCTCTCATCATGGCAAAAAGTCAAATCATGAAAATCGAGGTAACTCCTGATCCTGGATCGGGGAACAGTCAACAGGGGACGCACATAGATTCCACTGCGGGGGCGCATGGCGGCCAACCCTGCCGGACCGCTGCCACGCAGCAGACGATGGAGGACCGTTTCTGCCTGGTCATCGCGATGATGCCCCAGCGCGATCCTTCGACAATCAAAACGCCGGGCGGTTTCCTCCAGAAACGTCCTCCGAGCTTTTCTGGCAGCCTGCTCGATTCCGCCTCCGGCGGCGCTGAGTTCAGACCCTGCAATGCGATGCATGACAAGCGGGATGTCCCACTGCTGGCACAGCTTTTCGACAAAAAGTGCGTCGTCTGAGCTTCGGGGACGCAGACCATGATCGATGTGCGCGGCAACCAGGTCAAGGTTCAGGTCTGCGGCAATCTCCTTGAGCAGGTGCAACAGCGCGACCGAGTCGCTTCCACCTGAAACGGCAACAAGGACCCTGTCCCCCTTTCGCAAAAGTTTTTTGTCGACGATTTCGTCGAGCACCTCATTTTTCATGGATTATGTGCCGAAATGACAAAGACCCTCCCCGGAGTCCGAGAAGGGTCTTTGTGGTGATTGGTGGCGGTGCAGAGATTCGAACTCCGGACACTGCGGATATGAGCCGCATGCTCTAACCAACTGAGCTACACCGCCTGAAAGCGGGATATAAAACCTCTCCTCCAGAGAGAGGCGAAAGAGCTTGGTTGCGGGGGCAGGATTCGAACCTGCGACCTTCGGGTTATGAGCCCGACGAGCTACCGTACTGCTCCACCCCGCGACACGCGAAACAGGAAATTAACCAAATTCAGGGGGCAAGTCAAGTTATTTTTTGCCCTGGCGAAAAACCACCTCAACCCAGCCTCAGCGGCGGGTGACAAATCCATCTATCTTCTCCTGCGCCTTGAGGAGATCCGCTGTACCCCGTGCCGTCTCCGCATCGGCAAATGGACCGACCCGAACCCGGTACCAGGTGCCTTTATCGCCAAGATCCGCCTGCTGGATATACACGGCAAAATCTTTCTTCAGCAGTTTCTCCTGCAAAGTCCGAGCATCGCCCTCGGCGCGAAAGGAGCCGACCTGAACCACGAAACGTCCGTCAGCAACAGCCGGTGCCGGCTCAGATGCAGGCCCCGCAGGTTGCTCTTTTCCGGAAGAAGCAGTTTCAGATTTGATCTGTGCCTGCTCCAGCACGGGCTTCAGACTGTCACGCGGCGGGCTCTGCTCCTTCTGCGCCGGCGGCTGATTGATGCCGCTGCCCAGAGGAGGTTCATCACTCTTTGGGAGGGTATCGAAAAAAGTCAGAGACGGTTTTTCGTCCGCAGTGTCTTCCGCTGAGCCTGACGTTTTTGTCTCGGCATCTGATTCGCGAGACGCGGGCTTTTCCACCACAACTTTTTCCGTTGCAGCCGGCGTGAGAGGTGCGGACGGTGTCTGCGGGGAACCGCTCTTGCCGACCATAACGCCGAGGGAGAAGCTGACCAACGAGACCGCCAGCATGGTCACCAGCAGCAGAACAGCCTGTTTTCTTTCCATGCGACGCTGACTGCGAGTCTTCGTTTCACGCGTCATGATCGAGTACCTCCCGTATCTACATGCTCTCCGGCGCTGAAACTCCAAGAAGCCCCAACGCGTTGGCCAGAACTGTGCGTATGCAATTGACTAGATAAAGACGTGCCCGGGTGACATCCGCATCTTCGGAAACCACCCGGTGACGATTATAATAGCTGTGAAATTGAGAGGCGAGTTCCTGCAGATAAAAAACCACCCGATGCGGCGCAAAATCCCGTGCCGCCCCGGCTACGGTCTCCGGAAAACGCGCCAGGTATTTAGCCAGCGCAAGCTCTTCGTCCAACTGCAGACAGTCAAAATCGACCTTTCCCAGCTCAGGAGCAACAATCCCCTGCTCGGCAGCATTACGATTGATGCTGCATACCCGGGCATGAGCGTATTGCACATAATACACAGGATTGTCATTGCTCTGCTGCTTGGCCAGATCGAGATCGAAATCGAGCTGACTGTCGGAGCGCCGCATCAGGAAGAAAAACCGGCAGGCGTCGCGCCCGACCTCGTCAATGACTTCGCGCAGGGTCACGAACTCTCCACTGCGGGTACTCATCGCCACCGGGTTTCCACCGCGCAGCAGATTGACAAGTTGTACCAGAATGATCTGCAGATCCTCCGGGTTGCGTCCCAAACCGGCAAGCACCGCTTTCATGCGCGGTACGTAACCGTGATGGTCGGCTCCCCATACATCGATGGCCAGGTCATACCCTCGCTCGAACTTTTCCTTGTGGTAAGCCACATCCGAGGCAAAGTAGGTCGTTGCGCCGTTGGAACGAACGAGTACCCGGTCCTTGTCATCGCCGTAGTCCGTGGTCCGGAACCAGAGAGCGCCGTCTTTTTCGTAGGTCAGATTTCGCTCTTTGAGCAGATCGATCCCCCGCTGCACATCGCCGCGATCGTACAGACTCTGCTCGCTGTACCACTTGTTGAAATGAACGCCGAAGGTCCGCAGATCCTCCCCGATACCGGCGAGTATGCGCTCTCCGCCGAAACGTGCAAAAAACGCCACGGCCTGGTCCTCGGGCACATCAAGGTAACGCCGTCCGTCACGCTGCGCCACCTCGCGGGCAATGTCACGGATATAATCGCCCTGGTAGCAGTTGTCCGGGAAATCAACGGCTTCGCCAAAACTCTCGCGGTAGCGAAGAAATAGCGAGCGCCCCAGGGTGTCCATCTGGTTGCCCGCGTCATTAATATAATATTCGCGTTCAACCGAATATCCCGCCCACTCCAGAACCGACGCCACCGCATCGCCGGTCGCAGCCCCGCGACCATGGCCGATGTGAAGGGGCCCCGTGGGATTGGCGCTGACGAATTCCACCTGAACCCTTTTGCCACTGCCCAGCGTGCTGCGCCCATAATCGCTTCCCGCCCGGGCAACGTCGTCCAACACCCCGTACCAGCACCGCGGCGAAAGGAAAAAATTGATGAAACCGGGGCCGGCTATTTCGACTTTGTCCCACAGCCCGTCACCATCACCGAGGGCATCAATCAATGCCTGAGCTATCTGTCTCGGCGCTTTTTTTTCAGCGCGCGCCATGGTCATTGCGACGTTGGTGGCAAAATCACCATGATCGCTGTGATTAGGGACTTCAAGGACGATTTCCGGAATAATGCTGCTATTGAGCGTTCCACTTCCAAAGCAGGCTTGCAGCGCCCGCTCTATATTCTTTCTTAGTCGCTGTTTCATCTGAAGGTTATTCTTCCTCGCTTGAATTTTTCTTGACGGCCGCCTCCTTTTCCGCCGCACGCCGCAGAGCGACGTCCTCGGAAAAATCAGGGCAGTGCAGAGAAGAGTCACCGCCCATGGTATGGCGCTTTACGCATTGGGCACGCCAGGCGCAGACCGGGCAGGTCCGGGGTGCATCGTAGGGCATGGATCCTCCTTGCTTTTCTTGATTTTGTTCAAAAAATCATGCTAGCTCCCGCGCACTCAGGAGTCAAGCGGGACATCGGAGGTCCCGTAAATGAAAAAAAAGAGTGGTTATTCAGCAGAAGGCTTATCAGGAGGGTTCACAGGGGCAGAATCGGGCGTACGCGGAAACTGATAGACCAGCTCATCTTCCTTGACCATACCGAGATTTTTGCGGGCCAACCCCTCCAGATAGAAGTAATCGTTGCGCAACCGTTCGATTTCGTGTCTCAACTCGCGGTTATCCGCCTCCAGCTGATCGATGCGTTCCTGCAGTTCAGCGCGGTACTCCAACATGCGGAAGGTTCGCATGATACCGCGTTCGCCAAAAAACGCCAGTGCGAACAACAGCACAATCACGATTCCCATCCACAGGGGGGGACGAAATTTTATACGCCGGGGTGTTTCATCACCTGTGTCTTCAGAGGCCATGCCGCATCGATTTTGCAGAAGGTGTGTCTATCACAGAAGAAGCGCCAGGATCCGGCAAAGGCCGGTTCAGGAAAAGTCGGGAGAGGACCGATGACCAGGTTATCTTCAGTTGACCGTGATTTGTGAGCGAATGCGCTCCAGCGTTGCCGCGCCGATCCCTTCAACGCGGGTCAGGTCATCTACGGATGAAAAAGGCTCTTTCTCCCGATGGGCCACGATGCTGCTCGCTTTGACCGATCCAATGCCGGTCAGGGTCTGCAGCTCCTCAGCAGTCGCAGTATTGATGTTGACCAATGCCGTTTGTACCGGGGCAGAGGATGTTTCACCCTGCGCCAGCGTTGCGAAGCTTCCCCCCAAGGAAAGCAAAACGGCAAAAACCAGTGTAATCACAAATTTCATAAAAAACCCTCCCTGATTCAAAATCAGCATTAAATGGCATCAGCCCCTCCCGAAGGTGTAACAAGTAGCACATTGCATAAAAGACGGTCAACTGCCAAAAAAAGGCGCGGCGCTACTCTCCGCTGCCGAGGGCACCGCCGAACTTGCCGACACGTCCCAGCCCCGACAAGGCGAAAGACAGCATAAATTCAGACTCTTCGGGGCGGTCGCGCAAAGTCAGAAGCACACTCCAGCACTGCGCACGGTATTCCAAATCGACAACCTTCTCCAGGTCCCCCCCGGCAAGCAGATCATAGCGATGCAGATAACGCAGGTGAAATGGATCAAGAAAAGAGGTGCGAAACTCTCCCTGCACATACTCCAGATCATCCCTCAGATAATGGTAGCTGGCGGCGATCCCGTTGCCTCGTCCATCATCCGCACCGAGCTCGACACGCATATCAGCCACCTTCATAGAATCACCCGCTGCAGTTTCAAAGTCATAACGGCTGTCGAAGTCCAGATAGCTCCAGCGGGTCGGACGAACCAGAAGCTCGGTCCGCAGGGCGGAAAAGGGTCTGAAATTATCCCGAGGGTTAAGAGGGTCCTGGCGCGATTCGACAATATCGTATTCCTGCGACAGGCGGAAATAAAGGAATTCATGGTAAAAGGCAGCACCGTCCCGCGGTTCGATACGGGCAGTCAGACGATTGGTCAAGCCGTATGAAATGCGGTGAACATGGGCCAGGCGATCGCTGCGGTCAAAATAGGGCAAGTCATCCTCATCGCTTTGAGAAGCATAGGAGTAGGTGACTTCCGGTGAAATGATGTGTTGAATTTTGCGGACGTCGCCTGGGCCGCCGCTGAAAATCCGAGTGAAGGAGGAACTCAAACGCACGCCCAGGTCGAAGACACCCTTTTGCTCCCAGCGGGAGCCGTCTTCACCGTCGGGGTCTTCATCGGCGTAGTAAAACCGCTGGGTGTAACCGATTTCAGGCGAAACCTCCAGAAAGCCCACCTGAAAAGGAGCTGCCAGCGCGGGTCGCAGAAACAGACGCTGACCTCTTTGTCCCTCGTCGCGATAGAAGTGGTCATAAGTCATATCCATCCGGGCAAAAAGGGAGGACTCACCAATGCGTTGGAGCAAAGATGAAAAATGGATCTGGGGCAGCCGCTGCAGCGTGCGATCGGTGTCCACATCGATGTTGTTGATGTGCTTGAACTGGGCCGTCAGATTGCGATTTCCCCAGGCCCGGCTGAGAAAGATTTTCGACTCGGTTTTATCCTTGTTGTATTCCCCGGCGACTTCTCCGAAACGAGAGAAGTAATCTTCGTCGTCGACATATTCCACCGCCGCCACACTGCGGATTTTACCTGGCAGCCATCCCTGGTTGCGCCAGTCGATGGCCAGGGCATTTTCCCCTTCATCAAAGCCGCTGACATGATAAATTTTGCCCTCTCCCTCCTGGCGGCGAAACGCGTAGCGGTATTCCAACCCTTTGCCGATGCCGAGATCACTGAAGTAATCCAGGTAGAAGGTCATGTCCTGATTCTGGGCCAGGACCTGATAGTAGGCGGCCGAGAGCTGCCAGCCACGGCTTTCGGAATGACCGTAACGGGGCATCAGCAGGCCGGATTTACGTTCGGTCTGCACGGGATAGAGCACATAAGGAGTATAGAAAACAGGGAGGTTTTTCAAATAGAAGCGGGCATTGCGGCCACGGGCAAATTCCCCCAGAGTGACTTCGAGATCGCTGACGCGAAACTTCCAAGCAGGGTTTTCACCATCGCAGGTGGTAAATTCGCCCTGCTCAATGCGGTAATCCACCGGGCTCAGCCGCTCGATGGAATCTCCGGTCACATGAAAGTTGCGATTCCGGAGAAAAATTGTGCCGTGGGTGAGGCGACCCCGCCCGCTGTTCAGTTCGAGAAAAAGCTCTTCACCGGTCACCTCGCCGCGCGGATCCAGCAGGCGCACATCACCGCGGGCCCGGGCTTCGCCCGTTTCAGGCTGCCACCATACCTCATCGGCAAGCAAGGTCAGCTCTCCCTGACGTAGAACAACCTCACCCACTGCCTGGTACTCTCCGCTCTGCTGATCATATTCAAGCTGGTCGGCATCAAGGTGGACCGGCTGATCCCCATCGATGGGAGATTCAGCCACGGCGGCAAAGCACGCCATCACGGGAAAAAGAAGAAACAGCAGCATGGAAAGACAAACACAGCGGAACAATTTCACGACAGAACTTCCTTTTCGGGCAGCAAAAGATCACGAAGCTCAGCGACCAGATACAGAGAGCCGGCGACCACGGCCAGAGGCGCCTTCGCCCAAATGCGGCACAGATTCTCCAATGCCTGAGACGGGGAGTCGCACACAACGGCGCGACAGTTCCTGCTGCGGAGAAAATCGACGATATCTGCGGCACCTACCGCCTTCTCAATAGCCGGCTCAGCAACATAGGCTTCGGCAATATAGGGCAGCCACGGGGTCAGCACATCTTCAGGGGAGCGCAGTCCGCTCAGCCCGATCACCCAGGGCAGAGGAGCGTAATGACGGTCCGCCAGAAAAGAGGCCAGAGCGCGAGCACCGGCCGGATTGTGCGCACCATCCAGCAGAACCGGGGGCGTCCCGGGAATAAATTCAAGCCTCCCCGGCCACTGCACACCTTCAATCCCTTTGCGCACCACTTCCTCGCCAAAACCGGCGATTCGAGGCTGCAACAACTCAAGGGCTGCCAGCGCAAGAGAGAGATTATCATGCTGATGACGACCGGACAGGCGCGGGCAAAGCCCTTTCAACGTCATCGCCCGCCCCTCATAATCAAAACCATCATCCCTTGCAGCCACCTTGAAATCCCGGTCCGCCAGATAAAGAGGGGCCTGCAGTTGCGCAGCAACAGCTTCGATTGCAGCGAGAGCATCAGGCTCCTGGCGCCCCACCACAACCGGGATGCCGGGCTTGATGATCCCTGCCTTCTCACGAGCTATGTTCTCAAGTGTTTGTCCTAGGTGCTCGGCGTGGTCGACTGAGACGGGAGTGATAATGGAGAGAGCCGGGGTTACGGCATTCGTGGCATCGAGCCGCCCTCCCATACCGACCTCAAGCACAGCCCAATCGACCTGCTGAAGCTGGAAGTAACGCAATGCGAGGGCCGTTGAAAATTCAAAAAAGGTCGCCGGCACTCCCCGGCCCAATCGGCGCAGTTGCTGAACAAGGTCGACCACGTCCTGTTCAGCAACAGGTCGAGCGTCAACCTGGATCCGTTCAGTGAAACTGTGCAGGTGGGGGGAGGTGTAAAGGCCGGTGCGCGCGCCGGTTTCCGTTAAAGTACGGGCCAGCGCCGCACAGACCGATCCCTTGCCGTTGGTTCCGGCAACGTGAATGACAGGATAGGATTGCTCGGGGTGATGAAGCCGCGCGAGCAGTTGCCGGATATTGTCCAGCCCGAGTTTGATACCGAAACGCTGCAGGCCGTAAAGATAATCGAGCGCCTCGTTATACAACAAGGGTCAGCTCTTGGTCAGAATCCGCAGCACCTGGGACAGGCGCGCTTTCATCTCCTGGCGGCGCACGATCATATCGACCATCCCGTGCTCGAGCAGATACTCGGAGCGCTGAAACCCTTCCGGCAGTTTCTGCCGGATTGTCTGCTCTATGACTCGAGGGCCTGCAAATCCGATCAAGGCACGGGGCTCGGCAATGTTAAGATCACCGAGCATCGCGAAACTCGCAGTGACCCCGCCGGTCGTCGGATCGGTGAGAACAGAAATGAAAGGCAGCCCCGCCGCCTTGAGCTTGGCCAGAGCGGCACTGGTTTTGGCCATCTGCATCAGCGAAAGAATGCTCTCCTGCATGCGCGCTCCGCCGGAGGAGCTGAAAATGAGTACCGGGGTGCGATCCGCAAGGCCGCGTTCGATGACCCGGGTAATCTTTTCCCCGACCACCGAGCCCATGCTGCCGCCCATGAACCCGAAATCGAACACCGCCACAGCCACTGGCAGTGCTTCAATGGTGCCGGTGCCGCAGACAACGGCATCGCTCATGCCGGTATTCTTCATGGTGGTTTTTATGCGGTCCTTGTACTTTTTCGAATCCTTGAAGTCGAGAAAGTCGGTGGAATGCATTCCTGCGTCCATTTCGTCGAACGAATCCGCGTCGAGAATTAGGTCGATCCGTTCACGGGCGCTGATCCGGAAATGGTAATCGCATTTAGGGCAGACATTGTGATTGCGCTCGATCTCCTTGGTGTAGATGATCTCGCTGCAGTTCTTGCATTTGGTCCAGATCCCCTCCGGCATCTGCACCTGCTTCTGTTCTACCGGCGCGATGGGCGCTTTCTGCTTTTTGAACCAAGCCATGGATTTATCCTTATGAAAGGCCGGGAATCCGCAGCAAAACGGCTTCCCTGAAATTTATTTCCTCTTCGCGGGGTCGCAGCCCCTGATTCTCAACCGAGCAACCCCCGTTTCAAGGCCTGCACAAATTCTGCAACACGGGGCACCAACTCCGAACTGCCGCCATGTTCGGCAATCACCTTCACCAGGGCACTCCCCACCACAACCGCATCGGCAAAGGCACCTATTTCAGCCGCCGCCTCAGGGGAATCTATGCCGAACCCCACAGCAACAGGCACAGGGCTCTGCGCCCTCAAGGCGCCAACCGCTGCACGAATCTCTTCGGGGTCCGCACGGCGACTGCCGGTCACACCGGTCATGGAGACATAATAAAGAAAGCCTTCGGCATTGCGGGCCAGCGTCGCCATTCTTTCCGGAGGCGTGGTCGGTGCGATCAGCTGAATCAGATCGATCCCGGCCTTTTTGAACTCCGGATGCAGCTCCTCCCGCTCCTCGGCTGGCAGATCAACCAGCAGCACACCATCGACACCAGCCCGGGCTGCTTCAATGGCAAACTCCTGGATTCCAAACACAAATACCGGATTGAAATACCCCATCAGCACTATGGGGATATCGCTTTCAGCTCGAAAGCGGGCCACCAACTCAAGGATGCCCCGCAGACTCGCCCCCCCAGCCAAAGCCCGTTCACTGGCTTTCTGGATGGTCGGTCCGTCCGCCATCGGATCGGAGAAAGGCACGCCGAGTTCAATGATGTCCGCTCCCGCCTCTGCCAGCGTTCTGAGCAGCTCCTCAGTCGTCCCCAGATCAGGGTCACCGGCAGTGAGAAAGGGGATCAAGCCTGTCTCGCCACGCTTCTTTAAATTTTGAAAGGTCCGGGAAATTCGTCCCATGTCACATCTCAACAGTAAATTTCAACCGTTATAAAAAAAATGTGCCTTGTTTGCAACCATCATCTTGCCCCATCCACGTCCACTGTCACCAGGCGGTCGCGCATGGCATCAAGCACCTGACGATGATAAGATTCAAACTTCTGCCGTCCTGTCAGGCGCGCCAGGAAAGCCTGCGGCCCACGGATGACGCTGCTCAAGGTCACTTCGGTCCCGCGTTGGTGAGCGGAAAGTCGTAAACCGGTGCGTGTGCTGCTGCCGAGGACACCGTCGCGAATCCAACTCAGCTGCTTATGCCTCACGAGCGATTCTATCGTGGCCGGCGGGGCGTCGGCGTTCCCACGCAGGATCAATTCAAAACGCGCACCCGCCTGCAGCCTGGGGACCACACGGGCGGCTTCAATGCCTGGCCACCATTGCGGCCATGCGGATATGGCCGCCAGAAGATCCCAGGTCTGCTCAAGAGGCGCTTCAATGATGATGGAATCCTCCACCGAAAAAACAGACTGGCCGGTGGTGGCCATCATGACACCGAAGGCAATCAACACCAGGGTCAGAAGTACAGCGAGTTTTTTCAACATTGCATTGCCCCACGTCCCCCAAAAACCTTGAAAGCCCCCGAATACAGGCCTTTCCTCTCAAGACCCTGCCGGTTTGGTTCCTTCGGGTTTACGCCGCGGCCGACGACGACGGGAGGTCTTCTTTTTTTCCGCGCCGCTGGTTTTCTTTTCCGGCACCGGAGCCTTCTTGCGCGGATGGGGTCGTTTATAATCCCAGATAAAATCGTTTTCGCCCGGGATGCAGCTCGGCACTTTGCGCCCGATGTATTCTTCAATATCCGGCAGATGCAGGACCAGGTTTTCATCCGCCAGAGAGAATGCCTTACCCTGCGCACCGGCACGGGCAGTCCGGCCGATCCGGTGGACATAGTCTTCCGGATCCTCCGGCAGGTCGTAGTTGATGACGTGACTGACATCGTCGATATGAATTCCGCGCGAAGCCACATCGGTCGCCACCAGCGCCCGCAGGCGCCCCTGCTTGAAATCATCAAGAATGCGAATCCGCTTCTTCTGCGGAATATCGCCCGAGAGAACGGCGGCCTTGAAATTATTCACCTTGAGGCGCTCAGTCAGATGTTCAGCTTCCTTTTTGGTGTTGACGAAAATCATGATCCGGTCGGCATTCTCTTCCTGCGCCAGCAACCCGAGCAGCAGCGGGAACTTTTCCCGGCGCGACACATGGAAAAGGAGCTGCTCGACCAGTTCGGCCGTGACCTGTTCCGGCTCGACCTCAACCTGTTCTGCCACATTCATGAATTCGTAAGCCAGCTCCCGCACCCGATGGGACATCGTGGCGGAAAAAAGCATGGTCTGCCGCTGGTCGAAAGGAGGAAGCCGACGCAGGATAAAGCGCAAATCACGGATGAAACCCATATCGAACATGCGGTCGGCCTCGTCGATGACCAGAAACTCGATATGGTTGAAACTGAAAACCTTCTGTTTGGCATAATCGATCAGACGACCCGGCGTCGCCACGATCACATCGACCCCGCCGCGCAGGGCGTCGCGCTGTTTCTGATAATCAACCCCGCCGAATATCGGCTGCACCTTAAAAGGGCAGTGCGCTCCCAGGGCCTGGGCGTCGTCGTGAATCTGCGCCACAAGTTCACGGGTCGGCGCCAGAATGAGCGCTCGCGGATGCGCCCCCGTCTTGCGAGGATTGCGCAGCATGCGGGTAAAGAGTGAAATGAGAAAAGCTGCCGTTTTGCCGGTGCCTGTCTGGGCTTTGCCGGTCACGTCATGTCCGGCCAGCGCCAGAGGAATCGATTCCTCCTGAACGGGCGTCAGGTCGGTGAATCCCACCGCCTCGATCCCTTGACGGACTTCGGCTGGCAGATCTAGTTCGGTAAATTTCATGGACTTCCTTTTTGTGCCTCTCGCTGTAGAGCGGAGGGCGTGATTAAGAGACTAGAGATCCACACCCATCGCCTCGGCAACGGTGTGAATATCCTTGTCGCCCCGGCCCGAAAGGCAGAGGACGATTATATTCTGCGGTGACAGCTTCGGCGCAATCTTCATCACATGCGCCACGGCATGAGCGCTCTCCAGGGCCGGGATAATGCCTTCAAGGCGGGTCAGTTGCTCAAATGCCTGCAAAGATTCCTCATCCGTGACCGAGACATACTCGGCTCTGCCGATCTCATGCAGATGGGCATGCTCAGGCCCCACCCCGGGGTAGTCAAGCCCGGCAGAAATAGAATGGGCATTGGTAATCTGACCGTCATCATCCTGGAGCAGGAAGGTTTTGTTGCCGTGCAGCACACCGACCCGCCCGGCGCCGATGGAGGCCGCGTGCTGACCGCTGTCAATTCCGTATCCGGCGGCCTCGACTCCGATCAGACGGACATCGCGGTCCTGAAGAAAGGGGTAGAACATCCCCATCGCATTGGAGCCGCCGCCGATACAGGCCACCGCCACATCCGGCAGGCGCCCTTCGCGCTCCAGAATCTGGCTTTTGGTTTCTTCGCCGATGACGGCCTGAAAATCACGCACCATCTGAGGATAGGGATGGGGGCCCGCGACGGTGCCGATGACATAAAAGGTATCACGCACATGGGTCACCCAGTAGCGAAGCGCCTCGTTCATGGCGTCTTTGAGAGTTGCACTGCCGCCCGTCACTTCGTGCACCTTGGCCCCCAGAAGCTTCATGCGAAACACGTTCAGGGCCTGACGGCGGATATCCTCCTTGCCCATGAAAATCTCGCACTCCAGACCGAACAGGGCGGCCACCGTCGCGGTCGCGACGCCATGCTGCCCGGCGCCGGTTTCGGCGATGACCCGCTTTTTCCCCATGCGGCGTGCCAGCAGAATCTGCCCCACCGTGTTGTTCACCTTGTGGGCGCCGGTATGGTTGAGATCTTCGCGCTTGAGGTAGACACGAGCGCCTCCCAGATGTTCGGAGAAGCGGCGGGCGTGATAAAGCGGCGTAGGCCGCCCCACGTAGTGGGTCAGATAATCGCGGAATTCTTGCTGAAAAGCAGGATCCTGACAGGCTTCGCCATAGGCCAGCTCGAGTTCAATCAGCGCGGGCATAAGTGTTTCGGCCACATAGCGACCACCGAACTGACCGAAATGGCCTCGCTCATCAGGCATTTTGCTCATTGATCAGACCTCGTTTGATTGACATTGCGAATAAACGCTTCGACCTTGAGTGGATCCTTCTTCCCCGGAGCACTCTCAACCCCGCTGGAGACATCAACAGCAAAGGGGTGAACAACGGAGATGGCCTCACCGACATTGTCCGGATCAAGCCCCCCCGCCAGAATAACAGGACGGGCCCGCGCAGCATCTGCCGCCAGATCCCAGTTGCAGCATTGGCCGGTTCCGCCGTAACTGTCAGGCACCCAGGCATCGAGCAGGACAGCGCATTGGGAGAAACGCTCTACCATCAGCAACGAAGAAGCATCCCGCAAACGCAGGGCCTTGATTACCCGACGCCCGGCAATACTGCACTGCTCAGGTTCTTCATCGCCGTGCATTTGAATCATATCCAGTGAACACATTTGTGCAATGTGCTCAATGCGCGAGGGCTCTTCATTGACGAATAAACCCACCGCCGAAATAAAGGGGGGCAAGCGGCGGACGATTTCACAGGCTTCTTCCGGCGCAATGCAGCGCGGGCTGCGATCGTAGAAGACAAAGCCGAGAGCGTCGGCTCCGCAACGCGCCGCGTGCAAGCCATCCTCAACGGAGGTGATGCCGCAGATCTTAACCCGCACTCTTGCTTCCTTGCAGCTGTTCACGCGCCCTCCACCTTAACCGACTTTGGGCAGATTGGCCAGGGATGAGCGGATCAACTCTTCAGGATAGGCGTAATCTTCGAGTCGGCCGGCCAGGTAGTCTTCATAGGCCGCCATATCGAAGTTCCCGTGGCCGGACAGGCAGAAGAGGATGGTGCGCTCCCGCCCTTCCTCCCGGGCACGCACGGCTTCATCCACTGCGCCTTTGATGGCGTGGGAAGATTCAGGTGCCGGCACGATCCCCTCACTGCGGGCAAAAAGCAGCGCCGCCTCAAAGCAGGCATTCTGCGGGTAAGCAACGGCGTCAACAATTCCTTCATGCCGCAGCTGACTGACCAGGGCGCTGTCGCCATGGTAGCGCAGCCCTCCGGCGTGAATGCCGGGCGGCACGAAATCATGCCCCAG